>Ga0335075_10007516_pt1 | contig 16772 bp, 23 predicted proteins | sample Lox_Sample_24_FD_206723 | JGI IMG/M metagenome (GOLD analysis project Ga0335075, IMG submission 206723) | Soil microbial communities from Loxahatchee National Wildlife Refuge, Florida, United States - Lox_Sample_2.4 | ecosystem: Environmental > Terrestrial > Soil > Wetlands | place: USA...
ATCTCGTCTCGAAGATCTGCTACCGTGAGGTTACCCGACTCGCTTGCCTGCCTCCTTCACGCCCGCTCTTCCCGCTCATCAAACGAGCCTCGACATTCGTTAAGAACCACCGCAGCCCACTCCACTACTCTCTACACATCCTCAACATCACACCACGCCTCCTCGAGACCACCCCCCCTACTCTGTTCCCTTCCAACTGGTCACCCCGCCTCAAGACCATTATACCCCCATCCAAAGAAGCAGCACTGATAAAGGCACGTAGAATCAACTCACCGACAGTCATATACACGGACGGATCAGGGCACCACAATGGCATCGGAGCGACCGCCGAACTATACAGAAACGGTGAGCTGTACGTCTTCAGCCAATACTGCATGGGATCCAACAAAGACCACACGGTGTTCGAAGAAGAACTGACAGGAATACTGATGGGACTGAAGCTGCTTGCTCAAACCAAACTAGTCGGAGATACAGTGACGGTAGGGGTGGTCTCTTAAGCCGCCATACGGGCCACGCAACTCCCTCAACCAAAGTCCGGGGGATACTTGCTCCAGGCCCTCCACGATCGAACCTCACGCCTCTTACTACACCACCCAAGCCTCTCAATAACAATCCAGTGGATCCCTGGACACCTTGACATCGTAGAGAACTAGTCTGTAGACAAGAAAGCAAAAGAAGCAGCGGAAGGGAAGTCCTCGTCGAACACGGTTGACCCCATCGTCCTCAGATACGACAAATTTATGGCCTTTTCCCCCGGAATGTTACCTGAGAAGTCGACCTTAGGGAGTGGAAGTAAGGGAAAGGAACCCAAAGAGAGAGAAGGAGAAAGAAGAACAATTGAATAATCGACGGCTACCACCCATCTTTTTAGTGATTTCTACCGAATTTTTTAATTGATTGTTTATAATGTCTGTATAATTGTTTCAGCTTATTATTTAATATGAATATTGGGCCAATTCTTTACATTTTTGGCCATCTCTTTAGCTTAGCGACGATAACAAATCATTTCAATGGCTGTCGGCGGCCGTTACTTAATACATCCCACGCTTATCTCTCCCTTATCTGATCCTTATCATATCATTTCAATGGCAGTGTCGATGGCCGTTATTTAATACTTCCCATGCTTATCTCTCTCCTATCTGATCCTTATCATGCCCCCCAAAAGCAAAACACGACAGGGAAAACCGAGAATTCAGGATTACAATGTTGAGGCACCCAAGGTACCAGAACCAGAACTGGATGTTGAAGAGCAAGTCTATTTGAACGAGAAAAGATTGGAGGAGTGGTTGAGAGATGCCGAACGTGAGCCCATTCTCTCCACCATTCACTCCGTCGAGGCTGAACCTCCTAACAGGTAGACAGTTGGATGTAGACTTGGACTCGTTTTATGCCGAGAAGGATCACCCCACGAATAGGGACAAACAGCTAGACCAGGTTCTGCAAGATATGGCGGAGGACAAGATAAGACTTGTGACTCGATCTTTGATCATTTACGACAAAAATGGTCTCCCGATCCTGTTGTACAGGTCCTCGGATTCATCAGCAAAAGGGGGAAGGAAGGTGAAACATGGGGTTACCGTGAGTTTTCTCGGTCTCAAACCTTTGGGTGATCTGAAGGGGTGGCTATAGAATGACTATATGAAATACGTCCACTGGAACGTACAGAAATTGTTCTCCGGCTGCCAGCCCGTTATGCCAAAAGACGACAAGAGGCATGAAGAACATCCGGTCTTCACTTATGGAGATGAAAGCAGGTGAGCAGCCTGTGATCAAGAGTTTTCGAGCTGACGGAGATCACCAGCAGTGTTCAGTCTACGTCCGGAGCTAGGTCCAGAGCTAGGTCCAAATTACAGAGATTCGGTACCTTTGAACCTGGCCCGGGAGCTCTGGACCGTCCCTGTAAGTCTCACCTTTATCTCCATCGCCTTTCCAAACCGATTCTTTCAAGCACCTGATGACAACCACGAGGTCCAAGAAAGGAAGGGGGTAATGCACATAGTTCAATTCTGGAGGCCAACTGGCCAGGGCGACGATAAGCTGTCGGCCTCAAGGGGCTACTACCCCGATACAATAATAAAAACCGAGTCAGTGCAAGATTTTATTCGCAAGACCTCCCTTCTCCACAGTATTTTATCTTCGACTCTGGAGAGAATTGATAAGGAAGCCTACGATAAGTATAGGGAAGTCTACAAGGTGTGCGAGCAGCCGGTAGCAGCGATGGATGAGGCCGGCAATGCCATTTGGTTGGGGAGGGCAGTCCTTTTTAAGATGCAGGTAGACATGCACAAGGATCTTGCTGACGGAAAGGTTTCGTGGTGTGGATGTATAAATGGTGGTTCGTATGAGAGATATCCTGACCCCAGGGTCCCTGAAAAGTTTGACGGTGCCGTTGCAATGGTCTTCCCGCAGCTGAAGTTGGCTTTTGCGTAGAGCTTCTCTATCCGTTTTACTTTGAAGGTGCTGACTCTCGATATAGGTATGAACCTGGAACCATCATCATTTTCCGATCCGGTTCACTCTTTCACTTTGTTCTTCCTTGGAAGGGAAAACAGAAAACGACGGACAACGACAAGGGCAAGGGCAACGACAACGACAATGACAACGACAACGACAATGACAACGACAACGACAACGACAACGGGAACGACAACGACAACGACAACGACAAGGGCGAGGATAAGGGAAAGGATAAGGGCAAGGATAAGGACGTGGACGTGGACAAGGACGTAGACGTTTCCATGTCCGAGGAGGAGGACATGGAAATGGAGACGGATGAGGAGGGGGGGGGGCTCGGGAAGGGGCGAGGGAAGAGAACGAGGCGAGGGAAGAGGAAGGGGCGAAAGAAAGTGAAAGGGAAAGGGGGGGAGGAGAAGGAGGCGGAGGAGAAGGAGGCGGAGGAAAAGGAGGCGGAGGAAAAGGAGGAGGAGGAGGATGGTTTGACCCCGGGAAGATTCAGTATTGTCTTCTTCACCCACAAGTCTGCATTTGACTACGCTGAAGGCAAGAAACCTGGGGAAGGGTACAGAACCAAATACGGAAAGGTGAAAGACTCTATGCCCACCACCGACTTCACGTCTCTCGGGTGGAAGAATGAGGCTGATTTTTTGATTGATATCGATGGCAGGAGGGCAAAGCTGGTTCCATGAGTTTGTAAAATATTCAGATATTTAGATACTAATGTTTTTCGGTTTTACTCATTCATCGAAACACTTTTTGTTACCCGATAACCAGCTGGAAGATTCCAAATTCGGAGTTTAAATAGATTTTACATCCTCAGTGACCGACTATGAAAGTCGATTCCTCATCATCACTTTTGTTCCTCTTCGATGCTGCGGCAACTTTACCAGTTAGCACCAGCTGTCCTTGCACACTGACTCCTCTGGCCCAAAGGATTGTCAGAGAACCGTTAGTCATTGTATGAGTGTCCTGAGAGAAATAGATGCGCATAATCGATTGGTTTCCTACTAGTTTGTTCAGGAAATCATCACTAAAACGCTAAAACGCTAGCAAAGAAAGAACTGGGTGGATATCCAGTACTGCTCCTTTCGTCCTGCTTGAGTTGATAACCCTCGCAGGTCACTCTGGAGTCTGGACGGTCCAATATGACCTCTCCGGAATAACTTCAATCGAGAAGAAACCTGCTCATTATTATCTATTAATCTCTTGGGGGACGCTCTCGGACAGGACGTCGAAGGGAAGGTCATAGGTTTCTTGAGACGACTGAAATTGAGCAAGTTAAATATTCACGTCCGACTAGACGATCTCTCAATCTATCTATCCAGTTTGATACAGCATTGAGAATTCCCTGACTACGTCAACAACAGTTTCATGCCGAGATACGAATTGGTAAACGAGGTCCCTTCTACCCTCAAAAATGTGTGTGTCTACTAAGTATCTATGTGTGTAATTCTCGTTGACAGTTGGAATGGCAGACTACTCCCAACGACATCGCTACTTCTCCCTCTATAAATCAGGATGTATACTAGATAACGAAGGGTGGTGTTTCGTCACTCCGAACTCAACGCTGCACAAATTGCCGAGAGGTGTAGATGTGATATCGTCTTGGACGTGTTTTGTGAAGTTGGAGGGAGCGTTATTGCTTTTGCGAGCGCTTGCGAATTTGGTGACTCTCTTCCTACTTTCCCATGCAAGTTGGAATGTTGATATTTAGCAGTGATGGCGATGGATAATAATCCTCAACGACTAGCAATGCACGGCATAACGCACAGATAGACGGCTAGGATAGAGTTCGTCCTTTGCGACTATCCCTCTTTCGCGACGTCTTTCCCTTTCTTGCAGAATCGAATAGCTTCCTTTATAGACGTCGTGTTTCTCAGAGTCCGCCTTGGAGTCATCCTGCGTATCTAACCAACTCGCATACCCTTTCTACCGCCGTCTCCGCAACACTAGCGCTGGGCCCAAATACTCTCTTACTTTTCTCGCTCTGCTCCCGGGATCGGAGCTTATACCCCTCAAGAAACGGAGAGAGAAGACGATTGTGTATGTAGATTCCGAGTTCGATAGTATAAATTGCTGCTATCGTTGAGATTTACTGTCTAGGGGATCTGGTAGTGGGCCTTGACGCAGCACGCGGCCCTGACATTCTTCAATAGGGAATGAAGTCTACAAAAAAAGTGTGAATCCAGCGACTTGGCTTATGTAATACTATGGAAATTCGATAGCATGACATAATCAATCGTATCTTTTTAAAACTCCGACACTGTTTACAGCTCCGACTCATACCAACTCCTACCATCTGCTAGACGTCTTTTTGCACTGATAATCACTATGTCTCCGGCTGAAAATATGTATCCAGCACACATCAAATACTATGCGACGACACGTTTTATGGATCTGCTTGTTCACGACGGGAAATCTTTGGCTGAGATTCTCGTCCACTCCAGGAAGCGGATAAACGAGAGCTCTCTTGAAGAGTCTTGTAAATCTTTGCTGATATTCTCTATAGAGAGACATATCAACCACCTGGCGAAGCTATGTGAAGGCAATCTCATGTTTCGATCGCTATGTGGGCTCACCGAGGCACCTCTCTCCCAAAATAGCCCAGACAAGCCTGGAACCGAATACGGTTTTATCATACTTGGTTTAAAACTGGTGGATCTTCTGCTCGACGCTTGTAGGGACCCCAATGACGAGTCCAATCTCTTAGGGGCATCAAATCCCCCTTCGGATATTAATATCCAGCAGTATGGAGCTGCTGATAGGACGGAACCCCAGAAAACTCTTTACGATGCGGGAAGAGTCAGGAATTATTTGAATGGTGTCTCTAAACCGTTGCGAATGATTTCATCCCTCCCGAATAAGCAAGGTCTCGATTCTCCGGTTGAAGTTGTCGAGAGCTCTCAGTCTAAGGAATCTATGGGACTGGATCCAATATTAAAACAACTCAGTGTTAGGGTGGAAGAGGAGAAATCAATCAAGTCGAGGCATAAGGCCTTCTCCGCCTATGTCTCCCTTGCCCAACAACTGAGGCTTTGGCTTATGGTATGTATAATTTTCCGACTTTATACTTTATACTGGTTAATGGTTTGGGGGGATTCAGATGGACCCGAGCATGGGTCTAAAGAAGTCTCTCGAGACTCAACTTAGGTTGGAATTGCGGAAGTCAACGGGTTGGACGGAGACAAAAGAGTTATGTACGGCAGTTTCTTATGGGCCTCTCGCACTCGCTATAGGAGGGGTTTCAAAAAAGACGTTCAAGTCCTGTTTTTTTGTGGGTGTTTTAAGCTTCTATCATACTTACATTTTAACTTTAGACACTTTGTCAGGACTGTTTATCCGGAAAGATGATGCCTTGCTCAGCCTTCGAATTGCTCTCGAATCGGCGGATATGGAAGGCTGTGATTAGAATGGCATCAGTGGGGGATCGTGAGTCCGCAATATCGGCCGAACTCTGTACCCTTCACCAGGACATCGATCTCATACTGAAGAGACACCCCGACTATTGTCCGGATGTCAATCAACAAGCTATGGATCAACAAGCTATTGATTTTGACAGTCTTATAGCTTTTGGGGACGATGTAAGGTTGTCCTGTTACTTATGAAACCGGTTTACGAACGACCGCAGGATCCCAACTTTTATTTAGCTAGTTACCTAGCCGAGCCAACAGGTATACCCGACCGGGAGGAAGATCCCAACAGCTATGACAGGCATCGAAATCAAGCTGCTAACGAGAAGGAAGATGTTGTCCGTCTTGAGAAAGATAAGGAAGCTGGAACTGACACAAGGGAAGGAGATATCGTCATGGGCGACAGTACTAGTAGAGAAGGGGGCTGCGACGGACAGAGTGGAGGGGGTGAGGAGGGTGAGGAGAAGGAGAAGGTGGAAGATGAGAAGGCAGTTGAGAAGGTGTTAGATGATGCGATGAATGTAGACGGAGACGGCAATGCAAAGGATGGAGGGGGGGAGGACGGAGATGAGGGAGATGGGGGCGATGGGGATGGCGAGAAAAGTGATGCGATGAATGTAGACGGAGACGGCAATGCAAAGGATGGAGGGGGGAAGGATGGAGATGAGGGCGTTGAGGGCGATGAGGATGGTGAGAAAAGCAAGGATGGCAATGAGGACGATGAAGACGACGAGAAAAGCAAGGATGGCGAGAAAAGCACGGACAGGAAGGGGATGGAGGTGGGAAATTCCATGGACGTCGACGATTCAGAGGATGCAGAAGCAGATGCAGAAGATGGATGGGGGAAGAATGGCGATGAGGACAATGGGGATGGAGAGGAGAAGGTGGAGAAGGTGGAGAAGGTGGACGAGGCGGAGAAAGAGGACGAGGCGGAGAAGGAAGACGAGGACGAGGCGGAGAAGGAGGACGAGGACGAGGCGGAGAAGGAGGACGAGGACGAGGCGGAGAAGGAGAAGGAGGACGAGGCGGAGAAGGAAGACGAGGTGGACGAGGTGGATGAGGATGAGGCGGACAAGGCGGAGAAGGCGGAGAAGGTGGGCGAGGTGGAGAACGAGGGTGAGGATGAGGCGGAGAAGGAAGACAAGTCGGAGAAGGAAGACAAGTCGGAGAAGGAAGACAAGTCGGAGAAGGAGGACGAGGTGGACGAGGACGAGGCGGAGAAGGTGGACAAGGCGGAGAAGGTGGGCGAGGTGGAGAACGAGGGCTCAGACGGGGCGGAGAAGGTGGGCGAGGTGGAGAACGAGGGCTCAGACGGGGCGGAGAAGGAAGACGGGGCGGAGAAGGTGGGCGAGGTGGAGAACGAGGGCTCAGACGGGGCGGAGAAGGAAGACGGGGCGGAGAAGGAAGACGGGGCGGAGAAGGAAGACGGGGCGGAGAAGGAGGACAAGGAGGATGATTCAATGGACATCGACGGTTCAGCGAACGGAGATGTCAATGCAAAGGAAGGACTAGGGAGGGACATCGATGGCGTCGATAGCGAAGATGAGGGTGACAATGATGGAGAAAAGGAAAAGGGGGAGGATTACCAAGGTGATGGTAACGGTGCGACGGGTGAAAGCGAAGATGATGATCCAAAGGAGCCTAAGAAGCAGAAGAAGACTAGGAGGAAACTTCGGGATAGGACCTACACCCAAAAAGTGACCTCTTCGAATCGTATACAGAAGGTGGAAAGAGAAAAGTCTATCGCTCTTGCGGGGGAACTGCTTCGAAATTGTAAAAACGACTACGATGCGGTTGTCGATATACTCGAGGTGGCTTCTAAGGGGAAACTCGGCCAGGAAAGCAAAACGAAACTGAAGAGGTCCTTTAGTGTGGTAGAAGACCGGGACTATCCTGTTGCAAAGCGCCGAGCGCCGAGACTTACTGAGCTTGAAGATGAAGGGAATCTTACCAATCCACTCCGAGCCCCTCCTCGACTTGAAAGTCTGAACTCGCCGGTCAAGGTGGAACTACTGCCTCTAGATGTAACGAACATTCATACTTCAAACAGTCCGTTGGCTGATTTCCTTTCTACAGCTCGTTCCTAGTCTTGCAGACCGAGGATTTGTAACGGATGACTTGGATAGGGAGATACCTTTAAAACTCTGCCTTCAAATTCCGTTTCAAACAAAAGACGGCACCCAATGGCATCCGGTCAATTACTTCGCAAGAAATGTTGAACGTCTGGTGAGAATTCTGCTTACTTTATTTTAAATGCCAACCTGAGACAAATACACAGAAATCTCCTCGAGGAGACTATACCCGACTGTTGGCCATCTTAGATAACTCGTTCCTCACTCATCAATACCATGTCAAAACGCCCCGCATGATAAGGTACTTCACCAGAGAGCAATGGATAAGCTTGTCTCGCCAAGAAAAGCTGGCAGAGCTAAAGCAAGGAACACTGGTGGTCAAACACGGAAGTCGGTACTATTTGCCCGAGGAACATGGTTCCCCGCAGGACTATTTTGAGGGAAAACACGAGAAATATGACAACCGAAGCGAAAAAGCGAAGCAGAATACTTTGAAAGCTTTAGATAGACTCGGCATCGATCGTCGATCCAAGCACGTCATACTCGGTGAGTTTTGTTGCTTTGTCCCTTTCGATCTGTGTTTAAAATAGGATTTTAGACCTTTGTCACAGACTTAATGATGAGGATGGGCATGCAGAGAGGACAGCAATGCCAAGCATGTGGACCCCCAAATTCAGTGGTGAGTTCCTCAAATCGGGGTCACAAGATCGAAATTAGTTAAATTACTATATCACTATTCTCAGAGGACGGTGGATTGTTGCATCGAACGGGGAAACTCATTAATTTCCTTTCCGAAAAGGCAGGTGTGTGGAACTGCTTGGATCTCGCTCGACGAACGATCGATCCGTTCTCAATGCACCAGTGAGTCGATTCATTCTTCTCATCCTTTACAAATAACAATGTTTGCCTTGAAACAGTCCGCTGACGCACAGCACCAAAGCTCAGGATTATCTCAAAGACCTGGGTTACACAGCAAAGAGACCGGATCTGGGATTTTGTTTATTTTCAAAGGGTTCTGCGTTTTCCAGAAATCATATTGACGGAGACGGAGTTGCCAGTGCAATCCAGATCGAATCAGGATCCAAGATCTGGGCCGTCATGTGTCATTCGAATTACTCGTCTCTGTCCGGCATTGAAAATGTAAAACATTGGGTACATGCAAGGTGGGATGCTGCCTATTTAGAGGCCGGAGATGAAATGTGGGTTTCCGTATTATCTATACTAACTTCATATCGTTAATGACTGTAGAATCATGCCTCCTGGGACGCCACATGCGGTGGTTACTCTGGAGGACTCCGTCTCATTCGGAGGGATGTATTACCTCCCGTCGATGTACTCGGAAACCTTGAATGCAATTCTCGATCTCCACACCCATGGGCAAAGGTTGACAAATTCAGATGTCCCAGGGGCTCACCTGTACCTTTTCCACCTCGTGGGTTATTACTTCGCAATCCTGAACATGGATGGTTGGTTTCCTCAAGGAAAAGACTTAATTATTCCGGACGGCGACGGTTTTTCCAACCAGAACAACGATCTTCGGCATGTATACAACCGCTTGCAATCGGGTACGTCTGGGTTCTCATCGTCCTGCCCATAAAATTATTCTGATATTACTATTGTTTGAAAGATGGAGATGTACCTACGGCTGAAGAAATGCTGTCTCTATGCTACATCGTTCTTTATTCTGACCGGTTGACATCGCAGCAGAACGAGGAAGAACCCGTAAAGATGTACCCTCCCGGTTACAAACAAGACAGGTTGCTCGCAGTGGAATATGCTACTAAGATTGTGGAGGAGTTAAATCGACTGGAACTCCTCAATCCATCGGTAGAAGACGATTTGAGGATCTGGTTGGACCAGGCTCTGAGAGTCAAACCGAACCAACAGCAGAGGGACCTTCCCGAGATATTCATTGACGATGCAGATGCTTTCTATCATGACAATGAACACCAGTACGTCCAGCTTAGAGGAAGTTCTGCCTGCCCCTGGGATGGGCAGCGTCCAAAAGTTCCACCGGAAGGTGAACCGTGTCCAGAAGATTGGAACGATCCGGCCCTTGAGGAGGAATTTAGCGAAGGAGAGTACATTCCGGAAATTACTTTCTAATGTAATAGTTATTATAAATAATTGGTCTTCGAACTCTTCTTGTGAAAGCAAAACCGGTTTATCTTCATTGTATTCACTGAGATACAAGGAAAAGAATGGTGGCCGAGGAGGAACTTGGGAGCAGGAACTGTGAGTGAAAAGCAAAATATTTCAAGGATTATTTGCGTTGAAGAGGGTGATAGATAAAGTAGGAAGATGGGAAAATAGGAATAGGAATAGAATGGGACGGGATAGGCAAGGAAATGGCGAGGTTACGCAAAGGGTGATCGCAAAAGTTATCGAAAAGGTTATCGCAAAGTTTATCCATAAGGGCAAGGATATACGCATTGATCTAGATATTATTGTTATCGAAAAGGTTATCGCAAAGTTTATCCATAAGGGCAAGGATATACGCATTGATCCAGATATTATTGTTATCGAAAAGGTTATCGCAAAGTTTATCCATAAGGGCAAGGATATACGCATTGATCTAGATATTATTGTTATTGATAAAATTGAGTAAATCAGGACAAGGACCATGAACCACACGAACGACCGTGAACTTGGGAGGACCGGGCGACAACTAATTAAAAGGGCGAAGGCGACTAGGACAAAGAAGACAGCCATAGCATCGTGGTCGTAGTCATAGTCCTCATCTTATTAATTAACCTTTGTGATAACCTTCGCGATAACCTTCGCGATAACCCTTTGCATAACCTCACCCTTTCCTTCCCTTTCCTCTCCCATCTTCTTCCTAATCAATTCTCGCTTATTTATACTTTATTTTACATATATTCAACTCAAAATAACTAATAAATATCCTCCTTTTCAAAATCTCTCTCCATTCCCAAGTGCCCCCCGAGCCAAAATCGTTTTAGGGGAGATGGGAGCTTGAGAAGTTTGAATGGGAGCTTGAGAAGTTTGAATGGAGAAGATAAAGGTACCCGAATATTATTAGTTCTACTGCCCTGGTGAGGACCCTCACCAAGGCGGGGCAATAACGTTCTGGGTTGCTTATGTCATCCTATCGCTTTTCCATAGTATTACATAATCATATTCATCTGTTACCGTTCGAATTAGGCATGTGAAATCTCGTGAGTGGGAAAACGGCGTACTTGCTCCTGTGCAATGTTTCAAATGGTAAATGGCAGCTTGAACGGTTCCGTCGCCACCGCTGAATCCGAGCTCATTCTTCCACTCCCCAGTCATCGTAAAGAATTTTTCATTGACGGTTTCCGTGAAGTCCATCACCACATCACTATTACTATTCTATCTCTTTATTTCAAAATCACAGTTCAAGAGCTTCTCTATGAGAGGATTCAGCACATTGGCTCGTTTAAGCTCGGTGTCGTATAGCTCCAGAGAGCCTGTCATGAAATCCGCAACCTGGTCCAAAAAGTCGGAAGAAATCTCGGTTTCCATGTCGTCTCTGCCAAAACTCATCACGTGCTAGGAAATGCACGGGTCATGGATTTCCGTGTCAGATGTAATGATAGTAGGGGTCTGGCTGGTGTTTGCCGAACTGTGCTTGTCCTAGGTTCCCTATTACTTGGTGAACAATCCAATGCCTACCGAAATCTGCTTCGGTGTGAAGAGCCAACATTGACATAGTTGCAAGAGCTGAAGGAGGTGCTGAGAGCAGCGAGTTTAAATTGAATGAAAAGCCTGTCCTCCATTTCAATTGTAGAACATCCCAAACCCGTGTCACCCGAAGAAAGCTGTTATATGGATCCTAATATTGGATTCTAATATAGAATTAAGATGATGTCATTACCAATCTATTCCCACGTTTCGGCACATTATTTGTGAAGACATTATCTGTCAAGCGACGTAGACTTAAAATGTAATCAAAAGCCCCGCATTTTGATTGCAGATTTGCATATGGTAATGCTTAAGCACTGCAAATGTATGTGCAGATTTAGGAGAGTCGGAAGGTGTAGAGGGAAATACCCTGGCTTGCATTAACTGAGTGACTTTGTCTAGAGCACCAAGGCACCCGCAGAAGCAAAGTCGAGTACGGTGGATCCCATTAGTATGAGTTACCGTAAAAGGGTTAGACATTTTAGTGCCAGAACAAAGTGCGTCGTTGTCATACATATGACCAAGTTGTATTGCAAAGTCATTGATTACAATTTAAAAACCTTAACAAGGAACAATTGGAGGGCAAGTCTCGATCTCACTGCCATGTGGCAGGGACTCTACAGGGTTCGGCAAATGCCAGCCAAGTACCTATAAATAAAAAATGAAACTAATTAAACACTGCCACCTTTTCATCTCTCCTCGTTGCCACTCTGCCGCACCCGTTGTTTGCCTTGGCCCCTTATCATGGCGACTGACCTAACTGTTTGTGGCGCCATAATCGATGCCAAAGACGGCGACAGTCGCATTTCAACTGCTTTCATTTCCCCTGATGAACTAGTCGCAGACATCGGATCAAAGCTCCTTTCCGCTGCAACTTCCCTTAAAGAAAAGGGCGAAGGGACTCGATATAAAGTAGTTCTCCATAAACTGGACACACCAATGACGACATCTGAATGGGATGAAACGCAATCTAGAGGTGCCCCGTCTCCATGCGGGGATTCGCCACTGGACGATGGGAAAAAGATTTCCTTCTATTTGGATGAACAATATCTTCGATGTAACGTTAGCCGTCTCTTATTGGTGGGCGTTAAGACCATTATCAAGTATGACTTTGAGAAACTACACAAAGGTTTGTGACAGTTTCTATACCGTTCTCGGTCGCTGACATCCCTTCTCCCTTCTCCCATCCCCCTCTGACCATTCCTGCCTGATCACCTCGGTTGTTTGATACCTCTGGTGCAGGTGTGGGCCCATTAACTGATGGGTCACACCTAACCGTCGATCTCAATCTTCGTGCAAAATCGTTGCATAAAGATAACCAACGTTATATATCTAAGGCACAATTCAAAGTCCCATCTTATAATACGTGGGGTCGGCTCGATGATCAAGCCAAACAAAACCGAATCTTCGAAACAAATGAATTCGGAGAAACAAAACCGCATCTCCAATATCTGAAGAGGATTGAGGAGCTATTAAACACCACTCCTGACCTTCCTGATAACTTTGAACTTCCAGATCCGGTAATTATTTTTGTCTAAATATTAGTTCGTTGTTAACAAAGCGGTAAACTAAAGTTTCGAGATACGCCCACAAACCCGTTTAATTTTACCCCGACTCAATCTGATAATCCGCTCAAAAAACCTGAAAAATATGAAAAGCGTGAAATGACCCGGGAAGAACTAGCCCACCGCATTGCTCGAGCTACGATGCGCTCTACTCCGGTTCCCGAGTCTAATCCCTTCGAAAAATTCTTTGACTTTGTATGGGGGAGCCCGGTGTTCTATGATCTTCATAGAAGGATCGACGCACCGGAGCTGAAATACACGTGGTATGTCTTTTCACTTATCTAAGGAGCAATCTATCTTCACATAATCCATTCTCATATGTGTTACAGCAACTGCACTTCTATTCCTTTCATTGCCGTGATTTCGCATGAAGAGAAACTCGAATATTATTCATATCGGCCGAGAAGTGATGCGTCATTTCTGATTCATAGGCTACCTTTTGTTCTCGTTGAGGTGGAGTCGAATGACGATCATCGGGATGAAGTTCGCATGTTGATTCAAGCTGCGTGCGTCGTCCGACTTGCCAATGAATGGACCGAAGCGCCTGCCAATGGCAATCTTAATCCTGATCCCGATCATAACTTTGTCGCCATGGCCATATACGTCGAAAAACCTAAAGGGGGGCTAGAAGGCAGGCAGATACAGGTAAGACGTTATCTTATCTATCAACCTAAGAAGGAGGAAATGGATGTGAGTCCGGCAAATTGACTTATGTCCTTTCTAATACTAATCTATATTTGAGGTATACTACAGCTGTCGAAGATTCCTGCTGGGGGATGTGAGGAGTGTCCCAGAAGACGCCTCCGGAGAAATCGGATTCTTAACGGAATTGTACAATCTCCATGTACTGTTCAACCGAAACAGGAAGTTGTCAAATAGTTTCTCTAAGGCTTGTGATTTCTGGGAACTCGTCCACAAAGATCTCGGGCTCAGAGGATTCACTAGCAGAGATAAAAAGCGCTCGGGAGGTGGTCCAAACAATCCAGGTCCAAACAAAAAAGTCCGAGGTAGTGGACCTCAAGCAGGTTCTTCTTCTCGAAAGGATGCAGATCTTGCCGACCTAAATTGTGAGGCAATGGAAGGATCTGCTGATATGCAGGACTCGAGTGATTTTGAGGTCGGCGAATCGGAGGACTTGGTGGATTTGGATGCCAATTCCGAGTGGACTAAGATAAAGGTATCATTCCAAACTTTTTTTTCACTACTTCAACTCTACTGAAATTCCCTAGACTAATCCTGATATCTCCTATTTCTATGGAAATGACTTTGGTTATGTGGTAGTCAAACGAGTTAAAAGGGCCGAGGCCGAAATACATAAACATCTTGCAGAACTCGCTGACTCCATCAGCAACCGAACAATTCCTCTTTTACACACGTTCCACGAAGATTCCTATTTCCTTTTAGTCATGCCTGTTATGGAAACCTTGGATTCATTTGTCAGAGCCGGTTCGAAGACCAGTCTCTGGCAACAATTTCTTGATGGGGTGAAATTCATGCACCAGAATTTAGTGGCCCACCTCGACCTGAAACCTGATAACCTGGTGGTTGGGGTGGGGGATGGTATTCGAATAATTGATTATGGGAGTTCGGTTAAGGTGAGTGGGTTTTGGGATGAAATGGTGGTTGGACCAGTAGGGACATGCAATTGGGTTGCACCAGAAGTGGGTCCGGAAAAGAGGTTCAACCCTGTGGCTGCTGACTTGTGGTCTGCTGGGAAAATTCTTAGCAAATATTCAAGGGATTCGGACGATCGACAGTGGATGGAGGAGAACTCAGCAAAGTTGATGTCCCATGAGGTCGCAACACGTTTATCGGTTTATGCCAGGCTTCCCGGGTTTAACAAGAGGAAAGCGAGTAATGGTGCCGAATTCACGAGAAAGGCCCAAATTTTACGATCTCCTGGAGTTTGTGTTCATTGACCATTGTCTTTCCTCGAAAATGTAATCTATGTAATTTTAGCAATACGCACGCTCATTCCTCTTCTATAACTGAATTTTCCTGTGTTTATTATAGAACCCGCAAATGCCTATTATAGCATCGAGCAGACCGCTTCGTGGCGCTCGAGGGCTATGTCGATGGGTAATCTGGAAGACCAACCGGTCGAAACAGCTGGATATGGCTAATCGTTTCCTTCGAGGATGGATCTTCTTCCATCATAGTCGACTACGGATTGGAGTGGAATTCAGTCAAAGGATGGCTCGTCTATAAAGATTTCAAGTTCTGTTCGATTTTCGATATACATTTCATTTTGGAACCGCGTTTGAAGGCTGTGCGGACTTAGTTTACATAGATGATGATGAATTAGCGCTAGACCCATATTGATAATGAGAAGCTAAAGTGTAGAGATATTAAAGTCGGAAGATGAAAAATTCACGCGTAAAAATGGAGAGATGAACGGCGGAAAGTGTGGTGGGGAATCTCAGCTAAAGAATCCCCGAATCCTTTAGCGCATTCTGCAAAATAGTCTCCTTCACTGCGGAGAAGACCAGCTTGACGTTCCCGGTATCTGTAGCCTGAGTTAAACTGTCATCCGTCAGCGCGGATCAACAATGCCAAAGTAGGACAGAAACACTCACTGCGGATATATGCTCAATCTTGCTTTATTAGTTTGCATAAACCTCCATAAGATATACTTTGCCGCTTTGTTAATATCAGGCCCACCAGCGTATTCCGGGAAATACTGCTCCAGCGGTACCTTGGGGAGCTTGTGCTTGAAAACATCGATTTTGTTAAGGAAGAGGATAATAGATGTCCGTAGGAACCACCGAGAGTTGATCACTGATTCGAAAAGTATGAGCGATTCGACCATACGATTCTGATTATCTGCTTCGAGTAATACCTACGACTAGTCGGCTAACCCATCAACAAGGAAACAATTACGTACCTGGTCATACTCGCTGAGCGCAGTACAGAAAATAATACACGTTACGCTCTCGAAACAGTGAATCCACTTCTTACGCTCGCTCCTCTGTCCACCAACATCGAACATGCGAATAGAGAGCTGACCCATATTAAACCGTGTCTCCGTGACGCCTACAGACTTTTGTCGACTCCTCAGTACATCCGCCTCGTTTGGGGAATAGCCACTAGCGCCTATTCTCCGTATCTCCGAGAAGAAGCTGGTTCGGCCGTTAATGATAGCGTGGGAGGATAAATAAAGGGAGAGACTTACTAGTGAGCAGAGTCCATCAAATAAAACTCTGACGAGCGTTCCATAAGCGAAGGGATAATGGGGTCATCCCAAAGTGATTGAATTGCCTTGGCGATTTCTGCGTCGAGAACATAGGTAGGGTCCGTGGGTATTTGATAACCCATAATATCATCCGTCCGTTGCTGTAAAACTTCCATCAGTTTTAGTCTACTTAACAAAGAACACGTACCATGTTGACAGGATGCAGACCTGTCTTCTCCAAACCTTTTATGAGATTCTTCGCACTTTCCACTACATTATTGTAGATGGTATTCTTGAATCTTTCGAGTTCCTCCGTTGAATAGCCATTCTGATGAATTATCTTCATTTGTTTGACAATTGTAGTCTTGCCTCCATCGCTGGAGCCAAGTAAAAGAATCTTTGCTTCACTTTTTAGTTTTTTCGCATGCTT
>Ga0335075_10007518_pt1 | contig 16769 bp, 10 predicted proteins | sample Lox_Sample_24_FD_206723 | JGI IMG/M metagenome (GOLD analysis project Ga0335075, IMG submission 206723) | Soil microbial communities from Loxahatchee National Wildlife Refuge, Florida, United States - Lox_Sample_2.4 | ecosystem: Environmental > Terrestrial > Soil > Wetlands | place: USA...
GAGGCCATCGCGTCGGCCGGCGACCGGGTCCTGGTGATCAGGCCGGACGGTCACCGCGTGACCGGCTCGGAGCTGCTGGCCAGGACGCAGGCGCTGGCGCTTGCGCTGCGACGGGCTGGCCTGGCCGGGCAGCGGATCGGGCTGTGGGCCCAGAACTCCGGCGCCGCGATCGAGGCGCACCTGGCCGCGGAATGGATCGGCGCGACCCGGGTGCCCGTCGACCCGGCCGCGCCGCCGGCCGAGGCGGCGGCGGTGTTCGGCGCGGCCGGCGTGGCCGGCGTGGTGACCGACGCCGCCCACTTTGCGCAGGCCCCCGCGGGCGCGCTGGTACACGACGACGAGGCGCCGTTGGCGGTACTTGGCTCGCATGGGCCGGGCTCGCTGCCCGAGCAGGAGGTGGACCCGGACGCGACCCACCTGTTGTATCCGCGGATGGCGTCGGCCGGGGAGTTCCTCGCCGTGCCGATCTCCTACGCCAACTGGGCCGCGTGCATGGCGATCAACGCCGCGCTTTACCGGTCAGGCCACTACGGTGACGGGTTCGGGGACGACGAGTGCTACCTGACCGTGCAGCAGATCATGCACGGCACCGGCATGCTCGGCACGTTCCCGTTCCTGCACATGGGCCTGCCGCAGGCCGTGCTTCCCCGCTTCGACGCGAACGCCGTGCTCGAGGCCGCGGTCAGGTACCGGGCGACCGCGACGTTTTTCGTGCCTGGCATGCTCACCAGGCTGGCCGACGCCGTGGCCGAGGCCGGCCTGGACGGGCCGGGCCCGCTGCGGCGGATCCTCTACGGCGGGGCCCCGATCGCGGCCGCGGACCTCATCCGCGCGATCGAAATCCTCGGCCCCGAAGGTACCGTGCTGGTCCAGGTGTACGGCCGGTTCGAGGGCGGCTGGCCGCTGGCGGTGCTTGGCTCCGCCGATCACCGCGAGCTGGCCGAGGGGCGGTCCCGGCACGCCGGCAGCTGCGGGCGGCCCATTCCGCAGACCGAGCTGCGGATCCGCCCGGTGCCCGGGCAGCAGGCCGAATGGGGCGAGCTGAGCGTGCGCAACGAGATGGTCGTGCCCGGCTGGGAAGACCCCGATGGCTGGTGCGGGCTTGGCGACCTGGCCCGGGTGGACGACGACGGGTACCTGTACCTAGGCGGCCGCCTGGACGGGATGATCAACACCGGCTCCTACCACGTGTACCCGGGCGAGGTCGAGGAGGCCGTCGCCGCCATGCCCGGCGTCCAGGCCGTGCTCGTCCGCGGGGAATCCGATCCCGTCTGGGGGCAGGCGGTGATCGCGTACGTCGTCCCCGCCCCGGACGCGCCCGGCGACCTTGGCGTCCAGATCCGCGACGGACTGCGGGCCCGGCTCGCCGCCTACAAGATCCCCAAGCGGGTGATCACCGTGTCCGCGCTGGAACCAGGCTCGTAACTGGCCTGGTGACAGCATCCGGGCGGTGTGCCTGGCCCGCTCGGCCCACCAGCGCTGGACCGGATCGCCTGGCGCGCGGACGGTGTGGCGGTGCCGCCACAGCCGCGCCTGGGTCTGCAGCCAGGCCAGCGTGTCCGCCGGCGCCTGCTCGAGCATGGCGCGCAGGGCGAAGCGCCGTTCGCCGATCCGGTGGCCCGCGCCGATGGCCGCCGCGCCGGCCGCAAGGCCCTGGCGGGTGACCACGAAGCCGCTGCGGACCGGCGTGGTGAGCGTGCCAAGCATGGCCTCAAGGCTGTCGCCGGCGCTGGCCGGGCCGGGCGCGGCGCGCAGCGCCAGGGGCAGCCAGCCACCCGGATGGGCGGCGCGTTCGGCGTAGATGGCGCGCCAGGTCAGGTCGGCCCACGCGCCCAGGGCGGGAGCCCGCAGGCCGGCCACGGCCAGCAGGTAGCCAGGCAGCCACGGCCACACGTGTTCCCAGAACAGCGCGCGGCGGGCCCGGGTGAGCGCGTCGGCGGTGGCGCTCACGCGCGCGTCGCGGGCGGCCTCGCCCAGGCCGGCGTACAGGCTGAGCAGCGCGGTCAGGTGGTCTGGCTCGGGGGGCGGCGCGACGCCGATGGCCCGCCAGAACCCGGCCACCCGGTCGGCGGCCTCGCCGCCGAGGCCGCCCTCCGCGCCCAGGTAGACCGAGGCGTAGGGCGGGCAGTTGAGGACGAACACCTCGGTGTGCTCGGCGCGTCCTGGTTCCGGCAGGCCCAGGGCGGCGCACGCGGTCCGGGCGCCGGCCGGGTCGTCGGCGACCGCGCCCAGGGCGCGCAAGAGCTCCCACCGCCCGCTCACGGCTCCGCCCCCTCAGTCGGCAGGGCGTAGGCGGCGGCGGACGGCTTGAGCGGGCGCATCAGCCACCGCGGGCGCCGGGTCCCGTCGGGCGAGACATCGCCCGCGGGCCTGGTCTGTTCCAGCCAGCGCCGGTAGACCTCGCGCGCCTTGCCGGTATCGACCGCGATGTCGCCGTGGTGCTCGCCCGGACCGGCCGGACTGACCCGCACCGCCTGGTGCCAGCAGTGCATCCCTGAGATCGGGTCCGGCTGGACGCCGAACGTGAGGTTCTGGTGGACGCCGGTGTCGTTCCACCAGATCCGCCTGGTGTCCGGGTCGGCTGACTCGTACGGCCCGGCCGGGGCCTGGCGCACCATCCGCCAGCCGTCGCCGCCGCGGCTGAGCCCGACGGTGGCCATCATGCCGCCGGCGCCGCGCGGGCCGCCGTCGAGCCGCCACCGGCCCATGTGGTGGCTGCATGCCACCACGCCGGGCCGGATTCCCTCGGTGATCCAGGCCTTGGCCACGAAGTGCCCGATCTGCGTTTCGACGCGCACCAGGTCACCGGTGCGGGCGATGCCGAACCTGGCGGCGTCGGCGGGATGGATCCACACCGGGTTGGTGTGCGCCAGTTCGTCGAGCCATTTGGCGTTGGCGGAACGGGTGTGGATCTGGGTCGGCAGCCGGAACGTGGACAGCAGCACCACCTGATCGGCGGCCAGCCGCGAGGGGTGAACGTGACTGCGGATGTAGCCGGGCAGCGCGTGCTCGGGCCAGCCCCAGCCGGCCAGGGTCGAGGACCAGAACTCCAGCCGGCCCGAGGGCGTGGGGAACCCGCGGCGGACGACCCCGTCCACCATGACGCCGACCGCCCGGCGTCCGGCCTGGTCGGGCTCTGGCGCGCCGACCGGCACGATGTTGCTGCTCGGCGCGGGCGCCGCGGCCGAGTACACCCGCCCGGAGCCGGCCTGATGGGCATCGGCCAGCTCCGCGGCCGGGACCTCGGCCTCGTACACGGCCCCTTGACCGCGGCTGATCTCGAACGCGCCGTACCTGCGCATCCACTCAAGCGGGGACAGGCCCTCGGCGGCGGCGCGTTCGGGCAGGCCGGGTACTGAATGGGCGAACATCCAGCCGTAGTACTCGTCCACGGTGAGCTTGCGGCCCGGCTGCTCGCGCGACTCGTGGTACTGGCGGATGCCGAGCGCGCCGTCCGGGTCGATGCGCCACGACAGCTCGATCCAGAACTCGTTCTCCTCCCAGACCTCGCCCGGGTTGACCTGCCTGGTGTCGGTGATCGACTCGCCGCGCCGCTGCCGCGCAGCCCGCAGCACCGGCTGGCGGAACGCGATCCACTGGCCGTCGTACTGCTCGTAGGAGTGGGTGTCGTGCCGCTCGGAGGCATGGCCCATCGGCAGCACGTAGTCGGCGAACCAGGCGGACTCGTTCCAGGTCGGGGTCAGCGCGACGAAGCAGCCGACCTTGTCCTCGTCGGTCAGCACCTCCATCCAGGACAGGCCGTCCGGATTTGTCCACACCGGGTTGTAGACCCGGATGAAGTAGGTGTCCAGCCGTCCTCTGCCGTCCTTGAGGAAGTGCGGAAGCAGGAAAGACATCTCGTTCTGCGCCAGCGGGTACTCCGGCGGCCAGGCCAGCTCCTGCCACACCCCGGGGTGCGGCGGCACGTGGATGGGCCGGGGGACGAACTTGTTCCAGGCGTTGGGGAACGTGCCGCCCTCGGTGGCGACCGCGCCAAGCAGCGCCGAGATCAGGAACAAGGTCCGCGACACCTGCCAGCCGCCGAGGTTGCCCGCCGCCGCCGAGCGCCAGTTGTGGGTGGACAGGCGGGTGCCCGCCCCGGCGACGACCTCGGCCACCTCCTCCAGGACTCCCGCGCCGATCCCTGATTCGGCCGCGGCGAACTCGAAGGTGAACTCGGCGTACAGGCCGGCCAGGATGGCCTCGAACGCCTCGAACGTGACGGGAACCTCCCGGTGGCAGGCGCTGAGGTAGTCGGCCCAGTTCCACCAGCGGCGCACGAAGTCCCGGTCGTAACGGCGGGTCTGGATCAGGTGGTTGGCGATGGCCAGGTTGATCGCGGCCTCGCTGCCCGGCTGCGGGGCCAGCCAGTAGTCCGCGTGGCTGGCCGTGTTGGACAGCCGGGTATCGAGCACGATCACCTTCGCGCCGTTCGCCCGGGCCTCGGTGATCCGCTGCGCGTGCGGGTTGAAGTAGTGCCCGGCTTCCAGGTGCGAGCTTATGAGGTAGATGACCTTTGCGTTGGCGTGGTCCGGGCTGGGCCGGTCGATCCCCATCCAGAACTGGAACCCGGCCCTGCCGCCGGACGAGCACACGTTGGTGTGGGAGTTGTGGCCGTCCACCCCCCAGCTCGCCAGCACCCGCTCGGTGAACCCGTCCTCGCCGGGACGGCCGATGTGAACCATGATCTCGTTGCGCCGGCCCTCGGTGATCGCGTTGCGGATCCGGGCGGCGAGCGCGTCAAGCGCCTCGTCCCATCCGATCCGCTCCCACCTCCCGCCGCCGCGCGGGCCGGACCGCCTCATCGGGTACAAGATCCGGTCAGGGTCGGTGACCTGGCCGATCGTCGCGGGTCCCTTGGCACAGTTGCGGCCACGCGAGCCGGGATGTTCGGGGTTGCCCTCGAACTTGCGCACCTGTCCGGTCTCCCTGTCCACATAGGCGAGCAGCCCGCATGCGGATTCGCAGTTGAAGCAGGTGGTAGGCACCAGCATGTAGTGGCGCTCGTCCCGGGATGGCCAGGCGCGCGACGAAAGCTCCACCCAGTCGTCCCATCGCTGCCTGGGCGGGAACGCGGCCAGATGCACCCGGCTCGGGCCCGGGTAGAACGTCTCACCGCGCGCCTCCGTGGCCGCGCGGGCGGCCGATACCCGGCGTCCCAGCTCATCCAGGCTGACTTTCCTCCTGGCCACCGGAACCCCCTTCCTGCTATGCGAGCGGAACGGATTGGCCTGCCTGCACGTAGGCATGCTCGTGCGCGAGCAGCCCGGCCAGGGCGAGCGGCACGGCCGCCAGGCCGATCCACGGCGCGGCCACCGCGGCCGCGACCAGAACCGTTCCCGTGCCGAACGCAAGCCGGTAGGCGCCGCGGGTCATGGCCTGGACGGCCAGGCGGGCATGCGCGGTGACGTGGGGCAGGGTGACCTCGCCGGCCACCAGCGCAATATGCACGGCCGCGGCCGCGGCCAGGATCACCTCGTCCGCCCGCACCGCCCGGCCCGGCGCCAGCCAGGCCAGCAGCGGCAGCGTCGCCGCGGCGCCGGCCAGCGCGGCCTGGACGGCCAGGTGCGGGGCCAGCAGCGGGCTCTGCCACAGGTCGCGGGCCGTGGCCTGGGCGAACAGGTACGCGGTATAGACGGCCGTGGCCAGCGCGAGCGGTAGCCCGATCCCGCCCATGACCTGCTGGGCCGCGGTCGCCCCGGCCAGGGCGGCGGCGAGGTAGCCGAGCGCGGCCGCGCCGTAACCGCCCATGATGAACGAGCCGCGGACCAGCCAGCTCCGCCAGTGGTGCCTGGTGAAGATGAGGTAGAAGCGAAACGGGTGCTTTAGGTCGCCGATCAGCAGCGCGCCGGTGATGGCCAGGAACGCCAGCGCCAGCGCGGGCGCCGCCCAGCGGACCGCGGGGTTCGGCCAGCCGGCCAGACCGGCGAAGGCAAGCGCGACCGGCACCGCGAACCCGCCGGCGGCGATGCTCTTGGTCCAGGTGTAGAGGCTGACCGGCCAGCCCCACGGGGCATGATGCGGGATGTCGTAGGACAGCAGCGCGGCAGCCGACGACGTGGGCGTTTGCGGGTGGCCCGAGGTAACGAGCCGGGCGTGCGGCTGGCCCTGGGTGGCCCAGGCGAAAAGGCCGCCGTCCGGGCGCCGCGCCGCCAGCGGGTCCAGGGTGGCCTGGTGAGCGCCCTTGTAGAAGACCCTGGGACGGGTGTCTTTCTCCGGGCGCCGCACCTGCACCGGCTGGCGCTCGATGATCTGCGAGACCTTCGAGTCCGGATCGTTCAGGTCTCCGACCAGGATCGCCTCGGTGGGGCAGACCGTCACGCAGGCGGGTTCCAGCCCGACATCCAGCCGGTGCGCGCACAGGTTGCACTTCTCCGCCGAGTGGTCCTCGGGGTTTATGAAGATCGCGTCGTACGGGCAGGCCGCCATGCAGGCCTTGCACCCGATGCAGATCTGCTTGTCGAAGTCGACGATCCCGTCCTCGCGGCGGAACATCGCCTGCGTCGGGCAGGCCGCCACGCACGGCGCGTCCTCGCACTGATTGCACCTGGTCACCTGGAACACGCGCCGTGCCTGCGGGAAGATCCCCACGTCAACCGACTTGACGTAGGTGCGGGTCACGCCGAGCGGCACCTCGTTCTCGCTCTTGCAGGCCGTCGTGCAGGCATGGCAGCCGATGCACCTGGACTGGTCAAGCACCTTGACCCACCGGACGGGCCCGTCCGGGAGCGAGTAATCCGCCACCTCCGAGACCAACTCCCCACCGCTCCCAGCCAAAGCTAGCAGCCCGGGAGCGCCGCTATCCGCGCCGGGGTCACTGGCGATACGGTCGTCCCATGGTGGTCGCGGGGTTCGTCGCCCCCTATCTGCTCGACACGACTACGAGGTTCGTCGGCGCGGCGGCGGACCTGCCGGACACCAGGCTGGCCCTGATCACCGCCGAGCCCGCCGACCGCATCCCGCCCCGGCTGCGGGACAGCCTGGCCGGGCACTGGCAGATCGATGACCCGCTCGACGCCGGGCAGATCGCGTGGGCGGTCGAGGGGCTGGCCGCCCAGCTCGGGCCGGTGGGCCGGCTGCTGGCCGTGCTCGAGCAGCTGCAGGTGCCGCTGGCCATGGTCCGCGAGCACCTGGGCATCCCCGGCATGGACACGGCCACGGCCCGCAACTTCAGGGACAAGGACCAGATGAAGACCGTGCTTGGCGCAGCGGGCGTACCGTGCGCCAGGCACCGGCTGGCCGATTCGGCGCAGACGGCGGCAGGCTTCGCGGCCGAGGTCGGCTTTCCGCTCGTGGTCAAGCCGCCGGCCGGCGCCGGGGCCAAGTCCACGTTCCGCCTCGACGGTCCCGCCGACCTGGACGCCTGGCTGGAGGTGGCCCCGCCCGCCCCCGACCGGCCCGCGCTTATCGAGGAGTTCCTGACCGGCGAGGAGGGCTCCTACGACAGCGTGATGGTCGACGGGAAGATCGTCTGGGACTCGATCTCGCGCTACCTGCCGACCCCGCTCGAGGTGCTGCGTAATCCCTGGATGCAGTGGGCGGTGCTGCTGCCCCGCGACATCGGCGGGCGGGAATACGAGCCGATCAAGGCCGTCGCGCCGGTCGCGCTGAACGCCCTGGGCCTGCGCACCGGTCTCACCCATATGGAATGGTTCCGGCGTCCGGACGGTTCGGTCGCCGTCTCCGAGGTCGCGGCCCGCCCGCCGGGCGCGCAGATCACCTCGATGCTGTGCTACGTACACGACTTCGACCTGTACCGTGCCTGGGCCGGGCTGATGGTGCACGGCAGCTTCGAGCCGCCGTCGCGGCAGTGGGCCGCGGGCACCGCCTACCTGCGCGGCCAGGGCGCCGGCGTGATCGTGGGGGTGCACGGACTTGACCGGCTGCCGTCCGACGTCTCCGGACTCATCGTCGACTCGCGGCTGCCCGCCCCCGGGCAGCCGGCCTCTGGCAGTTACGAGGGCGACGGTTACCTGACCGTCAGGCACAAAGACACGGCCACGGTGTTCGCCGCGCTTCGGCGGATCCTTACCACCGTCCGCGTCGAACTCGGCTGACCGATGAACGTCCTGATGATCTCGCCCGGCTACCCGGCGGAAATGGCGCTGTTCACCCGCGGGCTGGCCCGGGCCGGTGCGACCGTGATCGGCCTGGGCGACCAGGCGCCGGACGCGCTTCCGCCCGCGGCCGCGCAAGCCCTGGCCCGCTACGTGCACGTGGGCTCGCTGGCCACCGGGGCCCACGTCGCCGCGACCGTGCGCGAACTGTCCCGCCAGGCACGCATCGACCAGGTGGAGTGCCTGTGGGAGCCCTACATGGTGCTGGCCGCGCGGCTGCGGGAGGACCTCGGGTTGCCCGGTCTTACGGTGGCGCAGACGGTGCCGTTCCGGGACAAGGAGCGGATGAAGCAAGTGCTCGACGCCGCCGGGCTGCGCACCCCGTGGCACGCCTCGGCGGCCACGGTGGCCGAGGTCTGGGCCGCCGCCGAACGCGTCGGCTACCCGCTCATCGTCAAGCCGGTCGACGGCGCCGGGTCGGCCGACACCTACCGGGCCGACTCGTCCGCCGAACTCGACGCGATCCTGCCCAGCCTGCGACACGTGCCGCGGGTCAGCGTCGAGGAGTTCATCGAGGCCGAGGAGTTCACCTACGACACGATCTGCGCGGGCGGGCAGGTCCTGGTCGAGAACATCTGCCAGTACCATCCCCGCCCGCTGCTTACCAAGATCCACGAGTGGATCAGCCCGATCACGCTGGCGCTGCGCGACCTGGACGACCCCGGGCTGCAAGGCGGCAGGGAACTCGGCGCCGCCGTGATCCGCGCGCTCGGCTTCCGCGACGGGTTCACCCACATGGAGTGGTACCGCAAGGCCGACGGCGAGGTGGTGTTCGGCGAGATCGGCGCGCGCCCGCCGGGCGCCCGCACGGTCGACGTGATGAACTACGCCACCGACGCCGACCTGTTCACCGCCTGGGCGCAGGCGGTCACCAACGGCCGGATCTCCGAGCCCGTCGTCCGGCGCTACAACGCGGCGAGCATCTTCAAGCGGGCCAGCGGCGCCGGCCGGATCACCGGCTACGAGGGCCTGGACCAGCTGCTGGCCAGCTACGGCGAGTACGTGGCCGCCCTCGACCTGCTCCCGGTCGGCGCGCCGCGCCGGGACTGGCGGGCGACGCTGATCGCCGACGGCATGGTCATCATCCGCCACCCCGACCTGCCCGAGGCCCTGGAAATCGCCAGGCGCTTCGCCGCCGACCTTCACCTGCACGCCGCCTGAGGTAACGTCCAGGTCATGATGCGGGCCCTGCTCATCGGCGCGGGACTGCTGATCACCCTGGCCGGAGTCATCTTCGCGCTGCAGGGCGTCGGCGTCATCGGCGGCAGCTTCATGTCGGGCACGACCGCCTGGGCCGTGCTAGGCCCGGTAATCGCAGTTATCGGCCTGGTGCTGGCCATCGCCGGCCTGCTTCGCCGCCCCGCACGATAGAGCACCGTGTAACGCCACGAATGGCTTTATGGCGTTACACTAGTAGATGTGTTTCCGGTTCCGCAGGTCGAGGTGGCCTGGGTGGTGGAGCTCATCAACGAGTTCTCCGATCCCGCCCGGGCCGCCGCCGGCGAGCAGGGCGAGCCATATCCAGAGCTCCCTGTGCCTGACGGCCGGCTCGCTGGTCACCTGGGGAAGACGGCCGAGCTGGTCAGTGCGGCCAACGACCTGCATGCGATCTTCGACGCGGCCGAGCGGGGCGGGCCGGTCGAGGATGCGATCAACGCGATCCTTGATCGCGCCCGCCCGTGGCAGCGAGCCGCCCCGGCCGGCATCGGGTTTGCCGTGACCGACGCGCGCAGCGTGCTGCCGGCGGCTTGTGCGCTCGCGCTGCTGGAGTGGGTCGCCGCCCACGGAACACAGCGAATTGGCGTGTGTAATGCCGGGCGCTGCGTCGATGTGTTCGCGGACGCATCCGCGGCCGGTCACCGGCGCTTCTGCTCTGCCACCTGCTCAAACCGTCACCGGGTGGCGCAGTACAGGGCACGGCACCGAGAACAAACGAGAGGAACTTGACCATGCCCCGACCGATTGCCGTTATCGGCGCTCCCACCAGCGCGGGAGCGTTTGCACCCGGGCCAGATGAGGCGCCGGCGGCGCTGCGCGCCGCCGGCCTGAACTACAAGCTCCGCCAGGCCGGAGCCGACATCGAGGACTACGGGGATGTTCCTGGCTTTCGCTGGTCTCCTGACCGGGATCAACCTCTGGCCATGAACGCGGGAGCCGTGGCCCGGGTGGCGCTTGATGTGGCCGAGCGAGTGGCCGCGGCCAACGCCGGCGGCCGGCTCGCGCTGGTGCTCGGCGGCGACTGCGCCGTCGGTATCGGCACCTACCTTGGGGTCCGCAGAGGACATGGCGAGCCCTGGCTGGTGTACCTCGACCCCCATCCGGACCTGAACACCCCGCAAGACAACACCTCGGGCGCCCTGAGCTGGATGGGTAACGCACACCTCCTCGGACGCCCCGGCGCGGTGTCGCAGCTGGTCGAGCTCGACCACGGTCCAGCACTTGAACCCGAGCGCCTGATCCTGCTCGGCGCCTCCCCGGCGCGATCACAGGCAGCCGAACGGGAGGCGATCGACGCCCTCGAAATCAAGGTCATCACCGAAGCCGACGTCGCAGCCGATCCCCAGAACGCGGCCGCGGGCGCGCTCGCGTTGATCGGCGATGCCCCCTACGCGCTGCACTTCGACAGCGACTGCATCGACTTCGCGGACCTGCCGATCTGCGAAAACACCGACCGCAACGTCGGCCTGACCCACCAGACGGCTTTCCGGGCGCTCACCTGCGCCGCGGCCGGACCTGGCCTGCAAGCGATCACGGTCACGCAGATCACCCCGTACCACGGCGCGGCCGATGGCTCTACGATCGACACCTTCACCCACGGCCTGGCCACCGCGCTGATCAACGCGACAGCGGACTTAGAGGCCGCCGCATCACCAAGGCACCTAGCACGGCCCGCACGGCGACCATGATCATTTCACCATTCCGCCCGAGCTGTTAATCGCTTGGTGTGGCAGGCGCCCCGCCCCTAGTGTTCTCTAGGGCGCAGGACGGGCCCGTCCGCCGCTTGGGGTGCGCAGATCAGAGGTGTGTCGCGGGGTGACTTGTCAGCTCCTGGCAGTTTGCTTCGATGCGAACGACCCGCTTGGTCTGGCCCGCTTCTGGGGCGGCGTGCTGGGCTGGGAGATCGCCGGCGACACCCACGACGGCTTTGCCCTCCTGCCAAGCGGTGACACCGGGTTCCGGTTCCGGTTTCTTCCGACCCGGGAGCAGAGGTCCAGCCTGAACGAAAGGCACTTCCATCTGACGAGCACGTCCCTTGAGGACCAGCAGCAGACGGTGGCTAGGTCGCTCGGACTCGGCGCCCGCCACATCGACATCGGCCAACGCCCGGAGGAGGGTCACATCGTGCTCGCTGACCCCGAAGGCAACGAGTTCTGCGTCATCGAGCCGGGCAACAACTGGCTTGCCGGCTGCGGATTCCTGGCCGAGCTCACGTGCGCAGGTTCACGCGAGGTCGGGTACTTCTGGAGCGAAGCGCTGGGCTGGCCGCTGGTCTGGGATCAGGGTCTGCAGACCGCGATTCGCTCGCCGCGGGGCGGTCCGAAGATCTCATGGGACGGCGAGTGGATGACGCCGCACACCGGGAAGAGCCAGCTACATTTCGATCTCGCGCCACCCATCCACGGTGACCGGGAAGAGGAGGTCGACCGTCTCGTCTCCCTCGGGGCGACTCGCATCGACGTCGGCCAGGGCGAGGTCAGCCAGGTGGTTATGGCTGATCCCGACGGTCGCGAGTTTTGTGTGCTGACCCCGCGGTAGCCGGCCAGACTGCCTCGCGTTGCCACCCCCGGGACATCAGTCCAAGATGGAGAAATAGCGGGACTAGGGTGGTGGCTGAGCCTGCTGTCAGCGGGGGTGCCGGTGATCGAGGTTCGGGTGCTCGGCCCGATGGAAGCCGCGGTGGACGGAGGGCCGGCCGACCTCGGCGGGCCGCGGCAACGGTGCGTGCTGTCGCGCCTGGTCGCCGAGGGCGGCCGGGTGGTGTCGGTGGACAGGCTGATCGAGGACCTGTACGCGGATGAGGCCCCGCCGCGGGCGCTGGCCGCGGTGCAGTCATACGTGTCGCATCTGCGCCGCGTGCTTGAGCCGGCCCGGGCGCCGCGGGCATCGGCCCAGGTTCTGGTCACCTCACCGCCGGGGTACGCGCTGCGGCTTGAGCGGGAGGCGGTGGACGCCTGGCGGTTCGAGGACCAGGTGCACCACGCGGCCGGGGTGGATGACCCCGCCACCGTGCACAAGTGTCTGTCCGGCGCGCTTGCGTGCTGGCGCGGCCGGGCGTTCGAGGAGTTCGCCGGCATGGCGTGGGCGGATCTCGAGGCGTCCCGGCTGGACGAGCTTCGCCTGGCGGCGACGGAACGGCTGGCGGAGGCGGCGCTGCGCCTGGGCCGCGCCGCGGAAACGGTCGCCGCACTGACCAGGCTGGCCGCCGAGCACCCGCTGCGGGAGGAGACGTGGCGGCTGCTGGCGCTGGCCCTGTACCAGTCCGGGCGGCAAGGCGATGCGCTGGCGGCGCTGCGGCGGGCACGCGACCACCTGGCCACCGAACTCGGCGTGGACCCGGGCCCGGCGCTCCGCGCCCTCGGGCAGGACATCCTGGCCCAGGCCCCGCACCTGGCGCAGGCCCCGCCCGCGGCCACCACCATGGTCACCGCCGCCGCAGCCGCTTCCGCCACCTCGACGCTGCCGGGGGAGCCGTACGTGGGGCGGGACGCGGAGCTCGCCGCCGCCATGCGCGCGGCGGCGGAGGCGGCCGCGGGCCGACTGCGGATCGTCCTGGTGGCTGGCGATGCCGGGACGGGCAAGACCGCGCTGGCCGGCCAGGTCAGGCAGCTGCTGGCCGCGCAGGGCTGGATCGGCGTCACCGGGCGCTGCCGCGAGGACGAGGGGGCTCCGCCCGGCTGGCCGTGGGCTGAGGCGCTGCGGCTGCTGACCGTCACCGCCGCCCCGGCGGCCCCGGAAACGCTGGCCCCGCTGCTGACCGACGGCGTTCCCGCGGACGGTGACGCGCCCGCCGCCCGGTTCCGGCTGCACCGGGCCGTGGCCGCCTATCTGGAGGCGGCCAGCGGTTCCGCGCCGCTGCTTGTCGTGCTCGACGACCTGCACCGCGCCGACCGGGAGACACTGGCCATCTTGTCGAGTGTCACCGCGGACCTGGACCAGCAGGCCGGCGTCAGGGCCCTGGTACTTGGCACCTACCGGCCCGCCGAGGCCGGCGAGCCGCTGTCGGACTGCCTGGCCGGGCTGGCCGGCCGCGAGCCGGCCCGGATCACGCTTGGCGGCCTGGACGCCGCCGCGGCCGCCGAACTGATCAGGTCGGCCGCTGCCCGCGCCATCGACGACGCAACGATCCTGGTGATCGCCGAGCGGACCGGCGGCAACCCGTTCTTCCTCAAGGAGACCGCCCGGCTGCTTGACGCCGAGGGTGCCGCCGCAGCTACAAGCGGGGTGCCCGCCGGCGTGGCCGAGGTGCTGGCGCGCCGGATCGCCCGGCTGCCCGCCACCGCCCAGACAATCCTGGCCCAGGCCGCGGTGACCGGCATGGAATCCGACGTCGACGTGCTGGCCGACATCTCGGGCGCCGCGGCCGACGTGGTCCTGGACGCAGTCGAGGCCGGGCTGGTCACCGGGCTGGTGACCGAGCCGGAGGCGGGCCGGATCCGGTTCGCCCACGCTTTGGTCCGCGACACCCTCTACGGCGGCCTGTCCCGGCTGCGCCGCTCGCGGCTGCACGCGCGGGCCGCCCAGGCCATCGAGGTCCGCAGCCCCGGCGACGTGGCGGCCCTGGCCTATCACTTCGCCCAGGCCGGCACCGAGCCCGCGGCGGCGGCCAGGTACGCCCGGCTGGCCGCCGGGCAGGCCGGGCAGCGTTTCGCCTACCACGAGGCCGCCCGGCTGTGGGAGCAGGCGATCACGTGCCTGGATCGCGCCCGCGACGCGGAAGGGGCCGATGCCCCCCAACGGCTTGAACTGGTGCTCGGCCTGGTCCGGGCGCTGGCCCACATCGGCGAGCTGACCAGGGCGCGCTCCTGGCGGCACGACGCGGTCCTGGCCGCGCTGCCGCTCGGCGATCCGGCCCTGCTGGCCCGGGTCATCACGGCGTTCGACGTGCCCACCCTGTGGCCGACCCACCAGTACCACGTCACCGACCACGAGCTCATCGACGCGGTGGAACGGACCGTCGCCGAGCTGCCGCCCGGCGACCGGCTGCTACGCTCCCGCCTGCTGGCCACGCTGGCCTTCGAGCTCGACGGCGCCGAAACCGAGCGCGGCTACCGGGCGTCCGCGGAGGCGGTCGAGTTGGCGCGCGGCGCGGGCGACCCGGACGCGCTGACCATCGCCCTCAACGGCCGGTTCTTCCAGAGCTACCGCCACGACGGACTCGACGAGCGGCACCGGCTTGGAGCCGAACTGCTCGCGCTGCCCGTCAAGCCGGTGACCGCCGAGGCGCTGGCCCACCTGATGCTCATGACCGCGCACAGCGGCGCCGCCGAGTTCGCCGCCGCCGGCCGGCATGCCGCCGAGGCCGGGAAGATCGCCGACCAGTACAACCTCCCGGTGATCGCCACCCGGGTCACCGCCTACCGGGCGCTTCAGTCGGCCCTTGACGACGACGCGGCCGCCGCCGACGAGGGCTACCTGGCCGTCGCCGAGCAGATGGGCCGGCTAGGGATGTGGCAGCACGGCGCCGCGCTGCACCTGCTCGGCCGGTTCTGTGTCCACGTCACCCAGGGCCGCGCTGCCGACAGCGTGCCGGCCCTGGCCCAGTTGCACGGCTCGCCGCCCTGGTCCGGCCTGCTGTCTGAGATCTACGCGCTCGCCCTGGCCGCGGCCGGCCGCACCGACCAGGCCCGGGCCGCCGCCCGCCGCCCGCGGCCGATCTTCCGTGACATGTTCTGGCTGTTCATGACCGGTGTCCGCGGCCTGCTTGGCATCGCGATCGACGACCGCCAGCGGGCCGAGGCCGCCTACCAGGCGCTGCTGCCGTTCGCTGGCCGCCCCGCCGGAGCGGACACCGGGGGGATAACGCTCTGGCCCACCGCCCTGATCCTCGGCGATCTGGCCCGCTACCTCGGCCGGCCCGGCGCGGACGCGCACTACCGGCAGGCCCTGGCCGTGGCCGGGCAGGCGAAGGTCACCTCGTGGGCCCGGGCCGCCCGCGACCGCCTCCCCGGGTAACCGGCCTGCAAGTCGGCTGCAAGTCGGCCGCCAGCGCCGTATCGCAGGCTCGACTCATGACGAACCGACCGCCCTTCGCGCCGCCCGCCAGGCGGCCCGCCGACCCGGAGCCCGACCTCACCCCGCTGCTGGTGAGGCACCGGGCGATCCGGGCCGACACGGAGAGGCTGGCCGCGATGCTGGCTCAGATCGCGGCCGAGAGCGGGGCCGGCACCCGGCCGGGCGGCCTGGACCGTTATTGCGCGGCTCTGTTCACCGAGATCATCAGCCACTTCGATGATGAGGACGGGATCTTGTGGCCGGTGATCGCGGCGGCCGCGGGGCCCTGCGTCGACCTGGCCCCGCTCACCGACGACCACCAGGCCATCGGGGCGGCGCTCGGCCGGTCCTGCGGGGCCCTGACGTGGGCTCGGGCCCGCGAGCTTCGTGACATGCTCGACGAGCACATCGCCGACGAAGAGGCCCACATCCTGCCGGCCATGCGCGACTACCTGCCCGCGCTGGCCTACCGGTGGTGCGAGGAACAGTCCTGGCACCGCGCTCCGCTGGCTGCCCTGCGGTTCCGCACGCCCTGGCTGGCCCGGTTCGCCGGGCCAGGCGAGCTGAGCACGGTGCTGGCCGCCGGGGGACGCGAGGCCAGGCTGCTGCTGGCCACCACCCGCTACAGCTATGCCCGGCTGGAACGCCGGGCGTTCGGCACCGGCTAGAACCCCACGGCGCTAGCTAGAAACCCACGAGGAAGGTACCGATGAAACGAGAGAAGGTCCGGTTCGCCAGCGGCGGCACCGAGCTCGCCGCCTGGCACTATCCGGGAACGAACGGCGCGTGCGTGATCATGACCGGCGGGCTCGCGGTGACCAAGGAGCCCGGCACCGACCGGTTCGCCCGCCGGTTCGGTGAGGCCGGCTTCAGCGTGCTCGCGTTCGACTACCGCCGCCTGGGCGAGAGCGGCGGGCATCCGCGCCAGGTCGTCCGGGTCAACGACGAGCTGGCCGACTGGCAGGCCGCGATCGATTACGCGGCCAAGCTGCCCGGCGTCGACCCGGCCCGGCTGGCGATCTGGGGCTATTCCTCGACCGGCGGGCACGTGTTCCGCGTCGCGGCAGGCAACCCGCAACTGGCCGCGGCGATAGCCCAGACCCCCAACGCCGACGGTCCGGCCGCCGCCCGAAACGCGGCCCGCCACCAGAAGCCGATGGCGATGCTGCGGTTCACCGCCCGGGGCATCGCCGACGAGTTCGGCCGCCTTGTCGGCCGGCCGCCGCTGCTGGCACCGCTGGCCGGCGAGCCGGGGACGGTCGCGGTGCTGACCACCCCGGACGGTCGCGAGGGCGGCCGGGTGCTCAACCCCGGCAACGCCTATCCGGACTGGCAGCAGGCCGTCGCGGCCGGCTCCGTGCTGCGGATGACCTTCTACCGCCCCGGCCGCGACGCGGCCAGGGTCACCTGCCCGCTGCTGGTCCTGGTCGCCGACCAGGA
>Ga0335075_10007519_pt1 | contig 16769 bp, 14 predicted proteins | sample Lox_Sample_24_FD_206723 | JGI IMG/M metagenome (GOLD analysis project Ga0335075, IMG submission 206723) | Soil microbial communities from Loxahatchee National Wildlife Refuge, Florida, United States - Lox_Sample_2.4 | ecosystem: Environmental > Terrestrial > Soil > Wetlands | place: USA...
AAGACCCGCCTGGGTTCGGTCTGCTCGGCACGGTCCGCACACCAGCGGTCATGTTGCTCGGCGATCAGGAGTACCCCATGGTGACGGACGTCAGCCGGGCAATAGCGGGGCGTCTCAGCGGAACCGAGACGATCTTCGTGCCCGGAGCCGACCACCTGCTGCCGCTACGCGAGCCAGAAATCGTCATGAACGCCATCGCGAAGGTCGCGGGCTAGCGGCGCAAGGAGTCGTCGGGTCAGCGGCGCGGCAGGAAGACTGGTTGCCGTGGCAGAAAACCAAGATCGCTGGCATCGTTGGCTGCTCGACGTGAGACACGGCGGCGATCCAGCCTACCGCGAGCGGATTTTGTCAGGGCTGTCCCAAGTCCGCGACGAAGTGCTGAACCGGGCCGCACTGGAGCCCGACAATACGTTGCTGGACGTTGGAACCGGTGACGGACTTATCGCGTTCGGAGCTCTGGACCGGCTCGGCCCTGGCGGTCGGGTGATCTTCTCCGATGTCTCCCGCGACCTGCTCGACTACTGCCATGCGACCGCCGCGGAAGCCGGGCACCTCAGCCGGTGCGGTTTCGTGCTCGCCCGCGCTGACAACCTGACAGCACTTCGCGATTCCTCGGTCGACGTGGTGACCACGAGGTCGGTCCTGATCTACGTGGCGGACAAGGCGGCGGCTTTCGCTGAATTCCGCCGGGTGCTGCGGCCCGGCGGGCGGATCAGCCTGTTCGAGCCGATCAACGTGCTGATGCACGGATGCGGCTCGCGGCTGTTTGACGGCTATGACGTCAGCGCAGTGGCGGAGATCGCGGCGAAGCTGAACGCTCAGTTCGCGGCTATTCAGCCGCCCGGGACTGACCCGATGCTGGACTTCGACGACAGGGACCTGGTCCGGCTGGCAGAGCAGGCAGGCTTCTCCGACGTACAGCTGGACTTGCGGATCACGGTGCGAACGCGGCGTCCCGCAGCGCCATGGGACCGGTACCTGCGCCAGTCGGGTAACCCGAAACTCCCGCCACTGGGCGAGATGCTAGAACGCGCGCTCAGCCCGGCGGAGCTGGCCGCCTTCACCGCACACCTACGGCCTCTGGTTGAGGCCGGGCTGGGAGAAAGCCGGAAGGCTGTCGCTTACCTGACCGCACGTGACACGCTGGCAGACCCAGACGCGGAATAGCGGTCAGCCGGTACTCGGCTGGCCGGCGTCGAGATAATCCTGGAGCCGGCGCAATCCGTCGATCAGCGCATCGTCGGCGACCTCCATCGCCTCGGCGAGCGGGAACCACCGGACCTGCTGGCTCTCCCCCGGCGGTGGCGCTGGATCGCTGTCGCCGCCAAGCAGCAGGAACCGCAGGTCCAGGTGGAAATGCGCACCGGCAGGATGCGCGTCCAGGTGGAACAACTGGGGACCAGCACTCGGATGGCGGACGGTGAGCCCGGTCTCCTCCTGGGTCTCCCGAAGTGCCGCCGCCCATGGCGTCTCGCCCGCGTCGATGTGGCCGCCCGGCTGCATCCAGCCACCGATTCGCTTGTGCCAGTGCAGCACCGTGCCACGCCGTCCGGTGACGATGGCCGAACCAGTGACATGGACCGGATCGGCGCCCCGGCTGAATGGGTCGGCTAGCCGGTCTAGTTCGGCCAGGAACCGGGCACGCGACGCGATCTCCCGCGGTGTCGCCGCGTCGAAAGCGGTCACCGCGTCGCGCAGCTCGGCCGTCATCGGGTTGAGCGGCCTATTGCCGGAACTCACCTGGTCTATCATGCTCGGTCTCCGATCCCCGTGAGCGATCAGGGAGGATAGCTGAGTGCGCTGGACCACCGTTGGATTCTTGGGCGCGGCCATGCTGGCCGTGGTGCTGCTGTGCGGGTGCGGGACGAGCACGGCCGGACGAGCAGCCACTCATCGCCCACCATCTGCGGTGAAGTGCTACGCGTTCGCAGTCACCGACATACGCAGCCGTGTCGTCGTTCGGCAGCGTCCACCCGCGTGCGCAGGCCTGGCGCAGGCCCAGGTCAACCAGATCATTGGCCGCGCCGTCAGGACGGTGGTCGGACCCCACCGGAAGGCGATCGAGCGGCGCCTCGCGGCGGCTGACAGTCGCTATCTCGGCGATCTGGTCAAGACACTTCCACCGCCACCGGCCGCCTCGGTTGTCGTCGCGCAACCGACGCCGGCCGGCGAGCTCAGTCTGCGGTACGCCGCTCTCGCACTCTGGCTTGCCACCGCCATCCCCGGCGCTTACATGCTCATCAGCTGGCTGCCGCGGGTCAGCCCGCGGCGGGTCATCGGGGAGCTGCGCGGCCTTTCGGTGGTGCCAGTCGGACACGCCGGGCTCGCTCTCACCGGACTGGTCATCTGGATCGCGTTCACGGTGACAGCGGCGGCCGCACTCGCCTGGGTCGACGTCGGCATGACCTGGGTTACCGCCGGCCTTGGCATGGCCACACTGCTCACAGCCACCCCAGAGCAGCAAGCCGTGACCGCGAGTCCCGGAGCTGCAGCCCTAGTCGGAGTCGCCGAGGCATCGACGGCCCCGTTCCGAACGAGGGCGCCAGTCTTCGTTATCGCCGTGCACGGCGCCCTCGCGACGTTGACGATCTTGCTGGTCTTGCTGGCCGCGGTCGGGGTCGGATAGGCCAGATTCAGTCCTCGCTCGACGCCGACCAGATGTTGATGCCGGCTTCGACCGCCTGCTTGTCGATCGCGGCCAGCTGATCGTCGTGGAACGATGAGCGGCCAGCGGCCGCGAGGTTCTCTTCCAGCTGCGCAACGCTGCTGGCACCGATGAGCGCCGAGGTCACTCGCTGGTCGCGCAGCACCCAGGACAGTGCCAGCTGGGCGAGCGACTGGCCGCGAGCGCCAGCGATCTCGTTCAGCGCCCGGACGTGCCTGAGGTTCTCCTCGCTGATCTGATCAGCCGACAGCGAGCCGCCCCGGCTCGCTCGCGAGCCCGCCGGAATCCCATTCAGGTACTTCGTCGTCAGCAAGCCCTGGGCCAGGGGCGAGAACGCGATGCAGCCAATGCCTTCTTCGCCAAGTACATCCAGCAGGCCACCTTCGATCCACCGGTTGAGCATCGAGTAAGACGGCTGGTGGATCAGCAGCGGCGTGCCCATCTGGCGCAGGATCGCTGCAGCCTCGGCCGTCCGCTCAGCCGAGTACGACGAGATACCAGCGTAGAGGGCCCGGCCGGACTTGACCGCGGTGTCGAGTGCACCCATGGTCTCTTCAAGCGGCGTGTCCGGGTCGAACCGGTGGCTGTAGAAGATGTCGACGTAATCCAGGCCCAGGCGCGCCAGCGACTGGTCCAGGCTGGCGAGCATGTACTTCCGGGAACCCAGCTCACCGTAGGGGCCCGGCCACATGTCGTAGCCGGCCTTGGTGGAGATGATCAGCTCGTCGCGGTACGGGCGCAGATCAGTCCGCATGATCACGCCGAAGTTCGACTCAGCCGATCCATACGGCGGCCCGTAGTTGTTGGCGAGGTCAAAGTGCGTGACCCCGAGATCGAACGCGCGCCGCAGGATCGCTCGCTGGGTGTCGAGTGGGTTCTCGTCGCCGAAGTTCTGCCAGAGGCCGAGCGAGATCTCCGGGAGATTGATCCCGCTTCGGCCGCATCGGCGGTACGGCATTTTGTCGTCATATCGGTCCGGAGCTGCGACATAGGTCATGGTGACAAGTCTGCCATGTCCTCCGCTAACGGCCCCGGCCTGCACGGAGGTCACCAGGGCACGACGGCGGCCATGACGTGGCCCTCAGGGTCTGCACTCGGGTTGTGATAAGGTCCCGCGCCCGGGTTGAAATAGGTGACAAAAAGTCCGGCGCTGGTGCTCAGTTCAGGGTGGCCGATGATCGCCCGGCAGAAGCTCACGCCTTCGGTGGTGCACGGTAGGGTCCCCGACGTCGTCTCGACCCAATCGCCGGTCGGCCGCGTTCCCCGGTATACCGTGAACGCGCCGACATCGTTGGTCTGCTCGATCAGGACCAGGCCCTTGCCGACATTGGCGAAGTCTTCCACGCTGATCCCGAGCGGGTGCGACCCCCGGAGGATCGAGACGGCGCCGCGAGCTGTCGCTGTCCACTCCGAGGGGCCCGCGAACCACCGGTAGCTGTCAGGGTTGGCCCATGCTGAGGGGTTCGCCGCGACCCGGGTCAGGTACACCGCGTTGCCGGGATGCGGAAGGCAGGTCACGTCGTATATCTCGGCGCAGCGCGAGCCGAACAGGTACAAGTCGCCGCCGAAGAAGATTGGCGAGCCGAGGGCTTCCTGAGCTGCGATCGTCTGCCCCTTTGGGGCCCGAAAGACCGTTACCGGACTGGTTAGCGTGTTGGTGGCGGGGTCGTACTCGGTCAGCCCGAAGCCCTCGAGAGCCGCTCCGCCGCTGCTGATAGAGACGCAGACGTCGTTGAAACTGATCAGCACATCTGCCGAACGCGCCGCCACTGAAGTGACGCCGCTGATCCACGAAGCGGCATACGCGCCGTGTGCCTGGTCGCACGGCATGCCGGCTGCTGTGTACAGGCCGGACGGCGTCGGCAGGAACTGCTCTGGGGCATCATCGTTAGGGATGGACCGGATACCGGTGCCAGGCTTGGCCAGTTCGCTCAGGCCGTCAGGAGCCGCGCCGGGCGTGACAGGACCCTCCGCAGCGGTCGAGCCGTCGATGATTCGCGACCGCGTCCACTGCCCCTTCGAGTTGAAGCCATATAGGTCACTGTCACAGAACAGCCAGAGGCTCCGAGCGCGATCGGCGGGCAGCGGCTGGCTGAAGCCGCAGTCACGGACGATGTTGGCGTTGTAGTGATTCTCGAAGTTCGACAGCACCTGCATCGGGGGCGCCCGCCGCACAGACAAGGCGACCAGGACGGCAGCGATGATCAGCGCTGCAGCAGGCAGCAGCCACGCCCGGCGCAGCGCACTGACGCGCGCCAGGAGCCGACCACGCAACTGGGTCACTGCTTACTGCGATCGCCTCACCTCGCGCCGAGATCCTTGATCAGCTTGACGTAGTCGATGCTCACCTGGTCCAGATCTTGCTGCAGATTGCTGCTCGTAACGATGCTCTGATACTGGGCGACAGAGCTGGCCGATCCGAGCTGCAGCAGGTCGCTGCCGGCGGTCTCGGAATCGTTCGCCAGGGTGTTCGCTTCGGCCGCTGCAGACCCGGGCACGCTGGCGGCCCTGACTGAGCCGGCGAAGACCTCGAGCGCCCGGCCGGCGCTGCTATCCAGCCGTGTGACGCACGTCAGCTGCTGGTTGCATGCCGCGACTGAGGAGGGGAACGAGGACAGCGTCGTGCCCAGAACGTTGTTAGCCTGCTGGATCTTAAGCAGGCTAACCGCGCTGGATACTGTGCTGTTCGCGAGCAGTGCGTGCGCGGTCACGCCAGCACCCCAGACGCCGGCGCCGACGATCAGCGACGCAGTGAGGGTTCCCTTCGCCGCCCCGGACAAGATCAGCCGCCACGGATCCACGGTCCAGGCCGATGTCCCGGCTGGGACACCACCCTCGCCCACGCCGACGAAAGCTGGCTCTACGACAGCGGTTGTGCCGGCTTCGGGGCCGGAGACCGCCTGGTCTCCGAACAGGCCCCACGGGTACTCGCCCGTCACCATGCCCAGGTAAGCGCTATACCGCGCCGAGTATCGGATGACGGCCGCGACAGCCTGATGAATCGCATCAGGGAGCTTGCCAGCGACCAGTCCGATCAGCCAGCCGAGGATGGAGACGACGACCACGCCGTAGTAGGCGACTGCAGCGACCAGCGCGGCGGGAATGACCAGGATGATGCGAAACAGCACCGCCAGGCGGTTCAGTCTGGTCGGCCTAGTCAGGAACCGAACCGGGTAATCCGGATCGTCCTCAAGAGAGAACGGCGGGTAGACGTCTGTCAGGAGGAACAGGTAAGCGTAGGCGCGGGTCTGCCAGCTTATGACGCCAGTGATGAAGGTGTGCGCCCATTCGGGCAGCCGCCCGGCGAACAGAGCCGCGAACCAGCTGATGAACACGACGACTCCGAGGGCGATGCCGAGGAAATACAGCACCACGAGGTGCGGGATCGCCAGGATGGCGCGGATGGCAACCGTCCATCGCCGCTGCGGTGTCGGACCCGTAAAGCTGACCAGAGCCGGCGAGCGCTCCGACGCCAGGGGCCATCCCGTGTTCGACGCGGCCGCTGTCGGCTGCCAGTAAGGAGCCGGCTGGCCGTACGCAGCCTGGTCGTCAGGGCGGGCAGTGTTTTCGGGCCCGAACTCGGGCGGTTCTGGGGTCTCGCTCATCGTCGGGGCTCCGTTATTCGACAAAGCTCAGGCTCGCGACACCGGCCGGCGCACGAGGTTCGCGGGAGACATAAGGCGGGTTGTGCAGCGTCTAGAAATGGCCGGGCAGCCCTAGAAGCCGACACATTCTTGCCGTAATGCGGAGAACTTTCAAGAGTCGGCAGAAATCAGGTCACCCATCGGCGTCACGATGGACCCGGCTGAGCCTGATCAGCCGATTTGGGAACGGCCGCGCTCGATGACAGCGGCTCGGCGGCTGGCAACCTGCCCGCTGTCGATACCGGCCGCGTGCCAGCGAGCGTGTGCGGCGGCCTCGACTCGCGCAGCTTCGCCGGCGGTCAGCTGCGAGCCCTCACGGTAGGTCGCAAAAATCGCCTGTACGGCCGCCGCATCGCTAGAGGAGGCATCCGCGGCGAGCTGTACCGTGAAATCGAGCAGATCCTGGTGCGCGACCACGTGGTTGACCAGACCCCACTTGAGTGCGGTAGGAGCGTCGACGAAGTTCCCGGTGGCGCTCATCTCCCTGGCCCGCCGCAGGCCGACGGCAGCGGGCAGCTGGACGGTGAGGCCCCAGCCGGGCATGATCCCGATCCGCGCATGTGTGTCAGCAAACCTGGCCCGCTCGGACGCGATCAGGAAATCGCACGCGAGGGCAAGCTCAAGGCCGCCGGTGATGGCGACCCCGTTGACCGCACCGATCAGCGGTTTGGACATCTGCGGCAGGACTGGCCCGGACGCCGCCGACGTCAGCGGGCCGCCGGGCTGGCCGAGCTCGGTCAGATCAAGGCCGGCGCAAAAGGCGGGGTCGGCCCCGGTCAGCACGACCGCCCGGACCGCCGCGTCGGACTCAAGCCGCGCCAGTGTGGTCCGCAGGCTCGTCAGCAGTGCTCCCGACAACGCGTTGCGCCGGGCCGGCCGGTTCAGCGTCACGATCGCGACCAGGTCACGAATCTCGCACAGCACGTCCGTCACGGCGATCGCCTCCTCCGCTGACGCTATCTCAGTGCGCTCGATATCTGGGCGCCGGTAAAACACATGACGGCGAGAACGTCGGTCCGCTGGCCAGCGCGGTGGCCGAGTTCGGGGTCCGCCCCGGTGCGCCAGGTTGCGCTCGATGACGTCTGGTCCGCGCTGCGCCTGCGGCCAGCCTGAACCCGGCGTGGTTCTGCCCGCGCATCGCTCTGCTGGCGTACGGTGTTCGGGAGCCCTCGAGGAGACGCCGTGCAGGTTCCCGTGCTCGACGCAAGGAACAGCTTTGCCCGGAGACTGTTCGCTCCGCTCCCGGCACGCTACGACAAGCTTGCCGAGATCTTGTCGTTCGGCCAGAACGGCCGCTGGCGCACGGAAATGGTCGGCCACTTGGTCCCGCCAGCTGGTACCGCAAGGCCCCGCGCCGTCGTGCTTGACGTGGCGGCAGGAACGGCCGGGGTTTCGTTGCAGATTGCGGACCGCACCGACGCCAGGGTGATCGGCCTCGACCTGACCGAGCAGATGCTCAGGCAGGGCGCGGCCAACGTGGCAGCCGAGGACGCCAGCGGCCACGTTTCCCTCGTTAACGCCAGAGCGGAACAGCTTCCGCTGGCAGACGCCTCAGTGGACGCACTCACGTTCACCTACCTGCTCAGGTACGTCAGCGACCCGCAGGCCACGCTGGCGGAACTCGCCAGGGTAGTCCGGCCTGGCGGAACGGTGGCGAGCCTTGAATTCAACGTCCCAGCGTCGGCGTTCTGGCGGTTCTGGTGGCGGGCGTATACCTGGCTCGTGCTGCCGCTAGGAGGCCTGATCACGGGCGGCAGGCAGTGGTATGAAGTCGGCCGCTTCCTCGGGCCGAGCATCGCGGGGCATTACCGCCGGTACCCGATCGGCTGGACAGTCCGCGCCTGGCAGCAGGCCGGACTGCAGGACGTCGGTTACAAGGTGATGAGCCTCGGCGGCGGCCTGATCATGTGGGGAACGCGCGCGGGTGGGTGAGCCGGCTGGGACTGGCGCCTCCGGTCACGACGGCGCTGTCCATGACGGAACTGTGCCGTCCACGGCCGCCAGGCCGGCGTTTTACGCCGCTCGTCAAGGCCGCTTGCGTGACTGGTGGACGCTGCTGCACCCGCCCTATACCGCCTGGCACCTGTCCTACGTCGTGATCGGCGCCACGCTCGCGCCGCGCGTCAAGCTAGAGCCGCTGCTGGCCACGCTGATCGCCTTCTTCCTCGCTGTCGGGATTGCGGCGCACGCGCTGGATGAATATCACGGGCGGCCGCTGCGAACGCACATCCCTGGCGGCGTGCTGATCGCTGCCGCCGGGCTGGCATTAGCAGGAGCGCTCGCGCTCGGCGTGGTCGGGACCATCAGGGTGGGCTGGGTGCTGATCCCGTTCCTCCTCGTCGGGCCGCTACTGGTCGTCGCCTACAACGCCGAGCTGTTCGGCGGGATCGTTCACACCGACGCCGGCTTTGCCGCCGCCTGGGGCGCATTCCCGCTACTGACGTCTTACGTCGCGCAGACCGGCACGCTCTCGGCAGGCTCCGTGCTCGCCGCAGGGGCCGCATTCGGCCTTTCGGCGGCGCAGCGGAACCTGAGCACCCCGGCCAGGCTCGTGCGCCGACGAGCGACCAGCGTGACCGGCAGCATCACGCTTGCCAGCGGCGACGCACTGACCATTGACACCGACAGCATGCTGGCGCCCCTGGAGGGAGCGCTGCGCGCGATGTCGTGGAGCCTGGTGCTGCTTGCCGCGGCCCTGGCCATTGCCCGCCTCGGCTAACGGCGGGTCAGAGCGCGTCCTTTCGCTGGAGGTAGTTCAGCGCCACCCAGCCAAACGGGATCGGCAGCCAGAAGGACAGCAGCCGGAACAGCAGCACGGCACTGAGCGCTGTCGCGCCGTGCGCCGTCGTCACGTGCGCGATCGTGGTCAGGCCGCCGGTCAGGGCGAGCTCCACCGCACCAAGCCCGCCGGGCGTCGGCACCACCGACCCGACCGCGCTCCCGGTGAGGTAAACCGCTGCGATTGCCACGAACTGAGCGTGGCCGCCAACGGCCCGCAGCGATGCATCGAGGCAAAGGATGTAGGAGAAGGTCAGCAGCAGTGCGCCGCCGATACCCTCAGCCAGCTTGGCAGGGCGCTGCGTGATGTCGAGCAGCCGCGGAATGACCTGGCCGAGCGCCGGTGCCACCCGGGAGCGAATCAGTTTGCGCCCGGCCGGCAGCGCCAGCACGCCGAGCACGGCCGCGCCGAGGACGGCCAGCGCGATGTAAGCCCAGCCCGGCGGCGGATGGATTGACGTGGTGGGTGAGCCGCCAGTGAGCGCGAGAAAGATCACCAGCAGCAGCATGTGCAGCACGAAGGCGAAAACCTGCGAAACGCCGACGCTCGAAGCGGCGTCGGCCGGGGGAACCTTCGCCTTGTTCAGGTAGCGGATGTTCAGGGCGACGCCGCCAACTGCGGCCGGCGTGACCAGCGTGACGAATGATCCGGCGAACTGGGCCAGCAAGGTCCGGGTCCAGCGGAGCTTTTCCAGCACGAACCCGTTCACGGACATGGTCGCGCCAACGTAGGTGACGGCTGACAGGGCCAGGCCCACCAGGACCCAGCGCCAGTCCGAATGCCGCAGCACCGGAATGAGGTTGTGCCGGCTGAACTCACCGATGACCAGGTAGGCCGCGATGATCGCCGCCACCAGCGTCATGACCCGCCCTGGGCTGATCCGTTCCAGCTGCTCTGGCGGCACCTCGACCTCGGGCTCGCCGCCGATCAGCCGCCTGCGCAGGGCCGGCAGAACGTCGTCGTTGCGGCGCCGCAGCTGCGCCCGAGTCGAGCGGTGCAGGACAACCGGTTGCAGCAGCGGGACCAGATTGGCCACCGCGGCCGATCCGAGCTTGGCGGTCGCGAGGTCTGCTGCCCTGTCCGGACCGATCAGAAGTGCCATGGTGGCGGTCAGCTGCGCCAGATCTAGCCGGATCTGCAGGTCGGTTGCCGCGAGATCACCGTCTCCCGGCTCGAGCAGCGTCACTTCTGAGCCATCGTCACCGGAGAGCTGAATGTGATCGGCCGTCAGGGAGCGATGCGTGACCCGGTGGCGGTGAGCCTGAAGCACCGCATCCCAGACCTGGCCAAGCCGCTCGTTAGGCGGCGGGACGGGAAGCGCCGCGAGCGTCACCCCGTCAATGTGCCTAGTCGCGATCGCTGCGGCTTCCGGCCCGACCCGTACTGCCGCCATGAGCCTGGGCGTCGAGACGCCCGCGTCGTCTACCGCATAGGCCATCAGGGACCGCCGCTCGACCGCGCGGCTGACCGTCAACGGCGCGCTGCGGGAGACCTGGCTGGTCAGCCGGAGCCGGCGGTAGATCCGGTAGAGCGCGTCGGCGGCCTGCTGGTCCTGGTCGAACACCGTCACGTCAAGCCGCACGCCATCGTGGGTCCGGGCGGCATACCTGCGGTTTTCGGTCGTGCTGTCGGGTAGCCGACGAATTGCCACGACGGGCATGGTGGCTGCGCTCAGCGCCGCGGCAATCTCGGCAGCGCTCGGCCGCTCTGACGATGTGCCGATCAGGTACCGCAGGCCGGATCCGACCGCCGAGCCGATGAGCAGGGTGACCAGGAGTGACAGCACGCTGCTAACGCCGGGCTGGGCCAGGCTGGTCAGGCAGTAAAAGAGGATGGATAGCGCGAGCCAGGTCCGCCAGCGCGGCCGACCGGTCAGCGCGATGACAGTGAGATACGCGACCAGTCCTGCGAGGTACGGGTCAAGCAAGGTCGCGCCTAGCGGACTGCCCACCCGCGCCAGGGCCTTGTACAGGTCAGTCAGGTCGGCCAGCGACAAGATCACGTTGCAGGCAACCGTCACCCCGGCCGCTACGAGTCCGATTCCCAGCGCCTCGCTGAGCCGCCGGAACTGGCTGATGACAATGAGCCGGATGGCAAGCGCAACTGGGATCGCGAGCAGCGCGACGAACGCGATCGTGTGCAGCGGCGAGATAAAGTTCCTCGCCACGCGCTCGCTAGCACGGACCAGGTCGGTCTCGACGCCAGTCGCCGCGGCCTTGCCCAGCAGCCCGATCCCGACGAGCAGCACGATCTCCACGCAGGCCGTGAGGCATCGGAGCAGGTCTGACGGCCTCCGGATCCGCGGCTCAAGCTCATCCTCGACCAGCAGCCCCGCCGCCAGGCTGGCCGAATCGACTCGAACCTCGCCAGGCACCGCGGTGGCCGCCGCATTATGCGCTGGTGCGGCAATGCGCCCGCGCGGTCCCGGCGGTGGGGCGGCCGCCGGACCGTCTGGAGCCGCCGTGGGCCCGTCGTGGGCTTCTTCCGGCGGCTGTCGCCGCGACAGCCTCATTTGGAGATCGTTTCACTTGTGGAAGCAGAAGCAAGAGCCGACCTCGGTTACAGGTACCGTATCGTCCAGAGGTCATGCATACCGATATCTCCGCTGCGTTTGACGCCGAAGCCGCCGCGCTGCTGACGGTCGTATCCGGACTTACCGATACTGACTTGGCTGAATCCAGTCCGTGTGCGCCGTGGACGGTCGGCGAGCTGGCGTGCCATGTGCTGATCGGGGCGAGCCGGATCGGGCCGGCGCTAGCCCAGCCGGAGCGAGCAGATGACCCGCTCATCACCACGGCCGAGTACTACCGGCGTGATCAGCGTTTCTCGGCAGCCACTAACGCCGACCGGATCGAAGCGGCTATGGCCCTGGCCAGGCAGCTGTCCGGACCGGAGGCGATCGCGGCCGAGCTCGGGCGGCGCTGCCAGGAGTCAGCCGAGTTGCTGGCTGGCGCGCCCCCCGGCCGCACGGTCATCACCCGGCACGGCGACCGGATGCTGCTGATCGACTTCGCCAGGACGAGGGTCGTCGAGCTTGCCCTGCACGGCCTGGACCTCGCCCAGGGTCTCTCCTGGCAGCCGTGGCTGACGAGCGAGGCAGCCGGCGTGGTGGAAGACCTGCTGCTGCCCGCTGGCGGCAGTAGCCAGCTGTGCCGCGACCTGGCGTGCGATCGAGTCGGCCTGATCGCTCGCCTGACCGGGCGGGCCCCCCTGTCCCCGGCCGAGCAGCAGGTGCTGCGCGACGCGGACATCTCCAAGCTCGCGTTTGGCTGAGTCGTGTCGATCCCGTCGGATTACGATGCCAGCCCGGCCAGGTACCGGCTCGGCGCGGAGGTGACGCGGAGGTACGCCGATGCCGCGACGACGCCCCTGCACGAGCGGATCTGGCAGCTCCTGCCAGAGCGCCAGGACGAGCTCGTTGTCGATGTGGGCTGCGCCGACGGGGCTCTTGCTGCCGCTCGCCCGCCTGGCCGCGCCGGGCAGCTGGTAGGCCTGGACTCCTCCGCCGTGCTGCTGCGGGACCACCCGCGGCCGTCGCTTCGCGCAGACGCCGCCGCACTCCCGCTGCGGAACCAGTCAGTGACGGCGATCGTGGCCGTCAACATGCTCTACCACCTGGATGATCCGCTGACGGCCTTGCTCGCCGCGCGCCGGGCGCTGAAAGCCGATGGGCTGTTCATCGCGGCAACGATCAGCAGGCGCGACAGCCCCGAGCTGGCTGAGGTATGGCGGCCGCAACCATCGACCTTCGACGCCGAGGACGCGCCCGGGCTTGCCGGGCAGGTATTCGCAGGCGTTCGGGTCGAGGACTGGGACGCCCCGCTGATGACGCTCCCGGACGCTGCGGCAGTTCGCGACTACCTGATCGCGCGATTCGTGCCGCCGAGCCAGGCGGCTGCTGCCGCCGCCACGCTGCGAACTCCCCTTGCCATCACCAAGCGCGGTGCGCTGCTGATCTGCGGCGGTTGACCGACCGGTGCCGCCGCACTTGGCTTGTTTCGCAGTTTGGGATAGTCAGGCACCGGCTGGCGGGCCTACCATGCGCTCGTGGCGATGGGATTGATGGCAGTCAAGCGGCTGCTTGTCGGCAGGCCCATGCAGAGCGAGCGGCTCGGTCACACGCTGCTGCCCAAGAAGATCGCGCTGCCGGTGTTCGCCAGTGACGCGCTGTCGTCGGTGGCTTACGCGACGCAAGAGATCCTGCTCGTCCTGGCCGCCGGCGGAATCGCGTACATCGCCTATACACCCTGGATCGCGCTGGCCGTCGCGCTGCTGATGCTCGTCGTGGTCGCCTCGTACCGACAGAACGTGCACGCCTACCCGTCGGGCGGCGGCGACTACGAGGTCACCACTACCAACTTCAGCGCAAAGGTCGGGATGACGGTCGCCAGTGCGCTGATGGTCGACTACACCCTGACCGTCGCGGTGTCGGTGTCATCGGGCGTCGCCAATCTCGCGTCCGCCTTTCCTGCCCTGAACTCGCATGTCACGCTGATCGCTGCCGTCGTAGTCGCGGCGATCGCGATCATGAACTTGCGTGGCGTGCGCGAGTCTGGCACTGGCTTCGCGATCCCGACCTACTGCTTCGTCGCCGTCGTCATGCTGATGATCGTCTGGGGCGGGATCCGGCTGGCGCTGGGCCAGCACCTGCATGCCGAGACGGCCAGCTACCCGATCAAGACGACCGGCGAGTTTGCCGGGCTCGCGCTGATGTTCCTGGTACTACGGGCCTTCTCGTCAGGCTGCACGGCCCTGACCGGAGTCGAGGCCATCAGTAACGGCGTGCCCGCGTTCAAGCAGCCGAAGAGCAAGAACGCCGCGACCACCCTGGCGATGCTGGGCGCCATCGCAGTCACCATGTTCGGCGGCGTCACGGCCTTGGCGCTGATCAGCCACGTGCACGCCGGAACGCTCATTGGCACTCCGCGGGGTTACGTCCAGCCGACTGTGATCGCGCAGGTAGGCCGGGCGGTGTTCGGCTACTCATCGCCGTTCTTCTACATCCTGCAGCTGTTCACCGCACTGATCCTGGTACTGGCGGCGAACACGGCCTTCAACGGCTTCCCGGTGCTCGCCTCGATCCTCGCCAGGGACGGATACCTGCCACGGCAGCTGCACACTCGCGGCGACCGGCTCGCGTTCAGCAACGGAATCCTGTTGCTGTCCGGCTTCGCGATCGTGCTGATCGTCGCCTTCCACGCTTCGCCGACACGGCTGATCCAGCTCTACATCGTCGGCGTGTTCGTCTCGTTCACCTGTAGCCAGACCGGAATGATCAGGCACTGGAACCGGCTGCTGCGCGCGACTTCTGATAGCACCAGACGGCTGCGGATGATCAGGTCACGGACGATCAATACGATCGGCGCGTGCGTCACCGGGACAGTGCTGGTCATCGTGGTGATCAGCAAGTTCGCTGACGGCGCCTGGATCGCGGTGGCCGCCATGGTGGTGCTCTGGTACACCATGCACGGCATCCGACGGCACTACGCCAGCGTCGCTGAGGAGCTGACCCCGGACGAGGAAGCTTCGATCACGCTTCCAGCCAGCAACATCGCCATCGTGCTGGTGTCTAAGCTGCACCGGCCGACGCTGCGGGCGCTGGCTTACGCGCGGGCAACCCGGCCGGCCCGGCTGCACGCAGTGACGGTGGATGTGGACGCTGCGGAGACCCGGCGGCTCCAGCAGGAGTGGGACCGCAGTTCCATGCCGCTGGAGCTGACGGTCATCTCGTCGCCGTACCGGGAGATCACGCGCCCGGTAATCGAGTACGTGCGCAGGCTGCGCCGAGAGAGCCCGCGCGACATCGTGACCGTTTACATCCCGGAGTACGTGCTCGGCCATTGGTGGGAGCAGGCGCTGCACAACCAGAGCGCGCTCCGGCTGAAGGCCCGCCTCCTGCTGGAACGGGGTGTCGTCGTCGCCAGCGTGCCGTACCAGCTCGCTTCAGCCAGCCGGGCCGCTTCGGAAGCCGACCCGCTAGCCGGCCCGCGGCTGCTCGCCAGTCGCGAGGCGCTGCACGCCGCCGAGATCATGCAGGAGATCAGTGCGCTGCCAGCAGGCGACATCCGCCAGCCGATCCCGATAGCTGACAGCCGACGCCGGGAGATCGTCGACGTGGCTGGCACGCTGCGCGCTGTGACGATGCGGCCGCGCAACGGGACCCTGGCGATGGAGGCCGAGTTGTGGGACGGCACTGGCCGCGTGGTGCTGGTCTGGCTGGGCCGACGTAACATTCCGGGCATCGAGCCCGGCCGCAAGCTCGTCGTGCACGGGCGGCTCACCAGCATGAAGGGAGAGCGGGCGATCTACAACCCGGCCTACGAACTGCAGCCGACGGCAGGCACACACGACTGACGAGCCGGCCATGCACCCGAGCCGCCTTAGTCACGGGCGGAACCGGTACCCCATCCCAGGCTCGGTCAGCAGGAATCGCGGCGCGGACGGATCAGGTTCCAGCTTGCGCCGAAGGTTGGCGACGTAGACACGCAGGTAATTCGCCTCCGTCTGGTAGCCAGGACCCCAGACCTCGTGCAGCAGCTGTCGCTGGGTGACCAGCCGGTCGGAGTTCCGGACCAGGACCTCAAGTAGCTGCCACTCGGTCGGCGTGAGCCGTACGTCACTGCCGGCCCTGGTGACTCGCTTGCGGGCAAGGTCCACGGTGAACTCGCCGGTCGTCACCACCGGCTCATCCGGGGCTGGCGAGGCACGCCGGACCGCCGCGCGCAGCCGCGCCAGCAGCTCGTCCATGCCGAATGGCTTGGTCACATAGTCATCGGCACCCGCGTCGAGCGCGGCCACCTTCTGGCTCTCCTGACCCCAGGCCGACAGCACGATGATCGGAGTCGAGGTCCAGCCGCGCACTCCCCTGATTACCTCGGTGCCGTCCATGTCCGGTAGTCCCAGGTCGAGTATGAGCACGTCCGGCCGCTCCCGTGCCATCGCCGCTAGTCCGGACGTGCCATCGGCGGCGGTGCTGACTTCGTACTTGCGCGCCGTCAGGTTGATCTTCAGCGCCCGAAGGATCGGCGCTTCGTCATCGATGACGAGGACCTTCGTCATGGTGGAGCAGTCACGGCCTGGCCGGCACACCAGCGGTGCTGGCCGCTGCACACGGCAGGGTGACCTGCATGGTCAGGCCGCCGCCTGGAGTGTCGGCGGCCCGGACAGCCCCGCCCATCGTGTCGAGGAAGCCCCGGACGACCGCGAGGCCCAGGCCGACGCCGGTCACGCCGGAGTGATCGGCGCCCCGCCCGTCGAGCCGCTGGAATGGCTCGAACATGCGCTCCTTGAGCTCATCCGGCACGCCGCGGCCGTGGTCGACGATCTCTAGCACAACCGTGCCGGCGTCCCGCCGCGCCCGCAGGCCTGGCGGCTGCCCTGCTGGTGAGAACGCCAGCGCATTGGCGAACAGGTTGGCCAGCACCCGCTCGAGCAATCCGGGATCAGTGAGGACAAGCGGAAGGCCATCGGGAACGGCGAGCTCCAGCAGGCCGCCGCCATCCAGGCCGCGCAGCGCTATCGGGGCGACCTCGTCGATCGCGGTCGGCCGCAGGAACGGCTGCAGCGAGCCGGTAGTAAGCCGGCTCATGTCCAGCAGGTTGCCGATCAGCGCGTCCAGCCGGTCGGCTGATGCCTCGATCGTCGCAAGCAGGGCGGCTTCGTCGGCTTGCGTCCACTCCAC
>Ga0335075_10007520_pt1 | contig 16767 bp, 14 predicted proteins | sample Lox_Sample_24_FD_206723 | JGI IMG/M metagenome (GOLD analysis project Ga0335075, IMG submission 206723) | Soil microbial communities from Loxahatchee National Wildlife Refuge, Florida, United States - Lox_Sample_2.4 | ecosystem: Environmental > Terrestrial > Soil > Wetlands | place: USA...
CCGACCCGCCGACCCCCGACCCGCCGACCGCCGACCCGCCGACCCGCCGACCGCCGACCCGCGACCCGTGTCCGGACGGGGTCGCCCGGCCCCACGGACGCCGCCGAAGGCGGCCCAGCCTAAGCCATCGGGAGCGACATCCCGACCGGCTTGGGCGCGGCCGCCGGCGCCGGCGCCTGCATGACCGGCAGCTCGACCGGCGAGAGCGCGATCAGCCCGCGGGCCGCGTGGGCCAGGGCCTGCGCAGCCGGGTCGTCGGGATCTGAGATGACGACCGGGATCCCCGCGTCGGACTGCTCGCGCAGCGGCATGGTCAGCGGGACCTTGCCGAGCAGCGGGACCTCGAGCTCCTCGGCCAGCAGCTGGCCGCCGCCCTCGCCGAACAACTGGTAGCGCTCGCCGTTCGGGGTCACGAAGCCCGACATGTTCTCGATCACGCCGGCGATCTCGAGCTTGAGCTTGCTCGCCATCTCGGCCGAGCGCCGCGCGACCTTCTGGGCCACCGGCTGCGGCGTGGTGACGATCACGAACTTCGACTGGGGGAGCAACTGGGCCAGGGTCATCGACACGTCGCCGGTGCCCGGGGGCAGGTCGATCAGCAGGTAGTCGAGCTCGCCCCATTCGACGTCCTCGAGGAACTGCTGGAGCGCCTTGTGGAGCATCGGGCCACGCCACACGACGGCGGCGTCCTGCTCGACGAAGAAGCCGATCGACATCACGCTGATCCCGTCGAAGGCGCTCAGCGGGATGATCTTGCGCTCGCCATTGACGTGCGGGCGCTCGTTGCCGAGCCCGAGCATGCGGGGCTGTGAGTAGCCCCACACGTCGGCGTCGAGCACGCCGACCCGCTTGCCGTCGGCGACGAGCGCCGCGGCCAGGTTGGCGGTCACGCTCGACTTGCCGACGCCGCCCTTGCCCGAGCCGACGCAGATCACGTTCTTGACCTGGGCCAGGGCTCCCTCGGGCAGCGAGCCACGGCCGAGTTTGCGCCCGAGCGCCTGCTTCTCGTTGTCGGACAGGACGTCGAAGCTGATATTGACGCCGGTCACGCCGTCGAGCTTGCGCACTGCGTCGGTCACGCCGGTCTGGAAATGGCTCCGAATCGGGCAGCCGGGCGTGGTCAGCGAGACCATCACGTCGACCACCCCGTTCTCGTGCACGTCGACCGAGCGGACCATCTCGAGCTCGACGATGTCGCGACGGAGCTCGGGGTCGATGACGGAACGAAGTGAGTCGATTACTTGGTCTCTAGTAGGCATGGCTTTGATTGTAAGCAGCGCCGGAGGTGGCGCCGGCAGGCCCCGCCGACAAATTCCATTCCGGCCTCGGGTATGTGTGAGATCGGTCACGGGCGGGCAGTGAATATTTAAAGACCGACGGGGCGCCACTTCCGTGACGCCCCGGCGGTTGAGGGAGGAGAGGGTGCTGCGTTCGCCGGCGAGGATATGAGGCCGGCGAACCTCTCCCGCCTGCGGCGCTCTCCTAGACGCCCGGCGGGGGAAGCTTTGCTCTGTTAGGAGCCGATGATGCCCTGTGCGTTGGATACGAGCCGCTCGACCCGGGCGCCCACTACCCCAGACTGCTTCTCGAAGTCCCTACGCACTGAGCTTAGCTCACGGCTCACCCGACGTCGATTCTGACGCATGGTCTTCTCGACGAGGCTCCGCCGCTGCCGTAGCTCCCGCTCAAAGCGCGTACGTGCCCGCCGAACCTGCCGCTCAAACCGATTGCGTGCAGTTGCCCCGCGGCGCTCGTAGCGCTTGAGCTCGCGCTCGAACGTGGTGCGGGTGCTGTACTTGGAGGCCAGTCCCTTGACCGTCGAGACGAGGTTGTCGCCGGCCAGGAGGCTGGCGCCGACCGGGACGAGGACTGCCCGCTCCGCAATGACCTGAGCCTGCCCGGCCCGGGTCTTAGGCTGGGTCGAGGAAGTGGTGCGCCGGCGCGCGGTGGTGCGCCGCGTGCTTGCGGCGGTGCGGTTGGTGCGCGCGCTCGACCGGCTCGTCCGCGTGCCGGCGGCGGCCGGCTTGCGTCGTGTGGTGCTTCGACTGCTGCTCGTTGTGGGCTTCTTCGCGCCCTGGGTGCTCGTAGACATGATTCTCCGGTGGCTCCCGCTTAGATCTCGGTTTTGATCGAACGTGTGTTTGTACACCGACAGAGTAGCGGGCGTTACAGCCCCCCGGAATGAAAAATTCGTGAACGCGCGGAATTGGACCGAAAATGCGCTGACGGCGGAGCCTTTTCAGGCTGCGGCATCTGGAGACTGACGGGCCTCCGGTTCCAATGCATGCGGCATTTCCCGCGCGATCCAATCCTCGGGCTTGCGTAGCTCCGGGAGCGTCGGCAGAGCCTCGGGCGAGGACCACAGGTGGTGCAGCGCGGCCCGACCGCGCTCGCGGACGATCGCGTCGCAGAAGATCTTGCCCTCCTCGTACTGGCGGAGCTTGAGCTCGAGTCCGAGCAGCTTCGCCACGATCCGCGAGAGTCCGGACTGCGAGCGGCGCCGGCGATCCAGGGCGGCGCGGAGCTTGGGCAGCGAGGGGAGCAGATCGGGCGCCACCGCGTCCATCACGTGCTCGGCGTGGCCCTCGATCACCGCCATCACCGCCTGCACGCGATCGAGCGTCTCGCGTTCGGGGGTGGTCGCGACAATCGATATGAAGTCCCCCTGGCGCAGGTGCCCGAGCACGCGCTTGACCTCGTCGGTGCTGGGGATCCGCAGCTTGCGCGGGGCCTCGAGGCGGACCTCGGCGCTCTTCAGGAGCTCGCGCACCATCCCCGCGACGTGGGCGTGGAGCCACGGCACGCCGGCAAACTGAACGGCGTGCGTGACCTCGTGGAGCGCCACCCAGGTCATGAATTCCTCCTCCTCGGCCGCGAAGGCCTGGACGGCCTGACCGAGGTTGGGGAGCACGAACAGCAACCGCGGGGGCCGGTCCTCGACCGCCTCGTCGAGCAGAACAAGCTCGTACTGGCCGAGCACGCGCTGGCCGAGATAGCCGACCACGACGCCCACCTCGGTGCTCAGCACGATGCCCATCCCGATCTCCATCGCCGGCTTGAGCGGCCCCAGGTTGTCGCCTGCGCGCTGGAGGACGGGGTCGAGCAGCAGCCGCATCGAGCCGATGTTGCTCTCGACCCACTCGCGGCGGCTGATCCCCTCGGGGGGCGGCAGCGGCCGGGCGGGCTGGAGGCCGGTGTAGGCGACCACGCGCGACTCGGACTCGGCGGCCAGCGCCGCCAGATCAGCCTTGGGCGAGGGCGCCTCGCCGGTGCCGGCGACGAAGGTCGCGATTCGCTGGGCAATGATCCAGTCGATCATGTCGGGATCCTCTCGAGCCGGCTGAGCGTGTCGCTCGAGCGGGCCGCGATCACGGGGGAGGCCGGATCGGCCGTGAGGGGCGCGCTCAGCGGTCCGTCACACCACGGGAAGCTGACCATGCCGCCGGCCTCGCGGACGATCAGTTGCCCGGCCGCCGCGTCGACGCCGCGTGAGCGCCGCAGCGACACCATTCCGTCGAACCGGGCGGCGGCGACCTGGCAGAGCGACGCGGCGATCGTGCCGAGCGCGCGCAGGCGATAGGCGCTTTCGACGAGCCCGTCGATCGAGGCCTGGATCCAGCGCGGATCGGCCGATTCGATCCCGAGCACTTCGAGCCGGCCGTCGCGGCCGCGCCGCTCGGGGAGCGTGGGGTCGAGCTTGGCGCCATCGAGCCAGGCGCCTTCGCCCCGCCACGCCCACCACTGCTCGGAGGGGCCGAAGTCGTGCACGAAGGCGAAGGCCACGTCGGCCATCGTCTCGCCGTCGGCCACGGCGATCGAGAGCGCGTAGCTGGGGACGCCGCGCTTGGCGTTGAGCGACCCGTCGATCGGGTCGATGATCACCCTGATGCCGTCGTCGCCGTAGTCGATCTCACCGCGCTCCTCGGAGACGGCCATGAACCGGTAGCCCTCCCGGCAGAGCCCGTCGAGCTCGTCGAACACGAGCTGCTCCGCGTCCTGATCGATCTCGAGCGTGCGGTCCCCGCCGCTGCCGCGAGTGCCGGTCTCGAGTGCCCGTTCCTCGGTGGTGGGCACCTCCGCGAGCATGCGCTGCAGGCCGGTCACAGCCCGGCGGGAAACGGCCAGCCAATCTGCGTCGAGTGCCGAGCGGGTGGAGGTCATTGTGAACCTATGCTGTCAGACGTGGGGCTCACCCTAGACCCGTTGCTTCCCATTCAGCGCGATGCTGTCACCTGTGAGCGCGAGCCACTGATCCTCCTGGGGGCGGCGGGCACGGGAAAGACGAGGACGATCGAGGGGCGGTTCCTGGCGCTCGTCGAGGGGGGTTGCCGGCCCGAGCGCGTGCTGCTCCTGACCGCGTCGGAGGCGCGCGCAGATGCCTCCCGCGCGCGGCTCGAGCAGGGTCTCGACGCGGGCTATGACGAGCTGTTCGTGACCTCGCCGGTCGAGCTGGCCGGGCTCATCCTGGGCGTCGCCGAGCCCGGGATCGACTCACTGGAGCCGGTCCTGAGCCCGGCTGAGCGATTCGCGATGCTGCTCGAGCGGATCGACCGGCTCTCGATCGAGCGCCACGACTTCGGCGGGAGCGCGAACGCGCTGCTGGCCGGGTTCATCCGCCGAATCGACCGCCTGAAGGCACATCTCGTGGGAGCGGAGGAGTACGCGCGGTGGGCGGCGCGGCTGGCCTCGGATGGCGAGGGTCCGGCCGCGTCGGATGACCCCGGCGTCGAGCAGGAGTTCGCCGAGGTCTACCGGGTACACGAGGAGATGCTGGCCGAGGTGGGCGGCCGCGACGCGGGGGACCTGATGCGCGACGCGCTGCGGCTGGTGCGCGACCGGCCGAGCCTGCGCCGGCGCTTTGAGCACGTCCTGGTCGACGATGGCCACGATTTCGATCTCGCCGCGGCCACCCTGACGCGGGAGCTGGCCGGCCCGCGGGTGACCGTGGCCGCCGACCCGGCGCGGCCGGCCGGCGCCTCGCCGCTGCTCGAGCTCGCCGCGGACGAGGCCGCGGTCATCCGGTTGGGGGCGAGCCTGCGGGTGCCGCGCCGAGCCTTGCGCGCGGCCGGCGCCGTGGTCGAGCTCGGCGGTGTCGAACCGGCCTCCATCGAGGGCGAGATCGCGTTCTGGCGCTGCGCCAACGAGCGCGCGCAGGCGCAGGCGGTGGCGGCCGACGTCGAGCGCCTGGTGGCGGCCGAGCGCGTGGCACCCGGGCAGATCGCGGTCCTCGTTCCCAGCGTCTCGCGCGAGGGGCAGGCGGTGGCGGTGGCGCTCGAGGAGCGGGCCGTGGCGCACCGGGTGGTCGGCGAGACCGCGTTCTTCCGGCGTGCCGAGGTCCGCGACGTGCTGGCGTGGTTGCGCCTACTGGCCGATCCCACCGACGCGCCCGCCGTGGTTCGAGCCCTGGCCCGGCCGCCGGTGGAGTTGCGTTCGGTGGACATCGCGCGCTGCACGCAGATCGCGCGCCGGCGCAAGCTCGACATGGTCGGGGCGCTCGAGGCGGCGATCGAGTCGCCGCAGGTCCCGCCCGAGGCACGCGAGCGCATCCGTGGGTTCCTGAAGCTGTATCGCGCCGCGATGGCCGGGATCGACAGCACGCGGCCCGACATGTACGTCCACCGGCTGATCGATCGGCTCGGCCTGCGCCGCCAGCAGCTGTTCGCCGCGCAGCCGGACGTGGTGCAGCGCCTGCGCGCGCTGGCCCGCTTCGGGGAGCTGGCCTCGGCGTTTGCCCGCCGCTCCCCGCACGGCACCCCGCGCGAGTTCGCGCGCCACATCGCGGCCGTGGCCGACTTCGGGCTGCGCGAGCACGAGGAGCCGGACCTGGTCGGAGCCCAGGTGGTCCAGGTGGTCGCGCTCGACGGAGCGGGTGCGCTCGAGGCCGACCACGTGTACGTGCTGGGGCTCCACGCCGGTCTGGTCGAGCCGCCGATCGAGCCGGCGGTCGCTTCGAGTTCGGATTCGGGGTCGGGTGATCCCGGTTTGGTCGTGCGCCAGACGCTGTACACGGCGGTCACGCGTACTCGCCGGCGGGTCGTGCTCGCGTTCCCGGCCGTCGGCGAGCGGGGATCCGCGCTCGGTCCGGCGCCGGCGGTCGAGGCGATGCGAGTCGCCGTGACCGGTGTCTGGGAGGACCGCGAGGAGGAGATGTTCGGCCCGGCCGAGACGCTCCACTCGACCTACCGGCTGCTGCGCGATGAGGTCCTGGAGGGCACGATGCGCGCCGGCGGGCGCCTGGCGGAGCTGCGGTTGGATACGGATTTGGATGTCTCGCATGCGGTCGTGCGCTACCTCGAGCTGTTGAAGCTGGCCGCGCTGATCGAGCGGCCGGACGATCAATCGCTCGCCGAGGCGGTGCGCGACGTCAACTCGCGGATCCTCCAGGCGGTTTCCGCCGAGCAGCGGGAGATCTTCACCTCCTCGGCGCTGGATGACTATTTGCTGGACGCCGAGCGCGATGCGCGTCGTCGGGCGGCGGCCGTGGTGGCGCGCGACGATCCCTCGGTCGAGACGTTCCTGCCCACGCGGGGGGACGGCGTGGTGCTGTCGGCCTCGGACATCGACACCTACCGGACGTGTCCCTTGAAGTACAAGTTCGCACGGGTGTTCCGGATCCCGCAGGAGCCGACCATCCACCAGCGGTTCGGCATCGTCGTGCACCAGGTGCTCGAGCGCTTCCATGCCCGCTCGGGGGACGGGGTCGCCGCCGGCGGGTCAGGGTCGCTGCCCGAGCTGCTCGGATTGCTCGACCTCAGCTGGCGGCGCGGCGGCTTCGGCGAGTCCGAGGAGGAGCGCCAGCTGCGGGGAAAGGCGGTTTCGGCGCTGACGCGCTACCACGACCGCTTCCAGTCCTCGGAGTCCGAGCCGCTGTGGTTCGAGCGGGCGTTCTCGTTCAAGCTCGGGCCCCATCTGCTGCGCGGGCGGGTCGACCGCGTCGACCGCCTGCCCGGAGGCGAGTACGAGCTGATCGACTACAAGACCGGGCGTCCGAAGAGCCCGGCGCAGCTCGTCGACGACGTGCAGCTGTCGCTGTATGCGGTGGGGGCGCGGGAGGCGTGGAGCCTCGATGCCTCACAACAGGCGTACTACTACGTGCTCGACGACCAGAAGGTGGCCGTGCCGGAGGATCGGGTCGACCGGTTCGAGTGGATCCAGGACGTGGCGATGGAGGTAGCCGACGGGATCCTCTCTCAGGGGTTCGAGCCGACGCCGTCGTTCGCCGCGTGCTCGGTATGCGACTACCGCCTAGTGTGTCCGGCCGCCGAGGGGTAGCGGTTTCGCCGGCGGCCGTGGGTCGCGTGCCCTGTCCGGATGGGGTGGATGGCCCCATGGACGCCGCCGTAGGCGGCCCCTAATCGGCCGCGGGCTTGAGCTCCCGGGTGGCCAGGGTATCGGGATTTCTCGATATATCTTGCGATTGGATGGCGATGCAACCCCGTATATGTCACCCGCATCGCCAAAGTTCGCGCTCGGTGGCTAGCCGCGGGCGGTGCCCGGGTCGTCGTCGCCCCGCTGGCGCAGGAAGCGCTGCAGTTCGCGGGCGATCGTGTCGCCCGAAGGTAGTGAGCCCTCCTGCTCTGAGAGCTCAGGCTCGGCCGCTTGCTCGAGGCGCTCGACGAACGCCTGCACGTCGGGGTCGCTCTGCACCGCGAGGTTGACCTGACGGTCGTAGTCGGCGGTCGCGGACTCTAGGTCCGACGCGTCTACGGCGACCTGGACGAGTCCCTCGAGCTTGCGCACGAGCGCCAGTGCTGCCTTGGGGTTGGGAGCGGCCGCGATGTAGTGCGGGACGGCCGCCCACAGGCTTGCGGAAGGCAGGCCGCTGTCCTGACAGGCGGCATGGAGCACTCCGACGATCCCGGTGGGTCCCTCGTAGGAAGATCGGTTGAGGCTGAGCCGCGCGACGAGGTCGGAGTCGGTGGCCATACCGGTGACCGAGATCGGCCGCGTGTGCGGGACGTCGGCCAGCAGCGCCCCGAGCGTGACGACCAGCTGCGTGCCGAGCGCCTCGGCGAGTTCGGTGATCACGCGACTGAACGTGCGCCATTTGAACGACGGCTCGTGACCGACCATCAGCACCAGATCGCGTGGCGCGCGCGGGACCCGCGCCTCGAACAGCTCGACCTCGGGCCAGACGATCCGCCGCGCGTGACCGTCGATCAGCTTGACCTGCGGGCGGGTGCTCTGGAAGTCGTAGAACTCCTCGGGGTCGATCGTCGCGAACCGCCGCGCGCCGAGCGCGCCGGCGACGAATGTGATCGCGCTGGAGGCCGCGTCCGCCGCATCGTTCCAACCCTTGAAGGCGCAAACCAGCGCCGGCGCCCTGAGCCCGTCGGGCCGATAGTCCCATTGCAGCGGCTGCATCCGACTCAGCGTAGATCATGGGGGCATGGAGTCGGGAGATACCACCGCCGTGGCGATCAGCGGCTTGCGCCCCGGCGAGGAGGTCAACGGCGTGTTCGCGTGCTCGCGCAAGGACCGCCTGTTCACCCGGAACGGTTCGCCCTACCTCGCGCTCGAGCTGCGCGACCGCAGCGGGTCGATCGCCGCCCGGGCGTTCCAGGGGGCCGACGTCCTGTCCGGCCGGTTCGAGCGAGGAGACCTGGTCCGCGTGGCGGGGCGGGTCGAGCGCTTCCGTGACCAGCCGGTGCTCGAGCTCGTCGACATCGCGCGCGTGTCGACCGACGCCGGCCCGGATGCCGGGGGCGTCGACCCGGCGTCGTTCCTGCCCACGGCCTACCGCGATCTCGACGAGCTCGACGGCTTCCTCGAGCATCTCGCCGGTGAGGTTCACGATCGCGGTTACCGCGCGGTGTTGGAACGGCTTCTGGGGGATCGGGAGTTGCGTGCTGCCTGGCGTCGGGCGCCCTGCACCCGCGGCGGCCATCACGCCTACCTGGGCGGGCTACTCGAGCATACGGTGGCGGTGGCGACGCTCGCACTCGAGGTGTGCCAGGTCCACGCCCGCCTGAATCAGGACCTGCTGCTGACCGCGGCGATCGTTCACGACCTGGGCCGGACGCGCGAGTTCGTCTACGGGGCCGAAATCGGGATCTCCGAGGAGGGCCGTCTGCTCGGCCATCTGGTGCTCGGCGAGCAGATCGTGTCGTCGCGGGCTGGGGCGCTCGACGACGGGCGGCGGCTGGCGCTTCTGAACTGCGTGCTCTGCCATCACGGCGCCAGCGGGGCGCCGGGCGGGCGGTTCGGTTCGGTCGAGGCGCTGACGCTGTATCGGCTCAACGCGCTGGACGCGAGCGTCAAGGGCGCATTCGAGCACGGGCTCGGCGTCGAAACGGCGCCGCGGCCGGGGTCGTAGGATCACCCGCGGCGCGGCACGGGCCTGGTGGCCCATCCAGTCTTCAAAACTGGCAGGGCCGGGCAGCCCCCGGCTTGGAAGGTTCGATTCCTTCGCCGCGTCGTAGCGGGGCGGCAGATCCAGAAACTCGAGCGTCACCATGCGGTCACCCCGCGTCGATGGTCACCGGACCGGGACGTGGCCTTACCCTCCGTCCGGTGTCGCTGGACGACGACTTGCGCTTCCGGTTGGCCGGTTTCTCGGATGCCGGCGCGATCGCGGAGCTCCATGCCGAGAGCTGGCGACGCCACTACCGCGGGGCCTTCGCCGATTCGTACCTGGATGGAGACGCAGTCGCGGACCGTGCGGCCCTGTGGGCAGAGCGGCTACGCGAAGCCGATCCGGGAAGCCACACCATCCTCGCCGAAAATGATCACGGCCTGGTCGGGTTCGCGCACACGATCTTTGGCCAGGATCCACGCTTTGGCGCCCTCCTCGACAATCTCCATGTGGCGTATGGCGACAAGCGCCGAGGCATCGGTTCGCGGTTGCTGGCGTGGACCGCCCAGCCCGTGGTCGAGCGCGGCACCGGGTTGTATCTCTGGGTGCTCGAACAGAACCTCGACGCCCGCGCCTTCTACGAGGCATGTGGTGCCAGGCAGATAGAGCGCGCGCTCGTTTCACCGCCCGGCGGTATCGCAGGCAGGTTGAACGGCTCCCCGATTGGGCTGCGGTACGCATGGGCCAGCCCTGCCGTGCTGCTGGAATCGTCCGGATGACGGCGGTCCGGGGGCAGGTCAGGAGCGCAGTGCGGCCATCGGCGTGATCCGGGCGGCGCGGATCGCGGGGTAGGAGCCGGCGAGCACACCGACGGCGACGCCGAGGAAAGGGGCGGCGAGCACGAGCGTGGTGTTCATGACCGGCGTCCAGTGGTTATTCGACGCGATCGCCGAGGTGGCGAGCACCCCAATCGAGGCGCCGACGATCCCGCCGAGCATGCCGACCCCGGCCGCTTCGAGCACGATGAGGCGGGCGATCTCAAGGCGGCCATACCCGACGGCACGACGCAGGCCGATCTCCGACCGGCGCTGCGCCACGGACATGATCGTGACCGCCGCTATCGAGAGGAAGCCGATCCCGAGGCCGGCGAAGCTCAGGACGCTCAACAGCGTCGAGAGGGAGGCCTGCACCTGGGCGCGCTGGGTCGTCGGGTTGGGCGGCACCTCGGCGGTGACCTGGCTGGGCTGGTATGGATCGAGCTCGGCGGGGCCTTGGCGGCCGATCAGCTGCGCTGCGCCCGGTGCGGTACGCGCGATCACACGCCGCGGGTCGTGGTTGCCGGCGATGACGTCGGCGACGTACGGCGGCACGATCATCCCGAGCAGCGACTGGGATTCCTGCTGGGTGCTCGACACGATCCCGACCACGGTCAGCACGATCCCTGAGACGTTGATCGCCGGGTTGCCGAGAGATGAGCTGATCCCCAGCTGCGAGGCCGCTCCGGATCCGAGCAGCACGACCATCTGATGGTGCAGGTCAGCGCCCGTGTCGTAGAACCGTCCAGACGACAGCACCGCCCCGACCGCGGCCAGCGCCGAGGGCGACATCGCCGTGACCGGCAGCTGGGTCTGCGTCGGTCCGCTCGCCGTCGGGCCGACCGCGACCGGTAGCGGCTGCTGCTGATCGATATCCCACACCAGTCCAGCGCGGGTGACGCCGTGCAGCCGCGCCAGCCGGGCGACGTCGGCATCGGAGAGCGTCGAGGGCCCCTGGAATTCGACCGTCGTCGCGCGCAGCTCGTTGAACGATGCCGACACCGCACCCGAGGCGCTTTCGGTCAGGCCGTTGGTGGTCGTGAACGCGCCGACCGCGACGACCGTCCCGAGCGCGCACAACAGCGTGCGCATCGGATGGCGAACGACCGACGTCACGGACTCCGCGAACGCCGAGCGCAGGCCGCTCATGGTTGCCCGCCGCCCAGTGTCTCGGCGGCCAGAAACTCTCCCGCGCCCTCCGACACGGCGCCGTCGCGCACGCTCAACAGCCGCGGCAAGGTCCGCGCGATCCGCATGTCGTGCGTGACGATCACCACCGAGACGTCCGGCGCCTGGTTATCGATCAGCGTCTGCAGTACCTCGCTGCTGGTCCGCTCGTCGAGGTTGCCGGTCGGCTCGTCGCACAGCAGCACCCGTGGTCGCTGAGCCAGCGCTCGCGCGATCGCCACGCGTTGGCACTCGCCGCCGGACATCTCTCCCGGCAGGAACCGCCGTCGGTGCGAGAGCCCGACCTGAACGAGGGCGTCGATCGCGCGTTCACGCCGCTCGCTGGTGCCCACCCGACGGGGTCGCAATCCGAGCTCGACGTTCTCCTGTGCGCTCAGCGACGGGAGCAGGAACGACTGCTGAAAAACGAACCCGAAGCACCGCGCCCGTAGCGCGGTCTGCTCGTGGTCGCTCAACGACCCGACGCGCTCCCCGTCGACTCGATAGTCACCGCTCGTCGGCAGGTCGAGCAACCCCAGGACGTTGAGCAGCGTCGACTTCCCCGATCCCGAGCGTCCGATGATTCCGAGCACTTCGCCGGCGCCCACGGAGAAGGTGGCGTCGCGGAGCGCGTGAACCGGCGGCGAGCCCGGATACATCCGCCCGACACCCGTCAGCGTCAATACGTCTTGCTGCGATGGCTCGGGTGCGGCGCTCATCCCGAGCCGCTGAGCCCGATGACGACCTCGTCGCCGGTGCTGAGGCCGCCGTCGAGGGGTCGGACGACCTCGCTACCCGCGAACGCGAGCCCCGCCTGGACGGGCACCGAGACCTGTCGTGAGCCGTGCAGCACGATGACCGACGATGCGCCGGAGGCGTTGGTGATGACCGCCGACACCGGCACGACCCACTGCAGGCCAGCCGCCTGCCCGGTGCGGAGGTGCAGCGCCATGTTCTGCCCGACATAGGGCGCCGCAGCGGCCGGGTTCACCGGCGTGACCGTCAGCTTTGAGCCCGGCCCGCCATCTGGCGCGCTGCCCGGCTTCTTCGCGCTGAGCCGGATCGCAAACGAACCGTTGCTCAGATCGGACGTCGCCCGTCCGGTCGCGCCGATCCGCAAGAGGCTTGCCGTGTTCAGGTCGGTCGCGGCCTGAAACGACAGCCGCCCCGAGCCGAGCGTGGCCAGCGGCTTGCCGCTCGCGATCGTCTGGCCCAGATGCGCGACCGACACGACGGTCACCGGCAGCGACGGAGTGAACATCACCTCCCCCAGCGGGACCGTCGCGTATTGCTGTGGCCGGGTCTTGTGCTTGGTGCCCGAGCCGCCCGCGGGTCCGGGTGCGGTCACCGACGCATAGCCGGCGCGCTGATACAGATCGGCGACCGCCGCCGCCGTCCCGGCCCCGTAGGTGCCGGCCGTATCGAATCCGACCGAGAACCCCGCCGCCTCAAGCCCCGCCTGCAGCTCGCGGACCTCGATGCCGCTGCTGCCGTAGCTCATCGTCGAGTACGCGGGGATCTGGCCCCGCAGCACGAATACCGGCCGACCGGCGACGGCGGCGATCAAGCTGCCGTCATTCACCTCTGCGCCGGGAGCGGTCGAGACGCCGGTCACGACCGCCAGATCGCCCGACAGATCACCCGGCACCCCAACCGAGATTGCGCCGCCATCCGTCAACGTCCCGCGCAGCACCACGGTCGTGCGGGCGTGCGTCAACGCCACCGGCGCCGTCAACACCGACGCCGCCGGTGCTCGCGCCCGTGCCGCCTGCTGAGCCGGCGTCGACACCCCACGCCCGATGAGGAACGCGACCACGCCGACGGCCACGGTCAATGCCAGCACCGCCGCGATCACCATCCCACCACGCCCACGCAGCGGCGTGCCGCGGTCGTCTTCGAGCCCCTGGCGCCGCCGCGCCACCAGCCGCTGTCGCCCGCTGGTCACGATGGCTCTCCCAGCGTCAGCTTGAGCCCAAACCGGCGCTCGAGCGACCTCACCTGCCCGTCGAGTTGGGTTTCAAGCGCCGACAGAGCGCTCGCGTTCTGGGCCAGATACGCGGCGCGGCGGCCGCTCAGCAGCGCCGTCGTCTCATTGATGACCTTCGCCCAGCACGTGGCCAGAACGCTCGCTCCCTTCGCCTGCACCGCCTGCACCTTCGCGCTGTCAGCGCTCGAGGATGAGATGGGCCCAATCTCCCCCTGCAACCGGCCGTACAGGCTCGTCACCGAAGTCGCTCGCACTCCGTGGGCGGCGCTACAGATCGCCGCCGTCTTGCTCAGCGCCCGAATCTGTGCTGAGCGACCGACCTGATTTACGACGTTGAACCAGCCGGAGTCCAGCTGGCCGAAGTTCGAGGAGCCAAACAGCGGGGCCTGTCGCTGCGTGGTGTTGAAGCAGTGGATGATCCGCGCCTGCCACGCACGACGCTCGGGCGCGCTCATGCCGCTCTGGGGATCGAAGAAGGCTCCCACGCCGCCGCCGGTGAACAAGCCCAGGTCGCGGCTGGCCTCGATCGCCGGCAGGTTTGGAAACTGCGGGTTGCCAAGGTCGGTCGGGGGCCCAAAGGTTGGAAAGTTCGGCGCCGGAAATCCGTCGCTGGTCATGCAATCGTCGACCAGCTTGGTCCGCACCGTCTGGGCAAAGTTCGCGAGCTCCGCCCCGATCACCGCGTCGGCACCGTCCCGAGGCGCCACGAACGCAATCACGGCTGCGGCGATTGACGTCCCGGCGCCGGACCCACCGTGCGCAGCCCGGCTCGAGCCACCGCATCCGGCCAGCACGACGAAGGTCACGAGCACCACGGCTAGCTCCGACTCACGCTGCCTGGCAACCAACGTCACCGCCCGCATGGACTCCTCAAAGGTCGCGCCCGTACGCCCCGAGAGCAGAAAAGCTCGCCAATAGCAAACCCTAGGCGACACGCGATCAGACCGCAACCAGCTCAAGGGAGTATCGATCGGTCAAGATGAATGGGTGCATTCCGACCCGGTCGACGAGGGGGTGGCCTAAGTGTTCGAGCATGAGCGGGTCGCGATGGCGGTGGGCGAGCGCTCGGGGCTGCCGGTGATCGTCGCGGTGCACTCGACCGTTCTCGGCCAGGCTGTGGGTGGGTGTCGCCGGTGGCGTTACCGGGATTGGCGCGACGCGCTCGATGACGCGCTTCGTCTCTCCGAGGCGATGACACTGAAGTGCGCGCTCGCGGGGCTCGCACTCGGCGGCGGCAAGAGCGTCATCGCGTTGCCGACGGGCGAGGAGGAGCTCACCCCCGAGCTGCGGCGCGCAACCATGCTCGACCTCGGCGACGCCGTCGACGCGTTCGGCGGAAGCTACGGCGTCGGCGAGGATGTGGGCACGACCGCCGAGGACATGCTGATCGCGCGGGAGCGCACGCGCTACGCGTACTGCCTGCCGGAGTCGGAGGGCGGCGCCGGCGAGCCGTCCGAGCCGACCGCCGAGGGAGTACGACTGGGGATCGGGGTCACGCTCGAGCGAGCCTTCGGCACACCCGAGATCTCCGGCCGGCGGATCGGCATCATCGGCCTCGGGCAGGTCGGCTCGCGTGTCGCGCGCCGGCTCGCGGCCGACGGCGCCGAGCTCGTCGTCAGCGATATCGACACCACCAAGCGCCGGTTGGCCGACGAGCTGGGGGCCTTGTGGATGAACCCCGATGAGACGCTTCGCGCCGAGCTTGACCTGCTGGTGCCGGCCGCCCTCGGGGGCGTACTCACCCACGACTCAGTTGCGACGCTGCGATGCGCCGCGGTTGCCGGCCCGGCCAACAACCAGCTCGCCGACGACGCCGTCGCCGGCGACCTGGTCAAGCGGGGGATCCTTTGGGCCCCCGATTTCGTCGTGAACGCGGGAGGGGTGATTTATGGCAGCGCGATGGAGATGGAGGGATGCGCTCGCGAGGAGGCGCTCGCGCGCGTCGGCGCGGTCAGCGGGACGCTCGGCGCCGTGTTCGCGGCCGCCGAGGAGCATTCGATCACCCCGCTCGACGCTGCGCGGCGGATAGCCCGCGAGCGGCTCGAAGCCGCCTCCCGCGGACGCGCGATCGCACGTTAGGCGGCGTCTACCGTCTCTCGGCGCATCGCCGCGAACCGTTGGGCGGCGATCGGTGAAGTAGGGATATGCGCCCATCTCAGACCTCGAGCGACGCGGCGGCCATCCGTGCGTCCCGCCTGGACCCGGCTGCGTTCGGCGCCGTCTTCGACCGCCACTGGGTTCGGATTCATCGCTACTGCATCGTGCGGGCGGGCCCGCCGGGCGAAGACGTCGCCGCCGAGACCTTTCGGGTCGCCTTCGACCGCCGGTCGGACTACGACGGCCGTGAGGACGCCGCGCCCTGGCTCTACGGCATCGCCACCAACCTGCTGCGCAGCTGGTTTCGCTCGGCCGCCCGGGGCGAGCGGGCGCTGCGTCGCAGCGCCGCCCACGCCGTCGGCGACCATCTGGAGGATGCGCTGGAGCGGGCCGAGGCCGAACGACTGGGCCCGGAGCTCGCGGCGGTGCTCGGCCGGCTGAGCGCCGAGGAACGCGATGCGCTGCTGCTGCACGCGTGCGCCGAGCTCACCTACGAGCAGATCGCCCGGGCGACCGGGGTCCCCATCGGCACGGTCCGCTCCCGGATCCACCGCGCTCGCACACGCGTTCGCTTTCACATCGAATCGCTGGAGCTCTGCCATGAACACTGATTTCGACGAAGTGACGTGGGTGGCGGAGCTCCTGCCCGACGGCGAGGATCCCGACGGGATCGCCACCGACCGAGCCCGCCTGGCCCTGCTCGAGCACATCTCGGCGGCACCGCCCCGTCGGCGCCCGCGTCTCGGCCTGCGCCTGGCGGTAGTCGGCGCGGCCACGGCAGCCATCGCGGCCATCGGCGTGATCGCCATCGGACACGCCCCGGCGCCGCTCTCGACGACTGCGACGAGCCACGCTCCCCGGGTGGCGGCTGCCCCCCGGCCTCACCGCGTGGATAGCCGCCCCATCCTGCTACGGCTTGCCGACGCCATCACCCAGGCGCCGGCGCCTCCGGGCAACGCGACGCTGGTGGTCCGCCATCACACGTTCCCCAGCGCGCCTTCGTTCTGGGGCTATGACCTGTACGAGGACAATGGCGAGTACTACTACGGCGCCACGCTCGACGAGCTGCACCAGTCGCTCGCCGACCCGAGCACCGGCGACAAGGTGCTGGGCGGGATCCTCACCGCCGCCGGCCAGTCAGCCAACCTGACCCCGGCCCAGGCGGCGAACAACATCTACCGCGCGTCGCCGGCGCCGAGTGGGTCGCCGGCGGCCACGCGGGAGCTGCGCAAGGCGCTGGCGAAGGTCGCCGCTGCCAAGGCCAGCCCGGCGGTGGCCCGACAGATCCGCCGGCGCCTCGCCGCGCTCCCGGTGGCCAAGCCGTCGGCCGGCGAGCACTTGGTGCGCCCCGACCAGGCGACCATCGACAACTACTTGTGGGGCAACTGCATGGACGCGCTCGAGGG
>Ga0335075_10007521_pt1 | contig 16765 bp, 19 predicted proteins | sample Lox_Sample_24_FD_206723 | JGI IMG/M metagenome (GOLD analysis project Ga0335075, IMG submission 206723) | Soil microbial communities from Loxahatchee National Wildlife Refuge, Florida, United States - Lox_Sample_2.4 | ecosystem: Environmental > Terrestrial > Soil > Wetlands | place: USA...
CGCCGCGGCCGCCCGCGCTACAGCCACTTCGCCTTCTGGGTGCGCAATCGCCAGCACCCCGACCGGTGCCAGCAAAAAGGGCACGGTCAGCTCAGTCCCGAGCACCGTGGTGCCAAAGGACGGCGTGCTGACATCGGTGAGCATCCGCGGAACGATCCGCCACCGCCGGAACGCCTCCAGGTTCTCCCTCGCGGTATCGCCCGCCCCGGCTGAGCCGGCCACGTAGTCGTAGGCCTGCGGCGTCATCGCGGAGCGGGCCGCCTCTTCCAGCCGGCTGAGGTCGGTCGGGAAACCAGGCGTCGTACCGGTCGTCCCGGTCAGGTAGATCTCGTCCTGGTAGGTCTCTAGCGGGTGGTTCACGAGCACATCGTGTCATGCGGGAGCTGATACAGAACGCGGCAGGCCGCGGCCAGACCGCGCGAGGCAGAATTCTGGCATGCCCAACGCCAACGACACCGCTGCCGCGCTGTTGGACGAGTACGCCGAGCTGTTGCTCATGACCGGCGGCGACCCGTTCCGGGCGCGCGTCTACGGCAAGGCCGCGCGCGCCATCGCCGCCTGCGCGCAGGACATCACCGAACTCCCGGCCGCCGCACTGCTCCGGATACCCGGCGTTGGCAAGTCGATCGCGGCCAAGGTTGCCGAGATCACCGCTACCGGCACCTTCGCGGAGCTGGAGGATTTGCGCGCGGACATCCCCGATGGTGTGCGCCAGCTGACGCTGATTCCGGCGCTTGGCCCGCGCCGTGCGCTGCAGCTCTATCGCGAGCTGCAGATCAGCAATCCAGAACAGCTCAGGCAAGCCATCGCCGAGGACAGGCTGGCAAACCTCAAGGGCTTCGGGCCGAAGAGCGCGGAGAAGCTGCTTCGCGGCATCGACCTGCTAGAGAGCGCGGGCAGCCGGGTGCTGCTGAACGTCGCTGCCGAGACAGCGTCAACCGTCATCGACGCGGTCGGCGCGGCCGACGGCTGCCTGCAGCTCGGGATCGCCGGATCGCTGCGTCGCGCGGCGGAATCGATCGGCGACGTGGATGTGCTGGCGGCCGCTGTCGACTCCGCCCCGCTGATGGCGGCACTGACCGCGATGCCGGAAGCGACCGAGGTGATCGCTTCCGGACCGACTAAGACCTCGATCAGGACCGCAGTGGGGCTCCAGGTCGACTTGAGGGTGGTACCGCTCGATTCGTGGGGCGCTGCGTTGCAGTACTTCACCGGATCGCAGGCGCACAACGTGGCCATCAGGGAGCTAGCAGTCCGCCAGAAGCTGAGGCTGTCGGAGTACGGCCTGTTCGAAGCCGAGTCCGGCGACCTGATCGTGTCGCGTACCGAGGAGGAGGTCTATGAGCGGCTCGGCCTGGCTTGGATACCGCCGGTACTGCGGGAGGACACCGGCGAGGTGGCCGTGGCCCGCCGACGCCAGCTTCCGGTCCTTGTCGAACGGACCGATATCCGCGGTGACCTGCATACTCACACGAATCTGACCGACGGAATCGCCAGCCTCGAGGAGATGGTGGCCGCTGCGCAGGCACGCGGCTACGAGTACTACGCGATCACTGACCATGCACCCAACCTGGTCATGCAGCGGATGACGGATGAGAAGATGCTGGCTCAGCGCGAGCAGGTTCGCGCACTCGGCGCGCGGATGGCCCAGGCATCCGCCACTGGCGACAGTGGCGGTGTCGGTCGTGGCACCGCGATGGCACTGCTGCACGGCACCGAACTGAACATCGCGCCGGACGGGAGCGTCGACTGGCCCGCGGACTTCCTGGCCGGCTTCGACGTCTGCGTCGCGTCCGTGCACTCGCACTTTGACCTGCCGCGCAAGGAGATGACCCGGCGGTTCCTCACTGCCTGTGAGAACCCGTACGTCAACGTCATCGGGCATCCGCTCACCCGCAAGATCGGTCGCCGCCCGCCCGTCGACGTGGACCTGCCCGAGCTGTTCCGCGCCTGCGCAAGGACCGGTACCGCACTTGAGGTCAACTCGCATCCCGCCCGCCTGGACCTGCCATCAGCGCACATCAGAGCCGCCCGCGACCTGGGGGTGAAGTTCGCCATCGATACCGACGCGCACTCGCTGCGTGACCTGGATTATCTGCAGTACGGCGTGGCGACCGCGCAGCGCGGCTGGCTCAGCGCCGAGGACGTCATCACGACCTGGCCGCTGGAGAAGCTCACCGAATTCGTCCGCGGGAAGCGCTCCTAGCGGTTAACGGAGACCGATCCGCGGGTGATGATCGCAACGTTGTTCGGTGCGGGAGCCGCGTCGGCGAACTCTCAGCGGGCTGCGTTCGCCGCCAGGCCTGCCTGCCCTTGTGCCCGCCCTGCTTTTGAGGCGGGCGTCCTGGTGGCAGGGTCCAGCGGATTGGCGCCGAGGGCGGCCGCCGACGGGGCGTCCGGCACGATAACGGTGACGTCGGAACCCTCGGCCCGCAGCCGGGCGACGACGTCGCGCAGCGGTAGCGGTGACTGCATCCGCGGATCGAAACCGAGCGGCGAGATCACCGTGATCCGGCCAAAGCCGCTGGCCAGGTCGGCGTTGTCAGCTGACCGGACGCCGCCGTCAATGTACCGGCTGCCGCCGATCGTGACCGGCGGCCAGACGCCCGGTACTGCGGAGCTCGCGGTGACCGCATCGACGAGGCTCACGCCCGACTGCGCGTCAAAGACAGCCAGCTCGCCAGTTGCGGCATCGATAGCCGTCACCTGGATCCTGCGGTCCGGCCAGTCGCGGATGGGCAGCCGCGATTCGATTACGGCGCGCCGTCTGGCCTCTGGCACCGTTTCCGCCGCCAGCGCGTAGGCGCCAATCCGACGCTGAATCTCCGCCGCGGTCGTCGCCCCTCTCAGGTATACGGCGGCCTCGACAGTCATCTTGGCAACGTCCAGCTCGGCCATGAGCTCGGCAGACTGCAGGGCCGGATCGGACTGCCGGGCGAACAGGTCCGCAAGGGGCAGTCTGCTGCCGAGCATGGCAGCAACGCTCGCACCCGCGGACGTGCCGATGATCAGATCCGCCCCGGTCACGTCGTCACCCGCGTCAGCGAGCCCCGTGAGCAGGCCCGTTATCCAAGCGATGCCCGCCACCCCGCCGCCGCCGAGTACGAGCGCCCGCTTGTCGTTCATTGGCTGTTACGGCAGGGCGGCGAGGAGCTCGTCGACCGGCTTGCGGCGGCCGGTGTAGAACGGGATCTCCACCCGGGTGTGACGGCGGGCCCTGGCGCCACGCAGATGCCGCATCAGGTCCACGATCCGGTGCAGTTCGTCGGCCTCGAACGCGAGCATCCACTCGTAGTCGTTGAGCGAGAAGCAGGCCACCGTGTTGGCCCGGACGTCCGGGTAATCACGCGCCATCTTGCCGTGCTCGGCCAGCAGCTCGCGACGCTCAGCGTCGCCGAGCAGGTACCACTCCAGCGAGCGGACGAACGGGTAGACGCTGACGTAGTTCTTCGGCTCCTCGCCGGCCAGGAAGGCCGGGATGTGGCTCTTGTTGAACTCGGCCGGACGGTGCAGGGCCATCACCGACCAGACGGGCTCGCTGGCCCGGCCGAGGCCGGTTCGGCGGAAGCGCGCATACATCTCTTGCAGGTCATCAGCGGTAGGCGCGACCCACCAGAACATGTAGTCGGCATCGGCCCGCAAGCCTTGCAGGTCGTAGCAGCCACGGGTAATAACGCCCTTGCCGGCCGCCTGCTGGCACAGGTCGGACACCTCGGCGGCCAGCCCAGACCGCCCCTTGCTCACCGCGGCCGCGTCGATCGCCTCCGGGCCGCTGACGCGGAACACTGACCACATGACGTACCGGATGAGTTCGTTAAGCTCTCGCGCCTTCGGGCGGGCGGCCGCCGACCCGGACTCCTCGTTCCCTGCCATAGCTCTATGTCTACCAGAGCTCCCCGCCCAGCCAGAGCCGCCCTGACCGGCTCGCCGGCGCGTCGCTTGGCAAATAAAACTGATATCACTATGCTATAGAGGAGTGGCACCAGCCACGTCACGCGGAGGTGTTCAAGATGGCGTCCGAAGCAATCGTCGCACAAGGTAGCCGTTCCCCCAGCCAGCCGGTGAGCGAGCATCCGGCCCGGTCCGCCCCCGGCCTGCGGATGCTGATGCTCACCATCGTCTTGATCCTGGGCGGCGTAGTGCTGATCGTGGTGGCCTCCAAACAGTCCGGTGCCACACAGAAGGTGCTCATCGGGGTCGGCATCGCTGCGTTCGTGGTCAGCTCCATCCTGCTCCGCGGCCTGACCGCGGTAGTGCCAGGCCAGGCACGCGTCGTCCAGCTGTTCGGAAAGTACCGCGGCACGATCCGCGAGTCCGGGTTGCAGTGGGTGAATCCATTCACCGACCGCATCAAGGTCTCGACCAGGATCCGCAACCTTGAGTCCGCCGAGGCCAAGGTCAACGACGCCGATGGCAACCCGATCGAGATCGCCGCCGTGGTGGTCTGGCAGGTCCGCGACACCGCCCATGCCATCTACTCCGTGGACGACTACAAGCATTTCGTCACAATCCAGACCGAGACGGCCGTCCGGCACATCGCCTCCAGCTACCCCTACGACAGCCGGGGCAGCGGCGCGCTGTCGCTGCGCGACAACGCCGACGAGATCACCGAGCGGCTCTCCGCCGAGGTCAGGGACCGCGTCCGGTCAGCCGGAGTCGACATCATCGAGTCTCGGCTCACCCGGTTGTCCTACGCACCCGAGATCGCCCAGGCCATGCTGCGCACACAGCAGGCGAGCGCGGTCGTCGGCGCTCGGCAGGTCATCGTCGAGGGAGCCGTCGGCATGGTCCGCATGGCTTTGGACAAGCTTGAGGAAGAAGGCGTTGTCGAACTGGACGAGGAGCGGAAGGCCGCCATGGTGTCGAACCTGCTGGTAGTCCTGTGCAGCGAGCAAGCCACTCAGCAGGTCGTCAATACCGGCTCGCTGTACCAGTGACCCGCGGACTACTGACAGCTTCACGGAGTTAGCGTGAGTGACCGCAAGGACATGCTGCTTCGGCTCGATCCGGCCGTGCATGACGCGCTCGCCCGGTGGGCGTCCGACGAGCTGCGCAGCACCAACGCGCAGATCGAGTTCCTGCTGCGCCGCGCGCTAGCCGAGGCCGGCCGACTGCCCGGGCATGCCGCGCAGATGCGCCGGCGCGGCCGGCCGCCGCGTGACCCGGCAGCCACCTAGCCCGTCGCGTCGGTCAGTCCCTAGCGACCAGCCCGCTGCCCGCGTCGCCGGGCTGGTCGGCTAGCGCGATGGCCTCGATCTCAACAAGCTGGTCGCGGTAACCCAGGGCGCCGACGCCGAGCAGTGTGCTCGGCGCATCGTGCTCGCCGAATGCATTGCGCACGACCTGCCACACCTCATAGAGGTCGCTCGGATCGGGCGACACGACGTACACCGTTGTCTTGAGAACGTCGGTGAGGCTTGCGCCGGCGGCGGCGAGAGCTGTGATGAGATTCGCCACCGCATGCTCGGCCTGGCGGACGTAGTCGTTAGCGGCGGTGACCTTGCCGTTCTCGTCGATGGGACAGGCCCCGGCGGTGAAGATCAGGCTCCCCGGCGGCGCGACTGAGGCATAAGCGTAGGGAACGCCGGGGTAGAGGCTGTCGCTGCGAACGAGATGAGCGGGCATGCGCCGGATCATCTCAGTCGCCCGGCCAATTCGCCAAAGCACTTTCCTGCCGGCTGGCAAGACGGACTGTGCGACCGTTGTCGTAAAGGCTTGCTGGGAAGTTGCCTGAGACAGGCGAGAAGCGTCAGTCGCGCATCAGCTCCGTTTCCGCTATCGCTGTCCTGGCTAGAAAGCAGTGAAATGCACGTCAGCATGGCAACTAGTGGCGGTCATACCGGCCAGCCGAACGAGGACTTCGTTGGCGTCGTTCCCGGAGCTGCTGTGCTGCTTGACGGCGCTGGTATCCCAGGAACCGAGTCGATCTGCTCCCATGGTGTCGCCTGGTACGCCCACCGCCTCGGCGGTGCTCTACTTGGCCGACTATCGCGTGACGACGGGCAGGATCTCGTGGCGATCCTCGCTGCCACAATCGACGAGATAGCCGCCGACCATCGCACCACCTGCGACATCGCGAATCCCAGCAGCCCACAGGCGACGGTGGCTGTCGTCCGGGCCCACCAGGGCCGCCTGGACTATCTGCTCCTCGCCGACTCCTTCCTCGCACTCGAGCAGGTCTCCGATGGCCCTCAAGTCATTACTGACGAGCGCGAAGTCGCTGCCAGGCGTACCTGCTTGGCGCCCCTGGAAGGCGTTGCCATGGGGACACCCGAGTACGACCAGACCCGAGACTCCTGCATCGTGGCGCTGCAGGCTCGCCGGAACCAGCCGGGCGGCTACTGGATCGCAAAGGACGATCCGCGCGCGGCAGAGGAAGCGGTAACCGGCAGCCGCCTGCTTCACGACCTGGATACTGTCGCGCTGCTCAGTAATGGCGCCAGCCGCATCGTCAGTCCGTATGGCCTGACTGACTGGCCAGGCGTGCTGGAGCTGCTCGGCGCGGGCGGGCCAGCCGAGATCATCCGTCGTGTCCGGCAGGCTGAAGCCCGTAATTCTGAAAACCCGAACATCGGTGTACCCGACGACGCGACAGTCGCGCGCTGCACCTTCTAGGCCGTTGACCCAGTGACCGAGCGCCTTCGGTCTGCCCAATCCGCTCGTAGACTCAGGCCAGGGGTTAGGCCAAATCCAGCCGCTTACCAGTGGATGGACTGCGGCTGTGCAGAGACTTAGGCTGCGGGGATGGAGCGGCCTAGCTGGGGACGGCGGTTCGTTCAGTTCCTGAGCTGGGAGCCCCGCACCTACAGGCAAGTCTGGCTGGCCGCGCCGTTCGGCTGGGGCGTGCCGGGGTTCGTCGGTTTGTCGGTCGTAGCGAGACACTCGTCGTGGCCCAGCACTGCGCTCACCTATGCCGTATCTATCACCTTGGTCGGCGGGCTGGCACAAAGCTGGCGGCTCATGCGGCGCAGGCAACAGGGACTCTGAGGCGCGAGTCCAGCCGGGCTTGTTTCGCATAGTCGCTGACCTGGGCAGACGAGTTCGAGTTATGTCCAGATCGCGCAGTCGATCTGGTCGCTGAAGCGCTCTGGCTCCGGTGGCAGGCGGCGGGCTGCGCCAGCGACGAACCGCCTGGCCGTCCACGCGACCGCGGCAGCGTCCAGTACGTCATCGACGGCCACCTGCCGCCCGGTAAGGCCGAGCTCGCCGGACAGCTCGATGCCCTGAGCGGCGAGCAGCCTGTGGCGGCTGGTCGCCCCAGCCCAGGTCGACTTGCTGTCGGCCAGCGGCGCACCGGCCATTTCGGCGAAGCAGAGCTCGGGGTGGACCTCGATGACGGGGCACGGCGCCGTCGGAAGCCACCGGTCAACCTGCAGGATCTTGTCACGAAGGTTAAACGCCTGACGCGAGATGCCGCTGCCGGCTCGCTCCCTGTTCAGCGCCGACGCCGCCTGGTGATCCGGCACGGTCAGCGCCGCGCGCACCGGCGTCATGAAAACCGACGCCCATCGCGGGCCGGCCGCCTTCCTTGCCAGTACGTCGGCCTGCCGGAGCCCGGCATCAGCCAGGCCGATCGGGATGTCGATGCCGACGGCGGCAAGCTCCCCGTCAGCTGAAGCCCGGGCGACGAGGCCAGCAATCTCCGCGTGCACGTAGGCCCGCACGCGGTCATCGGACAAAGCGATGCCGACCCACCCCGCCGGGCACGCATCAGCTCCGAGTACCGGTGCGCTAGTCACCGCGCCATCGTCTCAGGCCGCCCGGCTAGGGCACCGGCAACTGCTCTAGCACGGGCATGATGACCTCGTCGGCGAGCCAGCGGGCCACATTGTCCGGCCATGGGGGCCGGAGCGCGAGCACGATGTGCCTGAAGCCGCCATCGATGACTGCGGCAACCGTGCGCCTGGCCGCGGCCGCGTCGTCGCTTGACAGGATCATCTGCACGGACCGGATGACGGTGCGCGGATCCCGGCCAACTGCGGCGCATTGCTGATCAAGTACCTGGCTGCGCTCGGCCAGGAACTCCAGGCTTGCGTGCGGCGGGCCGGGCACGTTCCAGATGTCAGCGTGTTCGGCGACGAGCCCCAGCATCCGGGTGCCGGATCCGCCGATGAGAAGCGGCGGACCGCCCGGCTGCACCGGCTTGGGCTCGTTGCGAGTGGCGGTCAGCGAGTAGTAGCGGCCCGCGAAGTCGAAGACATCCTCGGTGAACATCCGCCGCACGATCGTGATGGTCTCGGCAAGCTTCCCAAGGCCTTCGGACGGAGTCGCAATCGGCAGCCCGTAGGCGAGGTACTCGGCCAGCCCAGGATGCTGCTCTGGCGTCCGCGCGGTACCTGCCGGCAGGATTCCGCCGGCGCCGAGGCCAAGCACGAGCCGGCCGCCCGAGATGACGTCGACGGTGCTGGCGATCTTCCCGAGCACAGCGGGCTGCCGGATCTGGTTGTTCGTCACGAGCAGCCCGAGCCGCAGCCGCTGCGTCTGGGCAGCAAGCGCGCTCAGCAGCGTCCAGCCCTCATAGATGGGGCCATCCTTGGGCCCGCTCAGCGGCAGCATGTGATCCCACAGCCAGGCGTGCTCGATCTCCGCCACCTCGTCTGCCTGCTGCCACGCGCGCAAGATCGCCGCATAGCTGGTGTGCATCGGCGTGGTCTTCAGGCCGAAAGTTAGGTCCATCGCAGCGCCCCGTTCCGTAGCATCTCAGCAGGTATCGTCAACTGAACTGATTATCAGTCTAGCTGAGTATCAGGTGGACTGTACAGTAGCGCCATGACGCAGGGTCTGCCCGACGCGCTCGCGTCCCGGCTGGGCTATTTGCTGAAGCATGCGCAGCAGCAGCTAGCTCAGGCAGCCGCACCAGTAATGCTGGCGTTCGGGATCGACGGCCGCGAACTAGCCGTGCTGACTGTGCTGGCTGGCGAGGTCCCGCTCGCGCAGCAGGAGGCGGCCGAACTGCTGGGCGTCGACCGGACCACCATGGTCGCGCTCGTCGACGCGCTTGAGGCGAAAGGCCTCGTGGAACGGCATCGCAGCGCACAGGACCGGCGCCGGAACATAGTGGAGCTCACTCCGGCGGGCCAGGACTGCCTGCGGCGAGCGAGCAGGGCACGCGACGACGTCGAGCGCGAATTCCTTGACCCGCTCGGCGAGGATCTAGCGCAGCAGTTCATCCGGGCGCTGCAGATCCTCGCGGGGGTCGCCCAGCCGGGCGTCGCCCCGCCCGGCGCCGGGCGGCGCGGCAGTGGCCACCCACGAGCCCCGATCAGCCCAGCAGCGTCCTGATCGCCTCGCCGTAAAGCAGCCGCTTGTGCTCAGTCAACGTCGGACGGTCCTTTGCAGCCAGGTCGGCGGCGATCTTGACGGCCTGCGGCAGGACTTGATCTTCGGCGGCAACCTGGTGGACGATCCCGGCCGCCAGTGCATCAGGGCCGCCGTACCGCCGCCCGGTTACGAGCGCTTCATGCGTCGTCCGTCCCGGCAGTCGTGCCGCCAGCAGGCTGACATACTCCTGCGTGAGCGGCAGGCCGAGGTCGGCTTCGGGCATGCACCAGTACCCGCGGTCCTCCCGCATCACCGCGAAGTCGTGCGCGACTGCGAGCAGCGCGCCCCCGCCGAACGCGTGGCCATTGACTGCAGCGACGGTGATCGCCGGGAAGCTGAGCATCCGGCCGAGCAGCCGGTAGATGGCTCGCAGGTAATCGGCGGCCCGGTGCGGCTCGGTAGCCAGCCAGTCCAGGTCCATCCCGTTGCTGTAGAACTTCGCTTCGCCGGTGGTGACCAGGGCGCATGGCCCCTCGGTCGCCTCGACCCGGTCGAGCGCAGCGTTCACCGCGTCGAGCCACTCTGGGTTGAAGCGGTTCTCGCCGCCGCGCATGCGCAGCACGAACACACTGCCGTCCTGGTCCAGCTCGATCACTGTCGTCTCCCGCCTGGCTATGCCGCCGTGTCCTGGCCGCCAAGGTAGGCGAGGATCTGATCTGCTGCCAGCCTGGCGGTGGCAATGCAGGCCGGGATGCCCACGCCGTCAAAGGCGGCGCCGCAGATTGCAAGCCCTGGCTGGGCCTGGATTGCGGCCCTGATGGTGGACACCCGGTCGAGATGGCCCACGCTGTATTGGGGCAGCCCGCCGCCCCACCGGCTGACCCGGACATCCACCGGGGCGCCGCGCACTCCGACGGCATCAGCGAGGTCCGCGACAGCGAGCGCGGCAAGCTCAGAGTCGTCGCGCTGCAGCACCGCATCCTCCCCCAGCCGCCCTATCGAGCACCTGACGAGGTGCAGGCCTGGCTCAGCTCGGCGCAGGTGCGGCCATTTGACGGAGCTGAACGTCACCGCCTTAATCGCGCGGCCATCTACGGGTGGCACAAGGAAGCCGCTGCCCATCACCGGTTGCGGGAATGCGGCTACGGGATAAGCCAGCGTGACAATCGCCATGCTGGCGTACCTGATCGCGCCAAGTTCGGCCGCAGCCGACCCGGCGATGCCCGCCAGCAGCCTGCCCGCCGGAGTCGCCGGAACCGCGATGATCACCGCGTCTGCATCGATTCGCTCGGGCTCGTGCGCCGAGCCGACAGTCAGCTGCCATCCGGACGGCGTGCGGACCAACTCGCGCACCATGGCACTAGTGCGCACAGCTGCGCCCGACGCAGCCGCGAGCGCAGGCGGCAGTGTGCCCAGTCCGCCGCTGAGCGTCGTGAACACCGGCGAGGGCTTCGGCCGATCCGACTCCGCACCAGCATCGGGCGGGGCAGGCATCAGCGACGCCGCCGCCTCCGTCAGCGAACTGTGGCCGCGCGCCGCCTGCGCAAGCGGTGGCAGTGTGGCCTCGAACGACAAGTCCTCGCACCGCCCCGCGTACACCCCGCCCAGCAACGGCTCGACCAGCCGGTCGACCAGTTCAGCGCCGAACCGGCCGCCAACCCTGCTCGCAACCGAGACGTCCGAGCCCGGATCGGCGCCCGGCATGATCAGGTCTTGCTCCGCCCTCGTCAGCCCATCGGCGGACAAGATCCCGGTCGCCGCCAGCTCACCGAGGTCAGCGGGCACGCCCATGAACTGCCGCCGAGGCAGCGACCGGACGCTGCCTCGGGTCCAGATCCCTGCCGACGTCGTACCCGGCACCTCAAGCTGCCCGGACAGGCCGAGCTCGCCGATCAGGCCAGTGCCTTCCGGGCGGCGCGCGAGCAATGCCTCCGCGCCGGCATCGACCGCGACGCCGCCGACTTCCGATACCGCGAGCTTGCCGCCGAGGCGCGGCGACCCTTCCAGCACGGTGACGTCAAGCCCGGCATTTCTGAGCAGGAACGCGGCCGCGAGACCAGAGATGCCCCCGCCAATCACGGCTACCGAACGCTGGCGCGGGCGGCCGTCTGCGCCAGCGGTCACCGGCTGACCTGCGCACCCGCGAATTGCGGTTCGATCACTATAAATGTCACGGCATTGATTATCGCCAGTGTCGGAACCGCGGCCTCGGCGGGCACGTCCGAGAGGCATGACCAGTACCGTCCTCGCCAGGCGAGGGGCGCTCACCGGCGCCGTCTTGATCTCAGGTTGCTTGCTGCTATCCGCGTGCGACAACAGCAGTGCAATGTCCGCGTCCGCGGGCGTCCCGGCATCGCAGAGGGGCCTTGTCAACGGGCCAGCCGCGGCCGGCGGTCACGCTCCATCAGCGAGCAGTAACGGCCTAGGCGTAAGCTCGCGCCCGGCAGGGCGGAACGCCGTTCAGACAGCGAAGCTTGCTCCGGCTAACCAGAGCATCATCTACACCGCGAGCATTGGAGTGCGCGCGCCTAACGTGACTGCCACGGCGAAGCGCGCCATCGGCATCGTGGTTGCGGCGGGCGGCTACACGGCCGATGAGCAAGCCATGTCGGGAACGCCGGGCCAGCCTGGCCAAGCGGTAAGCCTGACCTTGAAGATCCCCGTTCTCGCTTATCAGAGCGTGCTGGCACAGCTGTCCTCACCGGCGCTGGGCAAGCAGATCTCCATGCAGCAGCAGACTACCGACGTCACCCAGCAGATGGCGGACGTGAACAGCCTCGTCACCTCACAGCAGGACGCCATTACCGCGCTACAGGGGCTGCTCAAGCACGCTGCCTCGGTCCCCGGGCTGCTCCTGGTACAGCAGCAGATCAGCTCGGATGAGTCGACGCTGAACTCGCTGCTGGCACAGCAGCGCGCGCTCGATCACGAGACCGCTTACGGGACGGTGACCATGACCCTGTTCAGTCCGCACCGGGCGGTGGTCCGGCACGCCAAGCCGGCCCGGCACGGGTTCCTGGCAGGGCTGGCGGCAGGCTGGCGTGCATTCCGGCATGTAACCGCCTGGGTGCTGACGGCGCTGGGGGCGACGCTGCCGTTCCTAATCGTCGTCATCGTGCTGGCAGGCACCGGGTACGCCGGCCGGCGGCGCATCGTCCGCCTCATCCGTCGGCGGGCCGGCCCGACCGTGACCGGCTGATCACCAGGGAGCTGCAGTGGTTAGGCTGGCCGCGCTGATGCAGTGTGCACCAGGTCGGTCAGCCTGGCCAGAACGTCCGGATCGGTCTGCGGCAGCACGCCGTGCCCGAGGTTGAAGACGTGCCCTTCCGCCGTCCGGCCGCGGTCGAGCACCTGGCGCGCCCGTTCCTCGATGACGTGCCACGGGGCCATCAGTATCGCGGGGTCGAGGTTCCCCTGCAGGGCCTTGCCTGGCTCAACCCGGCTGACGGCCTCATCAAGCGGTACCCTCCAGTCCACGCCGACCACGTCGGCTCCGGCCTCGCCCATCGGGCCGAGCAGCTCACCGGTGTTGACGCCGAAATGGATTCTCGGCACGCCACTAGCGGCAAGGGAATCGAAGATCCGCTTGCTGTGCGGAAGCACGCAGCTGCGGTAGTCATCCTTGCTGAGCGCGCCGGCCCAGGAGTCGAACAGCTGGATCGCGCTGGCCCCAGCAGTGACCTGCACCTGCAGGAAGCCGATGGTGATGTCGGTTAGCCGGCCCATCAGGTCAGCCCACAGCTCGGGCTGGCCGTACATCAGCGCCTTGGTCATCTCGAAGTTCTTGGACGGGCCGCCATCCACCAGATAGCTCGCCAGGGTGAATGGCCCGCCGGCAAAGCCGATGAGCGGCGTACTGCCGAGCTCGGTGGTGAGGTTCGCTACGGCTTCAGTCACGTACGGGACGTCATCGGGTACCAGCGGCCGGAGCGCAGCCAGGTCGGCTGCCGACCGGATCGGGTGGTCGACCACTGGCCCGACCCCCGGCTTGATGTCGATCCCGACGCCGATCGCCCGGAGCGGCACGACGATGTCGCTGAAGAAGATCGCTGCGTCTACCCCGTAGCGGCGGATCGGCTGCAGGGTGACCTCGGTGATCAGGTCAGGCGTTGCGAGAGCGTCCAGCATCGCCATGCCCGTTCGCAGCGCGCGGTACTCCGGCAACGCGCGACCCGCCTGTCGCATGTACCAAACCGGCGTATACGGGACCGGCTGACGGTGGCAGGCGAGCAGGAACGGCGATGATGGTACGGGCGCTGTCACCCCAGGATGATCCCATATCCGCACTCACCGACCGCGCCCCGGTGAGCGTCCTGCGCAAAAGGCCAGGACACGCCGTCGCAGCTACGGTGCTCAAGACCGATGCCGTGCCAGCATCGTTAGTGAGACTAAAGGTAAGGAGGTCGCCGATGAGTGAGATCATCCGGCACTGTCCTGACTGCGACCGCGACCTTTACCTGGAGCAGTATCACGGCATGGGCGGCCGGTGCCCTGATACCGCCGACGCGCGCTGTCCGGAGTGGTACTGCCAGAGGTGCGGGGCCGCTCTGCTGATCGGCACTATCCCGGCCGCGCTCGAACCGGTCATGTCAGCTCCCGTCCGCCAACGCGTGGCCTGAAGGTTCGGAGGCCGTGCCGCACCCGCAGCCGCTGAGGCCCCCTGGGCAGCCCGTGAGCAGCCATCCGGGCGAAGCTGAGTTCCGTCAGGCGGTCGCGCAGGTGCAGGCGGGGCTCGCCGTGCAGCGCGAGCAGCGGACCGAGCTGGCATTTGACGAAGAGCCGCCGCCTCGGCGGCTGGCCCCGTTCGCCTATGCAGTGGCGGCGGCCGTTTCCGCAGACGGTGAGGCCGAGATCGGCTGGGGCAGATTCGTCCTGCTATTTGACGCGGCGGGCCAGCAGGGCTGGGATGGAAAGCATCGGATCATCGGATACGTCCGGGCCGAGCTTGAGCCTGAGATGGCGACAGACCCGCTCGTCAGCGCAGTGGGCTGGAGCTGGCTCACCGAGGCACTGGACCTCCGCACCAGCGGCTACAGGAAGATCAGCGGGACCGTGACCACGGTGGTGACTCAGGGCTTCGGCAGCAAGCAGGACGAGCCCACCTCGACCGGATTCGAGCTGCGCGCGTCGTGGTCCCCCGTCATCGCCGACGGCCTATCGGCCGAGCTAGACGGCCATGTCGCCGCCTGGTGTGACGTGATCTGCATGGCGGCCGGCCTGCCGCCGCTGCCACCGGGGGTGGCGGCGTTGCGCTCTCAGCGCCGAAAGCCGCGCCTGTGAGCGGCCCGCTTCCACCGGCTGGCGTTCAGCCCGGTGACGACCAGGAACGGGCACAAGGCGAGCTGGCCGGAGCTTCTGAGCACGCTGTCGAGCTGCTGCTAGAACCGCGTGACGGCCTTCCGCCCCTAGTCGGCAGCCCTGCCGCTCTGGAGGCCGCCATCAAGGCCCTGGCTGGCGGCACCGGTCCGGTTGCTGTTGACGCCGAGCGCGCATCCGGATTCAGGTATGGTCATCGCGCCTTCCTGGTGCAGTTCCGCCGCCAGGGCGCCGGGACGGTGCTGATAGACCCTGTCGCATGCCCGGATCTGTCCGCACTCGACGCCGCTCTCGCTGATACCGAGGCCGTGCTCCATGCGGCGTCCCAGGACCTGCCGTGTCTGGCCGAGCTCGGTTACCGGCCGAGGGCGCTCTTTGACACCGAAGTTGCGGGGCGGCTGCTCGGCTGTCCGCGAGTCGGCCTCGCGACGATGGTCGAGTCGATACTTGGCCTCGGCCTGGAGAAGACGCATTCGGCAGCGGACTGGTCGACCAGGCCGCTGCCTGAGGAGTGGCTGCGCTATGCGGCCCTGGACGTCGAGGTCCTCGTCGAGCTCCGGGACGCCCTCACCCGCCAGCTGGCCGAGCAGGGCAAGACCGAATGGGCTCGGCAGGAGTTCGCCGCCGAGCTGGCAGCAGTGCCGCAGCCGCCGCGCGCCGATCCGTGGCGACGCACCTCAGGTATCCACCGGGTGCGGAACCGCCGGGGCCTCGCGGTGGTGCAAGAGCTCTGGCTGGAGCGCGACAAGATCGCTCGGCGCCGGGATATCTCCCCCACTAAGGTGCTGCCAGACTCCGCCATTGTCGAGGCCGCGAGGACTATGCCGAGCGGGCCGGAGGCGCTCACTCACATCGCAGGCTTCTCCGGGCGCTTCGCCCGTCGGCATATGACCGACTGGCTGCGAGCTATCGGCCACGCCAGAGCCCAGCCGGACCGTGCGCTGCCGTCCGCCTCGGCCCCGCCCGGCGAGGGTCCGCCGCCAGCGCATCGCTGGCAGGAACGCGATCCTGAGGCGGCCAAGCGCCTGACGGCTGTCAGGGCGGTCGTTGCGGCGCTCGCCGATTCTCACAACCTTCCGGCGGAGAATCTGCTGCCGCCCGATGCCGTCCGTCGGCTCTCGTGGCAGCCACCCGCCGAGATCACCGCCGCCACGATCAGCACCGACCTGGCTGGCTATGGCGCACGGCCCTGGCAGGTGGAGCTGACCGCCATCCCGATCGCCCGTGCCCTGCTCCGGATTCTGGAGAAAGGCTCGGAGTAAACCCCAAGGATCAAGCTGTCCGGCGCAGGTTATCCAGGTTGCAGGGCACGGCCGAACCAGGCTGCGGCTGCCCGGCGCACGGCAGGACGCCGACACCTTCGGGGTAGTCCGGGAAGACGTTGAGCAGGACCTCGCAGTCGCAGCAGCAGCCGCCCTTGTCCGCCAGCCTGCGAAGCAAGCCGCGGGCGCGCGGCGCCCGAAGGTCACGCCATCTGATCGTCCACCGGTGCGTGCCATCGCAGCCGAACTCATTGAGCATCCTGAGCAGGAAGCAGCGCAGGCATTCCCGCTCGGCTGGCTCAGTTAAGACGCCCGACAAGGCGATGAGATCTGCCTCGACGGCGTCGGCAATATTGTCAGACATCGCTACTCCTGCCTCTCTACGAGTTGTCCGGCCAGCGGCAGCAGCCGTGCTGGTCTCACCTGGCCGTTCTATCGCCAGCCTCCGACACTTTCCGTGGTGCCAGCCTGCCGGGTGATCTGATCCCAGGCTGCGGGGGTCAGTGCGTAGGCTTCGACGCTGCCGGAGGTGAAGTGGTGCCAGGCAGCCGGCCTGATCAGAGTGGCCATTGCGGCGATCACGACAGGCAGGCCAGCAAGCGGGTCGTGCTGCAGCGGTGTCAGCTCTTCGGCGCTGGCGCGGTACTCGTCTCGGCCCGACAGGGCAGCCCACAGCTGGCGGGCGACGTCGCGGCGCCGTCCGCCATGTTGCGCTGCCCCAAGCACGGCAAGCAGAAGCTGGTGTGTCTGCACGCCGGGGCGCCCAGCGGGTTGAGGCTCGGGGCTGGCACCGCGGGCGATGTCGAGTAGCGCGCCGACCAGGTCGACTCCGGACAGATAGGCGTTGACCGGCTCGACGAGGCGGGGGTTGATGTCGATGTACTGCGGGCCGTCCGCGCTGAGGATCACGTCAGCGGACAGCGCGC
>Ga0335075_10007522_pt1 | contig 16761 bp, 15 predicted proteins | sample Lox_Sample_24_FD_206723 | JGI IMG/M metagenome (GOLD analysis project Ga0335075, IMG submission 206723) | Soil microbial communities from Loxahatchee National Wildlife Refuge, Florida, United States - Lox_Sample_2.4 | ecosystem: Environmental > Terrestrial > Soil > Wetlands | place: USA...
CCTGCCGACGCTTCACCCTGCCCCTCGCGGAACACGGCGCACGGCTTGGGGCCGGCGTGACTCGCTAGGTCTTCACCGTAGTGGACTTTCACCTCCTACTCCTTGTCGGTCTCCCGACGCACTACCAGTCCGCCTAATGATTGACTCGCCGGCCGCGCCCGATCGTCATGGCGGGCGCACGCCCGCCATCCACGTGTTTGCAGCACGCAGCAAGAAAATGGTGGACGCGGCCTTCGCCGGCATGCTGCGGAGGGCGGCGGTCGTGCGTCAATCGTTATGTTGCCTGGTATGAGCCCTGCACGACCGAGGTTGCTTCGTCGCTTCGCTCCTCGCAATGACATGGGAAGCGCAGCCGTGTACGTCGGTCACTCGGCGGGTTTGTATCAGTGGTGGCAGTGAGCAATGCGATGCGCGCACCCGATTGCTCTCCGCCGATCGTAAACAGGTGCCGGCAGCGAGGCCGCACCAGACATGCAGCAGCGCCGAATCACAAATGCTGCGCGACGTACGGCGGCAGGTTGAACGCGCCCACGTGGATTTCCGGTGTCCAATAGCGCGTCTTCCCCAATATGCCCGACGCGGCCGCACGCGCGCGAATGTCTTCCGCTGCGACCCGCGCCAGCGACGCATCCTTGGCCGCCCAGCCAAGGGTCATGAACCCGCCCACATAGGTCGGCACCGCCACCACATAGGCGGTGACATGGGGAAAGAACCTGGCCCGCCGCGCACTGGTCTCACGCAGTTCGTCCGCTTGCATGAAGGGCACGCCGCACTGGCTCACCACCAGCCCGCGCGGCGTCAGGATGCGGGAGCAGTTTTCGTAGAACGAGTCGGTGAACAACACCTCGCCGACGCCGATCGGGTCGGTGGAATCGACGATGATCGCGTCGAACGCCGCATCCGGTGCGCGCTTCACAAAGTCGATGCCGTCGCCGACGATCACCTCGGCGCGAGGATCGTCCCAGGCATTGCCGGCGATGTCGGCCAGGAACTGTTTGGACAGGCGGATCACCTCGCCGTCGATCTCGCACATCACCGCGTGCTGCACGGTGTCGTGCTGCAGCACGCGGCGCAAGACGCCGCCATCGCCGGCGCCGATGATCAGAACATTCGCCGCCGCGCCATGCGCCAGCAGCGGCACATGCGCCAGCATCTCCTGATAGACGAATTCGTCCGCCTCGGTGATCTGGATCACGCCGTCCAGCACCATGACGCGGCCATGCGTGTAGCTTTCGAAGATCACGATGTCCTGGAACTCGCTCTGCACGCGCGCCAACTCGCGCTTCACGCGGAAGCGCTGGCCCCAGTCCGGGTAGAGTGTCTCGTTGATCCAGCTATCGGCAGCCATTGCAAAAGCCTCTCGCGATCAAACAACCTCTCCCATGAAATGGGAGAGGTCGAGACGCGTCAGCGTCGAGGGTGAGGGTGATCGGGTCGGCAGAAAGAATCCTGCGCACCCGCCCGATCACCCTCACCCTCAACGCCTCGACCTCTCTCACACGCCAACAGCGCCCGCAGGAGAGCTTATACGATCAGCCCCCGCCGCTGCTCCGCCAGCAGTACCTGCCGCGGCTGGAACGCCGCCTTCAGCACCGGCAGCGACTCGTACGGATTGCAGCAGCCGCACATGAAAATATCGATCGCGGCGAAGTCGCGCTCCGGCCAGGTGTGGATCGACATGTGGCTCTCCGCCAGCACCAGCACGCCGCTCACCCCGCCATCGGGGCCGAAATGATGGAAGTGGCTGTGCAGGATCGTTGCGTTCGCCGCTTCCGCGGCCTCGCGCAACGCGACATCGATCTTCGCCGGGTCCGTCAGGTTGCGCGCGCCCCACAAATCCAGCAGCAGGTGCATGCCGGCGAACTTCACGCCGTCCTTCTCGACGAAATAATCCTTCTGGGCGTCCGACCCCAGCGCTTCCTGGTTATTGCTCGGAAGTTCCGAGACCATCCCCAGTGGATCGAGTGATGGATCGAAAGCGTCCATCGAGCTCCCCTTTCCTACCAGCAGACGGCCTGTTGGACGCACGCAAACAGCCCGCGCGAACGTCCCCTGGGGCCAAGAGGACCGGCACATAGGGAAACGGGGGGCCGGGCGCAAGAGAAAATATCGGCCTACGGCGCCCGCGCGGGTGGCTGCATTGCCTGCAGCGCAGAGGGCAACGCCTTCGCCAGTCCGACCTCGCGCGCCGAAATCGGCAAATCGGCAAGGCCCTGGACCGGATCGGTTGTCAGCAGGTGGAACATATCCGCCAGCGGACCGGTGCCCATCCGCGCGCCGTCCCGCGCACGCAGGCCCGTCAGCATCGGCCCGTCGCCCGCGTGCGCCGCTGCGGTGGCAAGCCGCAGCACCAGGCGGCGGGCGTCGTCCGTCAGATCGCCGCTGGCCGGAACCGTCCTGGTCACCAAGGCAGCCAGCGCTTGCTCGGCCCCCGGCCAATCCTGCGCTTGCTCCAGAATATCCGCCCGTTCTTCCGCGGCTGCGTCCGAATTCAGCCCCGCCAGCAGGTTGATTGCCGCGGCGACATGACCGGACCTCGCCTGTGCGCCGGCGCGCAACAGAGTCCGCGGTTCCGCCAGTGCCGCCGGAAGACCGGGTGACTCGGACGCATCCAAAGTCGCCAGCGCACCAGCCGCATCGCCCTCATGCAGGCGCAGCGTTCCCAGCCGCAGGCCGATCGTGGCCCGGCCCGGCCCGGGCGGCGCGCCACGCATCAGCTTGTCCAGAACTGGCTCCGCGCGTTCGGGCAGATCCAGCGCCACCAGCTTGTCCGCCAGCTTCGCCTCGATCGCCTCGCCTTGACTCGTGTTCGGCACCAGGTCGGCGTTCTCGTCCACCAGTGCGACAAACTCGAGCGGCGGCATCCGGTCCGCGGCGCCATCTTTCAGCATCGCGTCGAAGGTCTGTTGCAACCGCGCATGGATGGCCGTGGCGCTGTCAGGGAACAGGCTCTGGGTTTCGCGCATCAGCGTCAGTGCCTGGTGCCATTCTCCGAGCGACTGGCGCAGCGACGCCAGCTTCTCGCGCAGCGCAAGTTCGCGCGCGCCCCCGCGCCAGGCGTAAAGCAGGCGATCGAGCGCCTCCGCTGCCTGCTGTTTGTCGATCTGGCCGGTGGCAAGTCGCAGCTCGATGGCCCGCGCCGCCGCGCGGGCGCTGATGAACTGGTCGCGGCTGACAGCCAGCGCGTCATAACGCGCGAGCGCCGTGCGGGTGTCGCCGCGCGCCTCGCTCAGCATGGCATTCGCCAGATCGAGCCCCGGAAGACCTTTTGCACGCGACAGCAACTCACCGGCAGCCGCGACCGCGCCCCCTTCCACCATCGTCTCGGCCGCGCGCGGCAGCACCTTGGCGCGGATGCCGGGCGGATAGCTCAGCAGCAACGCGGCGGAGCTGGTCAGCGCGCCGGCCGCCTGCGGCGAATGCCGGTCCTGCATGGCAAGCCGCAAAGCACGCCACAGATCGATTTCATCGGTGCCGCTCAGCCGCGGATCGTCGATCCCGCCCGCCTCGGCCGGCCGGCCGGCGAGCATGGCCGCGATGCCCGTCAGGCCGGCGATGTCGGCCGACGCCGCTTCGCGCGGGTCGTCGCCGGCGGTGAGTTGCAGCAGCGCCTCCGCCTCGGCGTCCATGCCGAGGCTGATCATGTCGAGCGCCGCAGCCCGGCGGGCGGGTCCGCGCGCCAATGGCGGCTGATCGGCCGCCTCGGCGATGTGCCTGGCCAATTGTTCGGTCAATTGCTCCGGTGGCAGGTTGGGAAATTCGAACCGGCGGGTCAGCACCGCTGCATCGCTCAGCATGTCGGTGTCCAGCCGGGAAACCGCCAACGGGGCGGGGGCGGTGGTGAGCGTGAACCCGTCCGCCACCTTGTGCAGCGCCACGGTATCAGCGAAGGGAGCCACGACAACGCCTTGCTCCGTCCGCAGCAACTCGAATTGCGGCGTGACGATGCGGATGGCTATGTCCTGCCCCGGCTGCAACTGCGTGCCGACCAGCAAAGGGCTGCCGGTTGACGGATCCTGAAGCGTCACGACGCTGCCCGGTGCCTGCGCTGCCAATCCCACCGCGTCGTCATCGTCCCGCACCGCGATCGCCCGCATCTGCGGTGGCGACGAAACCTCGGCCACCGTCCACCCCTGAGGCGCTTTTGACAGCGTGACGGTCGTTCCGGCGGGCGGCGACAGATGGATCACGGTCGCGGCAGGCAGCAGCTCCGCCCGCGCCGAGGCAAAGGCGGGCATGGATTGCAGCGCGGCGAGATCGATCGGTTGGCGCTGGTCGAATACCACCAGCGTCTCGCCATGGCGGCGGAACACGGCGGCCGCGACGTCGGCGGGCAGCGGCAACGCGAACGCGACGCCATGCATGTCCGGCGGCAGGCTGGCGGGCTGCGCCTGCAACGGTGGCGGTTCGAGCGGTTGTGGCGACTCTGTCGGGGCCGCCGTGGCGGCCGAGGCAACGGCCGAGGCAACGGCCGACGCGGTGCCGGCAATCGGCGGGGCGGCGGTGGGCGCCGGAGCCTGCCCGGAAGCGGCAGGCGCAGGGGCAGACGGCGGCTCGGCGACAGGCGAAGCCTGTGTCGGCCCGCTATCATTCGCGAGTTGCACGGGTGGCGCGGCAGCTTTCACGGCTGCCGTCGCCGGGCGCGGGACCACGGGCGGCTCACCGCGCGCAGGCGTCGCACCGCCGGGATCGAACACATCGATCACAACATGGTCCCCGATGCGCATGTCGTGGACCGTACTGCCCGGAACGATGGTGAGCGTGGCTTGGTTGCCCTCCGCGTGCAGCGCCGAAATATTATGAGGCGGCAGCGCATCGTCCTTCAAGGTAACATCGCCCGCGAACTGGACGGTCAGTTGGTCGCCGTCACGCACCACGCGGTAGGTGGTGTGTGGCGGCGTGTCGAACACCACACGGCCATAGCCGGGGTGACTGCCGGCGCGGATGTTGATCTCGGTCGTGGGGTCTGCATGGGCGGGCAGCGGCAGGAGCAGCAATACAAGAACGGCGAACGCAACGAGATTGCAACCGTCATTGCGAGGCGCGTAGCGGCGAAGCAATCTCGTTGGCGCACGGACCGTTCGAACGCCACACGATCGGGATTGCTTCGTCGCTGCGTTCCTCCCAATGACACCGCTCCTCGTAAAGACCGGCCAGCCCGTCATTCAAAACTCGCAAGCAGCTTGTCGATATCCGACTGGTCCATCGCCACCGTCGGAAGCTGCGGCCCGTTCAGCAGCGCGGCTTCGCCCTGCGCGCCCGATTCAGCCGCCGCATCGCTGCGATGGTCGCCGAAGGTCTGCACAAGCTGGCACACTTTCGCCTCGATCGCCTTCAACGTATTCACGACCTTGGTGATGCGTTGGCCGGTAATATCCTGGAAGCTGCATGCTTCGTAGATGCGCGTGGTGGCGTCTTGCAGTTGAGCCGCCGCCGGCTCGCCCGCCAGGTGCTCCGCGACCGCATCCAGCGTCTCGCAGGTTTCCAGGATCGCGTGCGTCGCCGAGGCCGTGTGGTGGATGATCGCGTCCAGTTCGTCGGTGGCGAAGGGGATGTCGCTCACGGTGATGTCGTCCATGCGCAGAGCGGCAATTTCCGATTTGGTGGCGGCAATGATCTGGCCGAGCGATTCCACTTCCGACAGCAGCGATGTCTCCTGTGCCGTCAGGTCGCCGCTCATGGTGGTGAGGATCGCGCGCACCACATCGGCAACCATGTCCGGATCGCTGTCCGCGTAGCGTTCCCGGATCGCCGCAAGCCGCTTGGCAAGCACCGCATCGGGCCTGGCGGTTCTGTCAGCCATGGGTCAGCACCTTCTCGATTTTCTCGCGCAGCGTTTCCGCATTGAATGGCTTGACGATATAGTTGGAGACGCCGGCCTGCTTCGCCGCGACCACGTTTTCCACCTTGCTCTCCGCGGTCACCATGATGAAAGGCATTCCCTTCAGCCGGGTGTCCGCGCGCACTTCCTGCAAAAGCTGCAGCCCGGTCATCGGCTGCATGTTCCAGTCGCTGATCACCAGGCCGAAGCTGCCGCTGCGCAGCTTGGCCAATGCCTCGGCGCCGTCGGACGCTTCCTCGACATTGTTGAAGTCGATCTGCTTCAGCAGGTTGCGGATGATCCGCAGCATGGTCTTGTAGTCATCGACAATCAGGACATTGATCGACTTGTCCATCGACATGGTGCTGAGTCTCCGCTTGTTGTGTCAGCCGCCCGCCGGGGCGGCAGTGCCCGCGGCTTCGCGGCGGGTGCGCAATTTGGCCAGGCCGGCGGTGACGTCCCGCGCCTTGTCCGGATTCATCGCCGCGAGGATCGGCGCCGCTTTCAGTTCCTTCATGCGATCCAGCAGCGAGAGCAATACCGGCATGTCGAGATCGTTGAAGATCGTGGCGGCGTCGCGTGGCTTCATGTCTTCATAGACTTTCACCAGGCCTTGCCAGCCGGCTTCCTCGCGTTGCGTGCGCGCGGCCTCCAGGTCCTGCAGTTTCTTCTGCAATGCGGTCAGCGCCTGCGCCTGCGCCTCCAGCTTTTGCTCGGCGGCGGCCAGAATGGACTCCCGTGCGTTCAGCGCGGCCGCTCGCGCATCGAGTTGCTGGGTGCGCTGCCGTAATTCCAGCAGCACAGCGCGTTCGCCATCGCTGATCGGGGATGCCGCGCTGCTGTCGGGCGATGGCAGCGCCGGCGAGGCAGCAGGGCCCGGCAATGGGGCGGCCGGTGCCGCCGTCCCCGCAACCTGCGGTGCGGCAGCCGGCGGCGCTGCCTTTGCTGATGGCGGCGGGTCGGCTGCCGCGGCGCGCGCCTCCGCCAGAACGGCGGCACCGGCGCTGGCACGCCCGGCAGCGACATAGCGGGCAAAATCGACCGTCTTCATCGCCAGCAGCGCGGCAAGTGCGGCGATCGTGAACGGCAGCAGGCGTGGCGAGCGAAGGGACAGGATCATCGCGCCATCCTCAATGCCTTGAGCAAGTCGCGTTCGGCCTGGCTGCGGACACGCGGACTCTCTGTCGCCGTGTCATCGCCTCCGGGAACGGGGCGCATTGGTTCGGCCGCGAGCGGGCGGCCGGCCCGGACCAGCGACTCCAGCCGGTCGGCCAGGCGTTCCCCTCGCTCGAGCAAGAAGATCAGGTCGTCTTTCAGGCGCGCGGTGGTGTCGATTTGGCGGGCCATTTGCCGGCCGGCGCCGTCGGCCGCGGCCCGCAATTGCTCTATGCCGGCTTCAGCCTGGCGCGAGCTTTCGTTGAAGCTCGCGACCAGAGATTCCAGTGCGGCGCGGTCGCGTTTCAGAACGCCGAGTGCCCGTTCCAGCCGTACGGCATGGAACAGGGTCGCGGCCAGAAGGGCGGCCAGCACGGCTTCGAGGATCCACTCCATGTCCGCCATTTTCGGAGGACTTGGTTAGCAATTCCTTTACTTCGCCCACGGTTCTTGGGCCGGGCGGGCCTTGGGGAAAAACAGAGTCCCCCTTGCGGGCTTGGACCATGAAACGGATCAAGCACAGTCCCCCGGGTCAGTCTCATACTGCGGAGACCAGCCCGAGCGGTCGAGCGGAACGCCTGTCAGACGCAAGAAAATTAATCGCCCGGGATAGCGGCGGCCCGGTCGGCGGACCAGCACCTATCCCAAAAACAGAGTCTGCGCGGTCGGGACCCGTTCCCCTGCCGCAAGGGCAAGGGGCCCCTTCGTGCGTGCCGTTCCTTGCCCTCCCGCACAGCACCGAAGCAATCTGCCTCACGGGCGTGCCCCGCCCGCACGACGCAAGCACCCGATAAAGGACCGCCGTCATGCCGCAAGACTTTCTGCTGCGCCCGATCGGCGTCATCGCCACGCCGTGGCGCAGCATTGCCGATTGTCCCCGCAACGGACGCCAGCCTGATCCCGCGCCCGTCTGTACCGCACGCGTGTTTCCCGAGTACTGCGACGGGCTGCGTTCCGTCGAGGGCTTTTCGCACCTTATTCTCTTGTATTGGCTCGGCGGACCGAACCCGCCGCAACTCGTCTTCACGCCGCCATTCGATACCAACCCCCGCGGCGTCTTCGCCACGCGCGGCCCGCGCCGCCCCAACCCGATCGGCCTCTCCGTTGTCGCGTTCGACGGCATGGATGGGCCGGACACGCTGAAAATCCGCTACCTCGATTGCACGGACGGCACGCCCCTGCTCGACATCAAACCCTACCTTCCCACCACCGATGCCGAGCCGGGCGCGCACATGGGCTGGCTGGACCCGCACGCCACCCGCAACCGCCAGACCGGAGGAACGTGACGGCCGCGTATCTCGATTGACTCGCGCCGCGCGCTTCGTCAGGTTGCGGCGATCGGGATCGGGGCCACGAATGGCCCAGGCGCAATAACGGGAGGACGAGTATGACAGGCCGCCGCAGCGTAATGCGCAGATTGATAGCGCCTTTGCGCACGTTGTGATGTCGGCTGTCCAATCCCCGAACGGTTCCCCGCTGCTGGCAATCCGCGGGATAAAGGTGCGTTTCGGCGGCGTGATTGCGCTCGGCGGAGTCACCTTCGACGTCGGATACAGCCAGATCTGCGGCCTGATCGGTCCCAACGGCTCCGGCAAGACCACGCTGTTCAATTGTATCAGCGGTATCTATCGCTACCAGGAAGGCGACATCCTGTTTGAAGGCGCCTCGCTGCGAACAACGCCGCGCCATGGCATGGCCGGGCTGGGCATCGGCCGCACCTTCCAGAACGTCGCCTTGTTCCGCAGGCTGAGCGTTCGCGACAACATCCTGGTCGGCGCACACCATCTCGGCCGGGCTGGCTTCATGGCCAATGCGCTGCGCCTGCCGGTCGTCCGCCGCGAGGAGCGCGATGTGGTCGCGCGGCTCGACATGTTGCTGGATCTGTTGGACCTGCGGTCGGTCGCGCGCACCCCTGCCGGCGGCCTCCCGTTCGGTTGGCAGAAGCGCGTCGAACTGGCGCGCGCACTGATCGGCGGCCCCAAGCTGCTGCTGCTGGATGAACCGGCGGGCGGGCTGAACCACGGCGAAGTCGACGAACTCGCCGTATTGCTCCACCGCATCCGCGAGCATTTCACCCTCAGCATCCTGCTGGTGGAACACCACATGAACCTGGTGATGCGCGTGTCGGACAAGGTGGTCGCGCTGGAATTCGGTTTGAAGATCGCCGACGGCACGCCCGATGAAGTGCGCAACGAACCCGAAGTGATCCGCGCCTATCTCGGCGAAACCGACGAGGAGGCGCGCCGTGCCCGCGTTGCTTGAAGCGCGCGGACTTCACGCCGGTTATGGCGAGACGAAAGTGCTGCACGGCATCGACTTCGCCGTGCAGCAGGGCGGAGTCAGTGCACTGCTGGGTGCCAACGGTGCGGGCAAGACCACCACGCTGCGTGCCATCTGCGGCATGGTGAAGACGCAAGGCGAAATCCGCCTCTCTGGCGAACGCATCGACGGCAAAGCGACCGAGGACGTGGCCCGGCGCGGCGTTGCGCACGTGCCCGACGGGCGTGGGACGTTCCTCGAACTGACGGTCGAGGAGAATTTGCGGCTCGGGGCCTATCTGCGGAAGGGCAGGGACGCCGAATCCGATTTCCAACGCATGTTCGGCTATTTCCCGCGCCTGCGCGAACGCTATCGCCAGCAAGCCGGCACGCTGTCGGGCGGCGAGCAGCAGATGCTGGCAATCGCGCGGGCGTTGCTGCTGCGCCCGAAGCTGCTGTTGCTGGATGAGCCGTCCTTCGGCCTGGCGCCGCTGATCGTGCAGGAGATCTTCGCGATCATGCGGCGGATTCGCGCGGATGAAAACGTGAGCATTCTGCTGGTAGAGCAGAATGCCAGTTTGGCGCTGGATTTCGCCGAGCATGCGTATCTGTTGGAAACCGGCCGGATCGTCGTTTCCGGCCCGGCCGCGGAGATCCAGCAAGACGAGGCGGTGCGGCGGTCGTATCTGGGATACTAGGACAACGCATCATCGCGAGAAGCGGAGCACCCCTATGTCATTGCGAGCACCCCTATGTCATTGCGAGGAGCGAAGCGACGAAGCAACCCCCTTCGAGCGGACGTGCAGTCCGCTGGAATGACCCAGGTTTCTTCGTCGCTTCGCTCCCCACAACGACATCAGGGGCAATGACATAAGGGGCACGGAAAGGAGGACTTCTTGGAAGGCTTGATCCATCAGGTCATGTCCGGCATCGCGAACGGCAGCATCTACGCGTCCGTCGCGCTGGCGCTGGTGATGATCTACAAGGCCACCAACCACATCAATTTCGCCCAAGGCGAAATGGCAACGTTCTCCACTTACGTCTCGCTCACCCTGATCGACGCCGGTTTTCCCTTTTGGGCCGCTTTCCTCTGCACCCTGGCGCTCTCCTTCCTTGCCGGCATGGCCATCGAGCGTGTGCTGTTGCGGCCGATGATGAACGCGCCGGTCCTGTCCTCGGTCGGCGTATTCATCGGCCTGCTGCTGGTCATCAACGCGTGCAGCGGCTGGTTCTTCGGGTATACGATCAAGAGCTATCCGTCGCCCTTCCACAGCCAGCCGATGCTCGGCGGCTACGTGTCGGCCCATGAACTCGGCTCCACGGCGGTCACGCTGATCGTTTTGGTCGCCGTCTATCTGTTCTTTCGCTACACCAAGCTGGGGCTGGCGATGCGCGGCGCGGCGTTCAATCCAACCTCGGCCCGCCTGGTTGGCGTGCGCGTCGGGGCCATGCTCGGGTTGGGCTGGGGCCTTGCCGCGGCCATCGGCTCGGTGGCCGGCATGTTGGTGGCGCCCATCGTGTTCCTCGATCCCAACATGATGTTCGGCATCCTGCTCTATGCCTTCGCCGGCGCGTTGCTGGGCGGCATCGATAATCCATTGGGCGCCGTGCTGGGCGGCTTTGCCGTCGGCGTCATCGAGAACCTGGGCGGTGCCTACATTGTGGGGACCGAGTTGAAGCTGACGCTGGCGCTGGTGATCATCGTTACCGTGCTGGTGGTGAAACCGACCGGTCTGCTGGGCCGGGCCGTACAGAGCAGGGTGTAGTCCGATGCCGAGCGAACAAACCGTGCAGGGCAGCCCGATCGTGCCAACCGGCGTAAAGCCGCCAGACACACTGTCGTTCGCGCCGGCCTCCGCCAACGCAATCCCCGCGGCCGCCGGCGCCGACCCCTATGTGACCGCGAGCGGCACTGCCAAACCCCCGGCCGTCGCCACGAGCGCGTATCCGGACCATATGCGGCGCAATGCCTCGCTGATCGTGCTGGCGCTGATCGCCGCTGCCGTGCTGCCGGCCGCATTCTTCAACGGCTACCACCTGTTCCAGCTCACCATGGTGGTGGTGTATGCCATCGGTATTCTCGGTCTGTCGCTGCTGATTGGCTTCAACGGCCAGATATCGCTGGGCCATGGGGCGTTCTTCGCGATCGGCGCCTATACCGCCGCAATCCTGATGGCGAACTGGAACGTGCCGTACTGGGCGACGCTGCCGGTCACCGCGGTGGTCTGCGCAATCGTAGGCTTCCTGATCGGCTTTCCGGCCTTGCGCCTGGAAGGGCACTACCTCGCTCTGACCACATTCGCCCTGGCGATCTCGGTCCCGCAGTTGCTGAAGATCAATGCGATTTCGGATTGGACCGGCGGCGTGCAGGGCCTGGTGCTCGACAAGCCCGACGCGCCCTTCGGCCTGCCGTTGACCGGCGACCAATGGCTGTACCTGTTCTCGCTGGCGGTCGGAATCGTGCTGTACCTGATCGCCTGGAACCTGACGCGCGGACGCGTCGGACGGGCGATGATGGCGGTGCGCGACCACTCGCTGGCGGCCGAGGCGATGGGCGTGAACCTCGCCATGCTGAAGACCCGCACCTTCGCGTGGAGCGCAATGATCACCGGCATCGCCGGCTCCCTGCAGGCCATCGTGGTGCAGTTCGTCGCACCGGACGCTTACGGCGTGTTCATCTCTATTTTCCTGTTCGTCGGCCTGGTGGTGGGCGGCGTTGCCTCGATCGGCGGCACCATTCTCGGCGCGGTGTTCATCGAGTTCGTGCCGAACATTGCCACGCAACTGTCCAAGTCTGCGCCGGGCGCAATCTATGGCGCGTTACTGATCGCGGTCATGTTCCTCATGCCGCAAGGCGCCGGCGGATTCCTGAAGTCGCTGGTCGCGCGGGTGCGCCGCTGACCTATCCTCGCCCGTGAGGTGGGAGAGGTCGAGATGCGAAGCATCGCGGACAAGGGGGATAGGGTCCGCGCGCCGGTCTTAGGAATGTTGCGTACCGGCACGATCGCCTTCACCCGCGTCGTTACCCTCCGCCGCCTCTCTCGCCCGCCTGGCGCGCGGGAGAGGGTTTTATGACCGCCTACCTCGTCTCCATCGCGGTCACCGCCGGCATCTACGCGCTGATGGCTCTGGGGGTGAACCTCACCTGGGGACTGGCGGGGATGATCAACCTCGGCCTCGCCGGGTTCTTCGCGGTGGGTGCCTATACCACCGCGCTGCTGACCAAAGCCGGTTGGCCGATCCCGCTCGGGGTCGCCTCCGCCGCTCTCACCGCCGCCGCGACCGGTGCCATCGTCGCCCTCATCACAGCGCGGCTGCGCGCCGATTACCTGGCTATCGTCACCCTCGGTTTCTCCGAATCCGTCCGCATTGCCGCGGCGAATGAGATCTGGCTCACCAACGGGTCCGACGGCATCGCCGGCATCCCCGGTCCGTGGCGCGGCCTTGTCTCGCCGCAGGTGTTCGAGCAACGCTTCCTGGCCATCGTGCTCGCGGTCCTCGTCCTGACGTTCGTGCTGCTGCAACGCCTCTCGCGCTCTCCGTTTGGCCGCGTGCTGCGCGCGATCCGCGACGATGAGGACGTAGCCGCCGTCGCCGGCAAGCGCGTGCTCGCATTCAAGGTTCAGGCCTTCGCCCTGGGCGCGGCGGTGCTGGGCGTGGCCGGGGCGCTGTACGCACACGACACCTCCTATGTCGCGCCCGACATCTTCGCGCCCCTGCTTACGCTGAACATCATTCTTGCACTCGTTGCGGGCGGCCTGGGCAATAACACCGGCGCCGTGGTCGGTGCGTTGCTGATCGTTGCCTTGCTCGAAGGCACACGCTTCGTGGCGCCGCTGCTTTCGTTCCTCACGGCGGCGCAAGAAGCCGCGATCCGCGAACTGCTGATCAGCATTTTGCTGCTGGCCATGCTGCGCGTGCTGCCGGCAGGATTGCTGCCGGAACGCCGCGGCGAGACGGCAAGCTGGCGCGGCGCGACGGCACGTTGAGGATCGCCATGCATCCGTACGCAGTATCTTCCCGATCCGCCTCCATCTATAGTGCACCGCATGCCATTTGACGTGCGGGACTTCCCCGGCGCACCGCCGGAAGACCGGGCTGCAGGCCGGCGCAACCGCCGGCTCGTAGCGTCGTGGCTGTTCGTCGTCGCCGGCATGATCTTCGTCATGGTGGTGTTGGGCGGCATCACCCGGCTCACCGGCTCGGGTCTCTCCATCATGGAATGGAAGCCGATCGAGGGCATTCTGCCGCCGCTCAACCATGCGGATTGGGAGAAGCTTTACCGGCTGTATCAGCAGATTCCCCAATACAAGCTGCTGCACCAGGGTTTCGGCCTTGACGGGTTCCGCCGCATCTTCTGGCTGGAATGGACGCACCGTCTGTGGGGACGGCTGATCGGCCTGGCCTTCCTGGTCCCGCTGGTCTGGTTTTGGGCCACCGGCCGGCTTGAACGCCGTCTCCGGTTCTGGCTCGCACTATTGTTCCTGCTCGGCGGCCTGCAAGGGGCGGTCGGCTGGTTCATGGTCTCGTCAGGCTTCTTCCGGAACTCCACCTCGGTCGAGCCATACCGGCTGGTGGTCCACCTCGCGCTGGCGCTGGTGCTCTATGCGGCAATTGTCTGGACCGGACTGACCGTGTTGCGCCCCACGCCAATGCACCGGCCGCAGACATTCCGGCTGCGGCCGCTGGCCTTCGCCTGCATCGGATTGCTCTGCGTCACGATCGTGGCCGGAGGTTTCGTCGCCGGCACGCATGCCGGTCTGGACTACAACACCTTCCCGCTGATGGATGGGCAGCTCGTACCAGCAGATTATGCCCGGCTGACGCCGTTCATACGCAATTTCACCGAGAATATCGCGGCCGTGCAGTTCGATCACCGCCTGCTGGCCACGCTCACCGCGCTGACCGTTGCTGTCACCGTCATCGTCGGTTTCGCCACGCCGAACCCGCTTGACGTGCGTATCCCGCTGTTCGCGCTCGGGCTGACGGCAGCGGTGCAGTACGGATTGGGGGTCGCGACGCTGCTGTTGGTCGTCCCGGTCGGTCTGGCCGCCGCGCACCAGGCCAACGCCGTTTTGCTGCTGACCTCCGCGATCGTGCTGCTGCATGCCTTGCGGCGTCCGCGACCGGCCGCCTGACCTGGTGATGCCAGTGCGCCGGGTCAGCAGTTTGGAAGCGGCGCCGACGATCGAGGTCGATCCCGTGCTGGACGTGCTGCCGGTCGGCGTCGCAATTGTCGATGCCAACCGGCGCATCGTTTTCGTGAATCCGGCGTTCCACGACTCGCTCGACCTGCCGCGCGGCAGCATCGCGCCGGGAACGCCGGTCGGGGACGCGGTGCGCGCCGCGGCGCATCGCGGTGTCTACGGGCCGGGCGATCCCGACGCACAGGTGGCAACGGTGCTGGCGGCGGACCGCACCAAGCCCGGGCGGCTGCGCCGGCGCACGTTCAACGGCCGCACCTTCGACCTGCACAGCGCGCCGCTGCCCGGCGGCGGGTATGTCGTGTGCGCGGTGGAAATCACGTCGGTGGTCGCCGCGCGCGACGAAGCGCAGTTCGTGCTGTCCCGGACCAGTACCGCACTGGCCACGCTCCAGGTCGGGCTGGCGGCGCTCGGACCCGCCGGAAACCTGATGCTCGCCAACGTGCGTTTCGGCGAATTGCTCGGCCTGCCGCCGGATCGTCTCAGGCCGGGCATCGATTTCTCGGCACTGCTGGATGCGATGGCATCACTGGATGAGTTCGCCGGCGCCGACGGTGCGACCTTCGTCGCGGCGCAACGCGCGATGGACCGCGCGCGGCCCACGACGACACGGCAGGTCCGCGGCAACGGCCAGGTGATCGACGTTGCCTCCAACCCGCTGCCCGACGGCGGCTGGACCATGACCGTGACGGACGTCACCCCGGTGGTGCGGGCCGAGGACGAAGCCTCCCGCCGGGCCCGCGCGCTGGACGCCATTCTGGAGGCGATCCCGCAGGGCGTCTGCGTCTATGGTCCGGACCACCGCGTGACCATGTTCAACCGTGCCTACACGCAGGTGATGGCGGGCGCGCCGCTCGCCATCGGTGACCATCGGCTGGACATTATCCGCCGGCGTGCCGAGGCCAGGGAGTACGGCGACGGCAACGCCGCCGAGATCGTGGCCCAGCAGATCGCATTCGACATCAACCGCCCGCAGATGCGCCGCCGCCGCCGGTCCAACGGGACGGTGGTGGATGTCCGTACCGCGCCTCTGCCGACCGGTGGCTTCATCAGCGTCGTGAGCGACATCACCCCGCTGACCGCGGCGGAAGCCGAACTGTCGCGCCGCGCGGAGGAGATGGCGGCGATGCTGGCCTCGATCCACCATGGCGTGATGTTGTGGGGGGCGGACCATCGGTTGATCGCCAGCAACGCCGCGGTCTCGGAGATGATGAACCATCCGCCGGGCCTGCTGACCCCTGGCCGCACGCACGACGAAATCCTCGACAACATGGTGCAGCGCGGGGAACTCGGCGAAGCCTCCGCGGCCCGGGCCTTGGCAGACGGTTTGCGCCAGCGCGACCGTTCCACGCCCTACCTCCGCACGCTGCGGCTGCGGAATGGGCGCGTCGTCGACATCCGTTCCGAACCGATCCTGGGCGGCGGCTGGGTCTCCACCTACACCGACGTCACCGAGACGAGCCAGAGCGAGGAAGAACTGCGCCGCGCCAAGGAAGCGGCGGAGGCCGCCAACCAGGCGAAATCGCGCTTCCTGGCGACGATGAGCCACGAGCTGCGCACGCCGCTGAATTCCGTGATCGGCTTTTCCGACGCGCTGCTGCGCGAGGCGACCAATCCCGCCCCCGCCCGGGTTGCCGAGTTCGCGCGCCAGATCAATGAAGCCGGCCGCAACCTGCTGAGCCTGATCAACATCATCCTGGATGTCGCCCGGATCGAGGCCGGGCGTTTCGACCTGGCCTCCGACGTCGTCGACATTGGCCGGCTGGTGCGTGCGGCCGTGCGGCAGGCCGATGCCGCGGCGCAGGCGGCCGAGGTCACGCTGACAGTTGAGCTGCCGGATCACCTGCCCCGCTTGCGCGGCGATGAGCGCCGGCTGGGGCAGGTTCTGCGCCAATTGCTCTCCAACGCCGTGAAGTTCACCGAGATTGGCGGCACCGTCACCGCCGGTGCGCGGCTGGAGCAAGACGGCGGGCTGCTGATCTTCGTGCGGGACACCGGGATCGGGATACCGGAGGGCGACCTGGAGCGGATCTTCGAGCCGTTCACGCAGCTCGATTCCACCCTGGCGCGCCGTTATCAGGGGTCCGGCCTGGGCCTCTATGTCTCGCGCGCCCTGGTCGCGGGGCATGGCGGCCGGCTGACCGTGACCAGCCGCGCCGGCGAGGGCACCACCGCCGAGATCCGCCTGCCCGCCACCCAACTGGCCGCCGCACCGGTGCGTGGTGGCGAAACCCGCCCCGCGACCCAATCTGACAAACGATCACTGAAGACGAGTAATATGCCATGACCCCGCTCGCCGAGACCGACCGGCTCTTCTTCGAAC
>Ga0335075_10007524_pt1 | contig 16760 bp, 11 predicted proteins | sample Lox_Sample_24_FD_206723 | JGI IMG/M metagenome (GOLD analysis project Ga0335075, IMG submission 206723) | Soil microbial communities from Loxahatchee National Wildlife Refuge, Florida, United States - Lox_Sample_2.4 | ecosystem: Environmental > Terrestrial > Soil > Wetlands | place: USA...
ATTTCTCCTTGCTTCCGCCAATCGCATAAAGCGCCTTGTAGCCGCGCAGATAGATGCGGCCGTTGGAGATGGCCGGCGAAGCGGAGATGTCGTCGTTCATCCGATTTGTGGCCAGCAGCTCGAACTTCGGCCCCGCCTTGACGACGCTGATGAAACCGTCGCGGGCCGTCAGGTAAATCTTGCCGTCGGCATACACCGGCGAGGCGCGATGGCGCTGCTTGTGCGTGCTGGACTCGTAGAGCTTGTTACCCGTCTTGGCGTCGAGACAGATCAAGGTGCCATTCTCGCGGCACAGATAAACCAGGCCGTTATGGACCAGCGGCGACGGCACATCGGGGGTATTGTGGGCGAGACGCCACTGCTCCTGGGCACTGCCGGCGCGAATCATGCCGGTGACAGAGGGCTTGACGGCGACCACGGGGCCATTCTTGGCCGACGGCACGACGATCAGGTCGGCGGCGGCGACGGGCGAGGCGACGAAGCGAAGGGTCGGATTGTAACGGTCCTTGGGATTGAGATCGCCAACCCGCCAGATCTCCTCGCCGTTGTCGAGGTGGTGCGCGATGGCGTAGTCGTTGCCGTGCGTGATGAGATAGGCCTTTTCGCCGTTGTGCCAGATGACGGGCGAGGCGTAGGAGTGCTCGCACTCGGCCCGGCCGTCGCTCGGCCGCGCCGCCTTCCAGGCTGTCGCGCCGGTGTTCTTGTCGATAGCGATCACCTTGGCGCCGCCGGAATGGATCAGCTGCATGTACAGCCGATCGCCGTACAATACCGGCGTGCTGTGCATTCCAAACTGGATTTTGAACTTACCATATCTTTCCTGGGCGTTGAATTTCCACACTTCCTTGCCGTCGAGGGTGAAGCAGGCGAAGTCGCCGGAGCCGACGAAGGCCCAGACATGCTTGCCGTCCGTGCTCGGCGAGGCCGAGGCCAGGTTGCCCTCATCGCTGCGTGCCCGGAACCGACCGCTGCCCAGCTTTCGCCTCCACAGCTCCTTGCCCTGGGTGCTGGCACACAGCAGCACGAGATCGTCGCCGTCCGCGCTGGTGAGGAAGATGCGCTCGCCCCACACGGCCGGCGTCGAGCCGCCCATGCCCGGCAGCGGTAAAGTCCAGGCGACGTTTTCCATCGCGCTCCACTGGGTTGGCAGATTGGTTTCCTTGCTGATGCCGTCGCCATAGGGGCCGCGCCATTGCGGCCAGTTGTCGGCGCGAACGGGGCCGGCTAGTGCCAATGGAACAAGACAGACGCTGAACAAACAGCGAGCGAAGCGTGAAGGAATCACGGCAGGATCACCTCGATGGAGAGGAGGGAGTGTGGATGTCCAGGCGGCAGGACGATCTTTTCTGTTGTAGCAGATTGTCGCAGACTTTGCGATTCCGTCAAGGAGCCGAAACGCTGGATCCGCGGGACGGCCTGCTGTCGCCAAAGAGAACCGGTTCGCTCCTGTCGCAAACCTATCCTAACCGGGTCTGTACGGTTCGTTGGGACAAATCGGTTTCCATCTGACGGATCGCTTCAACCAGCTGTTCGTCCTCCAGGTCCCAGAGGGTTCGGTCCCACGGCCCGGCGGCCATAAATGTCAGATTGGCAATCAACTGGCCGAAACGCATGTCGGGCGCCAATTCGCTCAACCGTGCCAGTCGAGTTAGAATCTCATGACGAGCTGGTTCGATCATGGCAGCAAATCTCCGATAGTTGGGAGCGATCCGAACGCTGCTCGCAGTTTGCCGATCACCTCCACGCGGATCAAGGTCCCGGGCGCCAGTTTGGCGATGCGGGTCGCTCAAGTGATACCGTTGAAAATGACCAGCTCGCCATCCGTGCCCTCGTAAACCCACGGCAGAGGCATTCCAACGGTAGACGCGCCGAATTGGGCGATTTGGCGCTGGAGCTTCACCGGGTCGGCACCGCTCGGACGAGAAGATGAAACGCGCAAGACTCAAGGGTCAACATCGCGGAACGTGGAGGGCATGGATACCAAGGTATCAGCATCCGCTGCTATAATCAACAACACTGCTGGACAGTTACGGACTTTGGAAGCGTTTTTTACAGGCGGGAGGAAAACGTGGCGCTTGCACGTTTCGTTGTCGGCATCGATCTGGGGACCACCAATAGCGCCCTCGCTTACGTCGATACCGGCGTCGGCGAGGAGGAAGACGTTCGTCCCACGCACCTGTTCATTCCCCAGGTGGTGCAGCCGGGCAGCGTTGAGGATAAACCTCTTTTGCCGTCGTATTTGTATCTGCCTGGACCCAACGAGCTGCCGGCCGGAAGTCTGCGGCTGCCGTGGGACGCCAACCGCGATTTCGCCGCCGGCGAGTTTGCCCGGCAGCAGGGCGGTGTCGTGCCGACGCGTGTGGTCAGCTCGGCCAAGTCATGGCTGTGTCATCCGGGCGTCGATCGCAAGGCGGCGGTGCTGCCGTGGAAGGCGCCGGACAACAGTCGCCGCGTCTCGCCGCTGGAAGCCAGCACGCTGTATCTGAAACATCTGGCCGAGGCGTGGAACCAGAAAATGGCCAAGGACCGGCCGGAGAATCGCCTGGAGCAGCAGGACATCATTCTGACGGTGCCGGCGTCGTTCGATGCCGTGGCCCGCGAGCTGACCGTCGAGGCCGCCCGCGCCGCCGCCTTCGAGCACGTCACGCTGCTGGAGGAGCCGCAGGCCGCCTTTTACGCCTGGATCGACGCCGGCGGCGACAGCTGGCGCAAGCAGGTCGAGGTCGGCGATACCGTGCTGGTCTGCGACGTGGGCGGCGGCACCACCGACCTGACGCTCATCGCCGTCAGTGAGGATGCCGGCCAGCTGGTGCTGACGCGCGTGGCCGTCGGCGATCACATCCTGCTCGGCGGCGACAACATGGACCTGGCGCTCGCGCATGCGATGGCCCAGTCGTTCGCGTCGCGCAACATCAAGCTCGATTCGGGGCAAATGCTGATGCTGTGGCACAGCTGCCGCGGCGCCAAGGAGCGGCTTTTCGGCGATCCGAGCCTGGCCAGCGCGCCAGTGACAGTCCTCGGCCGCGGCAGCAAGGTCATCGCCGGCACGCTCAAGAGTGATCTGACGCGCGAGCAGGTTGAGCGCGTGCTGATCGATGGGTTCTTTCCGGACTGCGCCGCCACCGAGGAGCCGCGGCGACAGCGCGGTGTCGGCTTGCAGGAGCTGGGCCTGCCGTATGCCAGCGATCCCGCCGTGACGAAGCATCTGGCCGCCTTCCTGCATCGCCAGTTGCAGGCGACCGGCGAGACGCCGGTCCCACCGCGCGGCGGACGGAGCAAGAAGAAGGTAGGCGGCTTGACGGCGATCCTCTTCAACGGCGGCGTTTTCAAGGCCGAGCCGCTGCGCAAGCGCATCGTATCTACGCTCGGCAAGTGGGGTCACACCGTCAAGGTGCTACCCAATGACGATCTCGATCTCGCCGTGGCGCGCGGAGCGGCCTATTACGGATTGGTGCGTCGCGGCCGCGGCGTTCGCATCCGCGGCGGGGCGGCGCGAGTCTACTATGTCGGCATCGAGACGGCGTTGCCGGCGGTGCCCGGCGCGCCGCCGCCGCTCAAGGCGCTGTGCGTCGTGCCCTTCGGCATGGAGGAAGGCACCGAGATGGACGTGCCCGGTCAGGAGTTCGGCCTGGTCGTCGGCTCGCCCGCCGAGTTTCGTTTCCTCGGCTCGACGGTGCGCCGCTCCGACACGGTCGGCACGATGGTCGAGGATTGGGAGGGACAGATCGAGGAGCTAACCCCGCTGGCGACGACGCTGGAAGCACCGAACAAGGAAGGGCAGATGGTGCCGGTGCATCTGCACAGCAAAATGACGGAGATTGGCACTCTGGAATTATGGTGCCTCAGCCGCGACGGCAAGCAGCGCTGGAAGCTCGAATTCAACGTCCGCGAACAACCGGAGTGAAGAAGAGGAGCCACCACGAATGACACGAAAAACTCGAATAAAGAAAAGAAGAACACCGCGAGATCTTTTTATAGATCTTTTAAATCTTTTTTTGCTTCGTTCTTTGTTCTATATTCGTGTTTTTTGTGTCATTCGTGGTGGTTTTTTTGAAGTAGGTTTTTTCCTTGACCGGCGGCGGTCGCGGCGATGAAATCGGGACGTGGCATCAACTTCCCATCTTCGCCTGGAGGAAATCTGTAATGAACGCATCGACTCGTAGGTGGCTTGGTATTCTGGCTCTCGGTCTGGCCATCGGCTTGTTGACTGGCGGGATCCGCGCCGAGGACAAGAAATCAACCGGCAGCGCGACTGGGACCTGGAAATCGACGTTCACGTTGAAGAATGGCCGGACGATCGAAAATACTTACAAACTCAAACAGGAAGGAGAGAAACTGACCGGCACGGTGACGGGGCCACGTGGCAGGGAAGTAAAAATCGAGGACGGAAAGGTCAAGGACGGTAAGGTGTCGTTCCAGGTGACTCGCGAATTCAACGATCAGAAGATCACCTTCAAATACCAGGGCAAGTTGAGCGGCGACACGCTCAAGGGGAAAGTGGAATCCAACCGAGGAGGTCAGGCAATCTCCTTCGACTGGGAAGCGAAACGACAGAAGACGACGGAGAAGAAGAGCAAATAAGGGATTCACGCGCTGCCCGGAGCGCCGGCGACAGGAAGCTCTCCTCACGCCGGCGTTTCGGGCCTGGCTGGTTCTTCCGCATTCCTTCTCTTTTCTTGGCACTCCATTTGCCGATATTCTGCACTGAATTGAACACCGCGCTCCGCGCGCTGTTCAGGAGTATTGCTCGATCATGCTTGAGACGAGACCCTGTTTCCCCGATCGAATGCCATCACGCGTCATCATCGAGGGCGTGGAGCCGGAGATTGACGGCGGGCGTTTTCCCATCAAGCGCACCGTCGGCGAGGAAGTCGTCGTCCACGCCGATATTTATGCCGACAGCCATGATGTGCTGGCCGCCGTGCTGCGCTATCGGCACGCCGACGAGGAGACGTGGAAAGAAGCGCCGATGGCGCCGCGCATCAACGATCGCTGGGAGGCGCGCTTCTCGGTGACGGCGCTGGGCGCGTACGAGTATACGCTGCAAGCCTGGGTCGATCGCTTCGCGTCCTGGCGGCGCGATCTGTCCAAGAAAGTGGAGGCGGGCCAGGATGTCGCCGGCGAGCTGCTGGAAGGCGCGGAGCTGGTAACGCAGGCGGCCAAGCGCGGGCGGGCCGAGGACGGCGAATGGCTTCGCTGGTGGGCCGACTCGCTGAGCAAGGGCGACGATCTGACGGCGCGCCTCAAGGCCGCTCTCGATCCGGTCCTGTCCACGGTGATGACGCGGCACGCCGATCGCGGCAGCGGCATGGCGTATGAGCGCACCCTGCGCGTCACCGTCGATCAAGAGCGTGCCCGCTTCGGTGCCTGGTATGAGCTGTTCCCGCGCTCCGCCGCCGACGAGCCGGGACGGCACGGAACCTTCAAGGATGTCGAGAAACGGCTGCCCTACGTCCGCGATATGGGCTTCGATGTCTTGTACCTGACGCCGATTCACCCGATTGGCCTCAGCTTCCGCAAGGGACCGAATAATACGCTGAACGCCGGTCCCAACGATCCCGGCAGTCCCTGGGGCATCGGTGCCGCCGAGGGTGGACATACGGCCATTCACCCGCAGCTGGGAACGCTGGACGACTTCGATCATCTGCTGACGACAGCGCGAGAACACGACCTCGAAATCGCCCTGGATATTGCTTTCCAGTGCTCGCCGGATCATCCCTGGGTGCGCGAACATCCGGAATGGTTCCGTCATCGGCCGGACGGTACCATCAAATACGCCGAGAACCCGCCCAAGAAATATCAGGACATTTATCCACTCGATTTCGAGTGCGCCGACTGGCAAGGGCTGTGGCGGGCTTTGCTCGACGTCATGCTGTTCTGGTGCGAGCGCGGCGTGCGTATCTTCCGCGTGGATAATCCGCACACGAAATCGTTCCGCTTCTGGGAATGGCTCATCGCCGAGCTTCAGAAGCGTTACCCGGATACCCTCTTTCTCAGCGAGGCGTTCACCCGGCCCAAGGTGATGCGCTATCTCGCCAAGAGCGGATTCTCGCAGTCGTACACCTACTTCACCTGGCGCAACAACAAGCACGAGCTGATCGAGTATTTCACGGAGCTGACGCAGACGCAGGTGCGCGAGTACATGCGGCCAAATCTGTTCGCCAATACGCCGGACATTCTGCCGGAATATCTGCAATACGGCGGCCGGGCGGCGTTTTACATCCGCTTCGTGCTGGCGGCGACGCTGGGAGCGAGCTACGGCATCTATGGCCCGCCCTTCGAGACGTTCGAGCATCAAGCGGTCAAGCAGGGCAGCGAGGAATATATCGACTCCGAAAAGTATCAGGTGCGCCGCTGGGATTGGGATAGGCCCAACGTCTTCCGCGAGTTCATCGCGCGCGTCAACGCCATTCGCCGCGAGAATCCGGCCCTGCACGCCAACGATCGTCTAATCTTCTACCCGACCGATAACGAACAGATTCTTTTTTATGGCAAATCCACGCCGGATCTGTCGAACGTAATTCTTGTGGTGGTCAATCTCGATCCGCATCACACGCAGTCGGGCTGGGTGCGCGTGCCACTGCACGAGATGGGGCTGCGAGCAGACGAGCCGTTCCAGGTCCACGATCTGTTGACCGAGGCGCGCTACCTGTGGAACGACGAATCCAACTTCGTTCGCCTCGATCCGCATGCCAACGTAGCGCACATTTTCCGGCTGCGCAAGCGCGTTCGCACGGAGAAGGATTTCGATTATTTCTTTTAATAACCTGTAAAAAATGAGCCACAGATAAACACGGATGAACACGGACAAAAGACAAAAAAAGAGAAAGACAAAAGCTAGCGAAAGGGAGCGTTCATCGGTATCGCTCATCTTCTTGTTTTATCCGTGTTTATCCGTGTTTATCCGTGGCTCGAATTTCTTACAGGTTTTAGGGAAACGGTGAGGAGATGGCGGAAACGACCCGAATCCCAACTTTGAACCTGACCGGCGGCTGGGAAACGTTGCTGGAGGGCACGGCACGAGAGACATTAGAAAGGGAGGTGCTGCCGGATTATCTGCGGGCGCAGCGCTGGTTTGGCGGCAAGGGACGGCGAATCGCCTCGCTGCATTTCGTGGATTGCGGCGATTTCCTGGCACGCGCAAGCCGCGTTTTTCTGATGTTGCTGGAGGTGCGTTTCACCGATGGCAAGAGCGATCTGTATTTTCTGCCGCTCGGCGTGACGACGGGCGATGCCGCCTCGCAGATCGCTTCCGCTGTGCCGTCCCTGAGGATCGCGTGCGTGATCGGTCCCGGAGGAGAGGCGTTGCTGCACGATGCGCTCGCCGACGAGGGTACCTGCTTGACGCTGCTGACGGCGATCGGCGCCCGCGCGGAATTCGCCACGCGCGGCGGTCAGGTCCGCGCCTTTCCAACCGCGGCCTTCGACGAGCTGCGCGGCGATGCCGCCCAACCTCTCGATGTGATCCGCGGCCCAGCCACGTCGAGCAATTCGCTCCTCTTCTATGGTCAGCGATTGTTGCTGAAAATGTTTCGCCGCCTGGAAGCGGGCATCAATCCCGATTTCGAGATCGGCCGTTTTCTGACCGAAAGCAAGCGCTTCGAGCGGATTCCGCGCGTCGCCGGCGCCATCGAATATCATCGCGCCGGCTCCGATCCGATTACGCTCGCCATCCTTCAGTCATTCGTCGTCAACCAGGGCGACGGCTGGCATCACGCCGTGGACGAATTGCAGCACTATTACCAACGTGCTTCCGAAGCCGCCCCGATCGCTCCGGACTACCGGCATTTGCTTGAGCTGGCCGACCTGCCGCCGCCCGGCGCTGTGAGAGTGATTGGTGGCTACCTGGAGGCGGCGAGGACACTTGGCCGGCGAACGGCAGAGATGCATCGGGCGTTGGCGGCAGACGCCAACAATGCCGATTTCGCTCCGGAGCCGTTCACGCCCACGGACGCGCACTCCACGTGGTCGAGCATCCGCGCGCAAGCCGACAGCGCGCTCGCCGCCCTGCGCGACAATCTCGATCTACTGCCGCCGGACGTGCGCTCCTCCGCTCTGCAACTTGTGGAAACAGGCCCCGCTCTGCTGCACGGATCGGACCCGGAAGCCCTCCTTCACCTCGACGCCGCCAAGATCCGCTGTCACGGCGATTATCACCTCGGCCAAGTGCTGCGCGTCGAGAACGACTACGTCATCCTCGATTTCGAAGGCGAGCCGGTGCGTAGCGTGCCTGAGCGCCGCGCCAAGCAGTCGCCGCTCAAGGACGTGGCCGGCATGCTTCGGTCGTATCACTACGCCGCCTACGCCGGTCTGTTCGCCTTCACGCGACAGCGTCCCGAGGACTTCGGCCGCTTCGTCCCCTGGGCCGAGCTGTGGTTTCGCTGGGTATCGGCCGCTTTCTTCCACGCTTACTGTGCCGCTGCCCACGGCGAGAGCTTCCTGCCGGTGGAGGCCGTGTCGTTGGCCGCCTTGCTCGATGCCTTCCGGCTCGACAAGGTATTCTACGAGCTGAATTATGAATTGAATAATCGCCCCGATTGGGTTCGTATTCCTCTTCGCGGCATTCTGACTCTCTTGCAAAAGCCGCTTGCGGCTTAGCGCTCGCTGCCGCGCGAAGCCGCAAGCGGCTCACAGAAAGGATCGACACCGTGATCACCGCGACGTTGACCGACTTCGACGTCTATCTGTGGTCGGAAGGAACGCACTACCGCGCCTATGAAAAGCTGGGCGCCCATGTGATGGAGCGTAACGGCGCCGCCGGCACGCACTTCGCCGTGTGGGCGCCGGACGCCCGCGAGGTGTCGGTCGTCGGCGACTTCAACGGCTGGCGGCCCGGCGTTCACCCGATGCACTCCGTGGGATCATCGGGCATCTGGGAGTGTTTCATTTCCGGGATCGGCCAGGGCGCCCTGTACAAGTACGCCATCGTTTCGCGCGTCTCCGAGTACGCAGTCGAGAAGGCCGATCCCTACGGCTTCGCCGCCGAGATTCGGCCGCACACCGCCTCGAAGGTGTGGGATCTTTCCGGCTACAACTGGAGCGATCAACAGTGGATGCGCCGCCGCGGCCAGGCCCATGCCCTCGATACGCCGATGACGATTTACGAAGTTCATCTCGGCTCATGGCGGCGCGTGCCGGAGGAAGGCAATCGCTGGCTGACCTACCGCGAGGCCGCCGATCAGCTGGCCGCCTACGCGCAGCAGATGGGTTACACGCACGTCGAATTTTTGCCGCTGACCGAGCATCCGCTCGACGCTTCCTGGGGCTATCAGACGGTCGGCTACTATGCTCCCACCAGTCGTTTCGGCACGCCGCACGATCTGATGTATCTCATCGACACGCTGCATCAGCGCGGCATCGGCGTCATTCTCGATTGGGTGCCCGCCCACTTCCCGCGCGATGAGCACGGCCTAGGCTTCTTCGACGGCAGCCACCTGTACGAGCACGCCGACCCGCGCCGCGGCGAGCATCCCGATTGGGGCACGTTCATTTACAACTATGGCCGCAAGGAAATCAGCAACTTCCTCATCAGCAACGCGCTGTTCTGGCTGGACAAATACCACATTGACGGCCTGCGCGTGGACGCGGTCGCCTCGATGCTTTATCTCGATTATTCGCGCAAGGAGGGCGAATGGACGCCCAATGAGTTCGGCGGCCGCGAGAACCTGCAAGCCATCGACTTCCTGCGCCGCCTTAACGAGCGCGTTTACGGCGAGTATCCCGATGTCGTCACCTTTGCCGAGGAATCGACCTCCTGGCCGCAGGTCTCGCGGCCGGTCTACCTGGGCGGACTCGGGTTCGGCTACAAGTGGGACATGGGCTGGATGCACGATACGCTCGATTACATGGCTCGCGATCCCGTCCATCGCAAGTACCACTACAATCAGCTGACCTTCCGCATGATGTACGCCTTCAGCGAGAATTTCGTGCTGCCGTTGTCGCACGATGAAGTCGTACATGGCAAAGGATCGCTGCTGGCGAAAATGCCCGGCGACGATTGGCAGAGATGCGCCAATCTGCGCATCCTCTTCGGCTACATGTATGCTCAGCCCGGCAAGAAGCTGCTGTTCATGGGCAGCGAGTTCGGCCAGGAGAAGGAGTGGAATTTCGATTCCAGCCTCGACTGGCACCTCCTGGAAAATCCACTGCATCACGGCTTGCAGCGCTGGGTGCGCGACCTGAACACGTTCTATCGCGGTGAGCCGGCCATGCACGTCTTCGACTGCGATAAGGCCGGCTTCGAGTGGATCGATTGCTGCGATGCCGAGAACTGCGTGGTCAGTCTGCTGCGCAAGGGCCGCTCGCCGAACGACACCATTGCCGTCGTCTGCAATTTCACTCCGGTGCCGCGGCACAACTATCAGATTGGCGTGCCGCACGGCGGCTTCTGGCACGAGGTGCTCAACAGCGATGCGCCGCTGTACGGCGGCGGCGGCCAGGGTAATCTCGGCGGCGTCGCGGCCGTCCCGGTGCCGTGCCACGGCTATGAGTACATGCTCACTATCACGGTGCCGCCGCTGGGGATGGTGGCATTCAAGCGAAAGGGGTAGAGAGCTTGTAGAATAGTCGGCGAATCGTCGGCATGGAATTGTTCTGAGAGCCGACAGCTCAGGAGATTCTCTCATGTTCGATCTCGCCTCGGTACAATCGGTCCTGCGAGCGGCGAAGCTCGACGGTTGGCTGCTGTACGACTTTCGCAACCTGAATGTCCTGGCTCGCCGCGTTCTCGACATTCCCTCGGATGCCATCCTGTCGCGGCGCTGGTTCTACTTCGTGCCGGCCAACGGCGAGCCGCGCAAGCTGGTGCATCAAATTGAGCCGCACGCTCTCGACGGCGTTTCTGGCTCTACCCAGCGCTATTTGCGCTGGCAGGAGTTGGAAGCGGGAGTGAAGTCGCTGCTAACGGGCTGTCATCGCGTGGCGATGGAGTATGTTCCGCGCAACGCCAATCCGTATGTCTCGCGCGTCGATGCTGGCACCGTCGAGCTGGTCCGCTCCTTCGGCGTCGAGATCGTCTCATCCGGCGACCTGATCCAGCAGTTCGAGGCGTGCTGGGATGACGAGCAGTGGGCCATGCATCTGGAAGCGGCCAAACACACGCGCTCGGCCTACGATGTCGCCTTCGGGTTCATCGCCGAGCGTATCCGCGGCAGCGGTTCCGTGCGCGAAACCGAAGTGCAGCAACGCATCCTCGATCATTTCGCCGCTCACGGACTCATCACCGATCATCCGCCCATCGTCGGCGTCGGTCCGCACAGCGGCGATCCGCATTATGCCCCCGGTCCCGACAGCGATAGTCCCATCCGCGAGGGCGATTTCGTCCTCATCGACTTGTGGGCCAAGCTGGACAGGCCGCGCGCCGTCTACAGCGATTTGACGTGGACCGGCTTCGCCGGCACGGAAGTGCCCGAAAAGTACGAGAAGATTTTTCAGATCGTTGCCCGCGCCCGCGATGCGGCCATCGATCGAGTGCGTTCGGCATTCGCCAGCGGTTCGGTGCTGCGCGGCTGGGAGGTGGACCAGGCGGCGCGCGACGTGATCGAACAGGCCGGCTACGGTGCCGCCTTCTGCCATCGCACCGGCCATTCCATCGGGCAGGAGACGCACGGCAACGGCGCCAACATGGACAACCTGGAGACGCACGAGGAACGCCAAGTGCTGCCGCGCACCTGCTTCTCGGTCGAGCCGGGCATCTATCTGCCGGAGTTCGGCGTGCGCAGCGAGGTCAATGTGTTCGTCGATTCTCAGCGACAAGTCCATGTCACCGGCGGCGCGCCGCAAACGAATGTTGTGCCGATCCTCAAGGCGTATTGATAGCTAAAAGGCATATTGGAGACGCAAAGGATATTTATGACCCGCTCGGCGAGTTCCTCGACCGCCATGTTCCTTTGATGGCCGAACCAGTTAGGCAGCGTCCAACAACAAGATCCAAGTTTAGCCGCGCTCTTAATTTGGAGTGCGGCGCTTTTCCGCCGCTTTTTTTCTTTGTTCTCGCCAGAAGCTAACCGAAAAAAAGAGAAAAAGCGGCGGAAAAGCGCCGCACTCAAAAGTTATTCTTGGACGCCTCCTTAATGCAAAAGCTCACCCAAGAACAGCATGCCTCGCTCATTTTCGGCCGCTCTCTGGAAAAAGGCTCGCAAAGGCACAAACCAGTGCCAAGTATACTCAAAATCCGATTCGGAGAGAGCGTTCTCGTAGTCCTTCGGATCAATTGCGAAATATCGCCGCCGCATCTCATCCTTGGTAATTGATTCAATCGCTGCGGCAACCTCTTTGACCTCTGGAGGCGTCAAGTGGGTCACATAATAAGTCTCCGGTTGACCATCGTAGAGGTTGTCCCCACTCAGAATGCAATTGTAGAGTGGGTCCGCGCTCCATCTGTAATCGAAAGTACCATCGGCAAGACAACGATGGATGGCTTCCCAAGCCTTGTCGGTCTCCTGATACCACTTCTTGTCGCGGCCTCGCATGATGAGTTCGGTAAACGAAAGCAAGGCCCGATTGGATTTTATTTCGTCCAACACATCGCGTTCCACGATGTCGAGTGCATAGTGGATGCCTTGACCACGCATTCCCTGTGTCTCCTGCCCCGAAAACCAAGCCTCGACGAACCCTTCGCGCCTCTCCCAAGTCTATTTTACGAGCGATGCGGTGCGGCCGGGAAGAACTCCGCGAAGCGTTCCTTGAACGCTTGCAGGCCGAGGTTGAAGACCCAGGCGTCGATGCCGACAGACAGCATACGGCAGCCCAGCTCGATGCAGCGGCGGGCGTGATCGGCATCGCGCGGCAGGATGGCCCAGGGAACGCGGTTGGTCCGGCAGGCGTTCGCGACGCGCTCGACCGCCTGCCACATGCGCGGATGGTCCCACTGTCCCGGCAGACCCATCGACTGGCTGAGGTCGGCGGGACCAATAAAAAGAAAATCAAGATCGGGTATGGCAGCTATTTTCTCGACGACCTCGACGGCATCGACATGCTCGATCTGCACGCCGACGACGGTTTCGGCGTTGGCGCGGCGGTAGTATTCAGGTGCGGGCATCATGCCGTAGCGTCCATCGACGCCGGTGCCGTTGACGCCGCGCAATCCGCGCGGATGGAACTTGGCCCAGCTCATCAGATCCTCGACCTGGCGAACGCTGCGCACCATCGCGGCCATGACACCGCCGGCGCCGGCTTCGAGGGCGCGCATGACGGTGGCGTAATCGGTCGCGGTCAGGCGGACGAAGCTGTCCAGGCCGCAGCCGCGCGCCGCCCGCGCCGCTTCCTCGATCTGCGGAATCGTCAATCCGACGTGCTCCTGATCGAGCCACACGGCATCGAAGCCGCCGGACCAGGCGACCATCTCGACCAGCTTGGGATTGCACAGCTGCCCCAGCGCGAACACCTTCAGCACACGATCCTGAGCCAGCAACGCTTTCAAATGTGCGCCCATGTTCAACCTTTCGAGAACCCAGGCGAGCGGGGTCGCGTTAGCGCCCCGAGAGAAGCACTCGGGGCGCTAACGCGACCCCGCTCGCCTGCCCTTACTTCTCCGGCCGCGTCAGCAAGCGGCGAAACTCTTGCAATGCTTCCACGTTCAGTCCTTCCGGCGGATGCTCCAGCAGCCAGTCCGCGTCTTGCAGCGCGCCGTCGCGGTCGCCGGCCTTGTGACGCAGAACCGCCCGCATGCCGCGATGCTGGGCGGCGTCGGGAGCCACGGCGATGATCGCATTCAGATAACGCAGCATGCTGGCTGCCTCTTTCTCGCGCTCGGCCACATTGAGCAGGTTTTGCAACATGCGGACGATAATGCTTCGCTTATTCACCGCCGCCAGGTCCTTGTCGCGCAGCCGGCGTTCGGTGATGTCGCGGACTTTCTTCTCGGCTTCCTCGCGGCTGAGCGGCTGGCCCCCCTCGTACACGTCGATGAGCTGCCCTTCTCTCTTCGCCGCGACGTGCCGCACCACGAAATGTCCGGGCAGACCGACGCCCTCCAGATGCACACCGAGCCGGCGGCCCAGCTCGATGTACAATACTGACAGCGTGATCGGAATGCCTTCGCGGTCGTCGATCACCTCGGACAAATAGCTGTTGGATCGATTGTAGTAATCGCCGCGGCTGCCGTGAAACCCGCGCTCCTCAAAAAGATATTTCCCCAGCGCGGCCAGTCGTGTCTTGTCGTCGGCCTTCTTCGGCAAGCGGGCGGCGATGCGTTCGGCCATTCGCTCGACCTCGCGGCGATAGCCATCCACGTCCACGTCTTCGTTGTCCAGGCGCGCGATGAGCAAAGCGGCGTGCAAGAGGTCGATGTTCTCTTCCTTGCCGTCCAGCACGCGCTTCAGCTCGGTCAGCACGTTGCGCTCGTGGACGGCAGCGGCGAGGCGGCGCAGCTCGGCGGCCTGCTCCTCCAATCGTTGAGCGCGTTCGCGCAGCACCTGCATGCCGGCCGCGCCCTCCGGGGCCAGGCGCTCGGCGATCGCGGCGCGCGGCCTCTTTTTCGCCGGCAGGCCGTCGAGCGCCTTGGAGACACGGGCCACGGCATCGGCGGAAGCACTTAGCGAAGGAATCTCTTTTGCGATCTGAAAATGCTTGAATTCGGCGACGGTATCGCGGAACTTGGCCAACCCCACCCGGCCGGCCGTGTACACATCATCGGTCAATTCGATGACCAGATGATCGTTGACGAAGCAGCGGATGCAGTCCTTTTCCAGCCGCACTTTCAAGGTGTTCCACTCGCCCGGTCGATAATACTTGCTATCTTTTTGCTCCAGCACTTTCCAGGTGAACACATCGGGGCCGTCGAAGCGTGTCAGTCGCAGCTTGCCGGCGGAGGGATAGAACCCGTAATGCTTGTCGTCGCCGTCGGCGTGGAAGATGAGGCCGGCCGCGCCGCTTTCGTCGTCCAGGCGCACGCGGACAGCGATCTCGCACGGCAGCGCCGGCAGCTGGCGGCGCGACAGACAGAGCGACCGGCCGCCGAAGCCGCGTCCCTGTCCCTCGGCGATGATGCGGCCGGCCCGCTGCCGCCACTGGCCCTCGAATTTCACTTGCCATTCCTCGCGGTCGAGCGCGCCGATGGTCAGCCAGGCCGACATCGGCACCGGGCTGGGGTTTTTCAACAGCGGTTTCAGGGCGTTGATGGCCACGGCGAAGCCGAGGTTGGGCGTCACCAGCGATTTGATGGTCAGAATGCCGTAGACGCGGCCGTGCATGTCGAGAAGAGGACTGCCGCTGTTGCCCGGCTCGATGGGAATGGCGACCTGGATCATCGGCCGTCCCTCGATGGTCCGCATGCTGGACACGACGCCTGTGACGACGCTGTGCCGCAGTCCCTGCGGATTGCCCACCGCCATCACCGCCTGACCGTCCTTGAGCGTCGTCGAATCGCCCAGCTCCAGCGGCTTCAATCCCTTGGCATCGATGCGAAGGATGGCAAGATCGAGCTTGCGGTCGGCGGCGTGGACCGCCTTGACGTCATGACTCATGCCGTCGGCGGTCTCGACGCGCAGGGGTCGGCCCTCACCGAGTACGTGGCGATTGGTGGCAATCAATCCATCCGCGGACACGACGAAGCCGGTGCCCATACCCTCTTGCCGTCCATCGCGGCCGCGCACGGTGATGGCCACGATCGACGGCCGCACTTTCTTGGCCAGCTCCTCGACGCTCGGCGTTTTGTCGTCCTTGGCCGCGACGGCGGGCTTGTCGGCCCCTTCCGCGACGACCGCGGGCAGGATCAGAGACATAAGCAGCAAGAGAAAGCGTGCCATGGCGTGGTTCTCCGCGTGTCCGGGAACGATACGGGGGGCAGTGTCTATTGTGCAGGGACGGCGGACGAAATGCTACTGGGGAAAATGGACCTGGCGCGAGAGACAGGCTACCTTCCGAGCTGGGCCAGGGCGTTGCGTAGTGGGGAACTGGAAATCCGCATCATCCCCTGGAAGGGCTGATCCAGCTCCAGGATCAAGAAAATCGCACTTGAAATCGCCAAGGCGCAGACAAGCAACGTGAGGAATGCCGTGGCGTTGCGCGGCGCGAGCAAGCCGAAGCTGCCGAGAAGCAGTGCCAGCCAGGAAACCATCACCACAAGAAACGGCGTAGGGATCGAGCTGCCTCTCTGCGCGAACAACAGCCAACGGGTCTGCCCCATATCGAAGGCCGTTGTCAGCGCCCGAGCTTTGAGCGCACGCTGGGCATCATTCTTGGGTGCCAGCTCCTGGATTTTCTCATACACCCCCTCATAGCGCCCCTCCGTCCCGCCCGTCGCCTCTGCCTGACCCGATTGGGGGCTTTCTTCACGCCAGGCTCGCTGAAGCAAGTCGGCAACCGACGCACGGAGCATTTCACGCGCGTCCTTCGACTCCGTTCCGTAAAGCGCCAAGGTACGATCCAGAAAGATCACGTTGGCCGAGAGCTGAGCCAAGCCGTTTTTTTGAGTGTCGAACGAGCCTTTTGCCGAGGCGATGAGAAGGCCAAGCACCAGGGCCGTCATGGTGCCGATGAGACCCATGCCCAGCTTGACGACATCCTTGGACTCGGCACTCAAATGCTCCTCTGGAAGAAAGGCGCGCAGGACCATGCCAAGGAGCGTGGCCCCGAAGACGCAGGCGAACACGATGCAACCAATCGTCAACGGATTCAAGAGATCCACCCTCTCGGAATTGAAAGCACTGCCAAGCAAGCGAGCGCCTCGGTTACGAGGCGCTCGCTCGGGGCCGTCGATTATTGGCTCTGGTGTTTCTTGATCGCCGCCTCGATCTGCCTCTTGACCGCCTCCATGTTGA
>Ga0335075_10007526_pt1 | contig 16758 bp, 18 predicted proteins | sample Lox_Sample_24_FD_206723 | JGI IMG/M metagenome (GOLD analysis project Ga0335075, IMG submission 206723) | Soil microbial communities from Loxahatchee National Wildlife Refuge, Florida, United States - Lox_Sample_2.4 | ecosystem: Environmental > Terrestrial > Soil > Wetlands | place: USA...
CGTGCATAGATTTTTATGCACCACGAGGGCTTTCCAGTTAACGACTTACTGCGACGACTCAGAAACTTTCCTGGAAACGAGGAAACGCGAGAGTCGAAAAACTATAACCAGCCGCGATTCAATGGGCTTCTCCCGCGCTCATGGGCAAGTTGTGCATTATTCAGGTTTCATTGATTTTGCCATCGATGCTCTCCATTGCGATGAAAATCCCGGAACGGTTGCCGGGGCTGAATTCCGGGAGTAAGTCCGCAGGGCGGCGTTCCTCCGCCGGCCCTGCGGGCAGGACAAAGCCGATTTAAAAGAAACCCATGGCTTTGGTGCTGTAGCTGACCAGCATGTTCTTGGTCTGCTGATAGTGGTCGAGGATGATCTTGTGCGTTTCCCGGCCGTACCCGGATTCCTTGTATCCCCCGAACGCCGCGCCCGCGGGATACATGTGGTAGCAGTTGGTCCAGCACCGGCCCGCTTTGATCTCCCGGCCGACGCGGAACAGGTTATGGACATTCCGCGACCAGACGCCTGAGCCCAGGCCGTAGACCGTGTCGTTGCCGATCTCGATGGCTTCGTCGATGGTTTTGAACTTCGTGACGGAAAGTACCGGCCCGAAGATCTCTTCCTGGAAAATGCGCATTTTGTTATGGCCGGAAAAAACGGTGGGTTGCAGGAAGTAGCCGTTCTCCAGGTCGCCGCCGAGGTGCGCGCGCTCGCCGCCGGTGAGACACTTTGCGCCTTCCTCTTTGCCAATCCGGATGTAGTTCAGGATCGAGTTCATCTGATCCTTCGACACCTGCGGCCCCATTTGTGTGGCAGGGAGAAGCGAGTTGCCAACCCTGATCCTTTCCACGCGGGCGATGGCGCGTTCCATGAACTTGTCGTAGATCGATTCCTGAACCAGCGCGCGGGACGGGCAGGTGCAGACTTCTCCCTTGTTGAAGGCAAACAGGGCGAAGCCCTCGAGCGCCTTGTCCAGGAAATCGTCGTCGGCGTCCATCACGTCGGCGAAGAAGATGTTCGGCGACTTGCCGCCCAGTTCCAGCGTCTGCGGGATGATCGGCTCCGATGCATACTGCATGATGAGCCGGCCAGTCGTGGTTTCTCCGGTGAAGGCGATCTTGGCGATGCGCCTGTTGGACGCGAGCGCCTTGCCCATTTCTCCACCCGGACCGCTGATCACATTCAGCACGCCGGGAGGCAGCAGCTCGCCGACCAGCTGCGCAAGAATCATGATGCTCAGCGGCGTGTTCGACGCCGGCTTGATGACAACGCAGTTGCCGGCGCCGACGGCGGGAGCCAGCTTCCAGGCGGCCATCAACAGCGGGAAGTTCCAGGGAATGATCTGGCCGACGACGCCCAGTGGCTCTTTGAAGTGATAGGCGACTGTGTCTTTGTCCAGCTCGCAGAGCGCGCCTTCTTCGGCGCGGATGCAGGCGGCGAAGTAACGGAAGTGATCGATGACCAGGGGAACATCCGCATTGCGGGTTTCGCGGATGGGCTTGCCGTTGTCGAGGGTTTCGGCGAGCGCCAGGGTTTCGAGATTCTGCTCCAGCACATCAGCAATCTTCAGGAGCGCGGCGGAGCGAGCAGCCGGAGAGGTATGGCCCCACTCTTCCCTGGCAGCATGTGCCGCATCGAGGGCCAGTTCGACGTCGGCTGCCCCGGAGCGTGCAAATTCACAGATGGGTTCCGAGTTGATCGGGCTGTAGCTCGTAAAGTACCGTCCAGTGGTCGGCGGTACAAATTTGCCTCCGATGTAGTTGTCGTATCTTGGCTGGACGCCCGAGGTGAGGAGGACATCGAGCGCGTCATGGATGGATGAAGACTGAGTAATGGCTGTAGCCATTATTGGTTCTCTCCTTTGCTCGGCGGCATCTCATGAATCCCTGAGCAGGCGCCGATAGACAAGCTTGATTTCCCGGGGCTGAAACCGGGCTTCCCGATGGGGATCAGCAGGCTGCGCTCAGACCGTGCCGCACAGATCCGCCAACCCTGGCGCAGTCGCCTGCAATGAAGTGGCGCACAGGCGATCGCAGGCTAAACCATAGGGTTTCCGGGAGACGGCCGGCTGTGATGAATATCACGCCGCGTCGAAAGCAGTGCGCGCTCTCCTCGAGGGCGCAGTGCAGATGGGCGAAGCGCAGCTTGCCGTCTATGATGGGGACAGCCTTCCTGCGTTCGTACTGCGCGGGGTCAATGTGTTCTGAGGAGAGAGGAATGGCGCAACTGATGAGGACGTCGAATCCGGCGTTGAGCGACAAAGCGTTCAGCGGAGTGGCCGGCTCGCCTGGAGTGCCGATGACGCTGGCGGGAACGGTGAACAAGACCGGAATCCTGCTGCTGTGCGCCATGGCGGGGGCGGCGTGGACGTGGCACGACTTCCTCGAGGGGCAGATGGCGGCGGTGATGACGCTGCTGTGGGTGGGGACGCTGGGCGGGCTGGTGTTCGCGCTGGTGACCGTGTTCAGGAAGGAGTGGTCGCCGGTAACGGCTCCGGTTTACGCGCTGCTGGAAGGGCTGGCGCTGGGCGGGATTTCGGCGGCGCTGAATGCGCGGTGGCCAGGGATCGCCATCGAGGCGGTGAGTCTGACGTTTGGGACGCTGCTGGTGCTGCTGATGGCCTACCGGTCGGGGATTATTAAGGTGACGGCGAAGTTTCGGCTCGGAGTGGTGGCGGCGACGGGGGCGATCTTCCTCTTCTATATCGCGGAGATGGTGCTGGGGTTCTTCGGGATCCACTTTGCCGTGATCAACGGTTCGGGGCCGATCGGGATCGGGGTGAGCCTGGTGATTGTGGTGGTGGCATCGCTGAACCTGGTGCTGGACTTCGATTTCATCGAGCGCGGGGTGCAGATGGATGCGCCGAAGTACATGGAATGGTATGGCGCGTTCGGGCTGATGGTGACGCTGGTGTGGCTGTATCTGGAGATGCTGCGGTTGCTGGCGAAGATCAACAGCCGGGACTGAGGGTGGCGATCAGCAGCGGACGGTGAGCACCGGGCAGTGGGCTTTCGTGAGGATGGCGTGGGCGAAGCTGCCGGTGGCGAAGGAGTCGAGATAGCCGCCAGCGCGAAGAGCCAGGACGACGATGCCGGCGCGGGAGTCGGCGGCTTCGTGGAGCAGGGCGCGCGCAGCGCCGGGGAATCGAAGCGTGGGAGCGCGCGGCGCCTCAGGGGCGTGCTCAGCGGCGCCCGGCGGCAGGACAATACGCATGAGGGCAGCGGTTTCCGGCCAGGCGGCGAGCGCGGCGCGGAAGGTTCTCGGATCGGTATCTGTGATGAGGAGAGGGCGCGCGAAGGGCTGGGCGCGGGAAGCCGTTCTGTCCGGGCAAGGGGGAGCGACGGTGAGAATCGGGCAGGGCGCATCGGCGAGGAGGGCCCTGGCGGTGGTGCCGAGGGCGGTGGATTTGCGGCTGCGGGAACCGTTGAGGCCGAGAATCAGCAGCGCGGGCTGGTAGTGCTCGGCGGTCTGGCGGATGGCGCGCGCAGGGCGTCCGGCAGCGACGAGGGTGGCGGATTCCGACACGCCGGCGAGGCGGAGCTCTCGGCGAATTTCGCGGAGCTGGGACGCGGCGGAATCGTGCACGACGGAAAAAGGCGGGCGTTCGCCGTGAGCCGCACCGGTGAGATCGAGGACATGCAGAGCGCGGACGGAAGCGCGGCGCAGGCGCGCGATCTGGCGAGCGCAGGCCAGGGCGCAGCGGGCGGGTGCGCAAAAGTCCGTGGCGAGGAGAATGACCTGGGGCGAGCCAGGCGACGAAGGCACATCGGCCAGGCTCTTCGGAGTCATGCAGAGAGACTAAGACCCGGTTGCGCGGGTGTCGGTGATCAGGGTCACCGTGTTCAGACTTCAGAGGTCGACATCGCCGGAGTGCATGGAGACGGCGGAGACGCGGAAGGAGTTTTCAAGGCTGATGGCGTTCTGGACGAGGCCGGCGGGGAAAGATTTCTGCAGGGCGCGGAGCTGAGGCTCGGTGAGTCCGGGGACCACGACTTCCACCTCAAAATCCTTTATTCGTAACGGGCGCGCCGACGGTTTGGCTTCGACGCGGACGAGCAGACCTTTGGCGGGAAGTCCGCGCAGGCTGAGGTATTGGGCGACGTACTGGCCGACACAGCCGCCGAGAGCGGCGAGGAGCAGTTCGGCGGGGGTCATGCCGTGGTCGGTGGCTCCGTCCTGGGCGGGCTGGTCGAGCACCACGCGATGCTGGCGCGCCTCGGCTATGAAGCGGGCGCCTTCGGTGTACTGCAGGGTGATATCCACGGTGCAAACTCCAGGGAACACCGAGGTGAAAGCAAGCGGCGGGCCACTGTGCGGAATCGATGAAAGTCCCGCGTTTTGGACACTTATTGGTGGAAAACGCGTTGCGCGGATGCGCCAGCTCGCGCCAGGGGCGGAGGATCTGCGCTAAATCGCGCAGGTGCAGCGGCAGCGGGGCGCGGCTACACTTATCTGGTTACCCCAACCATGAAACCCAGTTCCGGTCGCTCCAAAGTTCCCCGCAGGAAAGCAGCGCCCGCGAAGAGCGCGAGCGGGAAGCCGCGCGCCACCGCCGCCATTTCCGCCGGGCCGCGCGTGGATGTGCTGCGGGCGCTGGTGGATAACCTGGACGAAGCGATGGTGGTGCTGGATCGCCAGGGATGCGTGCAGTTTGCGAATGCCGCGGCGGAGCGTCTGTACGGCATTGCGCCCGAGGGGCCTCCGGTGGCGCAGTGGAGCGAGGCGTTCGGGATTTATCTGCCGGACCGGCGCACACCGTGGCCGGCTGAGGAACTGCCGGGCGCACTGGCGCTGCGCGGGCAGACGACGGAATCCGAGATGTATGTGTGTCCGCCGGGAGCGGCGGAGGGCTACTGGACGGCGGCGCGGGCGCGGCCGATCTTCGACGCGCACGGCGAGGTGCAGAGCGCTCTGGTGGTGTGGCGCGACATTACCGCGGAACGGCAGACCGGGGAAAGCCAGCGGCGGCTGCTGGCGATTGTGGAGAACACGCCGGACGCAGTGAGCCTGACGGACGCATCGATGAAGACGGTCTTCATCAACCGCGCGGGGCGCGAGCTGCTGGGACTGGGCGAGCACGAGGCGGTGCGGAACTACCCGGTATTCGAGGCGGATTTCGCGGGCCAGCGCGACCTTTTCGACGCGGAGATTCTGCCTGCGCTGCTGCGGGGGGATCCCTGGTTCGGAGAATTCCGGCTGCGGCACGCGCGGACGGGAGCGCCGATCACGGTGGACCTGCGGGCCTTCGGAATCTTCGGCGCGTATGGGCAATTGCTGGGGTTCGCCAGCGTGAGCCGGGACATCACGGCGCGGCGTCAGGCAGAGGAGACGCGGCAGCGGCTGGCGGCCATTGTCGAGTCATCGCACGACGCCATCATCAGCGAATCGCTCGAAGGGGAGATCACGACGTGGAACCGGGGTGCGGAGATGGTCTTCGGGTACACGGCGGACGAAGTGATCGGGAAGCCCATCACGATGCTGGCGTGGCCTGGGTATCAGGACGATATGCGGGAGCTGCTGCGGAAGGTGCGGGAAGAAGAGGTGGTGGAACACCACGAGACGCTGCGGCGGCACAGGAGCGGGCGGCGGCTGGTGGTTTCGCTGACGCTTTCGCCGGTTCGCGACACGTCGGGGAAGGTGATCGGCGTCTCCAAGATCGCGCGCGACATTACGGAGCAGCGGGAGCGCGAGGAACAGACGCGGCGGCAGGCGCAGCTGCTGGATCAGGCGTACGAGCCGATGATCGTACGTGATCCGCGGGACCGGATCGTTTCGTGGAACAAAGGAGCGGAGCGGCTGTACGGGTGGACGGCGGCGGAAGCGCGGGGGCGCGTGACCCATGAACTGCTGCAGACTGTCTTTCCGCAGCCGGTGGAGGCGATTGCGAAAGGTCTGGAGGCCGAGGGCCACTGGGAAGGCGAACTGCGGCACCGGACGCGGGCGGGGCGCACGGTGAGCGTCCTGAGCCGGTGGACGCGGGAGCTGGGCGTGGCCGAGCCGCACGTGCTGGAAACGAACGTCGACCTGTCGGAGCGGCAGCAGCGGCTGGCGCTGGAAGAACAGACACGGCTGGAGCGGCGTTTCCGGCAATTGCTGGAGGCGGCGCCGGATGCCATTGTGGAAGTTTCGGCGGAGGGCCAGATCGTCCTGGTGAATCGGATTGCCGAAGAGATGTTCGGCTACCGCCGCGACGAGCTGGTGGGGCAGTCGGTGGATCTCCTGGTACCCGATGCGGTGCGGCTCCGGCATTACCGGCACCGCGACAGCTACCTGGAACATCCGCGGACGCGGCCGATGGGCAGCGGGCTGGAGCTGCATGCGCGGCGGCGGGATGGGTCGCTGTTTCCGGTGGAGATCAGCCTGAGTCCGATCCAGACGGAGAGCGGCATGCACGTGACGGCGGTGATTCGCGACGTAACCGAGCGCAAACGCTCGGAGCAGGAAGTTCGGCGACTGCAGTCGCAGTACACGAGCGATCTGGAAGCGCGCAACCTGGAAATCGAGCGGGCGAATCGGCTGAAGAGCGAGTTTCTGGCCAGCATGAGCCACGAGCTGCGCACGCCGCTGCACACCATCATCGGCTTCGCCGAGCTGCTGCAGGAGGAAGCTGAAGGTCCGCTGAACGAGACGCAGAAACGGTTTGTGGAGCACATTCACAACGACTCCGGGCATTTGCTGGAGCTGATCAACGATGTGCTGGACCTGAGCAGGATCGAGGCGGGACAACTGGTGCTGCGGCGGGAGCGGTATCCGCTGGAGCGCAGCATTGGCGAAGCGCTGGCGGCGATCCGGCCGGGCGCGGTGGCCAAGAGCATCCGGCTGGAGGAGCGTGGGCAGGCGCGATGCGAAGTGGACGCCGATCCGCTGCGGGTGAAGGAGATGCTCTACAACCTGCTGAGCAACGCGGTGAAATTCACGCCGGAGGGCGGGATGGTGTGGATCGAGACGGTCGAGGAGAGCGGATTTGCGCGGGTCACCGTGGGCGACACCGGCATCGGAATTCCGCCGGACGAGCAGGAGAACATCTTCGACAAGTTCTACCAGGTGGGGAACACGACGCGCGGGGTGCGCGAAGGCACGGGGCTGGGATTGTCAATCACCAAAGAGCTGGTGCAGATGCACGGCGGCTGGATGGAAGTGGTGAGCGCGCCGGGGCAGGGCAGCCAGTTCAGCTTCACGCTTCCCGTGGCGGAAGCGGCGGGCGTATCCTGAGCCTTCCCAGGTTGAGCCAATTCAACGAGAGCAGTGGACCTTTCGTGGCGGCGGAACCCCGATGACCGAGCTTGCCCGAAAACGGCGAATTCTGATTGCCGACGACCGCGCCAGCAGCCGTGAGCTGCTGCGTCTGGTGATGGGGCGTGCCGGGTATGAGGTCATCGAGGCAGAAGACGGGCTGGAAGCGCTGGAGAGGGCGCGCGCGGACACTCCGGATTTGATCCTGCTGGACCTGCAGATGCCGCGGCTGGATGGTTACGGCGTGCTGGCTGAGCTGCGGCGGGAAGAACGCTTCCGGACGCTGCCAATTCTGGCGCTGACGGCGAGCGCGATGCGGGGGGACCGGGAGAAGATCCTGGCGGCGGGATTCACGGATTATCTGTCCAAGCCGGCGGGGCCGGATCTGTTGAGGGAGACGGTGGCGAGGCTGCTGGGCGACGCGCCGACAGATTGATTAGCCGCTACCAGACCGTCCGCGGATAGTGACTCTGGATTTCCGTATCGGCGGAAACCAGCCATGCAAGACCATTCGCCTTGGCCTGGGCGACGATGATGCGATCGAAGGGATCGCGCGTCCACTTTTCATCGAGTGCGGCGTCGACGATGGAAGGAAAATCCAGGCCACAGACGCGCACGCCGATCTCATGGGCGAGCTTGGTGAGCAGATCGCGAGCGGGCAGGAGAATCCGCTGGATTTCGAGCAGATACTCCAGCTCCATGAGGACCATGGGTGAGAGGAGCAGGTCGTCGCTCTCGATGCGGCCGCGGCCCGCGAGCCCGATGCGCTGACGATTGCCCTCGGCCAGCCACACGGCCACGTTCGTATCCAGATAGGTGATCACAGGTCAGCCCAGTCGCGTTCCCACGCCTGGATCATCTCCTGCTGCCAGTCTTTCTGATCCAGTCCGCCTGACACGGGATTAACAACCCGCAGCGGTGTGAGGCGTTCGAGGCGCGTAGCGGGCGGAACTTCGGGCTGAACGCGGAAAAGGCGTCCTTTATGGGTAAAGGAAACCTCCTCACCCCTGGCCGCGCGGTTGACGAGGTCGAAGATTTCGCGCCGGAACCGGGAGATGGGAATAGCCATACACAGAGGATAGCACAGGATGTACAAGCCGATAGGTTCATTATGTACATTGCCGTCGTCGCGGCTATAAAAGCCCGTATTTCTTCATCTTGTAACGGAGGGCGTCGCGGCCGATGCCGAGGGCGCGGGCGGCCTGGGACTGATTGCCGTGCGCGCGTTCGAGGGCAGAGACGACCATCTGGCGCTCGTGCTCGGCGAGGGAAGCCTCGCCGGCGGCGGAGGCCTGACCGGCCGCGTCGCAGGCTGCGCCGGTGGCCGGGTCGGCAGAGCTGGCGGGTGCGGCGCTCGGAGGAGAGGCGACCGTGGTTGGTGTCGCTCCGATCAGGACGGATGGAGGCAGATCGGCGACGTCGACCTCCGCGCCCTCGGCCATCATGCAGGCGTGGCCGAGAGCGTTCTCCAGCTCACGCACGTTGCCGGGCCAGGAGTGGCGCTCGAGGGCGAGGCGCGCGCGAGGAGTGACGCTGCGGATCGGCTTTCCGTACTCGCGGGCGAAACGATCGATGAAATGGCGGATGAGGAGCGGGAGATCTTCTTTACGCTCGGCGAGCGAGGGCACGGGAATCTCGATCATGGTGAGGCGGTAATAAAGGTCTTCGCGGAACTGACGGTCAGCGACAGCCTGGCGCAGGTTGCGATGCGTGGCGGCGATGACGCGGACGTTGACCTTGCGGGTCTGGAGCGAGCCGACGCGCTGAATCTCCTGGTTCTGCAAAGCGCGCAGCAGTTTGGCCTGGGTGGAGAGCGGCATGTCGCCGATCTCGTCGAGAAAAAGAGTGCCTTCAGTGGCGGCTTCAAAGAGGCCGGGCTTGTCTCGATCCGCGCCGGTGAAAGCCCCTTTGACGTGACCGAAGAGCTCGCTTTCGAAAAGGGTCTCGACGACGGCGGAGCAGTTGAGGACGACGTACTGGCCTTTGACACCGCTGCGGGCGTGGAGCGCGCGAGCCACGAGGTCCTTGCCGGTGCCGGTGGCGCCCTGGATGAGCGCGGAACGGTAATGCGGCGCGATGCGGCGGATGCGCGCGAAGAGCCCCGCCATGGGCGCGCTGTTGCCGATGAGGCCTTCGAACTCGGATTCGGTGCCGGCGGCCAGGCGGCGGCGGGTGTCTTCGATGAGGCGGCCGACGCGCTCACGCAGCAGAGCCAGGCGGATGGGCTTCTCCAGATAATCGGCCGCGCCCTTGCGGATGGCTTCGACGGCGGTCTCCGTGGTGTAGTGCGCGGTCATCAGGACGACGTCGGTGGCGGGCGCGAACTCCATGACGCGGCTGAGCACCTCGAGGCCGGACATTTCCGGCATGACGAGGTCGGTGAGGACGAGCTGCGGACGGATGCGGCGGATGAGATCGAGAGCTTCGGTGGGGCGCGACGCGGTGTGGATCGCGACACCCTCGCGGGAGAGTGCGGTGGATAGCAATTCCAGGCTGCCGGGATTGTCGTCGAGGATGACGATGGAAAGATCCATAGGGAGCGCGGGGATAGCGCTTCCATCTTACTGGATGGGGGATTGCGGACCTACTGCCAACGCCGCGCGGCGCGCCATTTTCGTGGACACCATGGGCGACGCTGCATAGACTCAGCGTGTCTTTCTATCGTTGGTTTCGGGAGAGCTATGGATAACCCCCTGCCCATCATGGCACTGGTCATCTTTTATGCGGCCGGTCCGGTGGCAATGATCTATTTTCCGGGGATACTACAGAACGCGCTGAGGAAATGCGCGCCTGCCTCCAGAACGATGACCCCGGGGAAGGTCTGGCTTACGCTGATTCCGCTGTTCGGCCTGGTGTGGCAATTTTTTGTTGTGCTGAACGTTGCAGATTCACTCGAAATCGAGTTCAAGAGGGTCGGAATTCCTTGCCGGGGCCTCAAGCAATCCAAGGGTGTCGGAACAGGGATGTGTATTTGCGATAGCTGCGTTCTCGTCCCGGTCGCGCTGCTGAAACATCTGATATTGGCCGTTGGGTTTGCATTGTTGATCGCCTATTGCAACAGGATTGCGAACTTCACGCGGGCTCTCGACGCACGTCCGTCTGCCGCCCCCGGTTTCGCCGATAGGCTAGGACTCTCGAAAGAAGGTCACGCCGGCAGTTGGTGCCTGTCGTCTAAGCGCGGCTCCCCGCTCTGCGGAAGAAGTGAATGATCAGGAAAATGATGACGAGCCCCAGCAGAATGTGAATCGCCGCGAAGACGATATGGAAAGCGAGATAGGCGATCAACCAGGCGATGAGAAACAGCAGCGCAAGTGCTAACCACACAGGAAACCTCTTTCCGGAGAGCGCCGCGTTGGGGCGCTTCTTTGCAATCGGATGGGAAACGCAATGTAAGGTTTGCTCCGGAGTTCAAATCGGAGCAGCCGTCTGTGCTTCAGGCAGCCGGTGTCCGAATACGGTACTAAGGTTTCCGAAATGGGCCGGTCCGCGGGAGAAATACATAACTGCGACATCCTCGATGGCGCCAGGGATGCAACTATCAGAGCAGAGTGCACAAATATCCAGTCATTATTCAGGGCGGGATGGGCGCAGGCGTGTCCAGCTGGCGGCTGGCGCGGGCGGTCTCCCGGATGGGTCAACTGGGCGTGGTGTCGGGCACGGCGCTGGATGAGATCCTGGTTCGGCGGCTGCAGGACGGCGATCCAGGCGGCCACATGCGCCGCGGTCTCGACGCGTTTTTTTCCCGGCGATGGCGGAGCGCATCTGGCGCGAGTATTACGTCCCCGGCGGCAAGGGCGCAACGGCTGCTTATCGCCCCCAGCCTATGCATGCGAAGGACGAGCCGCGCGAGCTGACGGAACTGTGCATGGCGAGCAGCTTCATCGAGGTGTTCCTGGCGTGGGCGGGGCACGGAAATTCGGTGGGCATCAACTATCTGGAGAAAATTCAGATTCCGCTTCTGCCCTCGATGTATGGAGCGATGCTGGCCGGGGTGGGTACGTGCTGATGGGCGCGGGTATTCCGCTGCGCGTGCCGGGGGTGCTGGACCAGCTGGCGGAGCACGAGGCCGCGGAGTACGCGCTGCGCGTGAGCGGCGCGCGCGAAGGCGACGATACGACCAGGCGCTTCGATCCGAGAGAATTCATGGAGCGCGAACTGGCGCCGCTGCGGCGGCCGGCGTTTCTGGCCATCGTTTCCTCCAGCACGCTGGCGGCGACCATGCTGCGCAAGGCGAACGGCAAAGTGGATGGGCTGGTGATTGAAACGCGGACAGCGGGCGGGCACAATGCGCCGCCCCGCGGCAAGCTGCAGCTGGACGCGCACGGGGAGCCAGTCTACGGCGAGCGGGATGCGATCGACCTCGGCAGGATTCGCGAGCTGGGCGCGGCCTTCTGGCTGGCGGGTGGCTGCGGATCCGCTCAGAAGGTGCGTGAGGCTCTGGCAGCGGGAGCCGCGGGCGTGCAGGTAGGCACGGCGTTTGCGTTCACGCGGGAATCCGCGCTGCGCGATGACCTGAAACAGGCGCTGCTGGACAAGGCGCAGCGTGGCGAAGTGCAGGTTTTCACTGATCCTCTGGCGTCGCCGGCTGGATTTCCATTCAAGGTGGCCCAGCTGGAGGGCACGTGTTCGGACGCGGCCGCGCATCTGCGACCTCGGCTTTCTGCGCGAGCTGTATCGCGGCGAGGATGGGCAGATTGCGTACCGGTGCCCTGCCGAGCCGCTTTCGGTGTATCTCGCCAAGGGCGGTGTCGCGGAAGATGCGGTAGGGCGGAAATGCCTGTCCAACGCGTTGATGGCCAACATCGGCCACCAGCAGGTGCGTTGCGGCCATCGCGTGGAGCCGCCGCTGGTGACGGCGGGCGACGATCTCGCGGTGGGGGCGCGGTTTCTGCCCGAGGGTGGCGCCAGTTATGGCGCGGCCGACGTGGTGGACGCCCTGCTTTTCGGCGCGGAGGAGCAGAGCGCGGAAGAAGAGGCGCAGCGGGCTGCCGCGGGAAAACTGTAGCCGATCGCCCATTTTGCGTCTGCTGCGCCAAAGCACGCAGCGGGCGCATGTGGGGTGGCGCAGGACGCAGGCAGTACGCAGAGGGTCCGCTGTGTGTGCTGGCGCACAAGGAATCGTGATATCAATCACATGCCGATGCGGGTGAGTTTGGCACGAGGCGTGCTCTATCTGCGGGCAAGTTCCCCAGGAGATCGCACAATGGAAAGAAATCAGGGATGTCTGGACTGCCCGGCCCGCGGCAAGCACCTTTTCTGCAGCATGGAAACCTCGGCGCTGGAGAAATTCGATTCCATCGGAACCCTCGTGCAGTTTGGCAGCGGCGGCGTGATCTTCCGCGAGGGCGACAACTGCGGTTCGGTGCACGTACTGTGCTCGGGCCGCGTGAAGCTGTCGGCGACCAGCCGCGAAGGCCGCACGCTGATCCTGAAGATCGCCCGGGCGGGCGAAGTGCTGGGTCTCTCCGCGGCGCTGGCCAACCAGCCGTATGAAGTGACTGCGGAAACCGTGGAGCCGTGCCGGCTGAAAACCATCCGCCGGCAGGCGCTGCTCGACTTTCTGGATCGTAACCCCGATGCCAGCATGCGGGCCGCGCGCGCGGTCGCGCAGGAATACAAGGCGGCGTTCTCGGAAGTTCGGCGGCTGGCGCTGCCGGCGACAGCTTCGGGCCGGGTGGCCGGCCTGCTGCTGGAGTGGACGCGGGAGCAGGCTGTCCCCAACACCCGGCAGGGCCGCTGCACGATGACCCTGACGCATGAGGAGATTGCCTCGATGACGGCCACGACCCGCGAGACGGTGACTCGCGTGCTCGGGCAGCTCAAACGAGACCAGCTGATTTCGATCCGGGGCGCGGCGCTGACCGTGCTGCAGCCCCAGGAACTGGAGCGGATGGCGGTGTGAGGTTTCTGATTTCTCCTTCAGTATGCACGAATACGTTTTGCAGTGCTTTGAGGCAGCCCCAAAGGGCTGCCTTTTTTCCGGGTGGCCGGTTCTGCCATGCGGGGGTCGCTCAGCGTTGGTACCAGGGAATATTGATGACCACAATGCGCTGATTGCCGCGCACCAGGAGCAGCAGCTTGAGCAGGCTGGAACGCTGGTTGTGGAGCAGAGTTTCCCACCAGTGGCGCACGATGAGCTCCGGCACGAGCACGGCAATGTGCCGGTCGCCGTTGCTTTTCTCTTCGGCGAGCACATAGTCGATGATGGGTGTCAGGATCAGGCGGTAGGGCGACTGCAGACGCACCAGCTTCGGCTCCGGGAGCCCGGCCGCGCGCAGGGGCGCAGCAATCTTCTCCTGCCAGATCAGCGCCAGTTCGTCCTTGCCATGCTCAATGTCCGGCGAGTCGATGTGAACGATCCGCAGGTCCGGCGAGATGGACATGGCAAAGCGGATGGCCTTGGCGGAGATGCGGCTCCAGCGTTCCATGGGGATAATGACCAGGGGTGGATGGATGTTGGCGACCTGCAGCGGGTCGGGGCACGCGGTTTCCCGGGCCACGCGCTGATAATGCCGGTGCACAGCCACCATGAGCAGGATCATGACGGGGATGAGCAGCGCCGTGACCCACGCGCCGGCAACGAACTTGGTGGCCAGGACAACGATGGTGGTCATGCCGGTGGCGAGTGCACCCAGGCCGTTCACCAGGATGCGCGCGGTTGCGCGGTGTCCACCTTTCCTTTTCCAGTGAACGACCATCCCGGTCTGGGAGAGGGTGAAGGCCAGGAAAGCGCCGATAGCGTAAAGCGGAATCAGGCGATCGGTGATGCCTCCGAAGAGGATCAGCAATGCCGCGGTGAGTCCCACCAGGACATAAATTCCCCAGGAATAGAGCAGGCGGCGTCCGCGGAAGGTGAAAATGTGGGGCAGGTAGCCGCGCAGGGCGATGGCGCGGGTGAGCCGCGGAAAATCGGCGAAGGCGGTGTTGGCGGACAGCGCCAGCACCAGCAGAATGGAGCCGATGGTGAGGTAGTAGAACCATCCCTGGCCCATAACCGCGGCGGTGAGCTGGGAGAGAACGCTTCGGTAGCGGGAGCTGCCGGGCTCGGTAGCGCCGATGTGGTAGATGCGGCAGAGCGCCGCGATGCCAGCGAGCAGAATCACCAGCAGGGCGATGATGACGGTGAGGGAACGCCGGGCGTTTTTGGTGGTGGGCTGGCGGAAAGCCATCACGCCGTTGCTGACGGCTTCCACGCCGGTCATGGCCGTGCAGCCGCTGGAGAAGACCTTGAGCAGAAGCCACCAGCTCACCACAGCGGTGACGGCGGGCAGATGCGGCGGCGCGATCACAGGCGCAGGATGGCCTCCACTGGCGAAGGCGCGCACCACGCCGACACCAATAACGATGAGCAGCGTGCCGAGGAAGAAATAGGTGGGTACGAGGAAGACCACACCCGTGTCGCGCACGCCGCGCATGTTCACCATCGTGAGCAGAGCCAGCACCAGCAGGCAAAGCCCGAGGGTGTGGGGCTGCAGGGAGGGTACCGCCGAGATGAGCGCGCCGACTCCGGCGGAGATGCCGACTGCAGCGGTCAGGACGTAGTCGATCATGAGCGCCGCGGCGGCCAGCAGACCAGCGCGATAGCCGAGGTTCTCGCCGGCGACGGTAAACGAGCCGCCGCCGTGCGGATAGGCTTCGATGGTCTGCGAATAGGAGAAGTAGAGAATGACGAGCAGCGCGAGGATGGCCGCGGTGATGGGGACGATGAAGTGAACGCCGGCGAGGCCGAGAGGGATGAGCAGAGTCAGCGCGGCTTCCGGGCCGTACGCGGCGGAGCTGAGCGCGTCCAGTCCGAAGATGGGAATGCCGGCGGCGGGGCCGATATGCTCGGCGCGTTCTTCCGACGTGGGCAGAGGCTGGCCAAAAAGCAGGTCGAGTATCTGCATGGGGCTGTTCGGACTATCGTCGCAGACGCAGCGGGTTAGTGGTTGAGGTTTCTTGTGAAAAACTGCGCCATGTACCCGTAGGCCTCGCGGGATTCCGGCAGGCTGACGTTATTCCAGAAGGCATGCGGCAGTCCTTCGAAGACGATGAGCCGGGTCTGATCGCCGGCGCGGAGGAAGGCGCGGTCGAGGATGGTTGTACCGCTGAGGAGCATGTCGCGCTCGCTGGAAATGAAGAGCGTCTGCGGCAGGCCGTGGAGATCGGCGAAGAGCGGGGAGAGAACGGGATCGCGGGGATTGGTCTGGCCGACGTAATGGGGATTCAGCGGGCCTGGGCTGGGCGGATCGAGATGGCCGGAGAGGCCGTCCAGCGCGAACATCGACTGCGAATCGCCCTCGCGGCTGAAGTCGCCGAAGCCGGAGAAGATGCCGAGTGCGCCGGGCTGAGGAAGGCCGAGCTTCTTCAGCTTCACGGCGACTTCGCCGGTGAGGATGGCGCCCGCTGAGGTTCCATAGATGGCGATGTGCGCGGGCTGATAGGTCTTCAGCATCGCGCGGTAAACGGCGACAGCGTCGTCGACGGCAGCGGGGAAGGGATGCTCGGGCGCGAGACGATAGAGGACCGCGACGACTTTGATCCTGGTGAGATTGGCGATGGGGATGGTCTCGGTCAGGGAGCCGGAGTCGGAATTGAATCCGCCGCCGTGCAGGTTGATGAGAACGCAATCAGGATTCATGCCGGAGAGCGGGGTGATGATGCGCACGGGCACACCGGCGATGCGGCCCGTGGCGATGTTGACGGGGTAGACAGCGCGAGAGGCGGCTCCGGCGCGGGCCTGCCAGACGTCAGTGCCATGGCGTCGCTCGGCGAGGGTTTGCGGACTGTTTGCGTCGGAGACGGGCCGCGCCAGCATGGCCCTCGCCTGCGCGCTCAGGTCCTGCGGAAGCGGGACGACGCGGGTGATGTGCGCGGTGCCGTTCGCGTCAATGTAGCTGGTGTCGCGATCGGGAGCCTGGGCGGCGGTGGTGCCCTGCTGCGCGGACAGAGCAAGAGGCAGAAGCAGTGCGAAGACGGCAAGGAACTTCATGGTTCGCTCCTGACGGACGGAGAAGCTGCGAAGATGAGCAGGATACCAAAGAGGTTCACTCCGGTTCTTACCCCTCCCCTGCAATCGAGGTCGCGGCAGGCTTCTCGTACACATACAGGGGCATCCGGGACGACGAACGAGCGGGAGAGATGTGACGGAGACAGGCGGCAGGACGTTCAGGTACGACTCGCAGAACGAGCTGGTGTCGATGAACGGCGGAGCTGCCACACTCCAGTGCGACGGGGACGGCGACCGGGTGGCGGAGACGGCCAGCGGCGTCACCACGCGCCATCTGGTCGATGACCTCAATCCGACCGGCTACGCGCGGGTGGTGGAGGAGACGGTGAACGGCGCGCCGCAGCGGGAGTACACCTGCGGGTTGCAGCGAATCGACGAGGACCAGATCGTGAACAGCGCCTGGACCGTCAGCTACTACTTAAATCCGGCGTGAAATTCACTGGTTTCGCACGAATTGGCCTGAAAAACGGGCGTCTGCGCCTGGGATTTATGCAGCAGTCGATCAAATTGCACGGCGCTAGCTTCAGCCCTCCAGCGGTTTT
>Ga0335075_10007527_pt1 | contig 16757 bp, 15 predicted proteins | sample Lox_Sample_24_FD_206723 | JGI IMG/M metagenome (GOLD analysis project Ga0335075, IMG submission 206723) | Soil microbial communities from Loxahatchee National Wildlife Refuge, Florida, United States - Lox_Sample_2.4 | ecosystem: Environmental > Terrestrial > Soil > Wetlands | place: USA...
GCGCTGGCTGGCAGGTGGCCGGAGCAGCGGCCGGCGCCGCAGCGAATGCTCTCGGCTTTGCCGTCAGGCACGCCCCCCGGCGCAAGTCGGGCTGGCCCGAGGACGACGACGAGCCGGACATGCCGGGCGACGCTGCGCTGCCTGTAGAAGATTGGGAGCAGCGGCAGCCGCCGGACGACCGGACCGTGAACCTGCTGTACCGCACGGGCCTGCCAGCGCCTGCGCTGACTGCGGACGTGCATGAGTGGATCGACGTGCTGCCTTGGGTGCAGAGGTTCAATCAGTTCCAAGAGAAGATGCCGGCGTTCCTCGACGGTATCTTCGGTCCCGACGCAGTCTGGGACGCGCTCGCTGAACGCGCGGCAGAGGATGGACCCCGTCACCGAGTCGCCAGGCTCGCCGTCCAGATTCCGGGCCACTACCGGCTCGACCATGTGTCCGGCGACTGGAACAAGCGGTACAAGGCGATCGCCTGTGATGGCGAGCACACCACCAAGCTGTTCGGCGACAGGGTGGCGACTGGCCCGGTCAAGTCTCTCGACGCCAAGTTCGCCGCCATGCTCGATCCGGCGTGGCTACTGAACGGCTGGCGGCTCGCGGTCATCGGCCCGGCTAGCATCGCCGGGCGGAACGGCATCCGGATCCGTGCGGTTGCCGCGGAGTCGGCAGGCAACGCCGCAGACGCTCTGCTGACCCGAGCTGACGTAGTCGTCGATGCTGAGCTTGGCATCCTGCTGCGCAATATCACCTACGTCGACGACCACCCGGCCACTTGCACCGAGTTGCGCGACGTGTGTCCGCTCGACGAGAAGACAACCTTCCGGATCCTGCCGGGGCCGGCTATGCGATCCGTGACCGAGTCAGGAGGCCCGCTCGCCGACCTGAACCTGCCTCGCCCGGTCGAAGCCGCGGCGGCAGCAGCCACGTTTGCGGCTGCCGGCGCGGCCGCGGTTACTGGCTGGCTGGATAAACACCGTGCCCGACGCGACCGGCGATAACGACGGGAACGCACGGTTGCTGGCAGGTCACGTGGCGCTAGCGGACTGAGCCGCCGGCGGACTGACTAGAACAGGGCGTCCGTTACCCTTGGGCCAGTGAAGGCGCTGCTCCTGGAGAACGTCCATCCCGAAGCCGTCCGGCTGCTTGAGGAGTCCGGGCTCGAGGTCATCACCCGGCGGTCAGCCATGGATGAAGCCGAGCTTGCGGCCGCCCTGCCGGGCGTTGCTGTGCTCGGTATCCGATCCAAGACCCGGCTGACCGCGGCCGCTCTCGCGGCGGCCCCGGATCTGATCTCCGTCGGGGCATTTTGCATCGGTACCGACCAGATTGATCTGGCGGCGGCTTCATCCCGCGGCATCGCCGTCTTCAACGCCCCGTACTCGAACACGCGCAGCGTGGTCGAGCTCGCCATGGCGGAGATTATCGCCCTCACCCGCCGGCTGACCGAGAAGGACCGGGCGTTGCATTCCGGCATCTGGGATAAGTCGGCAGAAGGCGCCCATGAGGTTCGCGGCCGCACCCTGGGCATCGTCGGTTACGGCAACATCGGCGCGCAGCTCTCGGTCATCAGCGAGGCACTGGGCATGCGGGTGGTGTTCTACGACACCGCCGACAAGCTCGCACTCGGCAACGCGCGGCGCTGTGTGAGCCTGGAAGAGCTGCTCGAGATTTCCGACGTCGTCACGTTGCACGTCGATGGCCGCCCGTCCAACAGCTCGCTGTTCGGCGAGAAGGAATTCAGCCGCATGCGGCCCGGCTCCCTGTTCCTGAACCTGTGCCGCGGCTTCGTGATCGATCACGAGGCGCTGCGGCAGCACCTCGTTTCCGGTCATCTGGCAGGAGCGGCCGTTGACGTGTTCGTGACAGAGCCGCGCGCAGCGGGCGAGGGATTCGAGTCCGTGCTGCGCGGTCTGCCGAACGTGATCCTCACCCCGCACATCGGCGGCTCGACCGAGGAGGCCCAGGCCGATATCGGTAGATTCGTCGGCACTAAACTGGTCGATTTCGTCGCCGTCGGGTCGACGTCGCTTTCGGTAAACCTGCCTCAGGTAGCGCTGCCGCCAGCCACTGGCACGCACCGGCTGGCGCATCTGCACAAGAACGTTCCCGGCGTGCTGGCCGAGATCAACTCGGTGCTAGCCGCGCATCATGTGAACGTCGAAGCCCAGCTCCTTGGTACTCGCGGCGACCTCGGGTACGCGCTGACCGATATCGGCATCGACTATCCCGATGAGGTCGTCTCCAGGCTGCGGGCAATGGATCCGACCATCCGATTGCAGGTCCTGTCTTGACACTGGCGGCCGAGCTGGCGGCCGCCGTCGGACCGGAGCATGTACTGGTTGACCAGGACCTGCGCGCTTCGTTCGAGACCGACTGGACTCGCCGGTTTAGCGGTACCGCCCGCGCGGTGGTGCGTCCGGCCACCACGAGCCAGGTGGCCCGCGTGCTCGCTGCGTGCGCGGAAGCCGGAGCGCCGGTTGTCGTCCAGGGCGGTAACACCGGCCTGGTCGGCGGCGGCGTGCCGGGCCCGGACTCGGGCGCCAACCCGCCGGTGCTGCTGGTCACCACCCGGCTCGACGAGCTGTCCGCGGTGTCACCCGCCGCCCGCCAGGTCACGGCAGGCGCCGGGGTCCGGCTGGCCGCTTTGACCGCTTATGCGCGGAGCGCGGGGCTGGACTTCGGCGTCGATCTCGCCGCCCGTGATTCGGCCACCGTCGGCGGCATGGTGGCCACCAACGCGGGCGGCATCCGGGTGGTGCGGTACGGCAGCATGCGCGAACAGGTCGCCGGCGCCGAAGCCGTGCTCGCCGACGGGCGGATCATCTCCCGGCTGGACGGCCTGGCCAAGGACAGCACCGGATACGACCTCGGTCATCTGCTCGCTGGCTCGGAAGGCACGCTGGCGGTCATTACCCGGCTCCGGCTCCGCCTGGTGGCTTTCGAGCCCGGCCGTGCTGTCGCTCTCATCGCGGTCAGGGATACCGCTGACGCCGTCGATCTGCTCGCGGCCCTCCGGACCAGGCTGGCCGGAGTCAGCGCCGCCGAACTCTGCTTCCCCGCCGGGCTCGCGCTGGTCGCGCGCTACCTGGGCGCTCCGGTGCCGCTGGCAGGCGCCGGCGGGGCGTACGTGCTGATCGAGGTGGCGGGCAAGACTGACCCGCTCGACGATCTGCTGGCAGCGCTCCAGGAGTGCGCCCAGGTGCTTGACGCCGTCGTGGCATCGTCGGCCACGGAGCGGGCGCGGCTGTGGCAGTGGCGCGAGGCGCACACCGAGGCGATCAGCTCCGCAGGCGTCCCGGTGAAACTGGACGTCTCCGTTCCGGCCGGCCGGCTCGCCGAACTCGTCCGCCTGCTGCCCGAAGCGATCGCCGCCGCCGCGCCAGCGGCTCAGCTGATCGTTTTCGGGCATCTGGCCGAGGCGAATCTGCACGTCAACGTTCTGGACGCAGAGGCCGAGGCAGCCACAGACGCCGTCCTCGCGCTGGTAGCGAGCCTGGGCGGGTCGATCAGCTCAGAACACGGCATCGGCCGGGCAAAAGCCCGCTGGCTGGGCCTGTCTCGCAGCCAGGCCGAGATCGACGTCATGCGCGCTGTCAAGGCTGCCTTCGATCCGCTCGGCCTGCTCAACCCGGGCGTCCTGTTCCCGGCGACGGCGAGCGCGAGCCTGTCAGCCTGAGCCACCTACTATTTCCAAAGGGGCTCATCCGGGGGGCGAGATGAACCGCGAGAACGACAGCGGGAGCGTGAAGCACTGGCGCGACCTGCTAGCTAGCGAGCGCGATGCGGAAGCCTTGTACTGCCGCATCGCCGCGACCGAGACCGGCGAGCGGCGGGCTATCTTCGAAGAGCTCGCAACGGTCGAGCGACGGCATGCGGCGCACTGGGAAGAAAAGATCCGCGGCGCTGGCCAGACAGTGCCGCCGCCAGGACGGCCTAGCGTCCGTACCCGGCTGCTCTCCGCCGCGGCAAGCAGATTGTCCGCCCGCGCGGTACTGCCGCTGATCGAGCGGACAGAACGGGCCGATGCGGGCAGGTACGACACCGATCCCGACGCGGCACCGGGCATGGCGGCCGATGAGCACGGTCACGCCCGGACTATCGCCAAGCTGATCGAGGGCGGCCGCCCGAGCCCCCAGGCGCAGGTTGCCAGACGGGAGCCGTGGCACCGTGGCGACCGGTCCGGCACGTTGCGAGCCGGCGTCTTCGGCGTGAGCGACGGACTAGTGTCCAACACCGCACTGGTCATGGGCGTGGCGGGTTCCGGAGCCTCGCACACGGTGATCCTGCTCGCCGGCACCGCGGGCTTGCTGTCCGGATCGTTTTCGATGGCGGCGGGCGAGTACGTGTCGATGGCCAGCCAGCGCGAGATGTACCAGCGCGAAATCGCCCTGGAGGCGCAGGAACTGCAGGAGAAGCCAGAAGAGGAGCACGACGAGCTTGTCCTGCTGTACCGGGCCAAGGGGCTCCCGCGCCAGGAAGCAACGCGGCTAGCCGACCGGATCATGGCTGACCGTCAAGTCGCCCTGGACACGCTCGCCCGTGAGGAACTCGGGCTGGATCCGGGCCAGCTCGGGTCGCCGCTCGCCGCGGCCATCTCCAGCCTGGCGACGTTCGCCGCCGGAGCGCTCGTCGTACTGCTGCCGTACTTCGCGGGCGGCGGCACCGCCGCTCTCGTCGCCGCGATTGTCCTGGCAGCAGCTGCCCTGGTGGCTGTCGGCTCGGGGATCGGCGTGCTGAACGGCCGCTCCGCCCTCCGGTCCGGACTGCGCCAGTTGCTGCTTGGCGGTGCCGCAGCGCTGATCACTTTCGGCATCGGCCACCTCATCGGCGCGAGCGTGTCCTAGCAACAGATATGCCAGACTCAGGCCTCATGGACTCTGGTGCATTGCTTGACTGCGCCGCGGCTGACGCCCGTTCACTGCTGGCAGCCGCCAGCACGCGCTGGGCTGCGGCAGTGCCGCACTGCCCGGGCTGGGACACCGCCGAACTGGTGCGGCATCAGGGCAGCATCTTCACCTGGATGGCGACCATCGTCACCAGCAGAGAGCGCGTCATCAGGCGCGAGCTTGCGCCAGCTCCGGCGGAGTCAGCCGAGCTGCCGGGCTGGTACCTCGGCAACCTCGATCACGCCATCCAGGTCCTCGGGTCGGCCGACCCGCAGTCCGCGACGTGGACCTTCTCAAGCACCGGAGACCTTCGGGTGGCCTGGTGGCACCGGCGCCTGGCCGTCGAGGTCGCGATTCACCGCTTCGACGCCCAGCACGCGATCGCCGGAGCTGACGGCACGCCGGCTGCGCCCCTGGACGGCGACGTCGCGGCGGCGGGTATCGAGGAGTTCATCACGGAGTTCCTGCCCGGCCTGCTGGCACAGGTGGACGACGCCGAGCTCAAGGGCTCACTGCACGTGCATGCCACCGACGGGCCGGTCGAGTGGTGGATCGATCTGGACGCCTCCGGCGCGGCCATGCCGCAGCACGCTAAGGCAGACACTGCCGTCCGCGGCACCCGCTCTGACCTGCTCCTGTGGCTGACGAACCGCAGCGCGCCCGGCTCGCTGGAAGTCCTCGGCCGGCCTGAGATCGCTGACCGCTGGCAGCAACTGTGTCGCTAGCGATCACTGACAGCCTTGTCGCAGCCTGACGAACGCGAGCGGATGTGACGGTGCGGAAGACTACCGTCACCCTCGCGGACGGCCGGACGCTGATGTATTTCGGCGCGATCCCTGCGCGGCCCGCCGACTACCCCGACCAGCGCCAGCTGGCACCGGCCGCCGCCCAGTCGGAAGCCCGTTTCGACTGGCTGCTCGGCGAGTGGGTGGTCGTCGCCAGCCACCGCCAGGACCGGACCTTCCGGCCGCTCGAGTCGCAGTGCCCGTTGTGCCCGTCGACGGCCGGCCGCCGAACGGAAATCCCCGCGCCGGAATACGAGGTTGTCGTTTTCGAGAACCGCTTCCCTGCGTTCACCAGCCACCCGACGCGAACGCCCGCTGCCCTCGCCCAGCCATCGGGCCGAGACGGCCTGCTACGCGCCAGTCCGGCGGCTGGCCGGTGCGAGGTCGTCTGCTTCACCCCGCGTCATGACGCCTCGTTCGCCGACCTCAACCCAGCGCAGGCGGCAACGGTCATGGCGGCCTGGGTGGACCGGTCCGCAGAACTTTCCCGGCGCCCGGACGTGACGCAGGTCTACTGCTTCGAGAACCGGGGTGCCGAGATCGGGGTCACGCTCTCCCACCCGCACGGGCAGATCTACGCCTTCCCTTACGTCGCCCCACGCACCGCGCGGATGCTGGAATCATGCGCCAGCTACCGGCGCGAAACCGGGCGCAGTCTCTTTGACGACCTCCTTTCTGCTGAGCTGGCGGACTCCGCCCGGATCGTGCTGACCGGAACGCACTGGGTCGCGCTGGTGCCACACGCAGCACGCTGGCCGTACGAGGTGCATCTGTATCCGCGCCGCCGGGTCCCCGACTTGCCGGCGCTGAGCGAGGCAGCCTGCGCCGAGTTCTGCGAGCTGTACCTGGACCTGCTGCGCCGATTCGACCGGCTGTTCGGCCAGCCAGCGCCGTACATCTCGGCATGGCACCAGGCACCGGTGCGGGGTGATCGCACCGACTTCGCCCTGCACCTGGAGCTGTTTACCGTGCGGCGAGCGCCCGGCAAGCTGAAGTACCTGGCCGGATCAGAGTCCGGCATGGGCGCGTTCGCGAACGACATCGCACCAGAGATTGCGGCGAGCCGGCTGCGCGAGCTCGGCTGAGCCGGCCCCCGAGAATTGCCGGACATTTACCGGAAAGGTTCACGACGCTGCCGGCCATGTAGCTGACAGAGTGACCCAGACCCGGTGAGGAGCCGTCCTGTGCCCGATCACGATGCCAGCTGGGAGCAACGTGAGCAGCGGTTCGGCGTCCTGTACCGGGAGCACTACCGCAACGTCTGGGCGTACGCGGTGCGCCGCATCGACAGCCAGACGGATGCGGGTGACGTGGTGGCGGATGTGTTCACCATCGCGTGGCGCAGGCTATCCGAGGTTCCCGATCCGCCCGGCGACGTGCTGTGGCTCTACGGGGTGGCGCGGCGGGTCGTCGCCGGCAAGCGGCGCAGCGCCCGGCGCGTGCAGGCTCTCATCGCGCGCCTGCAGGCGAACCCCGTGACCGTGTGGACGGGCGGCGACGATCAGCTGACGGACCTGCTGCTCGAGGCTGTCGCCAGGCTCCGGCCGGCCGAGCGCGAGGTCATTGCGCTCGTGCACTGGGAGCAACTGTCGCATGACGAGGCTGCGCGCGTGCTTGGCTGCTCCGCCAATGCTGTCGCAATCCGGGTACACAGGGCCCGCAGCCGGCTGCGGCGGGCGCTTGCCGAACTTGCTGGGCAAGAGCGGGCGCAGCCCGAAGCCCGCAGGGAGCACGCGGGCGCCATCGTCGCCGACTCACCGAAAGCCACGGAGGGCTGACCCCGATGCAGCTAGAAGAATTGCTCAGCGCCGCGGACCCGGCCCGGCAAGCCCAGATTGATGATGCCGACTCGCCTCGCGCTGCCGCGCTTTACCGGCGTATCGTCGGCACTCCGCCCAACCTCGGGGGCGGCGGAGTGCCGACGAGCGCACCCGGCCATGCGGACATTCGCGGCCACGCACGAGGGCGGACTACGCGGATAGTCCCAGGGCGCAGGACGCTGGCCGCGATCGGGACCGCCGTCGTCGTGGCAGCAGGCCTCAGCTTGGTCACGCTGGCCGGCGGCTCGCGAGGGCAGCACGACACGGCGGCTGGAGCTCGCACGCCGCGACCGTCGACGTCACCCCGATCATCGACGTCACGGTCACCATCGGCGTCCCCCGCACAGCCAGCGCAGCTGAACCAGGCCGGCGCCGTGCTCGACGCTCTGGCCGCCGTCGCCGCCGGCAGGCCACCGGCGACACTTGTCCCAGGGCCCGGCGAGTACCTGTACGTGCTCGATATCGAGCTCAAAGGCTTCCCTCCTGGCGGTGGCACGTCCATGCCCTGCGGGTCCGTGATCCGGCAGGAGTGGCTGGCGAGCGATGGTTCCGGACGGCAGGTTGGCTACTCCCCTGGCTGTGGCGGCAGCGAAAACCGGTTCACGCAGAGCTGGGGAACGGGCGGCAACGGCGTAACTTTCGACTACCTCGCCTGGCAGGGCCTGCCGACCCAGCCAGCTGCGCTGGAAGCCGCGATCGTCCAACGGTTCGAGGGGGGTACCGCCAGCAACGCGATTACCTTCCTGCTCGCTACCGGCGTCCTGAACTACACGGCGCCGCCTGCTGTGCGGTCCGCGCTGTTCAGGATGCTCGCTACAGTGCCGGGCGTGCGGTACCTGGGCAAGGTGACCGATCCGCTCGGCCGAACTGGCGACACCATCGCACTGATCCAGCACCGGCCCAGAGGCGACATCGTGGTCATCTTTGACCCGAAGACCTCACAGGTACTTGATGAGGCTCCGACGCCACATGGCGGCCGGATCCACCTGCCCAAGCAGATGCCGCCGTGGCTCGCGCCCTTCATGTACATCGAGACCGGGATCGTCGGGTCGAACAAGGCGACGCCACCGGGAACGAAGAAGCTGCTCAGCGAGATTCCGTACCGGCACTGGATCTCCTGACAACTGAGGCGCCGGGCCGCACCGGGTCGGGCTGGCGCGGCAGCGGCGTGACACGCAAAGCTCAGCTGATTCGGAGCGGGAGCGTTCTCGGGCCGCGAATCTGGCCGGTCGACCAGGTCACTGCTGAGGGATCTGCCAGCGTGAAGTCGGGGATCCTGGCGAGCCAGACTTCCAGCGCGACCCGGAGTTCCATCCGCGCCAGGTGAGAGCCCACGCACCGGTGGATGCCCAGGCCGAACGCGGCGTGCCGGTTGACCTCGCGGTCGATGACGACGTCGGCTGCCCGGTCAAATTGCGCCGGATCCCGGTTCGCGGCCGGGAACGACAGCAAGATCCAGTCGTCGGCCTTCATGTCGACGCCGTTCCACTGCATGTCGTTCTTGACCAGTCTCGCCATGGTGACCGGCGCGTAGGCGCGCAGGAATTCCTCCATCGCGACCGGGAGCAGCGCCGGGTCAGCGACGATCCGCTCGCGGTCGGCCGGCTCTTTCGCAAGGTGCCACAGCGAGGCGCCGATCGCGCTCCAGGTCGTGTCGATGCCCGCGATCAGCAGCAGCGCCATGGTGCCCGCCACGTGCGACGGCTCGAGCTTGCGGCCGTAAAGCTCAGCGTTGATCAGGAACGTCGTGAGATCCTCGCGCGGGTTATCGATGTGGTCGTGGATCTGCGCGAGCAGGTAATCGAACAGCGCCGACATCCGTGCGATGCGCTCTTCAGGCGGCAGGTTGACACCTTCGAGCGTGTTCTCGACGAACCGGCGGAACTGCGGCCCGTCCTCGGCCGGGAAGCCAAGCATGTCGGCGATGACGCGCATCGGGATGTGCTGCGCGTAGTCGCGCGCGGCATCGACAACGTCCTGGCCGCTAAAGGCGTCGATCAGCGCGTGACACAGCGCCCGGGTGCCCGGCTCCTGCCTCCCGACGGCAGTCTTGGTGAACGCGGGCAGCAGCAGCTTGCGCGCGTCATGGTGGAAGGGAGGATCAGAGGAGATCGGCGGCGAGCCGCCGACCGGGGCTGCCTCTCGCGGCGGCCGGAAGTTGCTCATGATGATCGAGCGTGACGAGAAGCGCTCGGTGTCATAAGCGATCTCCGCGACGTCCGCGTAGCGTGTCGGCAGCCAGCCGCCGCCGAACCGGTCGGTGTGCGCGACCGGGCAACGCTGCCGCAGATCGTCCTGAATCGGATAGGGATCAGCAGCCCACTCGGGCTCTAGGTGCGAGAAGTCCGTCGCCCAGTCGCTGACCGGCCCGGTCACGATCGGGTTGCGGGTGCCGACGGGCTCGTCCTGGTTGCCTTCGCGATAGTCCCGGCTGAAGCGCTCGTCGATGGCCATGTCAGTTCTCCTCGATGAGCTCGACGGCGCGTTCGGGACAGTTCGCGACGGCAAGACGAGCGTCCTGCTCGTTCCCCGACGGCACGACGCCATCGCCCAGCACCTGCCCGTAACCCTCGTCGTCATCGCCGAACAGGCTGGGTGCCAGGTCGTAGCAGCGGCCATGACCCTGGCACAGCTGCGAATTGATGCGGACCTTCACTGTGGTTTCCCTGCGCAATCGGTTGGGGCAAGGGCGATCACGACCCGGCTGAGCAGTTCCATCCACTCCGCGTCGTCGACCGCATGCATGTCGGGCGTGACGAGTGCGCTGCCCATCGCGAGTAGCAGGCAGAAGTGGGCCAGTGCATCCGGTGAGAGCGCAGCGTCCAGTTCGCCGCCAGCCTGGGCGATGCGCATGAGCCCGGCCAGCCAGTCGGCACGTTCGCCCATGTAATCGCGCATGGGCTGGGCTACGTCCTCGTCGCGGCGCGCGGCCACCAGCCCTTCAACAATCAGGTCGCCACGGTCCCGAGGCCGTCTCAGCGAGCGGCCGATAACCAGCAGCAACTCCGTGATGGACCGATCCGGGTCGGCCGCGAACAGCTCTGCCAGCAGCCGGCGCCCGTGCGTGCGCAGCGCGTCGACGAGCAACTCCGCCTTCGAGTCGAAGTGGGCGTACAGGGCGCCGTTACTCACCCCTGCGGCGGCCGCGATATCCGCTACCCGGGTACCGTCGTATCCGCGCTCCGCGAACACTGCGGCTGCGGCCCGCAGCAGCCGCTCACGAGTGTCGGCTGCGGTAACGCCTGCGGTACGGCCCATGGGAGAATTAAACAAACGTTCATCTCATTCGTCAACGGGCCCACGGTACCCTCCGCCGGCGCACCCCGCTGTGCCCACCTCACAGGGCGGCTGCGGTTACCTCACAGGGGTGACTCGGCCAGTGTCAGGCCGAAATCTCCGACTGCGTCAGTCCAGAATCCCGCAGTCTTGAGTCCGGCCGCGGCGAGTTCGGCCTCGATACTGTCGCGGCGGAACTTGGCTGAGATTTCTGTCCGCAGCTCTTCCCCGGCAGCAAACGAAACGGTCAGCCCGAGGTCGCCGATCGTCACCTGCTGCTCGCGGGCCGGCGACAAGCGCATCTCGATCCACTCGTTCGCCGGGTCCCAGCGAGCGATGTGCCGGAACTCCTCGACGGCGAAGTCGGCGTTCAGATCGCGGTTGACGACCCGCAAGATGTTGCGGTTGAACTCTGCCGTCACGCCTGCCGCGTCGTCGTAGGCGCGGAGCAGGCGGCTGACCTCTTTCACCAGGTCTGTCCCGAGGAGGAAAGTGTCGCCAGGGCGCAAGGCAGCAGCGACCTGACTGAGGAATGCCGACCGGGCTGCCGGTTCCAGATTGCCGATGGTCGAGCCGAGGAACGCGATCATGCGCCGCCCGCCCGGCGGGACAGCACCGAGATCATGCTCGAAGTCACCGACGACGGGAGCCACCCGCAGCCCTTCGTACTCCGCGGCAAGTTTGCCGGTAGCCTCGGTGAGCACGCTCGGGTCGAGATCGAACGGCACGAACTCCCTGAGGGTTCCGCCCGCCAGCAACGCGCGCAGCAACAGGCGGGTCTTAGCCGAGGTGCCGCTGCCGAGCTCCACAAGCGACTCGCACCGGGATAGCGCGGCGATCTGTCCGGCGCGCTGCTCCAGGATCGACGTCTCTGCCCGGGTCAGGTAGTACTCAGGCAACCGGGTGATTTCATCGAATAGCTGGCTGCCGCGGGCGTCGTAAAAGTACTTTGGCGGCAGTGTTTTCGGGCGCGCGGTCAGTCCGGCCCGCACGTCTGCGCGCAGTTCATCGAGGTACCGGGCCGGTCGAGCCTGGACACGGTGCTCAGCTGGCATCAGTCATGCCTCCAGATCTGTCGGGGCGGCCATTTGTCTAGGGCGACCTTCTGTCAGGGCGACCTCACGCATCCCAGGCCAGTCGGACGCCGGTGAAAATCTGTCGCCTGATCGGGTAGTCCCAGTTGCGGAACGATGGCCGGATCGTCGACGGGGCCACGGCCCACGACCCGCCGCGCAGCACCTTGAAGTCCCCGCCGAAGAACGGTTCGCTGTAGGCCCGGTAGATCATTGGCGTGAAACCCGGCCACGGCGTGAAGTCCGACGATGTCCATTCCCACACGTCGCCGATCGTCTGCTCGGCGCCGTAGGCCGACGAACCCGCGGGGTAGGCGCCGACCGGCGCCGGGCGCAACCCCAGGCCTCCCAGGTTGGCGAGCTCGGGGGTCGGCTGCGAGGAGCCCCACGGCCAGGTGCGCCGAGCCCGGCGAGCCGGATCCCAGGCGCAGGCCTTCTCCCATTCGGTCTCGGTCGGCAGCCGCGCGCCCGACCAGGCCGCGAAGGCCTCGGCCTCGAAATAGCAAACGTGCTGGACTGGCTCGTCAGGCGGCACGTCCTCCTCGATTCCGAAGCGGCGGCGGGAGCCTTCGGCACTCCAGAATTTCGGCCGCTCCAGGTCCGCCTCGGTCCGGTGCGACCAGCCACGCGCAGACCACAGCTCTGGCCGGTGGTAACCACCGTCGGCGATGAAGTCGCGCCACTCCCCGTTGGTCACCGGGACCCGCCCGATCCAGAACGGCGCTACGTCTACCTGGTGAGCCGGACGCTCATTGTCGAGCGAGAACGGCTCGCTCGCCGCGTCGACTCCCAGCATGAAGGGACCGCCAGGGACGAAGACGCGCTCGCCGGCGATCGCGCGGCCCTCCGGCAACGGCTGTCGCGCGAGCAGGACTGGTGGTCCCTGGCGCAGTTGCAGGGTCGCGTACATGGTCTCGTCGTGCTGTTCTTCGTGCTGGACGACCATGCCCGCGGTGAACAGGTCCTCTTCGGGGGTGCGGTCAAGCAGGTCGAGAACCCGGCCGCGCACTTCATAGTTGTAGGCCCTGGCATCGACTGGCGGCAGGAGCGGCAGCGCTGGGCGGTCGGCTCGCTTGTGCTTGAACGCGTCATAGAGCGAGTCCACCTCGGGGGTGAGCATCCCCGGCCGGGTGGGGTCACCGCCACGGAGCAGCCACAGCTCCTCCTGCTGGCCGACGTGCGCCAGGTCCCAGACAAGCGGGCTCATCAGCGGGTCATGCTGCGCGAGCAGGTCCGGCTCGTCCAGGTCGGTCAGCTGGAGGGTGCGCTCGCGCGCCTGCCCCAGGTCCTTCACGACGTTCTCATGCATGAGCCAGCTCCTCGAATGCGGCGCTTGGTCCGATCTCAGCGATGCGCTGGGCCAGCAGGTCACCTGGGCTACAGCCAGAGTCAATGAGCTCGGCCAGGTCGAAGACCGCGGACCCGAGCCCGGCTGGGACGCGCTCGGCGGCGATCGCTACGGCGCGGCGAGCTGACTCCGCGAGCACGGTGTTACTCAGGCCCTCACGGGCGGCGGCTGTCCAGAGCGGGGCGGTGCGCTCCGCGGCCTCCGTCATCTGGTCCGCAGCGACCGGGTCGTCCATGAGAGTCGTGGCAACCGCCGCGATGGCAGGCCACCAGCGCGGCGCGGTCATGTCGAGGTAGCGGAGCTCGAGATAGCCACGCAGCCGGACCGGCGGGAACAGCGTGGTCAGGTGGACATCAAGATCAGCTGCAGTGGGGAGGCGGCCGCCCAGGCGGATAGCGCCGCTGGCCCATCGCTCGAATGGCACCGGGGTGCGCACGGCAAGCGCCTGATCCCCGCGAGTGCGGACGAAAGTGACGGGCGCTGCCAGCGCGTAACGCGCCCATGCCGAGGCGGGGTCGAGCTTGTGGGCCGTCGCCGCGTCCGGTGCGACGCAGCCGGGCACCGGCCCGCACGATCGCGGGTCGAGCCCGCTCCAGGCCCGCTGGCGCGCCGACTTCCAGCCGGTATCGCGCCCGTGCAGCCACGGTGAGCTTGCCGAGATCGCCACCAGGGTCGGCCCGAGCCGGTATGCCCTGGCCACCCGCTCCGCCCACATACCTTGCGGCCCGGCCTGCAGATTGAGCTGCATCGCCGCGGTGGAGTTCATCATCACCGCGCCGTGCGTTCCCCTGCCAGTGGCAGCGAAGTGCTGCTCCATGGCCTCATAGCGCGACCGCGGGTTGACCCGTCGAGACGGCCGGACCGGGTCTGCGCCCGCGTAAGCCATGCCAAGCCGAAGCTCCGCCAGCGCCAGCCGGGTCCCCATCATGTCGTGGCGCAGCTGATCAATGGCGGTTTCGATGGCAGGTTCAGGCAGACCGGACAGCTCCAGTTGCCCGCCTGGCTCCAGGGAGACTTTGCTCTTTCTTGGCGCGGCGTCGAGGACTTCCAGCATCGGGCTGACCCGATCCCAGGGCACGGATTCGCCGACCGAGTCAAAGTCCACCAGGTGCGACTCGATCTCCAGCCCGACCGGGCCGATCTGCGACTCAACCAGCGCCGCCCGCCGCGACCGCTCGTAGGCGGCATCGACGCTGAGCGGCTCGGCTTGGGCGGTTGCAGTATGGGACGCAGCATGCAGGACAGTCATGACGACCCCTCCAGGTCCGGGCCGGCGGACTTACCATGTCCGCCGCGGGTCGGTGCGGGGCGACCGAACTGCAGCCGTCCGTTAACTTTGCCGCATCTTCGCGGCCGGGCTACCCGCTCAGTCTACGACGGGGGTGTGACATCCCGCCCCGGCCCGCCCTGCCCACCGGTTTGCCCCGGCGGTACCCAGGACCCCGCCGCCGGCGGCTCGTAGCCCGGCGAAGGCACCCTGACAAGGGGCGCAGCCCCTCGCGCTTGAAGCTCTTTCGACTGCCGCCCGCCGTCATTAGGCTCGTCAGTGGCGTGGCCATCCGGTGCGCCACGATGCAGGTCAGCGGGTAAGGAGGCTCCGATGAGCGACTGGCAGTTAGACCCGTACCACACGCAGGTTGAATTCTCCGCCAAGCACCTGGGGATGATGACCGTCCGCGGCCACTTCGCAGACGTCAGCGCTACCGGCGATATTGACCCTGACCATCCGGAATCGTCCTCGGTCGAGGTGATCATCAGGACCGAGAGCATTCGCACGAACCACGAAGCCAGGGACAATGACCTGCGGTCTTCGAACTTCCTGGACGCTGCTCAGTTTCCGATCATCACGTTCATGAGCACCAGCGTCGAGGCAACCGGACCGGATAGCTACACCGTCACCGGCGACCTGACCATCAAGGGCAACACCAGGCCGGTGCTGTTGCAGTTGCGCAAATACGGGGAGTTCAACGACCCGATGATGGGGCACCGGATCGCGTACGGCGCGACCAGCCAGATCAACCGCAAAGACTTCGGCCTTAACTTCAACCTGGTCCTCGACGGCAAGTTCGTCGTCAGTGATGAGATCCAGATCGTCATCGAGGGCGAACTTGTCGAAAAACAGCCGGAGGCCGCAGCCACCGACGGCTGAGCGCGGGCTGACCGTCCGCCGTCGCAGGGTATGAGTCAACGCAGGCGCGCAGTGCGGCCGAAGTTGATCTCGAACCTGAGGTAACTCCGACGGAGGATGATGGCGATGTCAGCGAGCATCACGGACGTCCGGGACGCTCTGACGATGATCTCGCAGGTCCCGTTCAACGCAGAGGCTCCGCCGGCTGCGCTTGCCGGTGAGGTAACACCCACGCCGCTGCACTACGTCCGGAGCAACTTTCCCTTCCCCGCACACGACGGCAGCCTCATCATCGGCGGCGCGGTCGCTAACCCGATGACGCTGACGCTCGACGACTTGCGCTCTCTGCCGGCCAGTGAGCGGACAGTCACTCTCGAATGCGCAGGCAACGGGCGGCTCGGGCAGTCCCCGCTGCCCGCCGGGGAGCCATGGGGCCGGTTTGCCGTATCGACGGCGCGATGGCGGGGCGTGCCGCTCCACCTCGTGCTGCGGCAGGCCGCGCCATCATCGGACGGTCTCGAGGTCGCTTTCCAGGGCGCCGACCATGGCCGCTACGGCCAGCACAAGGACATCGCCTTCGTGCGATCCCTGCCGCTCAGTCATGCCTGCGACCCGGCGGCCGACATCCTGATCGCCTACGACATGAACTCCGCGCCGCTGACGACCGAGCACGGCGCTCCGTTCCGGCTCGTCGTGCCGGGGTGGTACGGAATGGCCTCGGTGAAGTGGCTCAGATGGATCGATGTGCTCGCCACCCGGTATGAAGGCGAATTTCAGACTTCGCACTATATGTACAAGTACGCCGATGCATCGAGCGAGCCGGTGACGCTGATGCGCGTGCGTGCCCGGATCACCGACCCTGCTCCCAGCTCAGCCATTCAGGCCGGGGCCTACCGGGTGCGCGGCAAGGCGTGGTCGGGTACCGGCCCGGTCATGAGTGTCGACGTCAGCCTCACCGGCGAAGGCGACTGGTACCCAGCTGAACTTGAGCCGGCGCAACGGCCCTACCAGTGGCAGGACTGGGCGTTCGAATGGCAGTCGGCCACGCTCGGCCGCCACACCTTGCGCGCCCGCGCTACCGATGCGGCCGGCCATACCCAGCCCGAGGTCCCGCCGTGGAACCGCCTGGGCTACGGCAACAATGCCGTCGAACTGCAGTACGTCGACGTGTACTGACGCCCTGGCTGGGCCCTCGTGGCTGATTGCGTCCATCGGTTAGCCTCGGTGTTGTGAGCGTGCTGGACGGCTTGACCAGCGCGTGGGTGAGGCAGCGGCCAATTGCCCTCCAGGCGGTGGCGTGGCTGCTGTCGGTGATTGGCCCCGCGTTGCTCACGCTGGCTGCGCAGCCACTGCATTCGGCCCTCCTCCAGGGCGGGTTCCTGTTTGCTGCGCTGCTGCTGGTCATTGCGATCGCGGTCGTCGGGGGCGTACGACCAGCGCT
>Ga0335075_10007528_pt1 | contig 16756 bp, 17 predicted proteins | sample Lox_Sample_24_FD_206723 | JGI IMG/M metagenome (GOLD analysis project Ga0335075, IMG submission 206723) | Soil microbial communities from Loxahatchee National Wildlife Refuge, Florida, United States - Lox_Sample_2.4 | ecosystem: Environmental > Terrestrial > Soil > Wetlands | place: USA...
GGACCGCCCCGACGCGCTGGCGCTGGCGACCGACACCGCGACGTGGTTGACCGAGCGCGGGGATGCGGCGCGCATCTTGCGCTTCAGCGGCCCCGACCGCGTGAGCGAGGCGGGGAGCGAGCACGCGCTGAGCGACGTCGACCTCGCCGGCACGACGGTGGCGGTGAGCATGGGCGGCGACGGCACCTTCCTGCGCGTGGTGCGCCTCGCGACGTCGGCCGACGTGCCCGTGCTCGGCGTGAACTTCGGGCGCCTCGGCTACCTCCCCGACCTCCTGCCGGACCAGGTGCGCGACGCGCTGACGAGAGTGTTCGAGGGCAAGGCCGTGATCGAGGAGCGCTGCGCGCTCGAGGTCACCATCGCGGACCGTTCGGTGGCCGATGAGGCGTCGGGCGACACGGACGCGGACGACGGGACCACCGTGGGCGACGTCACCACCCTGCTCGCCCTCAACGAGGTGGTGATCGAGAAGATCGACTTCGGGCACACGGTGCGCCTCACGACTTCGGTGGACGGCGAGGAGGCGCTGACGTACTCGGCCGACGGCCTCATCATCGCGACGCCGACCGGCTCGACCGCGTACAACCTCTCGGCCGGCGGCCCGATCCTCGCGCCCACGCTGCGCGCCATGGTGATCACGCCCGTCGCGCCCCACTTCTCGCTCGACCGCAGCCTCGTGCTGACCGACGCCCAGCGGGTGGGTGTCGCGGTGGTCCCCGACCGCGCGGGCGTGCTCGTGATCGACGGCGCCGAGATCGGCCGCCTCCAACCGGGCGCCACCATCAGCTGCGCCATCGCGGCGCACCCGGTGCGCGTGGTGCGCAACGAGCCCCAGACGTTCGGGAAGATCCTCCGCTTCCGGCTCCTGGCCGACCGGTCGACGTGAGCACGCCGAGCCCGGCTCCCCGGCCACGGTGAGGCGGGCGTGCTGACGGAGCTGCGCGTGCGCGACCTCGGCGTGATCGAGGACCTGACCCTCGAGTTCGGGCCCGGCATGACGGTGCTCACCGGCGAGACGGGGGCGGGCAAGACCCTCGTCGTCGAAGCGCTCCAGCTCCTGTTGGGCGGACGCGGCCACGCCAACCTGGTGCGGGCCGGTGCCCCCGAGGCGCTCGTCGAGGCCCGCTTCGAGGTGGGCGACGGCGAGGAGGCGCGCGAGGTGATCCTGTCGCGCTCGGTCCCCGCCGAGGGCCGGTCGCGCGCCTGGGTCAACGGGCGGATGGCGCCGCTCGGCGCGCTGGCCGAAGTGGCGGCCGAGCTCGTCGAGATCCACGGCCAGCACGAGCACCGGGCGCTCGTCACCGCGGCGGCCCAGCGCGACGTCCTCGACGACTTCGCCGGCACGGACCTCAGCCGGGTGCGGGCGCTGCGCAGCCAGCTGCGCTCCATCGACGACACGCTCGGCGCGCTCGGCGGCGACGCGCAGCAGCGGGCCCGCGAGGCCGACGTCCTGCGCTACCAGGTCGAGGAGATCGCGGCGGCGGGCATCGAGGACCCCGACGAGGATGCGGCGTTGCGCCGCGAGGAGGACCGGCTCGCCGACGTGGCCTCGTACCGTGAGGCCGCGCACGGCGCGGTGGAGGAGATCGACCCGATGGAGGACGGCGGCGCGTTGGACCAGCTCGGCCACGCCGCCGCCGCGCTGGCCGGCCACGAGGCCTTCGACGACTACCGCGAGCGCCTGGCTGCGGCGGCGGCCGAGATCTCCGACGTGGCCCGCTCCCTGCGCGACGAGGTGGAGCGGGACGAGGACGACCCGGCGCGCCTGGCCGAGGTCCAAGAACGCCGGCGCCTCCTGGGCGAGCTGCGGCGCAAGTACGGCGCCGACCTGCCCGCCGTCATTGCGTACGGCACCGAGGGCATGGCCCGCCTGGCGGTGCTCGAGGACGCCGAGGGCGAGGCGGCCCGGCTGCAGGCCGAGCGGGAGGTACGCGCCGGCGAGCTCAGCGAGGCGGAAGCCGCCGTGCGCACCGTGCGCGCCCGCGCCGCCGGCGCGTTCGCCGACGCCGTGGGGGAGCGCCTGGCCGCCCTCGCCATGGCCGGCGCGCGGGTCGAGGTCGGCGTGGGGGAGTCGGGCGCCGGGGAGCCGGTCGAGATACTGCTCGGTGCGAACGTGGGGGAGCCCGTGCTGCCGCTGGCGCGCGCCGCCTCGGGCGGCGAGCTCGCGCGCGCCATGCTGGCCATCCGCCTCGTCGGCGCGGGCGGCCCGCAGACGATGGTCTTCGACGAGGTCGACGCCGGCGTCGGCGGCGCAGCCGCGCTGGCGCTCGGCGACGCGCTGCACGAGGTGGCGACGTGGCGCCAGGTGCTGGTGGTCACCCACCTCGCCCAGGTTGCCTCGCAGGCCGACGCGCACATCAGCGTGGTGAAGCGGTCGTCGAAGGGTCGGACGATCACCAGCGCAACAGTGGTGGACGGCGAGGAGCGTGTGACCGAGCTGTCACGGATGCTCTCGGGGCACCCCGGCAGCGACGCCGCCCGGGCGCACGCCCGCGAGCTGCTCGGTGCGACGCCGGAGCCGTGAGGCGTGACCGGTGAGTCGACGGGCGTGCGCAGCGGGCGAGCGGAGCGAGAAACCTGCGTCGTCGAGGTGATCCGCCACGAGTCGCGTCGCGTTCGATTATCGTGGTCGAGTGCCCCGGTCATCTGTTGCGTCGCGTGACGCCCTGAAAGCGGCGTGAGCAAGTTCATCTTCGTCACCGGCGGAGTGTCGAGCTCCCTCGGCAAAGGTCTCACCGCCTCCTCGCTCGGCCGGCTCCTCAAGTGCCGTGGCCTCCGGGTCACGATGTGCAAGCTCGACCCCTACATCAACGTCGACCCGGGGACCATGAACCCGGGCGAGCACGGTGAGGTCTTCGTCACCGAGGACGGGGGCGAGACCGACCTCGACCTCGGCCACTACGAGCGCTTCATCGACGAGAACCTCTCGAAGCGCTCCAACACGACGACCGGCGGGATCTACAGCTCGGTGATCGCGAAGGAGCGCCGGGGCGACTTCCTCGGGCGCACCGTCCAGGTCATCCCCCACGTCACCGACGAGATCAAGGACCGCATCCACCGCCTGGCCGACGAGGACATCGACGTCGTCATCGTCGAGATCGGCGGGACGGTCGGCGACATCGAGATCGTGCCCTTCATCGAGGCGATCCGGCAGTTCCGCCGGGACATCGGCCGCGACAACGTCTGCTACGTGCACCTCACCCTCGTGCCCTACCTCGTCTCGGGCGAGCAGAAGACCAAGCCCACGCAGCACTCTGTCACCGAGCTGCGCAGCCGAGGGATTCAGCCCGACGTGATCGTCTGCCGGAGCGACAAGCCCATCTCCGAGGGGCTCAAGCGCAAGATCTCGCTGCAGTGCGACGTGCCCGTCGACGCCGTCATCTCCGCCGTCGACGCGCCGAGCATCTACGAGATCCCCCTCGTGCTGCACGAGCAGGAGCTCGACACCTACGTCTGCCGCACCCTCGGCATCGACGACGGCGCGCACCAGATCGACATCTCCGAGTGGGAGGCGCTCGTCGCGCGCGTGGAGTCGCTGTCGCGCCGGGTGCGCGTCGGCATCGTCGGCAAGTACGTGAACATGCCCGACGCCTACATGTCGGTCGTCGAGGCGCTCCGCCACGCCGGGTTCGCACACGGTGCGGACGTCGAGCTCGACTGGATCGACGCCGAGCTCGTGCCGGGCCTGCTGGCGACCGACCGCCTGCGCGGGCTCGACGCCATCGTGATCCCGGGCGGCTTCGGCGAGCGGGGCATCGAGGGCATGGTGGCCGCGGCGGGCTACGCGCGCGACCACGGCATCCCGTGCCTCGGGTTGTGCCTCGGGCTCCACGTCATGGTGATCTCGGTCGCGCGCGACCGCGCCGGGCTCAAAGGCGCGAACTCGCGCGAGTTCGACAGCCTCTCGCCGCACACGGTCATCGACCTCATGCCCGACCAGGCGGAGGTCACCGACAAGGGCGGCACCATGCGGCTCGGGTCCTTCCAAGCCGCGCTGGTGCCCGGTTCCAAGGTTGCCGACGCCTACTGCTCCCTCGCCGTCACCGAGCGCCACCGCCACCGTTTCGAGTTCAACAACCGCTACAAGGCCAAGCTCGAAGCGGCCGGGCTGGTCTGCTCGGGCATGTCGCCCGACGGCCGCCTCGTCGAGTTCATCGAGCTGGCGGACCACCCCTACTGGGTGGGCACCCAGGCCCACCCGGAGTTCAAGAGCCGGCCGGACCGGGCCCACCCGCTCTTCCGCGAGTTGGTCGCCGCCGCGCTCGAGCGGGCCGAGGGACGCGAGCCGCACCTCCTCGACCTCGACGCCGTCACCTAGGCCGGGCGCCGCTCCGATGTCCGGGTTCCGCCGAGTCTCGGAGGAGGAGCTCCTCTCGGCCTGGCTCTTCCGGGTCGACCGCCTCCACCTGCTCGACCCTGACGACAATCCGTTCGAGCGGATCGTCGTGCGCCATCCCGGCGCGGTCACCATCGTCCCCGCCCACGACGACGGCACCGTGACGCTCGTGCGCCAGTACCGCGCCGCGGTCGACGCCATGATCCTCGAGATCCCGGCCGGGACGCGCGACAAGGAGGGCGAGGCGCCCGAGGAGACGGCGCGCCGCGAGCTCGTCGAGGAGGCCGGCTTGGAAGCCTCGCACTGGGAGCTGCTCGTGGGCATCTGGAACACGCCCGGCGTGAGCGACCAGCACACGCTGCTGTACCTCGCGACGGGGTTGACCGCGGTGGCGGCCCGGCCCATGGGCGTCGAAGAGGGCTACATGACCACCGAGCGCATCCGCCTGGCCGATCTCGACGCGCTGGTCGCCGACGGCACGCTCCAGGACGAGACGACCGTGCTCGGCCTCTACATGACGCGCGACCGGCTGACGGCACGCGGGGCGCTCCCATGAGCGACACCGTCCTGCCGCGGGCCGCCGAGGAGTACTTGTCGTGGCTGGAAGTCGAGCGGGGCCGCTCGCCGCGCACGCTCGAGGCCTACCGGCGTGACCTCCTGGCGTACGAGCGCGACGTGGAGGACGAGGGCGGGCACGGCATCGACACCGCGACGGGTGCGGAGGTGGCCGCGCATCTTGCGGCCCTGCGCGGCACGCACGGGCGGGCGTCAGTGGCGCGCGCACAGTCGAGCCTGCGCGGCTTCCACCGCTTCTTGGTCGAAGAGGGCGTGCGCCCCGACGACCCGACGCTCGACCTTCCCTCGACCTCGGTCACCGACATGTTGCCCAAGGCGCTCAGCGAGGAGGAGACGGAACGCCTGCTCGGCGCGGTCGTCGGGACCGGGCCGATGGTGCTGCGCGACCGTGCGCTGCTCGAGTTCCTCTACGGGACCGGCGCGCGGGTGAGCGAGGTCGTGGGCCTCAACCTGGGCGATGTCGCGGACGCGGTCGAGTCCAGCGGCCTGCCGCTCGTGCGCGTGCTCGGCAAGGGTGACAAGGAACGCGTCGTCCCGCTCGGCGGCGTGGCGCGCGCCGCGCTGGCGGCGTGGCTGTCGGGGCAGGGCCGGCCGCTGGTGGTGCCCGCGCGCTGGCGCCGGCGCAGCGACGCCGAAGCCGTGTTCCTCAACGCGAGAGGCGGGCGCCTGACGCGCGTCGGCGTCTTCGGCGTCGTCAAGAAGTACGCCGCCCGGGTCGGGCTCGAGGCGAAGGTGAGCCCGCATGTGCTCCGGCACTCGTGTGCGACCCACATGCTGGGCCGGGGTGCCGACGTGCGGGTCGTCCAGGAGCTTCTGGGCCACGCGTCCATCGCCACGACCCAGCGCTACACCAAGGTCTCGCCCGAGCACCTGCGCCGGGCCTACGAGGGAGCCCACCCCCGGGCGGGTACCGGGAGGGGGAGGGACCGCGTAGCATGACCCCATGCCGAACGAGGCCCCGACGACGGAAACCGCCGATGTCGACTTTGCCGCCCTGTTGCACAGCGAGCAGGCCGGGTTGCAGGCCCAACTGAAGGAGCTGGGCTTCGCCGACCAAGGCAGTGGCCTCAACTACGACTCGAACTTCGCCGACTCGAGCCAGGTGACGGCCGAGCGCGGCGAAGCCGAGCGGCTGGCGACCGAACTGCGCGAGGCGCTCGACGAGGTCGAGGCGGCGCTCACGCGGCTCGAGGCCGGGACCTACGGCACATGCGAGGCGTGCGGGAAGCCGATCGGGGTGGCACGGCTCGAGGCCATGCCCGCCACCCGCTTCTGCATCGCCGACGCCGCCAAGCACTAGGTGCGCTCGCCCGGCGCCTCCTCGGGGAGGCGTCCGATGGACCGCCAGACCAAGCGCGCGCTGTGGATCGCGGCCGGCGTCGTCTTGGTGGTGGCGCTCGTCGTCCACCACAACATCACCGAGCAGGAGATCATCATCTTCTGCTGCGTCGTCCCCTCGATCATCCTGCACGAGATCTCGCACGGGTGGATCGCCAAGCTCTTCGGTGACAACACCGCGGCGCGCGCCGGCCGCCTGACGCTCAACCCGGTGCCGCACGTCGACCCGGTCGGCACGCTGATCGTGCCCGCGCTGCTCTCGCTCACCTCCGTCGGCATCATCGGGTGGGCCAAGCCGGTCCCGGTCAACACCGCCAACCTGCGCCACCCGCGCAACGAGGGCGTGCTGGTCTCCCTCGCCGGGCCCGCCACCAACGCGGTGCTCGCCGCGGTCTTCGGGTTCTTGTTCGTGCACTTCGCGCGAGCGGACCTGCCGACCGGCTTCTCGACCGTGGCGCAGTGGTCGACCTCGGCGCAGATCCTCTTCTTCGCCAGCCTGGTCAACGTCGGGCTCTGCGCGTTCAACCTCGTCCCGGTGCCGCCGCTCGACGGCTCCGCCGTGATCGAGCGCCTGATCCCGGCGCGCTGGTGGCCGACCTACCTGCGCTACCGCCAGTACACGATGCCCGCGTTGTTGATACTCGTCCTCCTCAATTTCTTCCTCACGCAGAACGGGCACGTCGGGCCGCTCACGTGGCTCTTCGACAAGCTCTACAGCTGGTGGGAGGGCGTGCTCGGGCTGTCCTGACCGACAGGGGCCCGCGGCGCTACGTCGCCACCACCTCGGGCAACAACCCCATCGCGTCGGCCGCGCGCGCGTACGTCGCGCCCGCGACCTCGTGCGCGTGCGCCGCGCCGGCCGCCAGCACGCCGGTCACGTAGCCGGGATCGTCCTCGAGCTCGCGCCGCCGCGCCCGCACCGGCGCGAGGAGCTCGCTCAGTGACGCCGCCACGTCGTTCTTCAGGTCGCCGTAGCGCGTGTAGTCCTTCGCGACCGCCTCGGGCGTGCGCCCGGTGGTGGCGGCGAGGAGGTCGAGCAGGTTGGCCAGGCCGGGCTTGGCGGCGCGGTCGTAGCGCATCTCGCCGTCGGTGTCGGTGACGGCGCGCCGCACCTTGTGGGCGATCTCCTCGTCGGAGTCCAGCAAGCCGATCGTCCCGAGCGGCGAGTCGGCCGACTTGGACATCTTGCGCTCGGGGTGCTGGAGGTCCATGACCCGGGCGCCGGCCTTGGGGATGGCGGCTTCGGGCACCACGAAGGTCTCGCCGTAGCGGTTGTTGAAGCGCACGGCTAGCTCGCGGGTGAGCTCGAGGTGCTGGCGCTGGTCGTCGCCGACCGGCACCTCGTTGGCGTCGTAGAGGAGGATGTCGGCCGCCATCAGGTCCGGATAGGTGAACAGGCCGACGCGCACCTGCTCCTGGCCCTTGCCCTTGTCCTTGAACTGGGTCATGCGGCGCAGCTCGCCGATCGACGTGGTGCACTCGAGCAACCACGTCAGCCGGGCGTGCTCGGGCACGTGGCTCTGGATGAACAGCGTCGAGCGCTCCGGGTCGAGCCCGACGGCCAGCAGGTTCAGCGCGGCGTCGATCGTGTTGGCCCGCACGTCGGCCGGGTCGATCTCGGTGGTCAGCGCGTGGAGGTCGACCACGCAGTAGAAGACGTCGGCGTCGTCTTGGAGGTCCACCCACTGGCGCAGGGCCCCGAGGTAGTTCCCCAAGGTGAATGCGCCCGAGGGCGCGATGCCGGAAAGGACCCTGTTCATGGGGCGCAATGGTATTGCCCAACGGCGGTGCACCCGGACGCTGAGCAGGGCCGGAAGGCCGTCGCGGGAGGTCGCCGGGGGGTGCGTCGCCGGCCGGGCACCGTTCGGTAACGTCGGTGGGTGGCCTACGCCGTCTCCACGCCCGTCTTCGAGGGGCCGATCGACCTCTTGTTGCATCTGGTGTCCTCGCACGAGGTGGACGTGCTCGACATCCCCCTCATGCCGGTGATCGACGCGTTCGTGGCGGTCCTGGGCGACCAGCGCGACCAGATCGACTTCAACCAGCTGTCCGAGTTCCTGCTCGTCGCTGCGATCCTCATCGAGCTCAAGTCGCAGCGGTTGCTGCCCGGCCCCGACGACGTGGACGACGACGAGGACTACGCCGGGTGGGAGGAGCGGGACCTCCTGCTGGCCCGCCTGCTCGAGTGCCGGGCCTATGCCGGCGCGGCCGACGTGTTCGTGGCGCTGGCTGAGCGCGCCTCGCGCTCGATCCCGCGCGAGGTCGGCCTCGACGACGGGTTCGCCGTCCACGCACCCGACCTGCTGGCCGGGGTCACGCCCGCCGACCTCGCCCAGGCGTACCTGCGGGGCGCGGCCGAGCGCCCGGTCCCGCGCGTCGACCTCTCTCACGTCACCGTCGACACCGTCTCGGTGTCCGAGGCCGTGGCGGAGCTGATCGCGGCGCCGACCGGCGAGCGGGCCGGCACGTTCCGGGAGCTGGTCGCCGGTTGCCAGACCCGCACCGAGATCATCGTGCGCTTCCTCGCGCTGCTCGAGCTGTGCAAGATGGGCCGTGTCACCCTCGGGCAGGGGAGCACGTTCGGCGAGCTCCGCATCGACTGGGTGGCCTCCGAGGAGCTGGCCGGCGTCGGCAGCGGCCGCGGCCTCGCCGAGCTCGGCGGCTACGAGATCGACGACTACGACGGGTGAGGGATTGAGCGGGATGGACGACGCCGAGCTGAGCCGCACGCTCGAGGCGATCCTGCTGGTCGCCGTCGAGCCGCTGGAGCCGCGCCTGCTGGCCGAGCTGGTCGAGGAACCGGTCGAGCGGGTGGACGAGGCGCTCGACGCGCTCGCCGCGGCCTACGAGCGCGACGGTCGCGGCTTCGTCCTCGCGCGCATCGCGGGCGGCGCGCGCCTGCAGACCCACCCGGACCTCGCGCCCTACGTCGAGCGCTTCGCCAACCGCGAGGTGTCACACCGCCTCTCGACGGCCGCTCTCGAGACCCTCGCGATCGTCGCCTACCGCCAGCCGGTGTCGCGCGGCCAGATCTCCGCCTTGCGCGGCGTCAACGTCGACGGGGTGACGCGCCTGCTCGAGCAGCGCGGCTACATCGCCGTCGTCGGGCACGCGGACGGCCCGGGCCAGCCCGCGCTCTTCGGCACGACCGACCTGTTCTTGGAGCGCCTCGGGCTCGACTCGCTGGACCAGCTGCCCGCGGTCGAAGACTTCCTGCCGGGCCCCGAGGTCGCCGGCGACTTCGAGCGCGACCTCCAGTCGGCGCTCGGCCTCGGCGTCGACGCCGCGGCGGACGACGCCTGAGCAGCTGGGCGCGCCGGCAGACCCCAGCAGCGACGGCAACGGCGACGCCCCCGCCGACCCCGGCGGCGCGCCCACACCCGAGCAGGAAGGCGAGCGCCTGCAGAAGGTCCTCGCCCGCGCCGGCTTCGGGTCGCGCCGGGCCTGCGAGGAGCTGATCGCCGCCGGCCGCGTCACGGTCGACGGCGCGATGGCGAGCCTCGGGCGGCGCATCGATCCCGCAACGGCCCGCGTGGAGGTCGACGGGGTCCTGGTCCCGGTCGCTCCCGACCTCGTCTACTACCTGTTGAACAAGCCCGACGACGTCATCACGACGGCCGACGACCCCCAAGGGCGCCCGACCGTGATGGCGCTCGTGCCGGCCGAACCGCGCGTCTTCGCGGTCGGCCGCCTCGACCGCCACACCGAGGGCCTCTTGGTGCTGACCAACGACGGGGCGCTCGCGCAGCTGCTGACCCACCCCTCCCACGGCGTCGCGAAGGAGTACGTCGCCGAGGTGGCCGGCGGCACGCCGGCGCCGGGGGCGCTGCGCGCGCTGCGCGAGGGCGTCGAGCTGACCGACGGGCTGACGGCCCCCGCCGAGGTCGGCGTGCTCGCGCCGGGCGTGCTGCGCATCGTGATCCACGAGGGGCGCAACCGCCAGGTCCGGCGCATGTGCGACGCCATCGGGCACAGGGTGCTACGCCTCGTCCGCACGCGCATCGGGCCGCTGCGCGACACGACGCTGCGGCCGGGGGAGTGGCGCGCCCTCGGTCCCGACGAGGTGCGTGCGCTTGCCGCGGCGGCGACCGGCCCGCCCCAGGCGGGGTGACCCGGACAGGCTGGGATCGGCGGAGGCCCAGGCCAGCGGCCTGCCAGGGCGTTCCCGGTAGAGTGAGCCGCCGTGACACCCGTCCCCATGGTCCGGGGCCTGCGCGGGGCGACGACGGTCGAAGCCGACACCGCCGCCCAGGTGACAGAGCGCTCGCAGGAGCTGCTGCGCGAGCTCATGGCGCGCAACGAGCTGACCGAGGACGACATCGTTAGCATCCTCTTCACGGCGACGTCCGACGTGACGAGCATGTTCCCGGCCACCGCCATCCGCGAGATGGGCTTCGGCGCCGTGCCTCTGCTGTGCGCCGCCGAGATCGCGGTCCCCGGCGCCATGCCCTCGTGCATCCGGGTGCTGCTCCACGTCTACACGCCCCGCTCGCGCGACGACATGCACCACGTCTACCTCCACGGCGCCCAAGGGCTCCGCGATGACCTCCCCGACTGAGGGCGCGTCGGGTCGCCGGGCCCTGGTCGTCGGCACGGGCCTCATCGGGGGCTCGATCGCCCTCGGGCTGCGCCACCGGGGCTGGCACGTCTCGGGGGTCGACGCCGACGAGGCCCGGGCGGCCGAGGCGCTGACGGCCGGGGTCGTCGACGCGGTCGGCGACGACCCGGAGGCAGAAGTCGTCTTCGTCGCGGTGCCCGCGGCGGCCGTGGCCGGCGAGGTGCGGCGCCTGCTGGCCGACGGGTCGCGCCGGGACGACGCGGTGGTGACCGACGTGAGCGGGGTGAAGACGGCGATCGTCGAGGCGGCCGACCACCCGCGCTTCATCGGGGGGCACCCGATGGCGGGGTCCGAGCAGATCGGCCTGCGCGGCGCCGACCCCGACCTCTTCGAAGGGGCGGTGTGGGTGCTGACGCCGACGGCGGCGACGGACCTCGAGTCCTTCGACCGCCTCAAGGCAGTGGTGCTGAGCCTCGGCGCCGACGTCCTCGTGCTCTCGGCCGGCGACCACGACCGGCTGGTGGCGGTGGTCTCCCATGTGCCCCACCTCGTGGCGGCGACGCTCATGAACGCAGCCAGTGCGGGCGCCGTGCAGGACGGCGCGCTGCTCCGGCTGGCCGCCGGGGGTTTCCGCGACATGACCCGCGTGGCGGCCGGCCATCCGGGGATCTGGCCCGACATCTGTGCGGAGAACGCCGTGCCCATCGTCGACGCGCTCGACGCGCTGGTCGGCGACCTGCAGTCGGTGCGCGACACGATCGCGGCCAAGGACCGTGCCGCGCTGCTCGACGCGCTGCAGAAGGCGAGCGCGGCGCGGCGGAACCTTCCGGCGCGCGTCGTCCGGCCCGAGCACCTGGCCGAGCTCCGCATCCGGGTGCCCGACCGGCCCGGGGTGCTCGCCGAGCTCACCTCGGTCGCGGCGGATGCGGGCATCGGCATCTACGACATCGAGATCGCGCACTCGGCCGAGGGGCCGAGCGGCGTGCTCATCTTGGTGGTCGACAACGCGGACGCCGCCACCCTCGCCGGCGCGGTCGAGGCCCAGGGCTACCGCTGCCAGGTGGCCCAGCTCTCGTGACCGAGCCCGCCCCGCCGCGCATTCTGGTCGTCGACGGCGCCGTCCCCTGTCGCGGCACCGTGCGCACGCCCGGCGAGAAGTCGATCTCGCACCGCGCCGTGCTGCTCGGCGCGCTGGCCGAGGGACGCTCGGTGGTCCGGGGCCTCTCCGACGGTGCCGACGTGGCCGCGTCGCTCGCTGCCGTGGAGGCGATGGGTGCGGGCGTCGAGCGCCGCGACGACGCCAGCGTCGTGATCGACGGGGGCCGTGCGCGCCTGCACGCGCCGGCCGGCCCGCTCGACTGCGGGAACTCGGGCACGTCCATGCGCCTGCTCGCCGGCCTGGTGGCCGGGTTCGGCTGGGAGACCGAGCTGACCGGCGACGAGTCGTTGTCGAGCCGGCCGATGGACCGGGTGGCCGAGCCGCTCGGCTTGATGGGCGCGGCCGTCGCCGGCCGCGGCGAGCGCTGCCTGCCGCCGCTCCGCATCCGGGGCGGCGCGCTGCGCGGGATCGACTGGACCGCCAAGGTCGCCAGCGCGCAGGTGAAGTCGGCCATCCTGCTCGCCGGCCTCTCCGCCAGCGGCACGACGGTGGTGCGCGAGGCGATCACGACGCGCACGCACACCGAGGAGATGCTCGCCGAGGCCGGGGTGGACATCAACGTCGAGCCCTGGGGCGAGGGCCGGGTGGTGACGGTGCGCGCCTCGGCGCTCGTGCCGGTCGACCGCCTGGTGCCCGGCGACCCCTCGCAGTCCGCCTTCTTCGTCGTGGCGGGGTGCGTCGTCCCCGGCAGCGAGGTGGAGGTGGCGGGCGTCTACAGCGGCCCGGCGCGCCTCGGTTACGTGGCGGTACTCCAGCGCATGGGCGGGCGGGTCACCCTGGTCCCCGAGGCGCCCGGGACCACGGCCATCCGTGCCGCGGCGGGGCCGCTGCGCGCCACCGAGGTGCACGCGTCGGAGATCCCGTCGCTCGACGAGGTGCCTGCGCTCGCCGTAGCGGCAGCCGTCGCCGAGGGGACCACCGTCTTCGCCGACGTGGGGGAGCTGCGGGTGAAAGAGGTCGACCGCCTGGCGGCCGTGGCCGCGCTCGTCGAGGCCTTCGGCGCCACCGCCCGTATCGAGGGCGACACGCTCGCCATCACCGGAGTGGGCGGGCCGCTCCGCGGCGCGCGCGTCGACAGCCAGGGTGACCACCGCATGGCCATGGCCGCCGCCGTCGCCGGCCTGGCGGCGCGCAAGGGCGAGCGCAGCTTGATCTCGGGCTTCGCCGCGGTCGCGACCAGCTACCCGCACTTCGCCACCGACCTCGAGCGGCTCGCCGGCGCGCCGGAACGGCAGGACGCCCCGCGGCCGCTCCTCGTCGCCATCGACGGCCCGGCTGGCGCCGGGAAGTCGACCGTGTCGACCGCGGTGGCCACCCGCCTCGGTGTCGAGCGGCTCGATACGGGTGCCATGTACCGCGCCGTCACCGCCGCCGCGCTCGACCGCGGCGTCCCGCCCGACGACGCGCCCGCCGTCGCCGCGCTGGCCGAGGCGGCGCGCATCGTGGTCGGGCCGCAGGTCCTGATCGACGGGCGGGACGTGACGGCCGAGATCCGCTCACCCGAGGTCGGGCGCGCGGTCTCCATCGTGGCGGCCAACCCGGCAGTGCGGCGCCAGCTGGTCCTGCGCCAGCGGGCGTGGGCCGAGGCGCACGGCGGCGGGGTGGTCGAGGGGCGCGACATCGGCTCGGTGGTCTTCCCCGAGGCCGAGGTCAAGGTGTTCCTGACCGCCTCGCCCGAGGAGCGGGCCCGGCGCCGCCACGACGAGGACGCAGCAGGGGTGGCCCGGCGCGACCGCATCGACTCGACCCGGGACGCGTCGCCCCTGCGCGAGGCGCCCGACGCCCACCGGCTCGATACGACGGGGCGCACCGTGCAGGATGTGGTGGAGGAGGTGTTGTCGTGGCTGTGAGCGAGCCGGTGCCGGGGCAGGGCGCGACGCCCGGGTCGGAGGCCGAGGGCAAGGCCGAGGCCGAAGGCGGGCACGAGGCCGCGCCGGCGCCCAAGGCCGGTGCCGCCGCCGGGGCGTCCAGCCCGGGGCGCCACCAGGTCTTCGAGGTCGACCCGCGCCGGACCCTCCTCTACCGCGGGGAGCGGATGATCTTCGTCACCGCGCTGTGGGCGTGGTTCCGGCCCAAGGTCACCGGCGCGGAGCACGTGCCCAAGACCGGCCCGGTGATCCTCGCCCCCGTACACCGCTCCTTCGCTGACTTCGGGTTCGCCGCTTTCTGCACCGAGCGCAAGCTCTTCTTCATGACGAAGGACGAGATGTGGGAGAACAAGTGGCTGGGCAAGCTCCTCCTCACCGTGGGCGCGTTCCCGGTCCACCGCGAGTCGGCCGACCGCGAGGCGCTCCAGCGTGCCGAGGAGGTGCTGCGCCAGGGGCAGGTGCTCGTGCTCTTTCCCGAGGGCACCCGGCGCGCGGGGCCCGTGATCGAGGACCTGATGGAAGGCGCGGCGTTCTTGTCGGCCCGCACCGGCGCGCCGATCGTCCCGGTCGGCATCGGCGGGTCGGACCTCGCCATGCCCAAGGGCAGCGCGATCCCCAAGCCGCGGACGATTCAGGTGGTGATCGGCCCCGCCCTGCCGCCACCGCCTCGGACCGGGGGCGGACGGGTGTCCCGCTCGGCCGTCCACGCGGCCACAGAAGCCCTGGTCCCGGCGTTACAAGCGGTCTACGACGAGGCCAGGGAGAAGACCGGCCGGTACTGAGCCCGGGCCCCGGGCCGCGCGCGACCGCCCTGCGGTCGCCCCGGCGCCGACACGGGCGGCCTAGTCCGCCGTCGCGGTCGGCTCGGAGGGTTCGTCGAGCAGTGACCTGTAGTGGGCGGACCGGCTGAGGAGAAGGTCGGCCGTCCGCTGGTCGTACTCGGCGGCTCGCTGCAATGCCGCCCGCAGGTCCTGCTCGTCGCTGAGCACGTGGACGGAGCGCTTCTCGGGTGGTCCGCTCTCCGGTGTCTTCTCGGTGCCACGGTGGAATCGCATGGTCGCTGCCTCTCGCTCAGACGAAGGGACTGTGGCTGCTCCCATTCTTGTCGCGTTTCGCGCGGCTGCGTTACGCGGGCCGTCAACAAAGAGACAACGTGAGCACCGGCCGTGTCCGTGACGGACGATCGGGTGCGCGGCACCGGCGGCGCCGGGTACGTGTGCTGCGTCGTGGCGCGATGTGGTGCGCCGGGTCAGCCGTGCCGCGGCTCGGCGCGCACCCGCCACCACGTCTCGGCCACGACCCGGCCGTAGCGGAAGCCGAAGAGCCAGTTCTTGCCCTTCTTGGTCGTGCCCGAGGCCCGGGGGAGCCACAGCGTCGGCCGCTCGGTGACCCGCCACCCCCGCTTCATGGCGATGATCAAGAGCTCGGCCGTCTGGTACTGGGGCTGGACGAGGCGATAGGCGACGTCGTCGAGCATGCTGACCCGCAGGGCCCGGTACCCGTTGGAGGTGTCGGTGAGCTTGGTGTGCCCCATGGCGCTCATGATCCAGGAGAAGACCCGGACGCCGGCCTTGCGGAAGCTGTCGGAGGTGGTGTCGCGGCCGAGTACCCGCGAGGCCACGACGAAGTCCGCCTCGTCGTCGACCAGGGGCTGGAGCATGACGGGCATCTCGGCCGGGTCGTTCTGACCGTCGGCGTCGAGGGTCACGACGTACTGCGCCCCGAGCTCGATGCACAGCGCGTAGCCCACCCGCAGGGCGTAGCCGTGCCCGAGGTTCTCGCGCAGCACGAAGGTCACCGCGCCGGACTCCTTGGCCACCTCGTCGGTCCGGTCGCTGCCGCCGTCGACCACGACGAGGGTGGTGACCGCGAGCCCGCAGGCCTCCTCGGGCATGGCCGCCAGCACCGCGCCGATGTTGGCCTCCTCCTCGTAGGCGCAGATGAGGCCGACGGCGGGGGAGAGCTTGAGATTCGGGTAGCGCTCGTCGAAGTCGCGCCGGGACTCCTCGATGACGCGGCGCGCGCGGTCAGGGTCGGTGTGAATCGCGGCGCCGGAGGTGGCGCCTCGCCCGGCGGTCAAAACGACCGCGGCGTGGCGAAGAGCTGGCGGACCAGCGGCTCGAAGTGCGAGAGCGGCTTGGTGGGGTAGTCGGGGTCGAAGCTCGTCTGGTCCCACTCGTCGGCGAACTGCGCGGCGAGGCCGTACCAGGGCTCGCCCTCGTACTTGTCCCGGGCGTCGGGGTCCTGGCCCAGGTACTCGTAGTAGTGCTTGCCCTGGAAGTCCTGGTGCGCCCAGATCATGTGGTACGTCTCGTCGCTCACGTAGGGGCGGAGGATCTCGGCCGCGATGTGCGGGTGGTTCATGACCGAGACCGCCTTGCCGATGTCGTGGCAGAGCGACGCCACGATCACCTCGTCGGACGCGCCGGCTTCCTCGGCGCGCGTCGCCGTCTGCAGCGAGTGGACCAGCTGGTCCACCTCGAAGCCGTCGGTGATCTCCTCGAGCGAGGCCAGCATCGCCAGCACCCGCTCGGCCACGCGCGGCTGGTGCTCGATCGACTCAACGATGATGTGCTGCCACTGCTCCTTCGTGGACTCGTCCATCCGGGTGAAGGTCATAGGCCAATTATCGCGCTGCGCCTGATCACGAGGCCAGCAGGTCGAGCACGTCGGCGGCGGAGACGGCCCGGTCCCCGGCCGCCGGGTCTGCCCGGTCCGGCCGGGCGGCCAGGAAGCCCAGCGTGGTGCCCACGGCGCGCAGGAGCTCGCGGAGCTCGGGCGGGGGCGGGAAGTACTCGTCCTCGGTGGTGACGGTGACCTCGGTGACCCCGCCGGCGGGGGCCAGGCGCTCGATGACGGCCTCGACGAGCGCCTCGGGTGCCGACGCGCCGGCGGTGACACCCACGGTGCCCGACAGGTCG
>Ga0335075_10007529_pt1 | contig 16756 bp, 11 predicted proteins | sample Lox_Sample_24_FD_206723 | JGI IMG/M metagenome (GOLD analysis project Ga0335075, IMG submission 206723) | Soil microbial communities from Loxahatchee National Wildlife Refuge, Florida, United States - Lox_Sample_2.4 | ecosystem: Environmental > Terrestrial > Soil > Wetlands | place: USA...
CCGGGATCAATCTCGTCCAGGTGCGCATCGTGGTGCCTCCTCGATGGTGAATTGTGAGATGCCATCCTCGGCGCACGGGCCAGGATTCATCTTGAGCTTAAGAAAGGAATGATCGACACGCAAGGCAAATCCGGTACAATCGTCGCGTCGTGCGCTGGTGCAAACGGAATAATCGGAATAGTCCGCCAAAACGATTGACACCGCCGCTTGCGACTTAGCGCTAAGCCGCAAGCGGCGGTGCGGATCAGCTCTCCTCGTACTGGGCGATGCGATTGACCGTGTCCTCGAAGTCATCGCCGGTATCGTCGGCGAGGCGATATTGAAGCAGATACGCGTCCTCGCCGCTGTCCTCGTAAAAGGAGCGCAGCACCCGCAGCGCCTTGAATCCCTGCTGGCGGAAGAACAGCTGGGCCGGCAGGTTCGTCTCGCGGACCTCCAGCGTGATGCGCGTGCGGCGATGGCTGGACAGCTTGCTAATCAGCTTGGCCACCATCTGTGAGCCGACGCCGAAGCGGCGGCAGCCGGGATTGACGGCGAAATTGAGGATGTGCAGCTTGTTCTTATGCAGCTCGTAGATCATGAAGCCGATCACCTTCTCGCCCTGCTCGGCGACCATGCCGATGCAGTTGCGCTGCCGCAGGCAGCGCAAGAAGTCTTCTTCGGTCCAGGAATACTCGAAGCTATCCTGCTCCGTCTGCAACACTTCCGGCATGTCGCGGCGGATCATCCAGCGGATATGCACACGAACCTGTTCCTTTTCCGTGCGGTTCGTACTCATGGCCAACCTCCTCTCCTCCCCTCCACGCGCGCGGCACCCCCTCCGTGGACGTACCGGATCGTGATTCCTGCAGCTCCTGTTCCGGCGGAACCAGTAGTAAACGTTGTTGCAGAAGGGCTTGGGATCGCGGTCAGGACGGCGGACGCGAGAGCCGTCATCCTTAACGCGGCCGAATCTTAACAACGCTCCGTCTCCCGCTCAAGGTCAAGACAACGCTGTCCGTCGTCTCCGCACTGAGGTGGCCTGCTTGGGGAAACGGGGGAATCCTTCCCCCTACAAACGGCCATCCTGGCGTTTGGTTGCGTTGGCTGTGTTTGGTACGGGCGGTACAGCTGTAAGAGGAGAGGCTTACCATAACCGCCCCAGAGCCATTTGGCAACCATATATTTTCCAAAAGTTTATTATTTTCTCGCGCCTTCATCGCAAGCCCTCACCGGAAAGGGACTTGGTATCCTGCTGGACCGCGGCGGCAGCTGGGGCCGGCGTCGCGTCCGTCTTTTGGTTGGGCGGCGCGGGCGTCTTGGCGATCTTTTTCTTTGCTGGGACCGGCGCGTCGCCGGCCGGCCCCTCGCGGACCTGGATGCTGATTTCACTGTGGGCCGGCGTCTGCTTCTCAGCCGTCAGCTCGACGCGGAGGGCCCCCTTTCCCGCTTGCCGGCCGCGGACGCGCAGGCGGTACACCACGTCGCCGTGGGCGTCGAGCTGGGCCAGCGGCGTGAAGGACACCTGCTGTTTGTCGATCTTTCCGGCGCTGGGGCCTTGTGCATCCAGCGGCGTCACTGCCTCGGGCAGAGCCGCCGTCAGCCGCAGACCGGCGCAGGCGGCATCGCCCTTGTTGAATACATGCATGCGGAAAACGGTCTCCTCGCCGACGGACAGGCGTTCCTCGCGGGCACGCACTTCCAGCTTCAGCTCCGCCGCCGCCTCGGCACGCAGCGTATGCGTGGCCCGCGCCTCCGGAAGGTTCTGGCTCAGCACGGCGGCGGTCATCGGCCAATCGCCGGCGAGGCTGGCCTTGACGCGAAACGTCACTGTCTGCCGTTGACCGGCGCTCAGGTCGGGCAGCGACCATACCAGAGCATGCTGCTCGGTGTCGAGAGAGGCTCCGCGGCTGGCCGCGACGACCTCGAACGTCGGCGGCAGCGTCTGCACCAGACGGACGTTCTTGGCCGGCAGCGAGCCGGGATTGGCCGCTTCCAGGTGGAAGTCGATCTCGCGCTGCGTGACCGTCTGGGCCGGCCCATCCACACGCAGCGACAGGCTTGGCTCGGTGACGACCACGTCAAGTCCAGCTCGGCCCTCGACGCCGCCGTCGGCCTGGGCGAGGACCTCGTTACGAAAGGTGCCGGACTCCACTGCCGTCGTCTCCAGGGTGATGGACCGTGTCTCGCCCGGAAGGAGATTGCCGAAGTTCGTGATCGCCAGGATTCGCCCCTGGGGATGATGCAGTCCGGATGGCAGCGTATCGTAGATCTTGATGTTGGCAACCGGCGCATCGCCGTGATTGGCGATGTGAATGGTGAAGCGAATCCTTCCACCGCGCGGCACCTTGTCGTGGTCGGCGCTCATCTCGACGCTGAAGGGAGGCCGAGTCACCCTGGTGCGCAGCCCGTCGCTGCACAGAAACGTGACGTAGGGCCGCAGATCCAGCTCGCCCGCGCTGGCAAGGTTCAGCTCGACCTTGAGATGCCGTTCGCCACCCGCTTCGAGATTGCGCAGGTCCCAGACCAGGCGATTGCCGCGTGCCACCGCTTGCGGCTTAGTCTTCAGAGCGCGAGCGCCGGCGGGCAACGGCTCCTCGACGTGCAGCTCCGCGACGGGCCGGCCTCCCGTGTTGCGGATCACAATCTCATAAGCCAGCGGCTTGCTCAGCAAGAGCTGGTCCGGCCCCATCACCTCGACGGACACGGCCGCCACCGTCACTGTCTTCGGAGTCATCGGCCGAGGAACCCCTGGCGCGTTCGCCTTCATGCCGTTGAGCAGGGCCGTCGGCGACAGCATGGGAGTGCCCGTGCCACCGACCGGCGAGACGCCGGTCCCACCCGGCGAATCGGGAACGAACGACACCTGTTGAATTGTGCCCGGTATCGGCGCGGCGACGGCAGGAGCGGTCGGCGCGCCGGGAGCGTGAGCGACCGGAGTGCTTGGCGGTATCTGATCTGGCGGCACGACCGCCGCGGCGGGCTGCGGCGTCACGGACATGGAGGTGGCGATGACCTCGCGCTGGGCAGGGGCCGAGGGCGTTGTCGCATACTGCCCGAGCAGCCTTCCGGCCGCGAGCAGCAGGCACGCTCCCCACAGCAGCCCAGCCCCCGCGAGGCGACGATGACCCACAACCCACCCCTTTCGTTTCATTCCTCTTCCACTCGATAGCGTCCCCGACACTTCTCCACGGGATATTTCAGGACGTTTCGCGACATCTTGTCGGCCACGGTGTCGCTCAGATCCAGATCGAGCGCATTGCACAGCGCGAAGATCACTCCCGCGACATCGGCGATTTCATCCGCGATCGGTCCGCGCTGCGCCGGATCGCGGACCAGGTCGCGCGAGGCATCGTTGTCGATCCACAGAAAATGTTCCATCAGCTCCGCCGCCTCGGCGGCCAGGGCCATGGCGAGGTTCTTGGGACTGTGAAACTGCTCCCAGTCGCGTTCGGCCACAAAGCGAGCCATCGATTCGCGGAGCATGGCCACGGTTGTTGTGCTGTCCGGCATGGCGTCGATCATCCTCGTTTAGAGCGTGTCCCTACGAACATCGGGTTAGCCGCTTGCGGCTAACCGATTTCCGCACGCTAAGCCGCAAGCGGCTAGCGCGTCCGACCCGGATACAATCCCCTGTCTTCAGGTGGAAGGACGGAATATAGCGGCCCAGGGAAGCGTGTCAAGGCGATTCGAGGAAGATACACGAGAAAGCCAAACATTTCCTGGGCTTGCATCCCTGATCCTGCCGATAAGCCGATCAGGGATGATCCGGACGGACCTTGACAGCAAGAGTCCGTTGGAGCTACATCGCCTGCGTTCGGGAATCCGCCTGGTACCTCGGAGGGCGGATCGGAGGATTATCGAGTACCGGGGCAACGGAGAGGAGACTGCCATGTCCCTGTTGCGAAAACTGGGGCTTGCCGTTCTGCTTGTGGCTGTTAGTCCGTGGAGCTTCAGCCAGGCCGGCGTTTACGTGGGGATCGGAGGGCCCGGCCCTTACTACTACCGTCGTCCGTATTATCGCCCCTGGTACGGGTATGGCGGATACGGTTATGGCGGCGTGTACGTGGCGCCGCCGCCGGTCGTCGTGGGTGGGGCGGCGCCCGTGGTCGTCCAACAACCCGCCGTGGTACAGCAGCCGGTGGTTGTGCAGCCGGCCTATTCGCCCTCGTCTCCGCCGCCGCAGGCGCCCGCCCCCCTGCCCATGCCCTCGCCTACCCCTCCGGTCGCGAACGCTTCCGGCTCGGGCAATGTCACGCCCGCCGTGGCGGTCGGAAACGCCGAGGCCGAGATCGACGCCGCCTTGCAACAGTTACGCGGCGGCGACGAGCAGGCTCGCGCCGACGCCGCGGTGCGTCTGGGCCGCCTCCGTGCCGAGCGCGCCGTTGGTCCCATCGTTAAGGTGCTGAACAGCGATAGCAGCCCGGTCGTGCGGGAAGCGGCGGCTCGCGGTCTGGGTCTGATCGGCTCGCCGTCCGCCCTGAGCGCTCTGCAATACGCCGCCCAGGCCGACAACGATCGCGAAGTGCGCCACAGCGCCGGCTTCGCCGCCGAGACCATCCGCGGCAGTATGGGACGCTGAATCTACAGAGCCCGCAGCGTCAGCGAGGGCGGTTTTGCCTCGCTGACGCTGCGGGCTCTGAAGTTACTTGCCTTTCTTCTCCCAGTTAAGAATGGCGATGGTCGGCTCGTCCGGCGGCTTCGACTTGGGATCAATGGCGATCTCATTGGTGCGCCGAAAACGTTCGACCTTGCCCATCTTCTGCTCGTCGAGGAAATAGGTCAGGTCCAGCAGGTCGGTGTAGACGCGCGTGCCGTAGTGCATGGGCAGGATATAGCGCGTCGGCTTGATCTGCTCGACGACCTTCTGCGCATCCAGGCCGTTGAGCGTGTACACGCCACCGACAGGAATCATCAACACGTCGATAGGATGGCGTTCGCGCGGCTTGTCATCGACCTTCCAGATCTTGCGGAGCTGCTCGCCGCGCAGCGTGTGGCCGAGGTCGCCCAGGTGGACGATGCGCAGGCCGTCTACATCAAGGACAAACACGCCGTTCTTGCCGCGCTGCGTGCCGGCCATGTCGTCGTGAAACGTACCCACCGTTTGAATGCGCACGTCCTTGAGCTGTTGGTCGATGATGTTCCAGCTATCGCGGCCGAACTCGGCCTTTTTCAAGGCGTTGATCTGCTTGGCTTGCTTGATGTTGGTGATATTGTCAGTGCGCGTGTGATCGACGTGGAAGTGCGACATGAGCACGAGATCGGCCTTGACCTGTGGCCGGCCATACGCCTCGATGGCGTGCGGGTCGAGGACGATGTGCGTGCCCTTGGTCGAGACGATCTCGAAGAACGACTGCCCATACCAGCGGATGAGGACTTTTTTGTCGTCGGCCGACACCGCGCCGGCGCACAGTAGCAGAGCTGCCAGGGCAGGGATGATGCGTGCCATGTCCGAAACTCCTGTAGGGGGCTGAGGAAGCTACCGAGATGATGATAGCAAACGCTGCGGGCGGTTGCGTCTTCGATAGAATGATTCGCGTGAGAATTTCAGACACTCGGTGAGGAAGCCAGACGTTCATGTTAGACCTGCAAGCGGAACAGCACGATCACGGACAATCCTGTGCGGATTTGTACGAGGCGGTATTGCACTTGAAGCGCCGCCACGATCTGCACCCCTGCGCCGTGCGGCCGCGCGATGGATTGGCCCTGCGCCGCGACAGCGAACGAGAAATCGTACAGGATCTCCTCAAGCGTTTCCGCGATCTGCCGGCCGAGCAGCGGCGGCGCTTGCCGGCCCTGCTCAACAGTCTGGCCCAGCTGGAGGTCGTCGTCGGCGATCTCGAATCGAGCCAGCATGATTTTCAGGAAGTGGCCCGCCTGGTCGCCGATCCCCTCTCGCAAGCCGAGGCGCATCACAACGTCTACCGTGCCGCCCTGGAGCGGCAGCAGTGGAGCGACGCGCTGGCCGCCCTGCGCCGCGCTGTCGCCCTCGACAGCGATGCCTTCGAGCCGTTCCCTTTCGACCGCTACGAGCCGGAGCGCATCCTCGGCGCCGGCGGTTTCGGCGTGTCGTTTTTGTGCCGCGAGCGGGCCAACAACCGGCAGGTCGTCGTCAAGGCGTTGCGCACGGACAGCCTCGACCGCGATGTCGCCACGCTCTTCGCCGAAGTGCGTACCTTGCAGGATCTCGATCATCCGGCGCTGGTGCGCCTATTCGAGTGCGCCTGCGCCGGCGGTGAGGAGCTGCGGCCGTATTTGGTGCTGGAATACGTCGAGGGACAGTCGCTGGCCGAGCATGTCGCCCAGCACGGCGCTTTGTCGCCGGAGAGCTGGTTGTCAATCGCCTGGCCGCTGGCGCGGGCATTGCAAGCGGTGCATGGACGCGGCATCCTGCATCGCAGCCTGCGGCCGGCCGCCGTAATGTTGTGCGGGATCGGTGGGACCGGCGTCCCGCCGGTCGAGGGTTTGGACCGGCGGGACGCCGGTCCCACCGGCACCCCCCGCTGGCGCGTCAAGCTGCTGGATACCGGACTGGCTCTCAAGCGTACACTGATCCACGCCTGCGTCAGCAACCCCGATGCGCGTTCGCGGACAACGCTGGGCCGCAGTGTCGCCCGCACCATCGCCTTCGCTCCCGTTGAGGTGGTTGGCCGGCCCAAGGGACAAGTGTGGGTCGGACCGCACTCCGACATCTACAGCTTCGGCAAGCTGTGCGCCTTCGCCCTGACCGGCCGCGCGGATCCCGACGGCGGCGATCTACTTCTTTTGCCCGACGCCTGGCGTCAGCTGCTCGCCGACTGTACCGCCTGGACCATCGCCGGCCGGCCGGAGCATTTCGGCCTGGTGCTCGATCGCCTGTCGCAGCTGCCCGACGCGGCGGAACGCATTCGCCACATCGAGCATGACTTGCACGAAATCACCATCGTCGAACACACCGCCGCCCTGGCGATCGATCCCCAGCAAGTCGCGGTCCTTATCAATCGCGGCAACGCCTATGCTCGTCAGGGCGAGCTGGACAAGGCCGTCGCGGACTACACGAGGGCCATCGAGCTGCAACCCGGCGATGCCTCGTTGTATCGCCGCCGCGCCCTCGTGTATATGCGTAATCGCGCTCTCGACGATGCCGTCGCCGACTATACCGAGTCGCTGCGCCTGGAGCCGCGCAACGTCGAGGCCCACGCCAACCGCGGCCTGGCTTATGTTCAGAAGCAGGACTTCGATCGCGCCCTCGCCGACTACAACGAGGCGCTGCGTCTGAACCCACGCGATCCGGTGCTGCTGTTCAACCGCGGCAATGCCCATCATGCCAGGGGCAGCCACGCGCTCGCTCTTGTCGACTACGGCGAGGTGATTCGCCTCGATCCGCGCAACCTGTGGGCATTCGGCAACCGCGGCAAGCTGCACGCCTTGCTCGGCGAGCATCCCCGCGCCGTCGCCGACTTCTCGCGCGTTTTGCAGCTCGATCCGAACAATGTCCGCGCTCTGTGCGATCGCGCTGCCGCCTACAGGGCCATGAATCAGCACGAGCACGCCGTCGCCGATTTTACCGCCGCCCTGGACCTTGAGCCGAACAGTGCCCTGTACAACGATCGCGGCCGGGAGCACATTGCGCTGGGCGATCTCGACGCGGCCATTGCCGACTTTACCGAGGCCATCGCCCTGACGCCGGATCTCGTCGCCTCGTTCCTGCTGCGCAGCAATGGCCACGCCGACAAGGGCGACTTCGACAAGGCATTGGCCGATCTCGCCGAGGCGATCCGCCTCGATCCGCAGCTCGCCGCCGGCTACTTTCATCGCGGCAACCTGCACTCCCGCCGCCGCGCTCTCGACGAAGCACTGGCCGACTACAACCGCGTTCTGGAGCTTCAGCCGGAGCACGCCGCCGCCCTCTTCCAGCGCGGCAACGTCCATGCCGAGCGCGGCGAGTGGGATGCGGCCATCGCCGACTACACCGCTGTGCTGCGCCTGGCGCCGGACGATACCGCCGCGTACACCAATCGCGGCAACGCCCACGCCAGTCTCGGCGATCACGAACGCGCCCTGGCCGACTACGGCGAGGCCTTGAAACGCGATCCCGCCGACGTGCTGACCTTGTGCAATCGCGGCAATACCTACGCCCGCCTGCGCGATCACGACCGCGCCCTGGCCGACTACACCGAGGCGCTGCGCTACGATCCCGCCGACGCCCGCGTCCTCAACAGTCGCGGCAACGTCCACGCCGAGCGCGGCGACTTCGAGGCGGCGCTGGCGGATTACACGCAAGCCATCAAGATCGATCCCGCCTTCTCCCGTCCCTATCACAATCGCGGCAACCTGTTCGGCGAGCGCGGCCGCCTCGACGAAGCCATCGCCGATTTCACCGAGGCGATTCGTCTGGAGCCGGACTACGCGCCGGCCTACTACAATCGCGGCAACGCCCACGCCGAGCGCGGCGAGCTGGACCAGGCGGTCGCCGACTTCACCGAGACGCTGCGGCTGCATCCCAACCACGCCGGCGCCCTCAACAATCGCGGCAACGCCCATCGGCGCAAGGGCGATCTCGACGCGGCGCTGGCCGACTTCACCGCCGCCCTCGCCGCCGCTCCCGATTTCGCCCTGCCGTTCTACAACCGCGCCAACACCCTCGCCGACCGCGGCGACCTTGCCGCCGCCCTGGCCGACTACACTGCTGCCCTGCGACTGGAGCCTAACGATGTGATGCTCTACCACAATCGCGGCCGCATCCATTCGCTGCTCGGCCATTACGAGCAGGCCATCGCGGACAATTTGGAGGCGCTCCGTCTCCAGCCGGACAATCCCGGCACCTGCAACAATCTCGCCTGGCTGTGGGCGACAAGTCCGCATCCGGAGCAGCGCGATCCGGCGCGAGCCGTCGAGTACGCGCGGCGGGCCTGCGAGCTGACGCAGTGGCAAATCGCCGGCTTCCTCGACACGCTGGCCGTCGCCTACGCTGCCGCCAGCCAATTCGCCGAGGCGATCGAGCAGCAGCGCCGCGCCATCGAATTGGCGAGCGAGGACGAGAAGAACGCGTATCAATCGCGGCTGGAGCTTTATGAAGCGGGACAGGCTTATCGAGCGCCGACCTAGTCCGACTCCGCCACTCCGCCACCTCGCCATACGATGCAAGGGAATCCGCTGCCAATTCGTGCCAGGCAACGACAGCTGGCACCTCCTGGCACGTTCTGACTCCGCCAATTCGCCGACAGCTGCGCCAGTTTGGCGATGATGAACGGTTACAAGAAAAGATCCTGTCCTCGGTTAGCGACGCTTCGCAGAAGCGTCAGCGGGCGGCGACGCTTCTGCGAAGCGTCGCTAACCCGGATCTGTTCTTTTGCGGTCCATCAGTAGTGTGGGCGCGCATGTCGATGGGACCGGCGCGCGCAAGGCTCCACATACTTTTTGTGCGGCCGGAGTCGCTGCGGCCCCCGATAAATAAGTCCCCTTGTCGTTCACTGCACCGTTGACTGAGTGAATTTGATTTCCCCGATGCTTGCCGGGGCTATTTGCTCTCTCGCTGGAGCGAGCCCCTTCCTTCCCTTCGGCCGTTATACCAGATGAAGATAAGGCTGTTCTCTTTGGCCTTGCAGGCGATCGCCGTACCGAAGTTCGGGAAACCCCGAGGGGACTTGTAAAAGTTCTGATTGAAGGTCAACACTTTCATGAAATAGCGCACGTTAACTCCGTTGAAAGCATGCGTCACCTTCCCATTCTTGTCGCCCCACTCGCCGCGGACGCGCAGCTGGCCTTTCTTGTCTTTCGCGATGATCCATGTCTCGGTCGTGCCGGCTTTCGTGGTTTGCTTCCATGTGTCAATCACTTCACTTGCATCCCCCGCGCGCTTGAAGTTGTCCTTCGTTTCTTCCCCCATTTTTGGCTTAAAGGCGACATCAAGCCGGTCGTCGGCGGCACTGCAAGTAACCGTCATGCCGCTGGCGAATCCTTTGGGCAGCTTGAAGAAATCTTGCGTGAAAGTCAGAGAGCCATCGGCGAACTTGACATTCTTGCCCCTGAAGTTGCCGACCTCGCCCTTTCCTGCCATGTAGAATTTGCCCGAAACGGACCAGGTGTCTTTGGTCTTCTTGATAATCCAGGTCTCTTCCATTTCCCTGTCCTTGTCCTTTTCCTTGACTTTCTCGTGCAGTCGCTCCCAGGTGCCGATGATTTTTTCATCGTCACCCGCGCTATCGGCAGCGACAGCGGGTCGGGAAACCGACAGCGCAAGAATGAACATGGGAAGGCAGAAGATGCGGCGCATGGTAAGGCTCCAATGATGTTGAGAAGGCGGCAAAAAATGGTAATGGGACTATTATAGCGGGAAAGTGGATACGGGCAATCAACGCTGGCCCTGCGGATTCGCGATATTGGGTCAGCATGAAGGTGGCACCGGGAATCCGGACGATCCCGCCGCGAGCACTCTCACCATCTGAGGGGTGAAACGCGGCGCGAGGAGCATCGAATTTTTCGTTGACAAGCGTGTTTCCCCCCGGTTAGAAAAAGGGGCTGAGATAGGCTGGGAACGACGCTCGGCTCGGCCGCCCTCCTTACACGTGAGATTCGCCTTTCCTCAGACCTGGAGGATGTTTCATGTATCGCTGCTTCAAATGTATCCTGGCCTGCGTCCTGGTCTCTTCGCCGGTGTTCGCCGACGACGAGGGCATTGCCGAAAAGAAGCTCAAGGAGCTGAAAGCCGCCACGGTGTACGTCAGAGTGGAAGGAGAAAAGGGCACGGTCACCGGTTCCGGCTTCCTGATTCGGGTGGACGGCGAAACCGGCCTGGTGGCGACCAATCATCACGTCGTGTCAGGGCTTCGCCGCCGTTTCAAGCCGCAGCGATACCAGCTCATCTTTCACAGCGGCACCAAAAGGGAGCGCGTCTTGACGGGCGAAGTCGTGGCCTCCGACTCTGGGCAGGATCTTGCCGTGCTCAAGGTGACGGCCAAGGATCTCCCGGCCCCGCTCGATCTGGCGCAGGGGGTCAAGCTGCGCGAAACGATGACGGTGTACACCTTCGGCTTTCCCCTCGGCGAGCGTCTGTCTTCCAACAAGTCGCATCCGGCCGTCACCATCGGCAAGGGCACGATCAGCAGCCTGCGCGAAGATGCGCATGGCCGGCTCCAGCGCGTCCAGCTCGACGGCGAGCTGAATCCCGGCAACAGCGGCGGCCCGGTGGTGACGGCGGACGGCCAGCTCGTCGGCATCGCCGTCTCCAAAATCGTCGGCACGAAGATCAGCTTCGCCATTCCCCCCGCCGAATTGACCGACATACTCAAGGGCCGGGCCGCCGCCGTCGTGCCGCACAATCTGCGCATGGACAGCGGGTCGGCCGAGCTGGAGATCGAGGTGCCGCTCCTCGATCCGCTTCATCAGCTGCAAATGGTAGAGGTGCGTCACGTCCGCAAGGATACTCTGAAGGAAGCTCCCCACAGCGGTCCCGATGGAAGCTGGCCCGATCTTCCCGGCGCCGTCAAGATCCCCGTTACAATCGAAGGAGGCAAGGCTGTCGCCAAGGTGACGCTCCGCGCGCCGGCAAAGAAGACGTTCGATTGGCTTTTCCAGGCGGCCTACACCAATCGATCGGGCAAGTCGGCGGCCACGCAGCCCGTGGCCCTGGCGATCAATTTTGCCGCCGAGGGCCAGGTTCGCCTGGACGGCCGAACGTCGTGTCTGTGGGAAACCATCACCTCGAAAGAAGGCGGCTTCACCGTGGACATGCCGGTCAAGCCGTCGATCAACGTCTCGCAATCGCGCACGTACCGGGGCACTACCATCAAGATGCTGTTCCTCGGCTGTCACACGGACGACGGCGTTTATCTCGCCTTCCGCATCGATATGCCGATACCAGTCCCGCGCAACCAGGTAGAGCATGCCCTGGACGCGCAGCGCGATTCCTTCGCCGAACTATTCGAGGGACGCGTGGTTCGGGAGAAACGCGTGATGGTTTTGTCCCAGGGACTGTCCGGACGGGATTTCACCATCGAAGGAAAGCCGGACGAGGACGAGACTTCCACCATCCGAGTGCGGCAATATCTTGTCGGCCGTGCGATTTTCGCGGTGGTGGTGTTTTCGCCGCCCGACGGCGAGCTGCCCGAAGATGCCGGCCGCTTCCTCGGCTCGCTGGCGCTGGGCGAAGCCAAGCTGCGGGCCAACGGCACGCCGGAGCCGGAGCCCAAAGGCACTCAGCTGGCCGGCTGGGGCCTGGCCATCGACCCAGACAAGGACTGCAAATTCACGCCCGAATCGCAAAACCTCACCATTAACGTTTCCGCCGCCTGGCACGACATGGGCGGCGCGCTGCGCAAGTTCAACGCTCCGCGCGTCATGCGCGAGGTAGACGGCGATTTCGTGCTGACTGTGAAGGTGGGAGGCACTTTCGATCCCCGCGCCCCCTCGACCAATCCGAAGTCCGTCCCCTACATCGCCGGCGGCATTCTCTTGTGGAACGACTCCGCGAATTTCATCCGCCTGGAACGAGCGGCGATGCGGCGCGGCAACCGCATCACGAGCACCGTTGCTTTTGAGGAATGGGAAGGCGGCTATAGCGGAGCCTCCCACACCCAGACCTACAGGCAAGGCGACTGCTACTTGCGTCTGGAACGCCGCGGCAGCCGCATTCTCGGCGCCGTCTCCAGCGACGGCAGGTCCTGGAAAGTGCTTAAACCCATTGACACCGTTTGGCGGAGCAAGCTCAAGGTGGGATTGATGGCGATCAGCACCAGCAGGCAGCCGTTCGCCGCGACGTTCGAGGAATTCGAGCTGAAGACAAAGGGAGAGCAGCCGACGAAATAGCACCGCCTCATTAAGGGCGCGTCCAGAAACAAATTCGGCGAACGGGGCTGACGCCCCCTGATTCTTCTTCCCGGTGAGAATCAGGGGGCTGACGCCCCCTGATTCTTTCCGCGCAGCGAAGAATCAGGGGGCGTCAGCCTCGTTCGCCTTGGAAGTTATTCTTGGACGCGCCCTAAAGTGGTGTTCCAGGACTTCGTCCGCTGTGACATCATGCTCGGCAACGTAGCGAACGTTTCCTTGCGGATCGCAAGAATGAAAAGGGGAAGAACCAAACGTCAGGGGTGTTGAGCCGGTCTTCCTGAGTGGGTAAAAGGCATCGGGGAACGCGAACAGCCCAGAACGTGCGATCCGGAACTTGGGGTGCTTTTCGCGCCGCGTGGCGTCTATACTGAATTAGCTGCCTGGCTGCCTCGCTTTCGCCTTCGGGCAGACGGCCGGATGTCCTTGCCTGGCGACTGGGGTCGTGACTTGAGCCTGGAGCCGTTGGACGACCGCGAGGATACGCGCCGTACCCACCTCGGCGAAGCCGCCCCGATCCGCACCCTGGAGGGGGCCGCAAGGAGTGTCGAGAGGTTCTCGGCCGCCTGCCAGGCGCTCGTCGCTGCCGCTTTCACCGTGGCGATTGTGACACCTTTGCGGGAGTGGCGGATTCTTGGGTGGATCCGCCGCTCGGGTTTGCGTTTCAGGGGGTTGGCGAAAGGCCAGGGTTCGTGATAGGGTAAGTGGCCGGAAGGGACAATCTCCCCGCTGGACAGCGGTTAGCGCGGTGCGCGCCGCCGGCCGAAGCCTCACGGCGAGCGTCCCGAAAGAGAGCCGGTCGATGCGCATCGCCATTCTCACCAATGAATATCCACCGCACATTTACGGCGGCGCTGGCGTTCACGTCGAATATCTGACCCGCGAGCTGGTACGCCTCGATAACGGCCAACACACCATCACCGTCCTCTCTTTCGGCGAGCAATCGCTCCGCGAGGGCAACCTGACCGTTCGGGGCGTGCGGCCCGATTTCGCCTTGCCGTTTCAAGATCCCCGCCATCAAAAATTCATGGACACCCTCGCGCGCGATCTCCTCATGACGGGGAGCCTGCGCGACATCGACGTGATCCATTGCCACACCTGGTACACCCACCTGGCCGGCTGCCTGGCCCGGCAGCTGACCGGCGCGCCACTGGTGCTGACGACGCACTCGCTGGAGCCGCACCGCCCCTGGAAGGTCGAGCAGCTCGGCACCGCCTACCAGGCCAGCACATGGATCGAACACACCGCCTACCAGAACGCCGACGGCGTCATTGCCGTCTCCGAGGCCATGCGCGAGGATGTCCACACTCTGTATGGCGTGCCGCGGCAGCGGATTCGCGTCATTCACAACGGCATCGATCTCGACCAGTACCGGCCCACACCCGATCCCGCCGTGCTGGCTCGCCACGGCATCGACGCGGACAAACCGTACATTCTTTTCGTCGGCCGCATTACGCGGCAGAAGGGCATCATCCATCTCGTCCACGCCATTCCGCATCTTCAGCCAGGGACGCAGATCGTCCTCTGCGCCGGCGCTCCCGACACGGAGGAGATCGGCCGCGAGATGACGGAGGCGGTCGAGGAAGCGCGACGAAGCACTTCCAATCCGGTGATCTGGATCGCGCGGATGCTGTCCAAGGAAGACATCATTCCGCTGTATTCGCAGGCAGCGCTGTTCGTCTGTCCTTCGGTGTACGAACCGTTCGGCATCATCAACCTGGAGGCGATGGCGTGCGGCACCCCGGTCGTCGCCTCGGCGGTCGGCGGCATCAAGGAAGTGGTCCTTGCAGAGGAAACGGGCCTTCTGGTGCCGTTCGAGCCGCGCAGCGCCAGCGATTTCGAGCCGCGCGATCCGCAGCGTTTCGCTCACGATTTGGCCGCTGCGATCAATCGTCTTCTCGCCGACCCCGATCGTTGTCGTGACATGGGCGGCCGAGCGCGCGAGCGCGTCGAACGCTCGTTCGGCTGGGCGAACATCGCGCGGCAGACGTGCGATTTCTATAAGCTGTTGTCCGCGCCCCAAGCGTAAGCCAAGGTGAGCGGGGTTGCGTAAGCGCCCCGAGTGGCCCTCGCTTAGAACCTGGAAAAAAAGGAGCCACAGATGAACACAGATGAACACGGATAAAGGACAAAAACAGAGAAAGACAAAAGACAGCGGGAAGGAGCGTTCCTCGGTATCGCTTTTCTTGTTGTTTTGATCCGTGTTTATCCGTGTTTATCTGTGGCTCATTTTTTACAGGTTTTTACGCTTCGGGCACGGATAATACGTCCTCCGATCCCTTCACGCGCGGAACGCAAGCCCGTAAACGTCCGGTTTTGAGGACTACCCTGATCGTATCGTGCTGCGTATAGTTAATGGATGACCCAGCGCGAGCTTTTGCAACAGGAGAAGGAGCCATGAAACGCGTATCTCGATGGTTGACCCCAACAGCCGTGGCGCTGGCTTTCCTAATGGCGGGTGCAAGCGCCGTGCAGGCGCAGGTGGTCTACTATCCACCTGCTCCCGTGGCGGTCGCGCCGGTGGCCTCCTACTATGCTCCGGTCACCACCTACTACGCCCCCGCGCCGGTGGCGACCTACTATGCCCCGGCGCCGGTCGTCACGTCCTACTATGCCGCGCCTGCTCCCGTTGTTACGTCCTACTACGCTGCGCCGGCCGCGGTGACGACCTATCGCTATGGTCTGTTCGGCCGTCTCCGCTCCGTACGCAGCTATTACGGTGCTCCCGTGGTCGCCGGCTACGGCTATTACTACCCGTAAAAACTGCGTTCTCTCCCATTTCCCTGGCCGCCTGTGCTTCGAAGCGAGCGCAGGCGGCTTTTTTCATCTCGGCGCAGCAGACCGGCCTCGCTACAATCCCCCCCGCCTTGGTGGTGCCTTCGCTCCGCGACGGCACTCCGAGTCGTGGAGCGACTCGGCCACTCTCTCTTTCTGTTGAGGAGCCAATTCATGCGTACCATGCAGCAAACCTGCTGGGCGATCCTTGGTTTGACGCTCAGCTGTGCGCCGGTGCTGGCGCAGACGCCCCAGACGGCCGCGGCTCCGGCGTCGGTGCAGACCGCCCCGGCCCCCGCGGCGAACGCCGTCGCCGCCACCGTCAACGGTCAGGCCATCCCGGAAAGCGCTGTCCAGCGCTCCCTTCATCGCGTTCCGCCCGCCAAGCAGGCCGAAATCCGCCCGCAAATCGTCCATTTCCTCGTCGATCAAGCTCTGGTCGATCAGTTCCTGCTCCAGCAAAAAATCGCCGTCGATCCGAAGGAAATCGACAAGGTCCTCGACGACATCAAAGCGGAAGCGAAAAAGGAGAAAAAAGACCTCGCCAAGGTCCTGGAAGAGATGAAGCTGACCGAGGCGGAGCTTCGCGAGCACATCACGGCGGACATCCGTTGGGGCAAGTTCACCGAGACGCGAGCAACCGACAAGGTCCTCAAGGATTTATTTGACGGACAGAAGTATCTTTTCGACGGCAGCATGGTGCGTGCCCGCCACATTTTGTTGACGTTCGCCGCCGGCGATGCCAAGGCAGAAGCTCAGGTCGTGGCCCAGCTACAGGCCATCAAGCAGGAAATCAACAAGCAAGTCGCCGATGGTTTGGCCAAGCTGCCGGCCAATACGGACAACCTCAGTCGCGAGAAGAAGCGTCAGGCCCTACTGGAGGAAGCGTTCTCCGCGCAAGCGAAGGCGAAGTCCGCGTGTCCCTCGAAAAAGGACGGCGGCGACGTTGGCATGTTTGCGGTCTTCGATGCTTTTGGCCGCATGACCATGGCGGAGCCATTTTCACGGGCGGCCTTCGCCTTGAAGCCGTTCGAGATCTCCGAGCCGGTCAAGACGCCGTTCGGCTACCATCTCATCCTCGTTACCGATCGCAAGCCGGGCCGGGAAGTGAAGTTTGAGGATGTCAAGGAGATGGTCAAGGATCATTACTGCACCGGCCTGCACGATAGTATCGTCAACGAGGCGCGGCAGCGCTCCA
>Ga0335075_10007530_pt1 | contig 16754 bp, 15 predicted proteins | sample Lox_Sample_24_FD_206723 | JGI IMG/M metagenome (GOLD analysis project Ga0335075, IMG submission 206723) | Soil microbial communities from Loxahatchee National Wildlife Refuge, Florida, United States - Lox_Sample_2.4 | ecosystem: Environmental > Terrestrial > Soil > Wetlands | place: USA...
GCAGCGGGTAGCCGCGCGCTAGCCGCGGCGCTATCCCGGCGTGCAGCGCGAGCGCGTGAATGCCGGAGTACGACAGAACGAACGTGCCCCCGGCGAGAGCGGCAATGCCGACGCAAACTGCAGCCATGCCGAGTATCCGGACGGCACGAGGCGCCCGCTCCGGCTGGGCAGTGTCAGGACGCGGCGTCGCGTGTTCGCGGGTAGTAAGCAGGCGATCCCGGCTGCGAACTTCGCGGCCGGGATCTGGCCCGTCGACCGTCTCCGCGCTCATCGGCTTAGTGAGTCCTTCCTCCGCAATGCCCTGTCGAGTGCGTTCCCCTTATAGTCAGGAACGGGCGGTGCTGCAAGGAAGCGCGCGGTAGCCGGGCGTTTGGTGCGTCCCGGCCTATCGTGGCGATCCTCGTGAAGCCCCCTAGTCTGCCCACGCGCTCGACGAAGAGCCGGTCAGAAGGAGACGAAATGGCGTATTACCGGATGACGGGGGAGGTTCCGCGCAAGCGCCACATCCGGTTCCGTGACGCGGCCGGGCACCTGTATGCCGAGGAGCTGATGGGCGAGGAAGGGTTCGTATCCGACTCCTCATTGCTGTACCACCAGCATCCGCCGACAGCGATCGTCAAGAGTGAGGGTCTGCGGGACGCGGCGGCGGAGGCGACGGTCAGGCCCAACTACCCGCTGCTACCGCGCCATTACCGGACGCAGGACCTGCCAGCGGGCGGCGACCTGGTTCTCGACCGGCAGCTGATGATGGCCAATGATGACGTGCGCATCTCGTTTGCCGCTGCGGACGCGGCGTCCGACCTCTACCGGAACTCATCCGGCGACGAAGCCGTCTACCTGCGCTCGGGCTCGGCCACTTTCGAGTCGGTCTACGGCAGCATCGAGGCGGTTGCCGGCGACTACGTCATAGTGCCGCGCGGAACCATCCACCGCTGGCTCCCGGCCGCCGGGGGGGTGCACGCGCTGGTCGTTGAGGCGCGCGGGCACATCCGTCCGCCGCGGCGTTACCTGTCGCAGTACGGGCAGTTCCTTGAGCACGCCCCGTACTGCGAGCGCGACCTGCGCGGCCCGGCCGGTCCGCTGCTGGCTGACGGCGAGGACGTGCCTGTCATCGTGCGCAACTCCAGCGGGCTGACCAGGCTGACGTACGCCTACCACCCGTTCGACGTGGTGGGCTGGGACGGCTACCTCTACCCGTACGCGTTCAACATCGCTGATTTCGAGCCGATCGTGAAGCGCACGCACGCGCCGCCGCCGGTGCACCAGACCTTCGAAGGACCGAACTTCGTCATCTGCTCGTTCTGCCCGCGACCATTCGACTTTGACGCGGAGGCAGTGCCGATCCCGTACAACCATCACAACGTCGACTCCGACGAGATGATGTACTACGTGGCCGGCGACTACTCCGCCAGGAAGGGCTCGGGAGTAGGGCTCGGTTCTATCACTCTGCACCCGTCGGGTTTCACGCACGGGCCGCAGCCGGGTGCGGTCGAGGCTGTCATCAACGGCGTGGCCGAGGGCAAGACCGCGACAGATGAGACTGCCGTGATGATCGACACGTTCAGGCCACTGCTGCTCGCTGAGCCAGCCGGCCCGGCGGAGGATCCCGAGTATGCCTGGAGCTGGGCAACTGCTGCCCGCGGCACCGGGCGCCCTGAAGGCCCTGCTAGCTCCGGCTCCGCCGACCGAGGTCCGGCGTTCTGACGTTGTCCGCTGGGGGCGGGTGCTGTCGGAGTGCCGGGCGCCTCACAGCATGATCTTTCCGCCGGCTACATCGAGCGTCGACCCGGTAATCCACGCGGATGCGTCGGATGCCAGGAAGAGGGCGGCAGCGGCGACGTCGTCGGGCTGGCCGATCCTGCCGAGCGGGAAGCTGGCACCGAGCGCGGAGCGCTGATCCGCTGACATCCAGGCCCGCATCTTCTCGTTCTCGGTCGCTGACGGGGCGATGCAGTTGACCCGGATACCGCGAGGGCCAAGCTCGCCGGCTAGGTGCCTGCCGAACGCGATCACGCCGGCTTTGGCTGCTGCATAGCCGGCTGCCGACCCGGCGGCTTGCCGCGCCGCCGCTGATGACATCAAGATGATCGTGCCGCTGCCTCGCGCTGTCATTGCGGGAAGTACCGCGCGCGTCGTGTAGAAGACCGAGTTCAGGTCGGTCTCGATGATCTCCCGCCAGTGCTCAGGCGTTTCCTGGTCGGTTGGCACTGGCATGCCATTGCCGCCGGCGAACGCCGCCAGAATGTCGGGCGGCCCCAGCTGCCTGACGACGGCTGCTGCCATCCGGTCCAGGTCGCCGGGCACTCTGCAGTCGGCTGCCGCCCAGATCGCTCGCCCGCCGCGCTCGCTGACTCCGGCTGTGACAGCCGCCATCGCCGCCTCGTCGCGGCCGACGACCGCGACCGACGCACCGTTTGCCGCGAGCGCCGCAGCGGTGGCCGCGCCGATGCCGCGCGATCCGCCGGTCACGATGGCTACCTTCCCGGCTAGGTCGGGATAGCTGCCGTACCGCGCCGGAGCAGTGCCCGCTCGCGTTGCCCTGTTATCCATCTGTCCTCCTAGATCCGAGTCTGCCGGGGCTCCCTGCCGCTGTGTCAGCTGGACATCAGTGAGGGCCGGAAGGCTACAAGAAAGCTTAGATCACTAAGCATTAGAGATCAAACCTTATCCCTTATCTTTACCTCCTGGCTGTCAGGCCAGGCATGCCACGCGCCAGCCTGGGGACGTAACCTGGGGTGATGGCAGCCGACATGTGCAGCCCCCGATGGCCGTACTAAGAAGCCAGGCGCTCCGCCGATGGGCGATCGTGGCGGCTGGGGTTGCAGTCCTGTGCCTGCTTCCGGCCGTAGTAGCTGCCCTCCCGGTGCCAGCTTCGGCTTTGTCAGCGACCCAGCTGCGTGCGCGGATCGCGGCGTCCGCAGACGTGTCGTTCCAGGGTTATGCGGAGAGCTACGTTGACCTGGGCTTGCCCAGCCTGCCTGACCTCGGCAATGTCGTCTCGCTGCTTGACGGCAACACGAACCAGTACGTCTGGTATCGCTCGCCTGCTAGCTGGCGGGCAGATCAGCTCACCACCGCCGGGGAAAATGACATCTACCAGACCAGCCAGGGCACTTATCTCTGGAACTACACGAACAATCAGCTCACGAGAGTCGTCGGGTCGCAGCCGGTGCGCTTGCCGGAAGCACCGGATCTGCTGCCGCCGGAGCTGGCCCGCAGGCTGGTCGGCTTCGCCAACAGCGCCACTAGATTCAGCCGGCTGCCATCGCAGCGCGTCGCGGGTGTCGACGCGGCCGGGCTGCGGCTGGTACCGGTCGACTCGGCGTCCACCATCACCGCAGTCGAGATCTGGGCCGATCCGCGAACCGGCCTGCCAGTCAAGGTTGAGGTGTTCGGCCAGGGGGAGAATGCCCCGGTGCTAGTGAGCCGTTTCCTTGATGTCAAGGAGGCCAGCCCGGCCACGGCGATTCTCACGCCGCAGCCTGGCCCGGGCATTGACCTGAGCACGACGTCGCTACCCGACGCGAGCGGAGTGCTGAACGGGTTCGGCCCGCCGCTGCCCGGCCAGCTCGGCTGGATCCAGCGCGTCGCCAACCCGGCCGGCCTGTCCGATGTCGCGGCATACGGCGCCGGATTCTCCCGGTTCGCTGTGGTGCCACTACCCTCCAGGGAAGGTAATGCCGCCCTCTCGGCGGTAAGCGCGGTCGGCGGAACGATTACGCTCACTAATGGCACAGCGGTCGACGTCCAGACACCGCTGATCGCGATGCTGCTGGCTCGCGCATCGGACGGGCAGGTATACCTGCTGACCGGTGCGGTAACCGTGAGCCGCCTTGAGTACGCCGCCGCCCAGCTACTGGAATCGCAGTGATTGTTACCACCGGCCTGACCAAGCGCTTTGGCCAGGTACTTGCCGTCGACCATGTCGACCTCAATGTGCGCGAGGGAGACCGGTACGGCTTCCTCGGCCCAAACGGCTCAGGCAAGACAACAGTCGTGCGCATGCTGCTCGGCCTGGTTTACCCAACGAGCGGCAGCATGGAGGTGCTTGGCGCGCCCGTGCCGCAGCGCGTGTCCGCCGTGCTGCCGCAGATCGGCGCGCTGATTGAGTCCCCGTCTGCTTACGGGCACTTGTCCGGGCGTGCCAATCTCATGCTGATCGACTCCTCGGGCCCGCGAGTACCCGGTGGCCGCAGGAATCGCAAAGACCGGGTCATCGAGGCGCTTGACCGAGTGGGACTCGGCGAAGTTGACGACCGTGCCGTGCGGAAATACTCGCTGGGCATGCGCCAGCGCCTCGGGCTAGCGGCGGCGCTGCTGCGCTCACCGCGGCTGCTTGTGCTCGACGAGCCGACAAACGGCCTCGACCCGCAGGGCATCCGCGAGATTCGCGACCTCCTAACCGAGCTGAACCGGGGCGGTACAACCATCTTCCTGTCCAGCCATCAGCTGTCCGAGATAGAGCAGCTATGCACCAGGGTCGGCGTGGTCGACCGCGGCAGGCTGGTCCTGCAAGACGACCTCGCGCTGCTGCGCGGGCCGACCGGGCGAGTGCTCGTACGGACGCCCGACGCCGCGCAAGCGGCGGCAGTGCTGGACGACAAGGTTGTCGATCGCGACGAAGACCGGCTGATCATCGACGACGCCGACGTCGCGCTGGTGAACAAGCAACTGGTCGGCGCAGGGCTGCGAGTCACCGAGATCGGGCCTGAACGGCGCTCGCTAGAGGACCTGGTGCTGTCGGTGACCGGGGCTGGTTCTGACCGGTTCGGCAGAACGCGCGCGCCTGCCACCGGGGGATTCAGCGCCGTGGTCAGTGACGGCAGCGGCGCGGCGCGCGATGTCGAAGTCGGCCGGAGTAGCCAGTGATCGGCGTTGAACTGGCCAAACTAGCCCGCCGGCCGCGTAGCTGGGTGGCGATCGCGCTGCTCTGCGGGCTGCCGATCTTGGTGGCGATATTCGTCGCCGTCACGAAGGTGGCACCGCCTCCCGGACAAGGTCCCGCGCTGCTGTCCGCGGTGCTGTCCAACGGCTCACTGTTCCCTGCCGCAGCGCTCGCGATCGTGCTGCCGATCTTCCTGCCAATCTCCATCGCGGTCGTTGCCGGCGACGCGATCGCAGGCGAGGCAAGCGCGGGAATGCTGCGCTACCTGCTGGCCAGGCCAGTTGGCCGCACCCGCCTGCTGGTCGCCAAGCTGATCGCGCTCATCGCCTACGTACTGTTCGCGGTCGTTGCTGTCGCGGTCACGTCCTACATCGTCGGGATCATACTGTTCGGCGACAAACCGATCGCGCTTAGTTCGGGCAGCATCACCAGCCAGGGTGTCATCGCGAACTCGCTGTCCGGCACCCCTCTCACGCCCGCCGACATTATCCTCAGGACCGTAGGGGCGGTCGCCTTCATCGCGGTGTCAATGCTCGGCGTCGGCGCGATCGCGCTGTTCCTGTCGACGCTCACCGACTCTTCCCTGGCCGCGGCGCTCGGTGCCATGGCGGCGCTGATCGCGAGCGCCACACTGGTCGCGCTCAACGCGGCCGCCTCCATCAGCCCTTACCTGCCGACCGAGTACTGGCTGGCCTGGCTCGACTTCTTCCGCCAGCCGATTCTGTGGCGAGATATCGACCGCGGGTTCGCGATCCAGCTTGTCTACGTCGTGGTGTTCCTCGGCGCAGCCTGGGCCAATTTCGCCAGCAAGGACGTCACCAGCTGAGCCGACCTCGGCTAGACGTCTACCGGCGTTGTTCTTGACTCATTGGCAGTCAGCCGAGGTCGGTGCCTGCAGCGGCCCCGTGCTGAGCGCCTGCAGGACCATCGCGGTGACATCGGGGTTAGTGGGCAGTTGCGAATGGGTGATGCTGACTCCCGGGCAGACCGACTGGATCTGCACGTCAATCGCCCCTGCCAGCCGGGCCGAATCAGGCGGGGTGACCGTCTGGTCGTCGGCCGTCCACAGGGAGAGCCAGTGCGGCAGCCCGGCCGGGTCGGCCACGTCCAGGCTGGCGAGCAGCGCGCTGCCCGGAGTTAGCTGCTGACAGGCGACCGGGCAGGCGCCCGGCACGAATGCCTGCGCCGCAGCGGCTAGCTCGGCGCCGTGAAACGGCGAGCCAAGCGTGATGACCCGCCTGGCCCGCGCGAAGCCGTCGTAACGCCTGGCCCAGATCAGCACGACCACGCCGCCGGCTGAGTAGCCGACGACGTCAACTGACGGGGCGCCGTGCGCAATAGCGCTAGTGACCGCGGAGTTGAGCAGGCCGGCGTCGGTGATCAGGCTGCCAGTCCCGGTGCCGGGCAAGCTCAGCACGGTCGCCGTCCGGCCGGTCGCCCGTATCTGGCCGGCCAGCACGTCGAGCGCTCCGGTACTGCCGCCGTAGCCGGGTACCAGCAGTACCGGGCCGGGCTTGTTCTGCGCCGGTGCGGCCTGCTGGCCGTTCGGGGTCGCGGGACCGCCGGGAGAATGCGCAGCGCCAACTGCTATCCCGGCGATCGCCGCGGCAAGGACGACAACCACGACCGCGACGCCGAGCAGGCGACGGCGCGGCGACATGCCGGAAAGCGACGTGGCCAGGCGACTACGCCGCATGCGCTCGAGCGGCCCACTCATGACGTCAACCGTACGGGACGCAGTCCGCTGCCCCGTTCTCCCGGTGAGCCCGGTGTCTGCCATGTCCCCCGACGCCGCATGCGCCGCGTTCTCGCATTGAGCGCACCGTCGGCGAGCCGGCACGAGACGCACCGACGCGGACGCATCCCGTAACCTTGGGGAGTGACGCTACGCCTCTATGACACCGCTGCACGGGCGGTACGCGAGTTCACCCCGCTTCAGCCGGGGAGGGTCTCGCTGTACCTGTGTGGTGCAACGGTCCAAGCTCCCCCGCATATCGGGCATATCAGGTCGGGCGTCGACTTCGACATCCTGGTCAGGTGGCTGCGTGCCTCCCACTACCAGGTCACCTACTGCCGCAATGTCACTGACATCGACGACAAGATCCTGCAGGTCGCCGCACGGCAGGAGTTGCCGTGGTGGGCACTGGCCGAACGGAATCAGCGGGCCTTCACCAGGGCGTATGAGGCGCTCGGCTGCCTGCCGCCGGACGTCGAGCCCCGCGCTACCGGCCACGTCCCGGAGATGGTCGCGCTCATCCGGCGGCTGATTGATGGCGGGCACGCTTACCCGTCCGACGGCGATGTTTTCTTCGACGTTCACTCGCTGCCGAGTTATGGATCCCTGTCGGGCCAGCGACTCGAGCACATGCGGGCGGCGGGCGACACTGAGGACGTCGCCGCCAAACGCGACCCGCGTGACTTCGCGCTCTGGAAGCGGGCTAAGCCAGGTGAACCTACCTGGCCGACTCCGTGGGGGCCGGGCCGGCCCGGCTGGCACCTGGAGTGCTCGGCCATGTCCACCAAGTATCTCGGCGCCACATTTGACATTCACGGCGGCGGACTCGACCTGCTCTTTCCGCACCATGAGAACGAGCAGGCCCAGTCCCATGCCGCCGGGGATGGCTTCGCCCGGTACTGGCTGCACAACGGCCTGGTCAGGATCGGCGGTGAGAAGATGAGCAAATCGCTCGGCAACTCGCTGCTGATCGACGAGATGGTCACCAAGGTCCGGCCGGTCGAGCTGCGCTACTACCTGGGCCAGGCCCACTACCGATCACCGATTGACTACTCACCGGAAGCGCTGGCCGAGGCCGCTACTGCCTACCGCCGGATCGAGGGCTTCGTAACCAGGGCAGTCGAGCTGGCGGCTGGCGAGATGTCTGACGCTGAGCCTGCCGCAGCGGAGATCTCGTCCCTGCCCGCGGATTTCACCGCGGCGATGGACGACGACCTGGGCGTTCCGCAGGCGCTGGCGATCGTGCATGACAGCCTTCGGGACGGGAACGCGGCCCTGTCGGCCGGTGATGCGAGCGGCACCGCCAAGCGCCTTGGTGACATCAGGGCCATGCTCTCAGTTCTCGGCCTCGATCCGCTTGCGGCGCCGTGGGCTGCCGCGGAATCGGGCGGAGATCTGCGCCCTGTCGTGGACGCCCTCATCGGGGTCGCGCTTGCGCAGCGGGAAGCGGCCAGAGCCCGCAAGGACTTTGCCGCCGCCGACGCCATCAGGGATCAGCTGATAGACGCTGGCATCCTGGTGGAGGACACCCCGCGCGGACCGCGCTGGGAGCTGCGCAAGTGACCGCCCAGTCAGCAGGAGGCAGGTCAGCTGGCGGCCGCGCCGCAGGAGGCCGCGGCGTTGGCGGGGGAGGCAAGACCAAGTCGGGCAAGCCGCGGCCGGGCACCGGCGGCTACGGCAAGCGAAAGCTCGAGGGCAAAGGGCCAACGCCACCCGCCGAGATGCGGCCAGGTCACCCCGCCCAGCGACGGGCCGCCGCGCGGGCGAAGCAAGCAGGCCGGCCGGCGCCAGCTGCCGCCAGAGAGAAGACGGGTGGCGGCGGTGGTGCTGGCAGGTCAGACCGCGCCGCCGGAGCCAGGACCGGGACCACGCGTGCCGGTGCTGCAGACGGGCGCGAACCACGGTCCCGTGGCGCTGGCAGCGCGTCCGCCGAGCTGGTGGCCGGGCGGAATCCGGTGCTGGAGGCGCTGCACGCTCGCGTTCCGGCGACCGCACTGCACGTCGGACCACGACTGGATAGCGATGAGCGGATCGGCCAGGCCATCATGCTGGCCGCCGACGCGGGCATTCCGGTGGTGGAAGCCGGCCGGGCCGAGCTCGACCGGATCACTGGCGGCGCTATCCACCAGGGACTCGCACTGCGGATCAAGCGATATGCCTACGCCGATCCTGCCGACCTGCGCGACGCGGCCGAGGCCGCCGGTGCGCCGCCGCTGATCGTCGCGCTCGACGGCGTCACCGACCCGCGCAACCTCGGTGCGGTAGCCAGGTCAGTCGCGGCATTCGGCGGGCACGGCATCCTGGTGCCAGCGCGGCGCTCGGCGGGCGTGACCGCAGGCGCGTGGAAGGCCTCAGCAGGCACCTTGGCCCGGGTCAGGGTGGCGCAGACTGCCAATCTCGCCAGGGCGCTGGCAAGCTATCAGGAGGCGGGCCTGTTCGTGGCCGGCCTGGACGCCGCCGGCTCCGCCGACGTCGGCGAGCTGGAGCTAGCCGATTCCCCCCTCGTGCTGGTGGTCGGTTCGGAGGGGAAGGGCTTGTCGAGGCTCGTGGCAGAGCGGTGCGACGTGCTTGCCAGGATCCCGATCACCGGGCCCGCCGAATCGCTCAACGCCGGAATCGCCGCGAGCATCGCGATGTACGCGGTGTCGCGGCTGCGCACAGTGCGGAGGTAGCCGCCGCGCATATGGTGGTTGCGGAGGTGGTGCGCCATGCAGCCTCGCGAGCCGTCATTGCCCGATCATGGGGAGGCAGCCGATGCTGCCAGGGCGCGGCTCGCAACTGAGCTGCGGCGTCGCAGCCGTGCGCTAAGCCGGTCTGTGCAGGACGCATTCGCCAAAGTGCCCAGGCACGTGTTCGTGCCCGAGGTCACCCCGGCTGCCGCCTACCGGGACGAGGCTTTGGTTATCAAGTGCGGGCCTGACGGGATGCCGGTGAGCTCGTCCTCACAGCCCGCCATGATGGCCATCATGCTGGATCAGCTCGGCCTGCGGCCGGGCCACCGGGTGCTCGAGATCGGCACAGGCAGCGGCTACAACGCAGCGGTGATGGCTGCAGTAGTCGGCCCGGAAGGCAAGGTCGTGAGTATTGACATCGACCCGGAGCTAGTCGCAAGAGCCAGGGCGAGTCTGGGCGCAGCGGGTTATGACGGCGTTACCGTGATTTGCGCTGACGGCGGCTTCGGCGATCCGGACGACGCGCCGTTCGACCGGATTATCGTCACCGCGGGGGCCTGGGACATCGCTCCGGCCTGGCTGGACCAGGTGATCGCTGGCGGGCTGTTGGTGCTGCCGCTGTCGGTGCGGGGCATTCAGCTGTCCGTAGCGCTGCGGCGAGGCGACACAGATGTCTGGCGGAGCGTCTCTTCGTGGCGGTGCGGCTTCGTGCGGATGCTGGGCGCGTTCGCCGGGCCCGAGACGGTAGTCCGGCTGGGCGAGCCGGACGTCCTGGTCGCCCAGGTGTCCGACGGACGAGCGGTAGATCCTCAGGCGCTGCACGCAGCTCTTGCCGGACAGCCGGCCGCTGAGCAGGTCCTTCCGCCTCCCGGAGGGCTCGCCGAGCTCGGCGACCTGGATCTCTGGCTGACGATGAGCGCGGCCAAGCTGGACCGAGTCACCCTCGTGGCGGCGGGCAGCTGGTTTCCGCTTGCTCAGCTCTTGCCTGCCGGGTTCCTGGTTAGCGATGCCACTGAGGCGAGTCGCCTGGGCGCCGCGGTATTGCTGCCAGGGCGAGGCCGGGATGTCGAGCACGCCCGCAACCGGCCCGGCGCGGTGATTCGCGGCTTCGGGCCGGGCGGGTCGGCGCTCGTCGGCTACCTGGCCGGGCTGGCCCGCGAGTGGGCTGACCTCGGGCGCCCTGAAGCACAGCAGTTGCAGCTGACCGTGCGGCGGGCCGGCTGGGGCCGCACAAGCGCCGCCCCGCCGGACGGTGCGCTCTTGCTGCAGCGGCCAAGTGTCGCCATTGAGGTGGGCTGGCCTGCTGAGCGCGGCCGGGCGCGGCCGGGCCGGTCCTCGCCGTCGTGGCGGTGACCAGCTGTTTCGCTGTGAATCAGGTCAGCTCGCCCGGATGGCCGGCAGCTCGGCGATCTCGTGCAGCAGTGGCGCGGGGCCCACGATCAGCGGATCAGGCCGGCCGACGAGGTCTTCGTTCCTGCCTTCGTAGTCAACGCGGCGGAGCACATACCTCATCGCCTCAAGCCGCGCGCGTTTCTTGTCGTTGCTTTTGACAACAGTCCACGGGGCATCGGCGATGTCGGTGAAGAAGAACATCGCTTCCTTGGCCTCGGTGTAGTCGTCCCACTTGTCCAGAGACGCAAGGTCGATCGGGCTGAGCTTCCATCGCTTCACCGGATCGAGCTGGCGGTTGACGAACCGCCTGAGCTGCTCCGCCCTCGACACCGAGAACCAGAACTTGATCAGCGTGATGCCGTCTCTGGCAAGCATCCGCTCAAACTCAGGCGCCTCGCGGAGGAACTCCAGGCTTTCTTCAGGGCGGCAGAACCCCATGACCCGCTCTACGCCGGCCCGGTTATACCAGGACCGGTCGAACATCACGATTTCCCCGGCTGCGGGCAGGTGCGTGATGTAACGCTGCAGGTACCACTCGCTCTGCTCACGATCAGTTGGCTTTTCCAGGGCCACGACCCTGGCGCCCCGCGGGTTCATGTTCTCAGTGAACCGCTTAATGGTGCCGCCCTTGCCCGCAGCGTCCCGGCCTTCGAAGACGATGAGAAGTCGGCCGCCGACCGCCTTGACGTGCCGTTGCAGCTTGAGCAGCTCAATCTGCAGACGGCTCTTCTCCTTGTCGTACTTCTTCCTCGACAGGCGTTCGTCGTACGGAAAGTCCTGCCGCCACGTCTCGGCGATCGTGCCGTCCCGCTGCACCAGGACGGGCCCGCTCTTGCCGTGCCTGATCCGCAATCCCAGCTGTGCTGCCAGATCGTCGAGCAATTCGCCGATGCGCATGTCCTCGCGTTTGCCCGGCATTGCGGGACCTGCGGCCGGCCGGGTGGCCAGCGCCGTCACTGGTGCGAGTGCCTGCGCGCTCGGGCGTCCCTCACCGCGGCCGTGGCCTTGCCGGAGGCGTCGCGGAGTTTGCCGGCGAGCGGGCTGGAGGTTGCTTTGCCGGAGGCGTCGCGGAGTTTGCCGGCGAGCGGGCTGGAGGTGGCCTTGGTGCGGATCCGGTTGGTCATGTGGTCTGCTCGCCGCCAGGCGTTACTGTCCCCGTACTTTGCCTTGGCCTGCCCGTAAACACCGGCCGCCTTATCCCTGACCTTCGCGACGACACTCACTACTACCCCCGTTCCCGCGTTCGCCGCTGCGGCGCGGCATCCGCTATGAACGACCACGCGTAGATACCCTCGCCCATGGGCCGCACACCTGACGACCTTTCCGCCGGGGCTTGGCGGCTAGGGACTTGGCGCCGGTCGGCAGCGGCGTCGGCCCGCGCATCGATCTACCCCGACCTGAACGCTTTGAGGGCGAGTTCGCAACCTCAGAGTGAAAGGTCCCGGTGACGGCTTCGGTAAGAAGGCGTCCGGTTCGGAGGCTAGCGTGATCGACGCCAATCCGAGATCATTCTAGACAACCAAAGGTCCGGCTAAATCGTCTTGATATCCGACAAGTCTTTTTTGGCCAGTACCCGCCGTGGTTACTGCTAGATGGTTCGTACTAACTAGGGGTGATAAATGAGGTATTCAGTTCGGCGCGTGCTGTTCTGCGCGGGAGCGGCGGCGGCGGTCGGAGTATCGGCGTGCGCCCAGATCGGCACGGCTAGCGCAGCCGAGTCCACCACAGCTGCGCACCAGGTCAAGGCCACTCCGGCAGCGCACCAAGTCAAGTCCACGGCGGCAGCCTCTTACGTCCCGCCTAGGCATAACTTCAGCTTCGGCGCCCGTGGCGCAGCGGTCAGGAGCGTGCAGCGGCGCCTCAACCAGTTGCATTACTACGCCGGACCAGCCGACGGGAAATACGGCCAGGACACGGCCGAAGCGGTCTATGCATTCAAGGAGGCCCAGGGCCTGCCGTTGAACGCGGCTACATACAACCTGGTCACTGACAAATTCCGGCATGACCTCATCCACCCGCGGATGCCGAAGGTACTGGTCCCGCACGGCGCCGCCAACCGGATCGAGATCAACCAGAACGACGAGTTGCTGGTCCTGTACCGCAAGAACACGGTCCGGCTGATCCTGCACGTGTCTTCCGGCGGCGGCTACACCTACCCCTGCCCCGGCGACCCGTCGTCGACCTGCGGTCCGGCTATCACGCCGGACGGCAACTACAAGGCGCTGTCGTTCTTGCCCGGCTGGGTTACCGTGCCACTCGGCACCATGTATAACCCGGTGTTCTTTATCGGTACCGCATACGCGATCCACGGCGACGTGCCCGTGCCGTGGTATCCGGCTTCGCACGGTTGCGTACGGATCTGGATGGACGCGGCGCAGTGGTTCCACAAGGACGTCACGATCGGCGGGAAGCACGCCACCAGGATCTACATCCGCGGAACGGCTCCTTACTACCTCTAGCGGCTGCTCACCGCGGTGCCGCGGTAAGCCGAAATCGTGAATCTGCCCGTCCCGGCCTGGCCGGGACGGGCAGATTCAGTCGGGCGCGGGCTACCAGCTTGCCAGCGAGCAGCGCCTGGCTCTCCCGAGGCCCCTCACCTGGCGATACTGGGGAGATCGGGTAGCTAAGGGAGGATAAGCTACCTCGAAGCAGGAAATCCCTGAGATCGGAGTGGACCATGATGCGTCGGTTGGCCCTGACCGCGCTGGCCGCGACGGCCGCCGCCGGGCTGGCTGCCTGCGGCAGCACTGCGGGCCCGGCAGCTAGCGGTGCGGCCAAGCCCGCCGCCTGCACCTATGCGGGCATCCAGCCGCTGCTATACCAGAAGGGCGCACTGACGGTCGCTACCGACAAGCCCGCCTACCCGCCGTGGTTCGAGAACAACAACCCCGCTGACGGCAAGGGCTACGAGAGCGCAGTGGCCTACGACATCGCTAAGGTGCTCGGCTTCAAGGCATCTCAGGTGCACTGGGCTTATGAGCCGTTCGACGCCTCATACGCGCCGGGGCCGAAGAAGTTCGACTTCGACATCAACGAGATCTCCTACACCGCCCAGCGGGCGCAGGCCGTGTCCTTCTCCAGCAGCTACTACGACGTGCAGCAAGCCCTGGTCGCACTCAAGAGCTCGCCGATCGTGACCAAACACACGCCGGCCGAGCTGAAGACGTACGTGTACGGCGACCAGATCGGCACGACCAGCCTCGCCGTTATCACCGGCAACATCCAGCCCACGTCACAGCCCAAGGTGTTCTCGACGCTGAACGACGTCAAGGAGGCCTTGCAGACGCATGAGATCGCCGCGTTTGTGACCGACACGCCGACCGCCCAGTACATCTCGGCCGACGAGATCCCGGGTTCGGAGATGGTGGCTCAGTTCCCGAGTACAGGTGAGCACTACGGCCTGCTGTTCAGCAAAGGGAACCCACTGGTTAGCTGTGTCGACAAGGCCATCGCGAAGCTCAAGGCGAACGGGACGCTGGCCGCGCTGCAGAAGAAATACCTGCAGCTCTACCTGACAGTCCCGACGATCAAGCCGTAACGCCGGCGCGCCAGTTACTCAGCAGATGACGCAGAACGAACCCGACGGCGGCGGAGACCAGCACGGCCGCAGCGGCCAAGAGCCAGCCGGCATGCTGTCGCCAGGGTTGAGCGCCGGAATGCCCGCGGCCGGATTCCAGACCGCGGGCCGCGGCCCGAAGCTGCTATCAGGCGGCGGTACCCGGGCCACCGTGATCTCTACGGTGAGCACTCTGGTCGTGCTCGCCGCCCTGGTCGCGATCTTCCTCGCCGCTCCCGGTAGCAGCCAGGTCAGGCACACGTTCTTCGACCCGCATGACATGTGGCAGTCGTTCATCGGCGACCCGAAGAAGGGCTACTACTCGGTCGGCGAAGCCATCTGGCTGAACATCCGGATGTTCCTGGCTGCCGAGGTCCTGATCCTGATCCTGGCCCTGGTCATCGCGCTGATCAGGCAGTCCACCTCGGCAGTGCTCTTCCCGCTCCGGGTGCTGGCGATGATTTACGTCGACTTCTTCCGCGGCGTGCCGCTATTGCTGGTGGTCTATGCCGTCGGGTTCGGCCTGCCCGCGCTGCGCCTGTCGTTCGTCTCGAGCCAGTCCTACGCCGTGTACGGAGTGGTCGCGCTCACGCTCTCGTACTCCGCGTACGTGTCCGAGGTCTACCGGGCTGGCCTGAACTCGGTGCACCAGAGCCAGGTAGCGGCAGCGCGGTCGCTCGGCCTCTCGCACGGCACGTCCCTGCGGTATGTCATCCTGCCCCAGGCCGTACGCAACATCGTTCCGCCGCTGCTCAACGACTTCATCAGCTTGCAGAAGGACACTGCGCTTGTCGGCGTGCTCGGTGCGATCGAAGCCAACCAGGCGGCCCAGATCTACGGGAGCACTGTCTTCAACTACTCCAGCCTGACCGTCGCCGCCATCCTGTTCCTGATCCTGACGATCCCGCTAGCCAGGTTTACCGACCGGCTCATTGACCGGGATCGGCGGCGCAGGCTGGCCGGGGCCGCCGCGTGACCGCGGCGGGCCTCACGCCGGACGGCATGACCGCGCCAGGCCCGGGCGAGCCGGCGGTCGGGGTCGACGAGGTGTACAAGTCTTTCGGGCCGAACCAAGTGCTCAGCGGGGTCAGCCTGTCGGTCGCCGCGCATGAGGTGATCTGCCTGATCGGCGCCTCCGGCTCGGGTAAGTCCACGCTGCTGCGGTGCGTCAACCTGCTTGAGCCCATCGACGCTGGCCGGATAGTGCTCCTTGGCCAGGACGTGACCGGCCCGAACGTAGACGCCAACGCAGTCAGGCGCCGAGTCGGCATCGTGTTCCAGTCCTACAACTTGTTCCCGCACATGACCGTGCTGCGGAACGTCACGCTGGCGCCTACGAAGGCGCTGCGGATGCCAAAGGCGCAGGCCGAGGAAGCAGCTGGCGAGCTCCTGTCTAGGTTCGGGCTGGCGGACAAACGGTCGGAATATCCGGACCGCCTGTCGGGCGGCCAGCAGCAGCGGGTCGCGATCGTCCGGGCGCTGGCGATGCAGCCGCAGGTCATGCTGCTGGATGAGGTAACCAGCGCACTCGATCCTGAGCTCGTCGCCGAAGTTCTCGACGTGATCAGGGAGCTGGCGGACGGCGGGATGACCATGCTGATCGCGACGCACGAGATGGGCTTCGCGCGGGATATCGCCAACCGGGTCTGCTTCCTCGAGGAGGGCCGGATCATCGAAGAGGCGCCACCCGCCGAACTGTTCACCGAGCCCAGGGACGACAGGACTCGCCGCTTCCTGCGCAGGATCGTCGACGCCGGCCGGATGTAACCGGCCGGCCAGGCAGCCGGCCGGTGGGCAGGTGCCAACTGTAGATCGGCAGTGCCGACGGACGGAGAAGCCGGCCGACTATTCAGCGCAATGCGGCAAAATGGCTTATTGACGGTTGCCGTCACGCCAACCAGATGGTCGGCCCGTCGCGGGCAGCCCGTTTCTGCCAGTTACCAGGTGCTGCCAGCCAAGGCTGGAGGGTCAGTGAGCGACCAGGTCCCCGATGGCTTCAGTGCGGGCTCGCTGGTAGCCGGCTACCGCCTGGAGGAGCGAATCGGCGAGGGCGGCATGGCCACCGTCTTCCGTGCTTATGACGGCCGCCTGGGTCGCTACGTCGCACTCAAGATCCTGGCGCCCGCGCTGGCGAGCGACGAAACCTTCCGGCAGCGGTTCATCAGGGAATCGCGCGCGGCCGCCGCAGTCGATGAGCCCCACATAGTCCCCGTGTTCGAGGCGGGCGAGTCTGACGACGTGCTGTTCATCGCGATGCGATACGTTCGCGGCGGTGACGTGCGGTCGCTGATTCGCGGGTCCGGGCCGTTGCCGGCCCTCCGGGCCGCCGACATCGTCGCGCAGGCGGCGTCCGCGCTCGACGCAGCGCACGCACGCGGGCTGGTGCACCGGGATGTCAAGCCCGCCAACATGCTGCTCGAGTCGTCGGGCGCGGGCGCAGGCGGCGCCGACCATGTGTACCTGTCCGACTTCGGGCTGAGCAAGGGTGCGCTCGCGGCAACTGACCTGACGGAT
>Ga0335075_10007531_pt1 | contig 16753 bp, 13 predicted proteins | sample Lox_Sample_24_FD_206723 | JGI IMG/M metagenome (GOLD analysis project Ga0335075, IMG submission 206723) | Soil microbial communities from Loxahatchee National Wildlife Refuge, Florida, United States - Lox_Sample_2.4 | ecosystem: Environmental > Terrestrial > Soil > Wetlands | place: USA...
ACCGGAAGCCGCGGACGCACTACGTCGTCGCGTCATGGGGTTGGTGATGCTTGCGGGAATTACAGGGCTTCCGAAGTAGGATCCCGTGTAGCCGAAGGCCGTCGGATGGCCGGCCGACGACAGCGGCGCGTTGATGTTCGCCTCTTCTTCGACCCCCGGCGGCGTCGGCAGCTGGTTGTAGATCCCCTGGAGCGTTTGGTTCATCTGATTGCGGTACTGCCGGCGCTGGAATTGAGGCTCGACGAGCGCGTAGTAGTTGACCGCCGTATTGCCGGGCAGCAGCAAGTTCAGAAAAGGGCTGAGCGGGGTCGTGTAGCCAGCCCCGAAACGCGGCTGCATGTAGGGATAGGTATTTTGGGCCGAGGCCGGATTGGCGGCCGCAACCCACCAGGCGAGCAGGACGGCGAGCGGAGCCAGGACGAAGCGCTTCATGACATTCCTCCCGTGGCTTGGTACACGGTGGTCTCGCGGGACAACCACCGGAGATGGAGACGTTCTCTTCTAGGGTAGCTTTCTCGTCGCCGTCCCGCAAGCCAGCTGCGCCGAGGAAGCCGCTTGCGGCTTAGCGTTCTTCGCGCTAAGCCGCAAGCGGCGCCCCCGGCGCGCTTAACGGATCAAGCCCAAACCACCCGCGCTGCTCGAACCGTTCTTGATGGTGTTGACCGTGCTGGCGCCCAGCAGCGTGACACCGAAGCTACGCAGGAACGGCGAGTACAGCTTGGACAGGAACGTATCGGCCTTGATCAACGGGCTGGAATCGACGTAGACGCGATCGCCGGGGAAGATCTGATAATTGGTGGCGCTTTGGCCGCACTTGGCCACACCCACCCAGTCTACCGGCAGAATCTTCGGCGGCTGGCCGGCGCGGGTGGCGCGGGCGACCCATACCTTGTGCTTGTTGGCCACGGCCGGCAGACCGTTGACCTTCGCCAGGGCATCGAGCACCGTCTCGTTGCCCGTTACCAGGAACGGATAGACTTGCTGGCCGTAGCCGCCGCCGTCGGTGATGACGTAGTAGTATTTGCTGTTATAGGCGAGCACGTCCACCTGCAATTCCCTCTTGATCAATTCCAGTGCATTGACGCCCTCTCGGCGAAATTCTTTCTCCCATACTTTCTCGGAATCCGTGCCCTTGATCTCCTTGCCTTCCTCGATGTCCGGCAAGCCGCGCAGCAAGCCCGGCATGATTTCCAGTAAGCGCGCCGCCACGGCGTCGGCGACTTGCTCCAGGGTCATGCCGACAACGCGGATCCGGCCGTAGACACCCAGGTTGATAAAGCCGTCCGGCGTGACCAGGTACTGATTCTGAATGCGTTGCAAGCGCAGCGTGACGCGATCGGAAGCCTGGATGAGCAGGATGTCCGGCGGCTCGACGACGTAGGGCGGCAGGGCCATTTTCTCGAACTCGCGCGGCACGTTCGGGTACGGCGGATGCATGGGAGGAACGGCGCCGTTAGAAACGACGACATTCGGCGCCGCAGCCAGCAACCGTGGCTGCGGCAGCACGATATTGCCGGGTGCGGCGGCGTTGTTCTCAATAAGGGGGCCGTTGCCGCCGACCGTTCCGCTGTTTCCGGCGGGTCTCGGCGCACCGGAGGGGAGTCGCGCAGGCATTACCGGCGCGCTGGAGGCGATCGGGGGCGCTCCGCCTTGCAGCTCTGGACCCGACACGGTCTGCATGGCGCTGACGCGCACCACGGGCTGAAAAGTGCTGGCGATGACTTCACGTCTCCCGGCCGCCAACGGAGCGCCCGGCACCGGCTGGAGCGTCACCGGAGCATACGCCGCTCGCTGGTAGGCCACCGGCTGCGCCGCGTATCCGGCCGATGGCACCGCGGCACCGCCAGGCGGCAGAGAACCGTCCGCCGGCTGCGCCGTCGCGGGGGAGATGGAATACGCATCGTGGTCGGAGCGGCTCGAGTGGCAACCGAGGCTGGCCAGCAGCAGGCCGGCGAGGGTTGCCGTTCCAGCCAGGAGCGATCCTCGGCTTCTGACAGGCATGTCCCGATCCTCATGAGGAAGTTCGTCTAGGTGGCGCATCCGTGGCACACCCACGAAACTATCGGTAACGCCGCGGCGCCGCTTTGAGCTTCTCTTGCCCGAAGCGCGTCGTCTCGCCTCCTCACGCCGGTCACGACTGGTATTTCGTGGCCCGTTTATCGGCACGGGTTTATCTTTCCCCGTTTGACATTCCCGGCTCGCCTTGTCTGCCCACTTCAACACGTGCGAAACTGTATTGACTTGAAAAGCCGGCCCACAGTAAGATCCCTCCACGCCGGAAACTCCCCCTGAGCTGAACACGTCAGGGGATGGCTATATGTGCATAAATGGCTCAGAATCGCGCGGCCCCTCGGTGAGGGATGCCGGAGGCCGCGAGCTTTTGTTCCGCCAAACCCCGTGAGCTTTGAGCGGACCGGCCCGTGTCACCATGGAAAGGATGCCATGACGTCGCGAACTACCCGAGTCTCCACCCGGTCGCTTGTTCCTCTCTTGCCCATCTTGCTCCTGTCCGCATGTTTCCTGTGGGCCTTCGCCAGCACCCTGGTGGATCTGGCCCACGTCTGGCGGACCAACGATCAGTATTCCCACGGCTTCCTGGTGCCGGCCTTCGCGCTCTTCCTGCTCTGGCTGCGCCGCGACCGGCTCGATCGTTCGGCGGCCCGGTCGGGATTGGTGATCGGCAGTCTGCTTCTGGCACTGGGAATCGGCATGCGGCTGGCCGGCGTGTACTGGTATTATCTCCCACTGGACAGCTATGCCATCGTGCCCTGTGTGGCCGGCCTATGCTGGCTGCTGGGCGGCTGGGCGGGCTGGCGCTGGGCCTGGCCGGCCATCCTCTATCTGGCCTTCATGATCCCGCTGCCGTACCGGCTGTCCACGGCCATGTCGGCGCCGCTGCAAAGTCTGGCCACTACAATCAGCACGTACATCATGCAGACCATCGGGCTGCCCGCGCTGTCCGAGGGCAACGTCATCGTCCTCAACGAGGCGCGTCTCAACGTCATCGAGGCGTGCAGCGGACTGCGCATGCTCGTCGTGTTCGTGGCCCTGTCCACGGCGATGGCGCTCCTGACGCGGCGGCCGCTGCTGGACAAGCTCATCTTGCTCATCAGCGCCTTCCCCATCGCTGTCGTGTCCAACATTCTCCGCATCACCCTGACCGGCATCCTGCACGAGACCACGAGCAGCGAGGCGGCCAACGCCTTCTTCCATGATCTGGGCGGCTGGGTGATGATGCCGCTGGGTCTGCTGTTTCTGGCCCTGGAGCTGAAAGTGTTGTCCCATCTGCTGATCGATCCCCCTCCCGCTCCCCCGCGAGCGGCTCGCGATCCGGCACTGCGGCGCGTGCGCAAGCAGCCACCGGCGCGCGTTCGTCAGCCGCGGCCGACCTCCGCTGTGCGAAAGGCGGAACACGCTCCGCCCCTCGCTGCCAAACCCCAAACGGACAGAGGCTGATTCGCTTGGAGTGAAAGCCGCTTGCGGCTTAGCACGTTCGTAGTCCGCCAAGCCGCTTGCGGCTTTGCAGAGGACGTTTCGTGGATGGGATTCACCAGGATTAGGGAGATTCGACCGTGATACCGCAGGATGCCGGTTTCCCCGAACCCGCCAAGAAGGCGCCGACTTCACGCCGCGAGACCAAGGCCGTGGCCGGCCGCATCGACCCATCGCCTCGCGGCCCGGCCGGCCAGCCGCAACAGGCGATGACGCCGGCGGGATTGTCCTCGTCGCCGGACCTCGGCACGTATTTGCAGGCGCTCAAGCGCCGCTGGATCAGCGCCGCCGCGCTGGGCGGCACCCTCGCCGTCCTCGCCGCCCTGGCAGCCTGGTTCCTGCTGTCGCCGAAGTACATCGCCTTCGGACGCGTCCGCGTCGCTTTTGATGTTCCGACTCCCCTCGACAAGATCCCGGGCGGGCGCGGCGACTTCAAGACGTATTTGAAGACCCAGGCCGGGCACCTCTCAGGCCGCCCCGTCATCTCCGAGGCACTGAAGAGAGACGAGATCAAGGCGCTCAACCTCGAGGCGCGCACCGGGAAAGAGCCTGCGCAGTACATCGATGAGGAGCTGAAGGTCGAAGCGCCGGACGATCAGGAGCTGGTAACGGTCCTGATGAGCTCGCCCGATCCACAGGTGTCGCTGGCCATCGTCAAGGCGGTCATCGCGTCGTACCTGGATGTGATCGTCTACGCGGAGAAGGAGGAGCGCCTCCATCGGGTCGCCGACATGAACAAGCTGCTGGACAAGGCGTCGGCCGCCCTGAAACAGAAGCAAGATCGGCTCAACACCATGATCGGCGAGGCGGGCGATCTGGATCCGGCACTGCTGGCTATCAAGATCCACGAATTGACCGCGGGCATCCGCGAATCCAATAGCCAGCGCAGCAGTCTCCGTCTTGAAATCCGCAAAGCCCAGGCGGATCTGGCCAGCCACAAGGAGCGCATCAAGGCGCTCAAGGACGCCGCCGTCTCCGAGTCACACGTAGAGGCCGCCCTCAAGAACGATCCCCTGGCCCAGAAGCTCAAGGCGGATATTCACCATGCCCAGGAGGTCATCGACGACTTTGAGCAAAAATCACCGGGCGTGCCGTATGTATCGCTGACCTCCAACAAGAACCGCATTCGGATGGCCCAGGCCAAGCTCAAGAAACGCAAAAAAGAGCTTCAGGAGGAGCTGGAGGCGGCGGTCGAGGCGTCCGGCGACGGCGGCAAGGAGGAGCTGGAGCTGGTCCGCGTGACCAAGGCCAATGCCATCCAAGCCATGGAAGAACACCTGGAATACCTGGGCAAGAACCTGATCGACCTCAACAAGGAGCTGACCAAATTGAAGCGCGTCGATCATGCCGAGCAGGATCAGCTGCGCAAGACCATCCTCCAGGAAGAAGAATTCGTCAACAAGCTGACCCTTGAGCTGCGCAAGGAAGAAGTGAATCTGCAATACAGTCAACGCGTCACGCTGGCCCAGGACGCCGAGCTGCAAAAGAAGGACATGAAAAAGCAGATCCTCGGTGTGGCCCTGTCGCCGGTGGTGGCCCTGCTGGGCGTGTGCATGAGCGTGGCCTGGCTGGATGTGCGCCAGCGCCGCATCCGCTCGGCCGGCGAGGTGTCGCGCGGCCTGGGCATCCGTGTCGTTGGCGCCGTGCCGACCGTGCCCAACCTGGAGCATCACCTGGTCGGGCCGACCGGCGAGCCGGACCTGGAAGGGCATCCGGCCCTGGAATCGATCGACGCCCTGCGCACGCAGCTGCTGCGCGACGCCGACGACGTGCATACACGGCTGGTAATGGTCACCAGCGCCACGCACGGCGAGGGCAAGACCACGGTGGCCAGCCACCTGGCCAGCAGCCTGGCCCGCGCCGGACGCAAGACGCTGCTCATCGACGGCGACCTGCGGCGTCCGTCGGCCCATCAGCTGTTCGAGCTGCCGATGCAGCCGGGCTTCAGTGAGGTGCTGCTCAGCGAGGTCGAGCTGACCGACGCCGTGCAGCCGACGACGCTGGACGGTCTGTCGTTCATGGCGGCCGGTCAGTGGGACCGCGAGGTGCTGCACGCCCTGGCCCGCGACGGCGTCGAGGGCATCTTCGAGAAGCTGCAACAGGAGTTTGATTTCATCGTCATCGATTCGCATCCGGTGCTGCCGGCCACCGATTCGCTGCTGATCGGCCAGCGCGTCGATGCGGTGATCCTGTCGGTGCTGCGGGAAGTCAGTCAGATGCCGCGCGTCTACGCGGCGTCGCAGCGGCTGACGACGCTGGGCATCCGCGTGCTGGGAGCGGTGGTCAACGGCGCCGATCCCGAAGAGGCGTTGGCGGCCACGGCCCACGCCCGCATGGTGGCGCATTAACCTTTACTCGGAGCCGCTTGCGGCTTAGCGAGACCCGCTAAGCCGCAAGCGGCTCTCCAGAGAGGAACCCAACGATGAAACGATGGTTCGCCGCCCTGGTTGGCTCGATCGCCCTGGTCGCCTGCGGCATCGTGCATGGTTTCTGGACCGACCGCTGGTCGCCTCCCGTGGAAACGGCGCAGGCCGCCGAGCGCCTCAACGCCATCCCGCTGGAGCTGGGCGATTGGGACGGCGAAGCGCTGGAGGTCAAGCCCGGCGAGGCCGGCAACGACGTGGCCGGCTGCATCAAACGCACCTACGTCCATCGCAAAACCGGAGTCACGGTGTCGCTGTTTCTCGTGTGCGGGCGGTGGGGACCGGTCTCTGTCCACACACCGGAGGTCTGCTACGGCGCCAGCGGCTTCCTGCTCAACGCCAAGGCGCGCTACGACCTGGCGTCCGGCGACACCCTGTGGAAGACCGACGCCACGCGTACCAACGCCACTGAACAGACGCGCCTGCGTCTGTACTGGGGATGGAGCGACGGCTCCGCCTGGACGGCCGCTGTCGATGCCCGCAGGCAGTTCGCCCGTCGCCCGGTGCTGCACAAGCTCTACGTGGTGCGGGAGCTGAGCGGATTGAACGAGCCTCCCGGAAGGGAGCCGTGCGAGGAGTTTCTCAATCTCCTGGTGCCGGCGCTGCGGAAGACCATGTTCGCGCCCAGTTAGCCGCTTGCGGATTGTGGGGCACGTTTCCAACGTGCCGGCTGCAACACGCACGTTGGAAACGTGCCCCACAAACCGCGAATGACGTCTGTTCGCCGAAGGAGCGGCGAAGAGGCGTTGATTTCTCTGACCTGGACTTTTGCATGGAGGCAAGACCCTTGCCGACAAATATCACTTCTCGATTGGCCGGCGACGAGACGGCCATCCAGAACGACGATCGGCCCGCGATTCTGTCATTGCGTCTCGAGCGCTCGGCGGTCGGCCGATCGCCGGTCCGCCCGCTGCGGCATCGTTGGTATCTCGGATGCAAGCACGTCGCCGATTTTATACTGGCCGCGCTGTTGGCGGTGCCTGCCGTGCCGCTGGTCGTCATGGCCGCCCTGCTCGTGCGGCTGACCTCGCGAGGCCCGGCGTTTTACACGCAAACGCGCGTCGGCGAGGATGGGAGGCTATTTACGATCTGGAAAATCCGTTCCATGGTCCACAACTGCGAGTCGCTGACCGGCCCGCGCTGGTCGATACCCGGCGATCCACGCGTTACCTACATCGGCGCCTTTCTCCGCGCCAGCCATCTCGACGAATTGCCGCAGCTGCTCAACGTGCTGCGCGGTGAGATGAGCCTGATCGGCCCGCGTCCGGAGCGTCCGGAATTCGTGCCGGAGCTGGAGCGCGAGCTGCCCGGCTACTGGCAGCGGCTGACGGTGCGTCCCGGCGTGACCGGCCTGGCCCAGGTGCAGCTGCCGCCCGATTCCGACCTGACCAGTGTGCGCCGCAAGCTGGCCCATGACCTGTACTACATCCGCCATCTCAGCCCGTGGCTCGACCTGCGCTTGCTGTTGTGTACGGCGTTCTACGCGCTGGGCTTACCCTTCGGCGTCGCCGGCAAGCTGCTCGGCATCCCCGACGGTGCGGTCGTGGAAGAGGCCATGCGCGACGCGCTCGGCGACCTGCCGGCCCCCCGCGCTCGCCGCAGCGCCTGAGAGGAGAACGCAAGATGCATCCGCTCAACCTTGAACAGCAGCGCCAGCGTCGATCGGAAACGACGGCCGCTCCGCGTCCGTTCATCTCGGTGATCGTTCCGGTGCTCAACGAGGCGGCGTTCATCGCCGACACGCTGCACCAATTGCTGGAGCAGCGCTACGACCGCAAGCGCTTTGAAGTGATCGTCGCCGACGGCGGCTCGACCGACGATACGCGCACCATTGTTGCCGCGCTGCAAACGCGCTACGCCAATCTTCGGCTGATCGACAGCTCGAAACGCTGGTCGAGCGCCGGCCGCAACGCCGCCATCCGCGCGGCCCGTGGCGAGATCGTGCTGCTCATCGACGGCCATTGCGATTTGAGAAATCCGCATTATCTTCAAAATCTCGCCGACGCCTTCGCCCAGAGCGGTGCCGACTGCGTTGGCCGGCCGCAGCCGCTCGATGTGACGGGCGCGACGCCTTTACAGCGCGCCATCGCCGTCGCGCGGGCGTCGCGCCTGGGCCATCATCCCGCCTCGCACATCTACGCGGATCGCGAGGGCTTTGTCCCGCCCGAGAGCGTGGCCATCGCGTATCGCCGCGGCGTCTTCGACACGGTCGGCCTGTTCAACGAGCGGTTCGACGCCTGCGAGGACGTGGAATTCAATCATCGCGTGGCTCGCGCGGGGCTGAGCTGCTGGTTCACGCCGTGCGTACAGGTGCATTACCATCCGCGTTCGACTCTGCCCGGCCTGTTCCGGCAGATGGTGCGTTACGGCCGCGGCCGGGTGCGTCTGCTCCGCGAACATCCGGACACGTTCTCGCTGCCCGGCTTCGTGCCGGCCGCGTTCCTGGCTGGCGTCGTCGCGGGATCGCTGCTGGCGTGCTGGAGCTCGCTGCTCGGCCTGCTGTATGCCGGCGTCCTCGGCGTTTACGGCGCGGCCTTGCTGCTGTTCAGCCTGGCCCTTGTTGTGCGCCAGCGCGATGCCCGGCTGCTGCCGCTGTTGCCGCTGGTTTTCCTGACGATTCACGCCGGCGCGGGAGCGGGCGTGTGGTGCGAGCTGCTGCTCGGCCCACGGAAGCCGCCGGAGCCGGCCGTGCTTGAGCTGCAATCCCAATCGCGCGCTGCCTGAAAGGAGCCTCGGCATGATAACAAGCTTGCGACTTCATGCGGAGCGACAGCGAGCCGCGCCCCCCGTCCCGCGCCCGCTGCTCAACGCGCTGACGATCGACGTGGAGGATTACTACCACGTTTCCGGCTTTGCTCGCTGTGTGTCGCGCCGGCAGTGGGACGATTTGCCGGCCCGGGTCGGCGACAGCACGCGGCGTGTTCTCGATCGGCTCGCCGAGGCCGGCGTGTGCGGCACGTTCTTCGTCCTCGGCTGGGTAGCGGAGCGGCAGCCGGCCCTGGTCCGCGCCATTCGCGACGCCGGGCACGAGGTCGGCTGTCACAGTTACGCGCACCGCCTCATCTACGAGCAGACGCCGCAGCAGTTTCGCGTCGATTTACGGCTGGCGCGTCTGGTCCTGGAGGACATCCTCGGCGAGAGAGTCACCGCGTACCGCGCCCCCAGCTTCTCGATCACCCATCGCTCGCTGTGGGCCTTGGACATTCTGCTGGAGGAAGGTTTCCTCTTCGATTCGAGCATCTATCCGACGCATCATGATCGCTACGGCATCGCCGGAACGCCCTTGCAGCCGCATCGCATCGAACGCGCGGGCGGCAGCTTATGGGAGTTTCCGCCCCCGGTTTGGCGTTTGATGAAATATCCGCTGCCGGTCGGCGGCGGCGGCTACTTCCGGCTTTATCCGTACCGCGTGACGCGCCGTGGACTGTGGGCGATCAACGCCTCGCGCCGGCCCTTCGCCGTCTACCTGCATCCGTGGGAGTTTGATCCCGAGCAGCCGCGCCTGCGTCCCGGCGTGATGCGGGCCTTCCGTCATTACGTCGGCCTGCGGCGGACCGAGGGGCGTCTGGTTCGGCTGCTGAAAGACTTCCGATTCGGCACGTTGTCCGAATCTCTCGGTGAGTGGCTATCGAACGTCCAGGATCTGCCGCTTGCGGCTTAGCGAAACGCGCCCCAATCTCCTGGTGAGCCTCATGCGAAAAACCTCCGCGAAACAGACTTTTTTCTCCACCGCAACACGCTCCGCGTCCGCCCTGCGCGTTGTCATGGTGGATGAGGAATTGCCCTATCCGCCAACTTCCGGCAAACGCATTCGCACGCTGAACCTGACGCTGCGGCTGGCGCGGCGGCATCGACTGACATACGTATGTCACCGCAATGCCGACGCGGAAGAGGCCCGTCAAGCGGCCGATTTCTTCGCCGAAAACGGCATCGAAACCATCGTCGTCGATCGCGCCGTCCCCACGAAATCCGGACCGCGCTTCTATCTGCGCCTGGCGGCGAACCTGCTGTCGCCGCTGCCCTACTCGGTGGCCACGCACAATAGCCGGGCCTTGCGGCAAGCCCTGGCCGAGCTTGCCCGCAAGCAGCGCGTGGACGTGTGGCATTGCGAATGGACGCCCTATGCCGAGATGCTGGGCGGCATCGCCGCGGAGCGGCGCGTCGTCATGGCCCACAACGTCGAATCGGTCATCTGGCAGCGCTATTACGAGACGGAGAACAATCCGCTGAGCCGCTGGTACATCGGCCGGCAGTGGCGCAAGTTCCAGCGCTTCGAGCGGCGCGTTCTCGGCGCCGTCGAGCGTACCGTCGCCGTCAGCGACACGGACGCCCAGCGATTTCGCACCGATTTCGGCGTTTCGCGCGTGGACGTGGTCGAGAACGGCGTCGATACCGAATATTTCCAGCCGCAAGCGCGGCGGCGCGAGCCGGGACACTTGCTGTTTCTCGGCAGCCTCGATTGGCGGCCGAACCTCGACGGTGTGAGCCTGCTGCTGGAACGCGTCTTCCCGGCGGTGCGTGCGGCCGAACCTTCGGCGACGCTGTGTCTGGTGGGACGCAATCCGCCGGGTTCCTTGCGGCAACAGGTGCTGCGCACGTCGGGAGCTGAGCTGCATGGCAGTGTGCCGGACGTGCGGCCGTATCTCGCCGATTGCGGCCTGCTCGTCGTGCCGCTGCGCATCGGCGGCGGCTCGCGGCTGAAAATTCTCGAAGCCTTGGCCAGCGGCACGCCGGTCGTCTCCACGCGCGTCGGCGCCGAGGGACTGTGCCTGGAAGCGGGACAGGATCTTACCGTCGTCGAGGACATTGACGATCTTGCCGGTGCGCTGATACAGGCCATTCGCCATCCCGAGGCGATTCAGGCGGAAGCCGAGCGCGGCCGGGAGAAGGTGCTCGAACACTACGACTGGGACCAGCTCGCGGAGCGGTTGGAACGAGTGTGGCAGCAGTGTGCAGCGGAATCCAGGCCGCTTGCGGCTTAGCATTGAACTCTTTTCGCTAAGCCGCAAGCGGCTTAGGGGAGAATCTTCGTCATGAATATCGTTCATTTGACGGCCTCGACCTTTCACGGCGGGCCGGAGCGACAGATACTTGGCCTGGCCCACCATCTGCCGGAGACGGACCAGAGCGTCTTTCTGTCCTTCGCCGAGGGCGGGCGTTGCCGGCAGTTTTTGAGCACGGCGCGGCACCACGGCTTCGAGGCCGTCGGCTTGACTTACGACACGCCGCGGCTGTGGTCCGCGGTGCGCGAGATCGCCGAGCAGCTCGAACGCGTCGATGCCGACGTGCTGTGCTGTCACGGCTACAAGGCCAACCTGCTCGGACGCCTGGCGGCGCGGCGGCGAAAGGTCCCCGTCGTCGCCGTGGCGCGGGGATGGACGGGCGAGAGCTTCAAGGTGCGTCTCTATGAGCGGCTCGATCGCTTCCATCTGCGTTTCATGGATCAGGTCGTGTGTGTATCGGAGGCGCAGGCGGCGCGCGTCCGCCGCGCCGGCGTGCGCGCCGACCGCATCCGCGTCATTTACAACGCCATCGATCCGGCGCGCTTCCTCGAGCCTGACGCGCGCTATCGCGCCAAGCTGATGCGTTACTTCCGCCAGCCGCGTACGCACATTATCGGGGCAGCGGGCCGTCTCAGTCCGGAGAAGGGCTTTGACGTGCTGGTGAGGGCGGCCGAGCGCGTTCTCCGCGAGCAGCCGTCCGCCGGCTTCGTGCTGTTCGGCGAGGGGCCGGAGCGTGCGAGCTTGCAGAAACAGATCAACGCCGCCGGCCTGGGACAGAGCTTCGTCCTCGCGGGCTTTCGCGCCGACCTCGATCGATTCTTGCCGCACTTCGATTTGCTGGTGCTGCCGTCGCACACGGAGGGAATGCCCAACGTCGTTCTCGAAGCGTTCGGCGCCGGCGTGCCCGTCGTGGCCACCGCTGTCGGCGGCACGCCCGAAGTGATCGAGGACGGCGTCAGCGGCTATCTAGTTCCCGCCGGCGACGACGCAATGATGGCCGGGCGCATCAGCGAGGCGCTGGACAATGCCGACGACCTGCCGGACATGGGCCGCAAGGGACGCCTGTGCGTGCAGGAGAAATTCGGCTTTTCGACCCAGGCCGAGCAATATCGCGACCTGTTCGTGCAGCTGAGCCCGGATGCCGCCGAGAGGGAGAAAGATGAGCTTTGGACCGACGAGACGCCGGTCCCGCCGGAAGACAGGAACGGCGAGACTTCGGCCCCACCGACCGATGAGATGCCGGCGATTACCCTGGATGACGACTTTCTCGCCACGGAATCGACATGCAACAATTGAGACCCCCAAAAACTGTTTTCCGTGCGGCGGCTGCGCTGGCGCGGAGGAGCCGCACCGCGGACGCCTCGCCGCGGCCGGTGCGGGTGTGCTTCCTCATCGATGAGCTGGCGCCGGCCGGGACGGAGAGTCAGCTGCTGGCGCTGATTCGCCATCTGGATCGCCGGCGTGTCTGGCCGTACCTGTGCCTGCTTCGCGGTGACAAACCGGTGTCCCAAGCACTGGAGCCGGACGACTGCCCGATCCTGCGCTTGAACGTGGGAGCGCTGCGCCATCCGGGGACACTGCTGCGGACGTGGCGGTTTCTGCGCTTCCTGCGGCGAGAGCGCATCGATGTCGTGCAGGCGTATTTTCCCGACAGCAGCTATTTCGGCATTCCGGCGGCGTGGCTGGCCGGCGTGAAGCACCGCCTCCGCACGCGCAACAACATCGGCCATTGGCTTACGCCACTGCATCGACGGCTGGGACGATTGCTCAACGCCTTCACCACGCAGACCATCGCCAACTGCGAGGCGGCGCGGCAGGCGCTGCTCGCGGCCGAAGAACCGCGGCCGGAATCCGTCCTTGTCCTGGAGAACGGCGTCGATCTCGATCGATTCCACAACCTGCCGCCGCTCACGGTCGGTGTGGGGACGACAAGACCGCGCGTCGGCGTGGTGGCGAATTTGCGAGCCGTCAAGGGGCTGGATGTTTTCCTCCGCGCGGCGGCCTTGATTCATGCCCGGCATCCGCAGGCCCATTTCACGATCGCGGGAGAGGGCGAGCTGCGGGCGGCGCTGGAGCAGCAAGCGGCAGCGGAGGGGCTGGCGGAGCATGTTACGCTGCCGGGTAGTGTCGCGGATGTGCCGGGTTTTCTCGGCGAGCTGGACGTGGCGGTGCTTTGCTCGCACGCCGAGGGCATGTCGAACGCGCTGCTCGAATACATGGCCGCCGGCCGGGCCATCGCGGCCACGAACGTTGGAGCCGCGCCGGAGCTGATCGTGGACGGTGTTCATGGCCTGCTGGTGCCGCCGGGCGATGCCCACAAGCTGGCCGAGGCGATCGGCCGTCTGCTCGAGGATCGGGAGCTGGCGCGGCGCCTGGGAGCGGCGGCACGGCTTCGGTCGCAGGAGCGCTACAGCCGCGCGGCGATGGTGCGGCGATTCGAGGAATTCTATCTCTCTCTGTCTCCCACTCTTGGCGTCGAAACGATTATATCACGGAGGGAAAATGGGTATTATACTGACTGACATTCCCGGCAGGCCCGGCCGCTTCTGGGGCGATAACACGACCTTCGTCGGTCCCGATCAGCCCTCGCCCCGGCTGCAACGGCTGCTCGGCGCGCGCTGGTCTCACAACCTGACCGGCATCGTGGCGGCCCTGCGGATGTTCGCCCGCCGCCGGCACTGTCAAGGCGTTGTCACCGACGGCGGCTCCAGCGGTATGCTGTTCGCCTGGTTGCAGACGCTGTGCCCGTGGGGCCGCAAGCCGCACGTTATCATCCAGTGCATGTGGGACATGCCGCCGTCGCGGCTGAAAGCCTGGCTCAAGAGGCTGCGCGTTCGTCTGGCGGCTCGTTCGGTGGATCGCTTCGCCCTCTGGGCCAGTCACGAGGTCGAGGACTTCGCCCGCGCCTTCGGCCTGCCCCCCTGGAAGTTTCAATACGTGCCGTTTCACCACACGCTGCACGATTTTCAGTACGAGATCCGCGACGACGGCTATCTGTTCGCCGGCGGCAATTCCGATCGCGATTATCGCACGTTAGTCGAAGCGGTGCGGCCCATGGATGTGCCGGCGTGGATCGCCATGACCCAGCGCGATCTGCTGGCGGGCGTGGAGGTGCCTTCACACGTGCGCGTGGAGGGGACGACTCCGGAAGGCTTTCGCCAGGCGATGGCGGGGGCGAAGCTCATCGTCGTGCCGATGCGCAAGGACACGCTGCGTTCGGGCGGACAGCAAACGGTCCTCAATGCCATGCTGATGGGCAAGCCCACCATCGCCGTCGGCCGCCGCTGGGCCGTCGATTTCATCACCGACGGCGAGGACGGCCTGATCGTCGATTACGAGAATCCCCAAGAGCTGCGCCGCGCCATTCGCTGGGTCCTCGATTATCCCGAGGCGGCCCGGCGCATGGGCGAACGCGCCCGCGAGCGCGCCGCCTGGTTTACGACCGAGCGGTGCATGCGCACCATCCACGATCTCGTCACCGGCGCGGCGGAGAAGAGCCAGCCGCTGTCTCCGATCGATCCCCCTAACTCTCGCAAGGAGCCTGCACGCGATGCCTGTACGTCCGGCAATCTCGTCTGATTCCTCCGCCGTTGCGGTCAATGAGGCGATGCGTCCCTGGGCCGCCGAAGGCGAACGGCCGCGCGTCTTGCTCGTGGCGCGCTGGCCGGTCGGCAACGTCCGCGCGCACTTGCTGGCCAATTACTCGGCCCTGTGCGAGGGCGGCATTCGCTTCACGTTCGTCGGCCCCGCCAGCGAATCGCTGGAGCGCCTTCGCGCGGGCTTCGAAGGTATTGAGGAGCTGGAGTTTGTTGGCGCGCCGGTGGAAAACCAGCGGTGCCGGCTGTGGCGGATCGTGCGCGGCTTGCTCCGAGATGGCCGCTTCGATCTGCTTCATTCGCATGGCCTGACGGCGGCAGCTCACACCGCGCTGGCCAACCTCGGCATCAACGTGCCGCACCTTGTCACCCTGCACGAACGACTGCGCCCGGATCAGTTTCCCGGCTGGCCGGGATGTCTGAAACGCTGGATGCTGCGGCGCGCGCTCCTGCAAGCCGATGCCATCGTCACCGCCAGCGACGACGCGCAGGCGAGCCTGCTCGAACAGGTCCCGGCACTGCGCGACTGTGTCCATCGGCTGTTCATCGTACCCAACGGCATCCAGACGGAGCGCTGGACGGCCCTGCTGGAATCGCTGATTTCAAAACAGGCGAGCGGGGGGCGTCAGCCCCCTGATTCTTCGTACCAGCGAGAATCAGGGGGCTGACGCCCCCCGCTCGCCCATTCGGGAACAACGACATGATTTGGCTGCTCGGCGGATACATGTGGCTGTTCGTGCATCGGCCCTTCGAGGTCTGGCCGGCCCTGGGCGCACTCCAGATCGAGCGCGCCTACATGATCCTCATGCTGCTCGTTTGGCTGTTCTCGCCCAAGGGATGGATCGCCAATCGCATGCATGCGGTGACGGCCTTCTTCACGATCGCCCTGTTCATGACCTGGATGCTCAGTCCCTTCATGGACCAGCTGAAGCCCTCACAGACGATCGAGGATTTTTTCAAAGTGCTGGTCTTTTATGTCCTCGTGATCACGAGCGTACGCGACGAGCGTACTTTGAAGCTGTTGATAACCCTGTTCGTGGGCGCCGTCGCCGTGTACATGGCCCATTCGTTCCGGGAATTCCTGGCCGGGCGCTACGAGTATCGCATGGGCATTCGGCGGATGAACGGCGTCGATACGTCGTTCGGCGATCCCAACGGTTTCGCGTCAACCTTGCTGTACACGGTGCCGTTGGCGCTGTCGTTGTGGATGACAAAGCCGGACAGGCTGCTGCGGCTGTGTCTGATCGGCCACTTCCTCGGCGTGTGCATGTGCATCGTCCTGACAGGCTCGCGCTCGGCCTTGATGGGACTGTGTCTGTGGGGCTTTCTCTCGCTGCTGGTGTGGGTGCGGCGCAAAGCGCTGGTCGTGCTCCTCACCTGTGTTGCCGGCGTCATGGCCCTGGGTGTGGCTATCGTGGCGATGCCGCCCGAGCTGCAAAACCGCTATCTGACCATCATCGATTCCAGTTACGGTCCGAAGAACGCGGCGGAGTCGGCGAACGCCCGTTTGGAGTTCTTTCTGAAGTGCGTCCAGGCCTGGCACAGCAGCCCGGTGATCGGCCACGGACCGCGCTCCTTCGATTTCCTTGGCGGCAATGGGCAGGGCTGTCACAATCTTTACGGGCAGATTTTGTGCGAAATGGGCGGAGTGGGAGTGCTGGCCATGGCCGGCTACCTGGCCTGTTTCCTGCTCAACTGGCGGGAGATTCACCGCTATTATCAAGACCATCCCGAACGGCCGCGCGATTTCGTGTTCTATCTGTCGCGTAACATGGTCATCCTTCTCGTGCTGCTGCTGGTGCTCGGCTGTGGCGGCCACACGCTCTATCGCTACAACTGGCGCTGGTATGCCGCCTTCCAGATCATCGCCGTCCACTGCATTCGCAAACGAGAACAAGACTCTCAATATCTCTGTTCGCTTTACGCCGTGGAGGCAAGCGCGGCCCCGCTGGCAGCTTGACGTTCACCGTCCCAATTAGAAGAGAGGAGGGCAAGGATGTCCCACGACGAAACGACGACAGCCCACGATGCCTACCTGGGCCGCACTTATTTTGCCGAGCTGGACGGCCTGCGCGCCATCTCGGTCCTGCTTGTTATCAGCACCCACTTGTACGATTGCCCAGAGCGCTGGTGGTGGCTGGCGGGGCACAAGGGCGTGACCATCTTCTTCGTCCTGAGCGGTTACCTGATCACGATGCTGGCCTTGCGCGAAGAGGCGAGCCGAGGCCGACTGTCGCTG
>Ga0335075_10007532_pt1 | contig 16751 bp, 18 predicted proteins | sample Lox_Sample_24_FD_206723 | JGI IMG/M metagenome (GOLD analysis project Ga0335075, IMG submission 206723) | Soil microbial communities from Loxahatchee National Wildlife Refuge, Florida, United States - Lox_Sample_2.4 | ecosystem: Environmental > Terrestrial > Soil > Wetlands | place: USA...
CGGGGGAGTGCGCCTCCGGCAAGCCGTCGGGTTGTCCGTTCGCCTCTAGCCTGCCTAGCGCGGACGACATGACGCTCCTTCCTCACCGATGCTGTAACAAGGTGCCGCTGGCTTGAGTCTGAGTGCAGGCCGGTCTTAACACGGCCGCATATCCCCAGTACACAAGGTTACTTGCTTAAGGCAAACTAACTAGGAGCGCAAAGTATTCCAAGCGGCAGCCGGTACCTGGAACCGGGCCAGCGCTCGCTGACGTTGCACGCAGGGGCCGGATAATGGTGTCGTGAGCGTCATCCTGCAAACACAGCGACTGACCCTGCGGCAGTTCACCGAGGACGACGCAGACAACCTGTACGAGCTCAACAGCGACCCCGAGGTGATGCGGTACCTCACCGGCGGCAGGCCGACGCCCCGCGAGGTGCTCAGGGACGAGGTCATCCCCTTCCATCTCGGTGTCTATGAGCGGCTCGACAGGCTCGGGACCTGGGCAGCCGAGTCCAGTGCCACCGGAGAGTTCCTGGGCTGGTTCCACTTCCGGCCAGGAGCCGATGCGGATGTTACGAACATCGACCTCGGCTACCGGCTCCGCCGGGCCGCGTGGAGCAAGGGCTACGCAACCGAGGGGTCACTAGCCCTGATCACCATGGGCTTCACTGACCTCGGCGTTGAGCGCGTGTACGCGCACACCCTGGCGGTCAATACGGCTTCCCGGCGTGTGCTGGAGAAGTGCGGCCTGACGCTGGTCCGCACGACTCCGTACGACGGACCCGGCATCATCGAAGGCTCTGAGCACGGCGAGGTCGAGTACGCCGTTACCAGGCGCGAGTGGAGAGCACGGCCGGCAGGCTCTTAGCGCACTGCTGAATCGCGGTGCCGCGGTTGACGCCTAGTGTTGCTAGGCATAGCATCTCTTAGCATGTATCGTGAACGGCTCAAGGGAAACCTGGATCTCCTGCTGCTGTCCATCCTCTCGGCCGGCCCGGCGCACGGATACGCGATCATCGCCGCCCTCAGCGAGCGCAGCGAGGGCACCTTCGATCTGCCCGAGGGGACCATCTACCCGGCACTGCACCGGCTGGAGGACTCTGGGCTGCTGACCAGTTCCTGGGCGGAGGGCGAGGGACGCAGGCGCCGTGTATACGGCCTCACCAGCAAGGGAGTGGCTGCGCTGGCGGCAGAGCAGGCCGAATGGGGCAAGTTCGCGAGCGGCGTCCAGGCGGTACTGGGGTGGTCGGCATGAGCGCCGATCTGATCCAGCAGTACCTTGCGCGATTGCGCGCGAGCCTGCCAGCCCGCGAGGCCGAGCGGATCATGGCCGAGGCAGAAGACCACCTTCGCGAGACCGAACGCGCGGGGCTGGCGGTCGGGCTGACCGAGGACGAGGCGCAGGCGGCGGCGATTTCGGCGTTCGGATCGGTGACCGCTGTGGTCCGCGCACACCGTGCCCGGCTGCTGCGATCCCCCGCGTTGGCCGGCGACCTCGTCACTGCCGCGTGGAAGCTGATCTGGCTAATGCTGCTCGCGGCCGGCTTGACTGGTCTGCTCGACGTCATCATGGAATTCATGGTCGGCGGGGACTTCCTGAGCGGACTGGTCCCTAGGCTCACGCGCGCGCAGTGCCGGCACGTTATGTCGCAGTATCCGTACGCCGCTGGCAACTGTTCCCAGGCCTCGTTCCTGGGCGGGAGGCATGGTCTGCTGACCGTTTGCACCATAGCCGGGCTACTCGGGATCTTCCTGTTCTTGGCCTACCTGGCAATGCGGGACCTCCAGCGGAGCCGCGGACGGGCCGCCTGGCAGGTGCTGCCCGCGGGCTTCTTCCCGGCGGTCGCCGTCACCGCGTTCGGTCTGCTGGCTGCCGTGCTTTCCTGGCAGACCGGCGTCATCGCCGCCGACGGCGACGGGCCGGGTGGCCTCATGACGGGCGCCGTTATGGCGATCGCAGTGGCCGTCTTCTACGGCGTGAGGCTCCGCCGCGCGCAGCTAGCTGCCCAGAGCGTGCGCCTAGGTTTGCCCGCGGCCTAGGTTCTAGCTCGAGCCGGTAAGAGACTGTGACGTAGGGCGTTGGCGGGGCCGGCTCATGGTTGCCGGAACCAGGCGGGATGGTCTCAGGCTCGCTGCAGCCGGTTCCCGTGGCCGACGGACCGGTCCGCGTCGGCCGCGGGCAGGAGGAGAAGGCTCAGCAGGAAGGCTGCGGCGTAGAAGCCGATCACGCCGTCCAGGTAGTGTGCGAGCAGGGCACCCAGATAGGTCGGGCCTCCCCAGGCGTTGACGGTCTGGTTGGGGTCAAGACCGCCGGTGATCTGCATGCCCATCCGGACCGGGGTATACAGGAGCAAGAGGACCAGCGGCACTGCCGCGACGGCCCTGGCCAGGTTCGGCAGCGACAGCCCTCCGGCGAGCCGAATGGTCTGGCGCAGCCCTGACAGTCCGGCCGCTGAGAACGGGGCTGCCCACGGGGAAGGCCTCCGCTGCGGGGCGGGCTGGCGGGAGCGCCGTACCTGGATGCCGATGACCACGGCCGCGGCGACAGCCGCCAGGACGACATGAACCGTAATGGCGTTCGTGCCCGCCACGTGCTGCTGGATCCTGGGCGATCGGAGGGCGTATTGCACTGCCCCCTCGGCGAGCCCGGCAATCGTCAGCGCGGCGAAGACCGTGACGGTGGTCCGGGAGAGCCGGTAGCGGGGTTTGTCTAGCTCGGCGCCGGGATTGCTGAGCACACTCACTGCGCAGTCCGTCCGGCCGCGTTTCCCCGCTCGTGACCCAGGCGGCGGGCGGCGATGACCCCGGCGAACGCCAGCCATGGGCCGAGGGTCGCGGCAAGCGCGAGCGCCCGCGCGGGACTCGTCGGCGCCCACAGGACGTTCGCGGTCAGGCGGGCACGCACGGACAGGTACACCATGCATCCCGACCACAGCAGCGACGCGAGGACAAACGTCAGCCGCGGGTGACCCGAGGCTCGCAGCTTTCCCGCGCTGACCGCCACATCGAGGACTGCGCGTGGGGTGAGGCGGGTGTCTTCGAGGAGAGCGGCGAACTCCTCGCCGAAGGTGGCGCGCCACTTCCTGGGGTACAGCGCGACGAGCAGGCGGATCATCCCCATTGCAGCCGTGCCTTTCCTGTCTCGACGATCCGGGACCAGCTGGCGAGCTGTGCCTGCAGTGCCGCCCGGCCCGCGGCGGTGATCTCATATGGGCGACGGCGGTCCTCGCTGTCCAGCGGGCGGATGAGGCCGCGCTCCACCAGCTTGGTGAGCGAGCCGTACAGGGTTCCAGGGCCGAGGGTGATCTCGGTCTGCTGCCGGATGTCCTCGGTGATGGCGTACCCGTGCTTTGGGCCGTCGACCAGCGACAGCAGCACGAGCACCCCGGGCTCCCCGAACCGGGCCAGCCCGTCCTGGTCGCGCCCTTGTCTCGCCATACGTTGCATCGTATGACGTAGTAGTGAGGCCGTCAATGCGCCCGGACCCGCTGCAGGATTCCGACGCGATTCCAGCAACCCTGAAAGGTCGCATCTAACGCGACCCGCTCAGCGGATACGCCTGCGGATTTACGAGCAGCGCCACCAGCTCAAAGGACGTGGATCGGTTACTCGCCAGGAAGTCGCGAACGCGGGCGAGTGGCCACCCAATCGGCAACGACGGCCGCGTCTCGCCGACGGGACAGCCGGTAACTCTCTGCTCCGCCGAGACAGCAAACGTAGAAGGCAGTCCCGAATGCGATATCCAGCACTGACGAGCGATCGCCTGCGATCCGTAGAACCCCGTCGATAACGACACCGCTAGCGATCGCGTAGGACCAGACCTGCGGATAGGTCTTAGGCCGCCACCGTTGTACTCGCCGGATGGCAGTCAGTCGGCACAGCGCGCCGCTCGATCCTCCGCTCACGACCCGAAATGTAACGTACTAGGCGGGCTCATGGCCACCACCCACGGGACGCAGTCATGATCGGCTATCCAGCGGCACCGACTGTCTACACGCCGTAGGCTACATATGTCGGCGACTTGTGAGGGCAGCGTAGTGGGCTACGACGACGGCCGGGTGGCGTGTACTGATCAGGGGATCATCCTGCGCAACTATTACGGGCCATTCGTGGCTAAGCGCATCAGCTATGACTCAATTCGCGAGGTGCGGGAGGTCCCGAACAGGTGGAAGCAGCGTTCCGGCGGGAGTGGTGATTTTGTCTACCGGCTCAACTGGGATCCGCGCCGCAAGCACAAGGACCGGGCGCTTGTCATCTACCTGAATCAGAAAGAGTCAGCGGCAGCCAAGGTCTCGGCGCTCCGGACGGCGGGCGAGGTCGGCCCGCTGGTGAAGCCCGTCATGACTCCGGACGACGTCAACCAGGTGATTGCCGAGTTGTCCGCCCATGGCGTGCGCGTCAGTCGCGGTCAGGCCGACTGATCCCGCAGTTGGCCACGCGGCAAGCGTCTGGACCAGCTCAGCTTCGCGGATCGGTTCCTAGTTAGGCGGCCTTGACTGGCGGTGGATGGCTCCGCAGGGTTTTGGTGCCGTCGGGGCTGCGCGGTGGGCGCCAGCAGTTCGGTGGGCGGCAACAAGCGGCCGTCGAGCTAGCGGGGCGTTTTAGTTAGTCAGGCCGCACCCAACTGCCGGAGTGGCCGGGCAGCAGGACAGGCCCGACGCCGGGGACGACTTGCGACCGAGCCTCGGCGAGCAGGGCAGCGGCAGCCTGCGCGGCATTCTCCCCGGTGCGGGACATGCGAGCGGCGATGAGTCCGGTCACGATTGGCGTCGAGAAGGACGTGCCACTCCACTTCGCCATGCCATAGAAGTCCCTCACCTGATTGGTGTAGGGGGCGACATGGCAGGTGTAGGTTCCAGTCGCGTAGGCGTTGACAAGATCACGCCCAGGCGCGTACACATCGACCCAGCCGCCGAAGTTGCTGAAGGTGGCGCGGCCGTGCCAGTCGCTGCCCAGCGCGCCAACAGCAATCACGCCTGGAAACGCGCCCGGCCAATTCGGCCGCCGGTTGCCGTTGTTGCCTGCCGGGGCAATGCACACGCTGCCCTTGGTCTGCTGCAGGCGCTTGAGCCATTGCTCGAAAGCGATAAGCGGAAGGTCGTGTCGAGACCGCGTAGCGATACTCAGGTGGAAAATGTCAACCCCGCGACGGAGTTCGTCTTCGAGTTTGGTGACGAGGTCCGATTCCACCTGGCTACCGGCAATCGAGAAGGCGTTGCTGACAAGGATCTCTGCCGCGGGGGCCATGGCACGGATCACGCCGGTGACGAACGTGCCGTGCCCGGTATAAGCCGGGATCGGCTGGACTCCGCCCGGCAGCATTGGTGGCAGCGGGTCGATATCAACTGCCTGCACCCCGGTAAGCCATGAACATGCCTTGTCGGCGTCCTCGAGCAGGCCAGTGTCGGCCACGTAGATCAGCGCATCGGTACCGCCGTTGTCTCTCCGCACCGACGGGTAGGGCTCGATCCCCTCGTAAACGGGCTGTGGCTCGGTGGCCGGGCAGATGAGCGCTTCGCCATTCGCCACCGTCAGGACGTGATCGGGCGTGGCGGCTCCCTTGCCGAGTTGCCGGTCAATCTCGGCGAGCGCCTCCTGTACGGTCGGATGCGGGTCAGCAAGCACGAGGACAGCAACACCGCCGACCACGCGCCGCAGCCGCTCTGGCTCATCGCGTACCAGGTCGCGCTCGGCAGGCTGACCGAGAATCTCAAGGACCCTATCGAGGTACTCGGCACGGACCAGGATCTGGCCTTCAACATAGAGATGGTCAACTCCGCCGTCCGTGCGTGCAGCCTTAACCTCCGGTCGCCGATCGGAGGAGCCGCGGAAGGCCCTGACAACGTAGTCAATCTCGTCGACGACCTTCTGGTCGAGGCCGACTCGCCAGTCCTCGGTTTCTCCAGTCATGTCCTACCTCCACAGACTTCGATGTCACGCACGCACCTAGGCGGTCGCAAGAACCCTTCCGCCGCTGCCTGGCAGGGACAGGCGGTACGTGCGCACCCGCCTCAATACGGAGGCGTCACTAGTCAGTCTGATACCTGGTGCTATGCCCAACTACGTGATGTTGTCTAACTGCGACCAAAGCTTCTCGCCAGTCATTCCCTGAGACCGGCATAGAACATATTTTCGTTACATCCATGCACCACTCGACATGAGGCAGACCTACGATTTCTTTCGTGGCAGACGACACTCCAGCGGACGTTCCCGGCCAGCGGGATGTCGATGACCTGCTGCCGCTGGCTATGTCCCGCCCACGCGAGGCGCTCGCTAAAGCGCGGAACATCCTTGCGGGGAGGCCCGGGCCGATTGAGGCGCTCGTCGCGCATCAGGCGGCGGGAATTGTTCTCCGGGACGTGGGTGACGTCGGCGCCGGGATCCGGGAGCTGCGGCTGGCAGTGAGGCTAGCTCGGCGGATCGGCTCAGCCGAGCGCGAGGCTGATGTCTTGGCTACGCTGGGCGCTGCCCTAGTCAATTCAGGCCGGACGGTCGACGGCCTCGCCGCCTTCGATCGAGCCATCGAACTGGCGAGTGGCGCGCTGGCCGGACGGGTCCTGCACCGGCGAGCCTCCGCACTGTGGATTCTCGGGCGACATTCAGCAGCGCTCGAAGACTTCCGCCGCGCGGTCAGCGCGCTGCAACGGTCTCATGACGCGATCTGGACGGCGCGCGCGCTCAACGGGCGCGGCCTGGTCAACGTGGAGCTGGGCTTCCTGGCTCGGGCCATCTCCGACTTTGTCGCGGCGGGGCGGCTGCTTGCCGAGAATGGCCAGGAGCGGGAAGTAGCGGTCACAGTGCACAACCAGGGCGTGGCGACGTTCTACGCGGGCGACCTGCCCGGCGCGCTTGCTTTGCTGGAAGAGGCAGCGACCCGCTATCGGCCGCTTGGAGTGCCGACTCCCGCGCTTGCCTCCACGCGCTGCGACGTCCTGCTAGCAGCAGGACTGGCTCGAGACGCACTGGCCGAGGCAGACGCCGCGGTGTGCGATATTGAACGGTCCCGCGGCCGGTCCACCATGCGGGCTGAACTGCTGTTGAGGGCGGCAAGCTGCGCGCTCCCCGCAGCGCAGCCGGATACGGCGCTCGAGCGGGCAAGGGCCGCGCACCGTCTGTACCGTTCCCAACAGAGCGCCTGGGGGCAAGCTCACGCCAAGCTCGTCGTGATTCAAGCTCAGTTCGCCGCAGGGCAAGTATCGACGCGTCTGCTCGCGAGCGCCGCTGACATAGCTGCCCAGCTTGAGGCGCTGCACTCAGCGCAGGCAACGCAGGCTCATTTGCTCGCTGGCCGCGTGGCGCTCGGCCTGGGCCGGGCCGCAGACGCTGACCGTCATCTCAGTGCCGCCGCACGAACCAGGCGACGCGGCCCGGCTATGTCTCGGGTAACCGGATGGCTGGCGGCGGCATTGCGCGCCGGGGCCGCGGGCGACTCACGGCAGCTGCAGATCGCTTGCCGGCGTGGGCTCGAAGTCCTCGACGAACACCGGTGGACGCTCGGTGCGTCGGAACTGCGCGCGCAGGCAACCGCGCAAGGAGCCGAACTCGCCGCGCTCGCTCAGCGCCATGCGGCTGCAGTGCACAAGCCCCGGCTGCTGCTGACGTGGAGTGAACGCTGGCGTGCCACCGCGCTCGCGGTGCCGGCGGTCCGACCGCCGGCGGGTACCGGGTTTGACGCCGATCTGGCCGCACTCCGCCAGGCGACGAGTCGGCTCGAGGAAGCGCGGCGGCAGGGCGAGCCGACCGCGTCCGTTGAACACGACGTGCTGCGGCTGGAGAAGGCTGTCCGGGCGACTTCACTGCGGACTAAAGGTGCGAGCGTTCCCGCTCGTCGCGTGATCGATATCGGCGACCTGCTCGATCAGCTCGGCGCCAGCCAGCTGATCGAGATCGTGGACATCAACGGCACGCTGCAGGTACTGCTCTGCGGCGCCGGGCGGGTGCGCCAGCTAACCGCAGGCAGCACGGCGGATGCGATTCGCGCCGCTGACTTTGCTCGCTTCGCGCTGCGCCGCCTGGCACGGACAAGGCCCGGGGATGACCCGGACAGCGCCGCGGCCGTCTTGTCAGCTGTCGGGCCGCGACTTGAGACAGCGACGCTCGGTCCCGCAGCCGCCCTTCTCAAAGACGGACCTCTCATCGTCGTCCCGCCCGGCAGGCTGCACGGCATCCCGTGGGCGCTGGTACCCGCACTGGCGCGCCGTCCGTTCAGTGTCGCGCCGTCCGCGGGGGCGTGGCTCCGCGCGCACGCGGCAGAACCTCCCGATCGTAGGCACGTGGTGCTGGCGAGCGGTCCTGGATTGGTCACCGACGGGGCGGAGGTGCCGCTAGCCGCCGAGCTGTATGACGACGTGACCGTTTTGTCAGGTGCGGCCGCGACAACCACGAAAGTACTCGAGGCGCTCGACGGCGCCTGGCTGGCGCACATCGCCGCGCACGGCACGTTCCGTGCGGACAGCCCTATGTTCTCGTCGCTGCGGCTGCAGGATGGCCCGCTGACTGTCTACGACTTCGAGCAGCTGAAGCGCGCACCGTACCGGCTGGTGCTATCGAGCTGCGACTCGGGCGTGCTGGCGCCGGCCGGAGCCGACGAGCTGCTCGGCCTGGTCAGCAGCCTGCTGCCACTGGGAACGGCCGGGGTCATCGCCGGAGTCGCCCCGCTGAATGACCAGGCCGCCGTACCGCTGATGGTCGATCTGCATCGGAACTTGCGCGCTGGACGGACCCTCGCGGAGGCGTTGCTGAACGTCAGGGCGAAGTCCCCGGCTGACCCCGTGCAGCACGCTGCTGCGATGTCGCTGCTCATGCTCGGAGCGGACTGACTCGTCCTGGGCAACGGCCGCCGCCCGTCGCCCGTCGCCCGTCAGGATGATTCAGCTGCCTACAGCGTGATCCAGCCCGTCATGGTCTCAACGCCAGCTGACGTCCGGCAGCGCAGCCGGAACTGTCCGGCTGGGATCGGCTCCACGGAGAAGCAGCCGATCTCGTCTGCTGTTATGACGGCCTCGCCGCCCGTCCTTGGGAGCACCGTTATCACCGCGGCCTGGGCAGGGACAACCTGTCCGACCAGCGAGTCCTGAGCGACCTCAAGCTCAATCGTGAGCCGGTCCGAGGTGAAGGTGAGCGCCCGGATTGAGGCCGCCTCGGTCCGAGTGGCCAGCGCATGGTCGGCCGCGCGCGAGTCATAGGTCAGCTGGGCAAGCTCGGCATCAATGTTGTGCCAGGCAAAGGCCTGCTTCGCCGCGGCGATAAAGTCGGCCGGCACCGCGTCTCTCGCCGTTACGGCTCGCCGTAGCGCCTCGAGGAGCTCGTCATCAGTCAGGCCAGCGCTCACCGCGCTCACCTCCCAGTCTCCTTGACTTCGATTCCGCCGGCCTGCTCAGGCAGGAAAACGGCGAGGTGCGGCGACCGCCGCAGCTGGAGCAGGCACCGGGCGCGCGTTGGCCCGATGCTGCCGACCGGCATGCCGAGAGCTGAACTGACCTCAGCGTAGCTAGGCGACGGATCCTGGATCAGCATCGAGAGCAATGTGTGGCAGGCCTCCCCGAGCTCAGCAAACGCGGCGCGAAGCGCGGCATTCAGCTCTGCCTCGATCAGGTCGTCCTCGACCTCCCGCTCGCCGGAGTCCGGCGGCAGCAGGTCATCGGTCGGCAACCCGTCCGGGTCGTACCTGCTTGCCGTCCGCAATATACGCAGGCACTCGTTCCTGGTCGTAGTCGCGAGCCAGCCGGGAAGAGCGGCCGGCTGGCGGAGGTTGCCGATGTTCTCCACGAGCATGAGCCAGACGCCCTGGCCGACGTCGTCGATGTCGGTCCGGCTGAGCTGGTACCTGGCGCAGATAGACCACACCAGCGGGGAGTATCGCTCGACGATCTCGTTCCAGGCCTCGTGGTCGCCGTCGCATACCCTCTTCACCAGGGCTATGACTGACGGGTCGTCGCGCATAATGCGTCCTTTCCGAGGCCGGCGGACCCATCTGAATGGTATTCCGCGCAGGCCACGGAGCCTGGGCAATTCTGGCGCAAACTCACCCGATCGCGGGGCACGCGGCGCCCCATGCTGGCGCGCGACCCAGGTATCCCCGTATGTCAGGTTCGTGTAGCTCTTTGCGGGGTCTGCTAGCTGTAACGGCGGCATGTGGCGGCTCCCTCCTGTGACGCGGATGTAGCACCGCGTCCGCTGATACACACCGCGCCAACCGAATTACTGAAAATCCGGACAGGCGTGTATCAGCGCCATCGGCCGCTCATCCACAGGCAGGTAGCGCCGGCGCCGACGGCCGCGCCGGCGCCGCCCACCCACGTGGGGGCCCAGACGTACCAGAGGGGGGACGCGGATGTTTTCCGCCGCGGACCGGGCCACCGGGCCTGACAGGGGCAGGCTCGGTGGCCTGCCCGACAGGGGCAGGCTCGGTGGCCCGCCAGACACAGGCGAATGCCCCGGTCGGCGCGAGAACACTAGCGGCACCCCGATCGTCATCGCGTGCCCAGAGTGCGGGTTGCCGGCCGAAGTAACAGAGCGGTTCTGGCTCGGCAGCACCGATGGTCCGGTGGAGCACGTCGCGCTGGCCTGCCTGGACGGCCACTACTTCCGGATGCCGGGCCGAGGGGGTGCCGCCCGCGGCGGGTCCGCCAGCTAATTCAGCAATCGGCTTCTCCCGCCTGCCAGGCACGCTCGGTACGGTCGCGAACGAGGAGCCCGGCACGCAGCATTTCTAAACCGGGAACGCCCCAAGCTTCGCCGGCAGCGTCCCGCACGGCCGCGGCGCACGAGCGCGCGTCGGCAAAACACCCTCATCGGGAGCGCACGATGCCGACGTCTATCCGGACGTCGGCTGACACGGGGCGACTAGCCGGGTGCAGGTCGCGCGTCATCGTAGTCCCTGGCTACCCGGCCTCCCAGATTGTGAGTGATGCTCGACGATGAGTTTGAGAATGCGGATGAGCTGCGCCCGGTCGGACTCTGACAGCGGCGCGAGGAACTCCGCCTCCCCGGCCGCTATCAGTGCGTCGAGGCGTTTCAGGTGGCGGCGGCCCTTGTCGGTGAGAGTGATGGCATTGCGGCGGCGATCGGCCAGGTCAGGGGCCCGCACGACGAGCCCTCGCGCGGTGAGTTCGTTGATGGTCGCTACCAGGTCGCTGCGGTAGATGCCCGTTCGGTCGCTGAGTCCCGATTGGCTGTCCGGGCCGAACTCCTCCAGTGCCGCGAGGGTGGCGTAGTGCCATTTGCGCGAGTCCAGTGTCGCCAGCCTCTCGCTCACCTGCCGCTGCGCATATCCGGCTGCCATGTTGAGGAGGCGGCTGGGCAGCGACCGTAGCCGCTCGGGCGCGATCTTCTCGTCGTGGCCGTGCCAGCCTTCCATGCGCCCGATCTTACCGCTTGCGTTAGTCGCACTAACAATATAGGTTCGTTAGTGTGACGAACGTTAGAGCGCCTAACGTTATAGTCAGGGAGGTATCGCATGTCCGCAATCACGCCCTTCCGTGTCGAGATCCCGCAGGCCGACCTGGACGACCTGCACGACCGGCTGGACCGTGTCCGCTGGCCGGATGAGTTGCCCGGCGTCGGCTGGGACCTCGGTATCCCGCTGGAGCGGATGCAAGAGTTGGCCACCTACTGGCGCGAGAAGTTCGACTGGCGCGCTCAAGAGGCCGTGCTCAACCAGTACCCGCAGTTCACCACCGAGATCGACGGCCAGAACGTCCATTTCCTGCACGTCAGGTCGGCCAACCCCGATGCGCTGCCGCTGGTGCTCACCCACGGCTGGCCCGGTTCGGTCCTGGAGTTCCTCGATGTGACCGGACCTCTGTCTGCCGACTTCCACCTGGTCATCCCGTCCATTCCGGGCTTCGGCTTCTCCGGCCCTACACATTCGAAGGGCTGGGACATCCACCGGGTCGCCCGAGCCTGGGCCGTCCTGATGGAGCGGCTCGGCTACCAGCGCTACGGAGCACATGGCGGCGACTGGGGCTCCGGCATCTCCCGCGCCCTGGGAGCCGTCGCACCCGCGCACGTCGTCGGAGTGCACCTCACCTATCTCGTCACCCCGCCGCCCGGCGCCGGCGAAACCGCCCTGTCACCCGGCGACCAGGCCCGCCTCGCCAAAGTCAAACAGCTTCAGACGCGCCAGCCCGCCTACCAGGCGATGCACGCCACCAGGCCGCAGACGATTTCCTACGCTCTGACCGACTCGCCGATCGGATTGCTCGCTTGGATCGCCGAGAAGTTCACCGAGTGGGCCGATCCCCGCTCCGCAATCTCAATCGACCAGATCCTGGCTGACGTCTCGATCTACTGGTTCACCGCCACCGGTGGTTCCTCGGCCCGGCTCGCCAACGAATCCCCGCGCGGGAAGGTGCAATGCCCGGTGCCGGTCGGGGTAGTCGTCCTGCCGTACGACATCCTGCAGTCCGTCCGGCCCTTGGCCGAGGAGGACTACGACATCGTGCACTGGACCGAGTTCGACCGAGGCGGACACTTCGCCGGACTAGAGGTCCCCGACCTGCTTGTCGCCGACATCTGCGACTTCTTCCACGAGATCCAGGTGCCTTAGCACGACCGACCTTGCATCAGCAGTTCGCGCGAAAGTGCGCCAGGACGGATTCCGCTACGAGCTCGGGCGCTTCGCGGTGCGGGAAGTGGCCGACGCCGTCGATGACCTCACGCCGGTAGCCGCCTGAGAAATGGCGATCGAGGCCGTCAGACGAAGCGGGCTGGTCGCAGTAATCCGCTGCGCCTTGAACCATCAGCGTCGGCACGCTGATGATCTCGGTTTCACTGAGCCGCCTGGCGAGCTCGTCATATCGGGCGTCGCGGGCCTCGCCCTCCAGATATCTCGACCTGTAGGCGTTCAGCGTTACCGGAACCCAGTCGGGGTTGAGGAAGCTCTCGGCCGTGGCGGTGAATTCAGCGTCGTCGTACCAGCCGGGCGGACTCCACGTCTCCCACTGCAGGCGCGCGAACGCCATCGGCTCGCGGCCGACGGCCGCTGCGCCCTGGTCCAGGCAGAGGAACCACTGGTACCAGAACGCCCTTGCCTGGCTGAACGAAGGCACGGTGAACACTCCGCGAGGCTGGTAGGCGAGCGCCAGGGCGGCCATCGCGCCGACGCGGTGGGGATAAAGGGCCGCGATCGTGTAAGCGGCACGCGCTCCCCAGTCGTGCCCGAGCACGGCGGCCGACTCCACCCCTAGGGCATCCATGAGGTCAACTGCATCCTGTGCCAGCGCTGACGCTTGCGCATCCCTTGGTGTTTCCGGCGACAGGAACCTGGTTCCGCTTGTTCCGCGCAAGGCCGGGATGATGGTCAGGTAGCCCGCATCCTGCAATGCCGTGGCCATCGTGCGCCAGCCGCGCGGTGCATCCGGCCAGCCGTGCAGCAGCAGAACCGGCCGCCCGTTCCCTGGCCCGTCGACCTGGACCTCGATCTGCAGCACCTCAGTCTCGACGATCACGGAGGTTGAGTCTGGCACGTGCCTGACCCGAGGTCGACGGCCGGAACCGCTCGCAGGCGGGTATCGGCGATAGGTGATCGGACGGCACTAGCATTGGCGGGTGATCACGGCAGGGAATCTGGCGGGATACGCGGTAGCGTCGTTCGTCCTTATCGCGATCCCAGGGCCGAGCGTGCTGTTCGTGATCGGGCGGGCGCTGTCGCTAGGTCGCGGCCCGGCGATCGCCAGTGTGGTCGGCAACGCCATGGGCGTGTACGTGGTGGCGGTGCTGGTGTCGTTCGGGCTCGGCACGCTCGTACAGCGCTCGGACGCTGCGTTCGCGGCCATCAAGCTGGTCGGCGGACTGTACTTGCTCTGGCTGGGGATCCAGGCGATTCGGCACCGGCACGACCTCGCCGCCGCCCTCGACGTCCAGGTCCCGCAGGTGTCGCGGTGGCGGGCGGCGCGGCAGGGTTTCGCCGTTGGCATTGCCAACCCGAAAGCGCTGATCATCTTCGGGGCGGTGCTACCGCAGTTCGTGAACCGCCAAGCCGGGCACGTGCCCGAGCAGATGCTGTTGCTCTCGCTGGTGTCATTCGGGATCGCGCTGATCTCTGACAGCTTGTGGGCGGTCGCGGCTAGCACGGTGCGGTCCTGGTTCGCGGTCAATCCGCGTCGGCTCGCGGCGGTAGGCGGGGCGGGCGGCCTTGCGATGATCGGCGTCGGGGTAAGCGTCGCGGTGACCGGACGCCGCAGCTAGCCGCATGGTTTGCTAGCGGGCCTTAGCTACACGGCCCGGTGCAGCCAATCGGCTCAGTGCAGCTAAACGGCTTAGCGTACGGGATGTAGCTCAGTTCGCAATTCGTGACTGCCGTACTTAGTCGCGCTTTCATAGTAGAGGCGAAGCCCAGCTGGCACGTCGATGGCTGAAACGTAGCGCAATGCGCCGCCAGCGAAAGGACTGGAAACCGGGCCAGCTACAGCGATGTAGCGCGAGCCGTTCCACTCTGCTATTCCAGTCCGTTCTTCAAAGTTCTGTTCCGCCGACGCGCGGCCATCGAAATAGGCGTACTCGCCCACGACCGCAGTTATCCGGGCGCCGCGGCTGTACCAGGTGCCCGGCTCCGGCGTCATGACGCGCTCGCCGCTGTCTGCGTCCACGCTGATCATCCGGTCGGCATTCTCGTCGCCGTCCGTCAACGGATGCTCTGTCGCCAAGATGCGCAGGTGCTGGCCGCGGATCAGGACTGGGTCCTTAATGCCGAACTCCGGACTGCCAGGAAAGACGGTCTCGCGAGTCTTTGCACTGAAATCTTCCGGACGCCGTGCGCGCAGCTTCTCGATCCGCCAGTGCTTGGAATTGAACGTGGCGCAGCTGAGGTACAGGTCCCAGTCGCCACCGGGCGTCACGTCTAGTGCCGGACGCTCCAATGATTCTGCGTCCATGTCCGCCTTATCGATGACGCACAACGTGTCAAAATGTATACCGCTGTGAATGGGGGAACGGGCAACGTAAGCCCGGTTACCCCTTCCTTTGTAGACCGGGTGCCTATCCCGATAAGCAAGATAGATATAGTCGCCGTGAATGAGCGCACTAGCGGCACCGATCCAGTTGCCGGTTCCGTGCGCGGCCTGCAGCACTAGCTGGCTGTTCTCCCACCGAGGCAGCATGACTCAGCGCTCATACCCGTCGCCTACAGGGTGAAGCGCCTGGCGCCCAGCAATGAACTGTGACGCAGCGCGCTTATACGGCATATTTGCAAAAAGCGTTCGCTGGGGCGACTGGCATCGCGACACACCTATGTCCACAATGACCACGCAGGCGATGAGTTTGAAGCCAGGCACGGCAGCGCAGGATCGTTCCCACAGGCCTTGTCTGAAGGCTCCTTCGACTCATCGGGTAGGGAGCGGCGACATGCATGGCAAGATCGCGCTCGAAGAGCACTTCAACTTCCCGGAGTTCAGCGTCCCGCAGTATGTCGATCCCCAGACGATGAAGGAGATCTCCCGGCGGCTACTCGATGTGAGCACCATGCGGCTCGGGGAGATGGACGCCGCTGGCATTGGGTACTCGCTGCTGTCGCTGAACGCGCCGGGCGTCCAGGCGGAGCCGGACACTCGCCGTGGCGTCGCCGCCGCAAGGCAGGTCAACGACTCGCTGGCCGAGATCGTAGCCGCCAATCCCAGCCGCTACGGCGGGACGGCTACCCTGCCCATGCAGGACCCGGCCGCGGCAGCGGCCGAGCTCGACCGCTGCGCGACGCAACTCGGCTTTCCCTGCGTGATGCTCAACGGCTACCAGAACGTCGGTGATGCTGACACCGGCTGGTACTACGACCACGATCGATTCCTGCCGTTCTGGGAACGCGCTGAGGCACTCGGCGTGCCTGTCTACCTGCATCCACGCGACCCTCTGCCGGGCAACCAGGGACTCTACGAAGGTCACCCGGAACTGTTTGGCGCGGTCTGGACCTTTACCGTCGAGACCGCCACCCATGCGCTGCGGCTCATGACCAGCGGGCTGTTCGACCGATTCCCCCGGCTCACCGTCATCATCGGCCATCTCGGCGAGACCCTTCCGTTCAACATCTGGCGTATCAACCATCGCGTGTCCTACATGGGGGACCTGATCAAGTTCTCCAAGCCGCTGACCCACTACCTGCTACACAACTTCTACGTCACGACCAGCGGCAACTTCCACACCCAGACGCTCGACGCGACCATCGCAGAGATGGGCGCCGACCGCGTGCTGTTCTCCACTGACTACCCCTACGAGTCCATGCGCGAGGCGGCCGACTGGTTCGATAACGCCGCCATCAACGACAACGACCGGGTCAAGATCGGCAGGGAGAACTCCGAGAAGCTGTTCCGCCTGAAGCAGCTTGTAGCGGCCTGACGCGGTACCCGCTGAACGCCCGGCCTGCCGCCGTAGCGCCGCCGGGCGCACCGGCCAGGGAATCATGGCCGACGTTTGCCTTCCTGGCCGGAGGGAACATCGTGGTCGATCCGGAATGGCCGCCGCCTCTGCGTGGCAGGCGCGCGCTTGCCTGCCGGTCGCGAATGAGAACGGAATCTGCGGTTACTTTCGGGGGGATTAATGCGCAGCGAGTTCGCCATCGACATCACCCGCATCAGGGACGAGGCGCGCCAGCACCTTAAGCAAGGTCCGGTCACGCCGACCGACACCACCGACGTCGACCAAGTGATCACGGTGCTCAACCAGGTAGTCGCCAGCGAGATGGTGTGCTACCTGCGCTACACCCAGAACGCGATTGTCTGCCAGGGCATCAACCGTGAGCAGGTCGCCAGCATGTTCTTCGATCATGCAGCCGAAGAACT
>Ga0335075_10007533_pt1 | contig 16751 bp, 10 predicted proteins | sample Lox_Sample_24_FD_206723 | JGI IMG/M metagenome (GOLD analysis project Ga0335075, IMG submission 206723) | Soil microbial communities from Loxahatchee National Wildlife Refuge, Florida, United States - Lox_Sample_2.4 | ecosystem: Environmental > Terrestrial > Soil > Wetlands | place: USA...
GCCTGCTCCTCGATGACGGTCGGCGCGACCATCCAGTTGAGCGGCTTCACGTTGGAGCCGCCGCCATCGGCCCACACCATGAACGTGCCGTCGGCCTTCACCATCAACAGGCGCACCGCCTCGGGCAGCACGGTGCTCAGACGGCCGGCGTAGGAGACCTGGCAGCGGGCGACGATCAGGCGCACTGCGCGAACCTATCGAGCGCGGCGGACCGCACCGGAGCGCGGCGGACCGCACCGGAGCGCGGCGGACCGCACCGGAGCGCGGCGGACCGCACCGGAGCGCGGCGGACCGCACGGCGATCCCCTCCGACCGGCCCCCTACGCTCTCGGCTCGTGGGCAGCGGAGCACGCAGCCAGGGTGATCGTCCCTATCCGCCCCCGCCGAGCCCGGAGACGGCGTGGTGGGCGCAGGCGACGGTGCTCGTGGCAATCGCGCTGCAGCTCCTGCTCCCCAACCGTCTGACGGCTGGCCCAACGTGGTTGGTCCCGGCGCTCGAGGGGCTGCTGCTGGTCGGCCTGTTCGCGACCACGCCGAAACAGCTCGAGGGCCACCGCGCCGCACGCCGGCGCACGGCGATGGGGATGATCGCGCTGGCGAGCGCGGCGAACGTGTTCTCGCTGGTCGATCTCTCGCACCTGCTGCTGCACCACAAGGTGGAAAACGGCGACGAGCTGATCGTCTCGGGGGTGCTGATCTGGCTGACGAACTTCCTCATCTTCTCGCTGTGGTACTGGGAGCTCGACCGCGGCGGGCCGGGGCGCCGCGCGGAAGGCAACGACGGCCCACCCGACTTCCTGTTCCCGCAGATGTCCGACGACCACATCGAGCCGCGCGACTGGCGGCCGAAGTTCGTCGACTACCTGTATGTGTCACTGACAAACGCGACGGCGTTCTCCCCCACCGACACGATGCCGCTGAGCGCGATGGCAAAGCTGGTGATGGGAGCCCAGGCGATCGTGTCGCTGGTGACGATCGGGCTGGTGGTCTCACGCGCAGTGAACATCCTGTAACCGTTAACATATTTCTTTATATATATTAATAATAATTATCGAGCCGGGGCGAGGCTCGGCTCGATCGCCAGCGCCTGCGCGACGAGGTCGTGCAGCTCGCCGTCCGCGCCGAGCTTGAGCGCCCTGCGGAACGCCTCCAGCGCGCCCTCGCGGTCCATCAGCGCGAGGCGCAGCCGCCCAAGGCGCTCCCAGGCGCCGGCGTCGGAGGGGCCGCGCTTGGCGGCGCGCTCGGCGGCCTCTGCGGCGAGGTCGATGGCGCCCATGTCTTCGTAGATGCGCGCGGCGAAGCGGTGGGCGGCGGGGCGGCGGCCGTCGACGCGCGCCCAGTCGCGCACCGCGCGGGCGGCCTCCTCGAGTTTGCCCGCCTGCCAGAAGGCGAGCGTCATCAGCCGCAGCACCGCCACGTTGCGCGGTTCCGCGTCGCGCGCGTAGATCAGCCGCTGGGCGGCCAGCTCGTATTCGCCGTCGGCCATCGCGCGCTGAGCGGCGAGCATGAAGCGCTCGACGCGCTCCTCGGCGGGGTCGGGCTTGGAGAAGTCCACGAACTTCATGCTGCCGGCGGGCACCGTGCGGATGCCGTGGCTGAAGCGCACGCGCGCCCACTGCTGCACCTCCTCGCCGTCGCCGCGCGGATCGGACGAGAAGTAGATGCCGGCGACGGTGCCCACGCCCCACTCGGGGTAGGCCAGGCAGCGCGCGTAGCGGTGCACCACCGAGTGGTCGGGAACGCGGCTGCCGAACGGGTCGTGTTCGGCTTTGTCCTTCGCTGCCGCACGGGCGCGCTGTTCGGCCTCGTAGGCGCGGCGGCCCGCCTCTTCACGCTCGCGCCGCGCGGCGGCGGCGGAGACCTTGACGGCGTTGGCCGTGACTTTGCCGCCGCGCGAGCCTTCCGCCAGGCGCTCGAGCTGGTCGGCGGCCTCGTTGATCGCCTTCAGATGGCGCTCGTGCTCGAACTGGCGCCCCTGCGGCGCTACGTCGGGGTGCCAGCGCTTGGCCATCTTGCGCCGCGCAAGCTGCACGTCACGCTTGGTGAACGGCGCCTCCAGCTCCAGCAGGAGCAGGTGCTGCTCGACGTCGAGGACCGTGGTGGGCATGACCCGACAACGTTAGCGACACGGCGGAGGTCCTATCCTGCGTGCGCATGTCCTCTCAGTACATCTTCACGATGCACCGCCTGTCCAAGCTCGTGCCGCCGGAGAAGACGGTGCTGGACAACATCACGCTGGCGTTCTACCCCGGCGCGAAGATCGGCGTCCTGGGGTACAACGGCGCGGGCAAGTCCACGCTGCTGCGCATCATGGCGGGCGTCGATCAGGAGTACCGCGGCGAGGCCGCGCTCGCGCCGGGGGCGACGGTGGGCATGCTCGAGCAGGAGCCCCAGCTGGACGCGAGCAAGGACGTGAAGGGCAACGTGGAGGACGGCGTGGCGGAGACCAAGGCGCTGCTCGACCGCTTCAACGAGCTGGCCGCCAACTACTCGGATGAGACGGCCGAGGAGTTCGGCCAGCTCCAGGCGAAGATCGAAGCGGCGGACGCATGGAACCTGGACACGCAGCTGGAATACGCGATGGACGCGCTGCGCCTGCCGCCGGCGGACGCGGACGTGAGCGTGCTCTCCGGCGGCGAGCGCCGGCGCGTGGCACTGTGCCGCCTGCTGCTGCGCGCGCCCGACCTGCTGCTGCTGGATGAGCCCACCAACCACCTGGACGCGGAGTCGGTGGGGTGGCTGGAGCAGCACCTGGCGGAGTACAAGGGCACGGTGGTGGCGGTGACGCACGACCGCTACTTCCTCGACAACGTGGCCGGCTGGATCCTGGAGCTCGACCGCGGCCGGGGCATCCCCTACGAGGGCAACTACTCGCGCTGGCTGGAGCAAAAGCAGGCGCGCCTGGCGCAGGAAGAGCGCACCGAAAAGGCGCGCCAGCGCACGATCGCGGCGGAGCTCGAGTGGGTGCGCACGAACCCGAAGGGCCGGCGCAACAAGTCCAAGGCGCGCCTCGCGCGCTACGAGGAGCTGATCTCCGAGGAGCGGGGCGTCAAACTGGAGGACGTCCAGATCCACATCCCGCCGGGCCCGCGCCTGGGCCAGCAGGTGCTCACGGCGAGCGAGCTCAGCAAGGGCTTCGGCGATCGCCTGCTGATCGAGTCGCTGTCGTTCGATCTGCCGCGCGCGGGCATCGTGGGAGTGATCGGCGCGAACGGCGCTGGGAAGACCACGCTGTTTCGCATGATCACCGGCGCGGAGGAGCCGGACGGCGGCGCGCTCACGCTGGGCGACACCGTGCAGCTGGCCTACGTGGACCAGTCGCGCGACACGCTGGACCCGGAGAAGACCGTGTGGGAGGAGATCTCCGAAGGCTACGAGCACATCAAGGTGGGCGAGCGCGAGGTCAACTCCCGCCAGTACACCGCCGGCTTCAACTTCAAGGGCTCCTCCCAGCAGGTGCAGGTGGGCAAGCTGTCCGGCGGCGAGCGCAACCGCGTGCACCTGGCCAAGCTGCTGCGCAGCGGCGGCAACCTGCTGCTGCTGGACGAGCCCACCAACGACTTGGACGTGGACACGCTGCGCGCGCTGGAGAACGCGCTGCTCGAATTCCCCGGCTGCGCGCTGGTGATCTCCCACGACCGCTGGTTCCTCGACCGGGTGGCCACGCACGTGCTGGCGTTTGAGGGCGACTCGCAGGTGACGTGGTTCGAAGGCAACTTCGAGGCCTACGAGGAGCACCGCCACGCCGTGCTCGGCGCCGCCGCCGACCGTCCGCATCGCATCACCTACAAGCGGCTGGTCCGTGGCTGAGCCGACGCCGGGCGGCCCTGCCGCCGTCGCATCGTCCTCGCATCGTCCCGGTACGGGGAAGGGGGGTCAGCCAGAGGGCGCCGCGGCCAGCGACAAGCCGGACGCCGCCGCGGCCAGCGACAAGCCGGACGCCGCCGCGGCCAGCGACAAGCCGGACGCCGCCGCGGCCGGCGGCGAGCCGGATGCCTCGCCGGGTAAGTTCGACCGCGACACAGCAGTGTGGCGCGACACGGACGCCACCCACCCGGCGCATCCGGCGGTGGGCGAGCAGCTCGTGTTCGGCGCGCAGGTGGCGGCGGACTGGCGTGCCGGGCGCGGACCGCACGGCGGCTACCTGGCGGCGATGCTGCTGCGCGCGCTGATCGCGTCGGTGTCCGATCCGGCGCGCGAGCCGCGCTCGCTGACGATCCACTACGCGCGCGCGCCCGAGCCGGGAGCGGTGCAGATCCGGGTGGCGATCGAGCGCGAGGGCCGTTCGGTGAGCACGCTGTCCGCGCGCATGTACCAGGGCGAGCAGCTCACAGCACTCGTGCTGGCAGCCTTCTCGGTGCCGTGGACGGGGCCTGAGATCTCAGAAGTGGTGATGCCGGACGTGCGGCCACCGGACGCCTCGCGTGAGAGCCTCAAGCTGATGGAGCACGGCCCGGAGTTCGCGCGCCACATCGTGCTGCAGCCGCGCATCGAGGGCCGCCCGCTGTCGGGGGAGGAGCGGCCGATGGTGATTCGCGGCTGGATGGGGCTCGCCGAGCCACGTCCGATCGACGCGCTGTCGCTGGCGTTCTTCAGCGACGCGCTGATCCCCGCGCCGTACATGCGCATGCGCGAGTGGTCGGCGGTGCCGACGGTCGATCTGACGGTGCACTTCCACGCGCGTATGCGTCCCGCAGCGGGCGCGGACCCGCACGAGCTGTGCCTGGCGCAGACGACCAGCGAGCTCGTGCACGACGGCTTCTTCGTGGAGGACGGGGTGATCTGGGCGACTGACGGGACGCTGCTCGCGCACTCGCGCCAGCTGGCGATCGTCGTCCCCTTCCGCGCCTGAAGCGGCAGGGGCGCGACAGGCCCGCAGTGCAGGTAGCATTATGCAACCCGTTACGGCGCCTACGACTGGAGCGAGCGATGGCTGACTACACCGCAAAGAAGATCGACGAGATGCAGGCCGCGTTTGGCGGCGGGTTCGTGAAGGCGCGAGCCGAGCTGGGGGTGACCTCCTTTGGCATGAACTTGATCCGTATGCCCGCCAGCTACGGCGACTACCCCGAGCACGACCACGCCGAGGATGGCCAGGAGGAGGTGTACATCGCGCTGGAGGGCTCGGGGACGATCGAGATCGCAGGCGAGACGGTGGAGCTCGACAAAGACACGCTCGTGCGGGTCGGCGCTGACGTCAAGCGCAAGGTGCGCCCAGGTCCGGACGGCATCACGATGCTCGTGCTCGGCGGCTGCCCCGGCGAGGCGTACAAGCCCAGGCCGATGAGCGAACTGAGCGCCGCGTAGCAGCAAGCCGTGCGCTGCGGGCGCCTGGACGCGGATGCCTCAGCGGCGGACGACGCGCGAGCTGGCAAGCGTCTGGCCTTCGGCGCCGAGCGCGTCCACGGCCAGGTAGGGCTGTGCGCTGCCGGCGGTGATCGCGGTCTCGAAGCCCGTGCGCGGCGCGGTTGCGATCGGCGTGAGCTGGTCGGGCGCGGGGCCGGCGAGCAACCGCCAGGAGCTCACTTCGGTGGCTCCGTTCCAGCTGGCGTAGGCGGTGAGCGCCTCGCCGGCGCCGGGACGCACGGCGAGCGCGGGCGGGCTGGCGGGGCGGCCGGTCCACGGGTAGGTGAAGGCGCGGTATGACTGTCCGGGCGGGGCGAGCCGCGCGTCGAACACGAGCTTGCCTTCGGGTCCGAATTCGCTCACGTAGGGGAGGTCGCCCCAGCCGACGAACGAGGCGCCGTTGGCGAGCAGCTGGTCGCTGCCCTGGCTACTGGAGAGCAGCGCGGGGGTGTGCACGGCCTGTGAGATCAGCTCGACCGTGCGATCGGCCCAGTCGATGCGCTCGTGCACCACCCGCGTCTGCGGGTGCACCTTGGGCGAGTCGCCGTTGTCGAACAGCGTGAGCGTGTGATCGGGCTGCCAGCGGATGTCGTGCTGCCAGGCGGTGCCGGTGCCGGGCTCCATCTTGAAGCTCGAGCGCCGTCCGCCCAGCCGCCAGAGGATCTGCCCGTTTTCGTGGTCGATCTCGTACCCGGCCCACGTGTTGCGCGAGGAGATCAGGAAGTTGCCGTCGCCCCACGGGTCGAGCGAGATCGAGTTGACGTGGAAGTAGTCCCAGGGGGTGCTCGGCGAGGCGGGCCGCGGCCAGTAGGAGTCGCTCAGCGCGACGTGGCCGTAGGCGTGCCACTCGAACATCACCAGGCCGGTCTTTACGTCGATCTCCTGGACGATCGCATCCTCGAGCGCCGCGCTGCTGGAGCCGCCGACGGAGGAGAGGTCGGCCTCGACCACCGAGTAGGCGGTGACGAAGACGGACCCCGACGGGGTGAGCTGCACGTCGTGCAGGTCCACCCGGTAGCCGTTGCCGCCGGCGATCGAGGCGATGGGGGTGTAGTCCTGGCTGTAGATCTCGTCGGTGCCGAAGCCCACGCCGAGCCCGATGAAGCCCTGCCACCAGACGAGCACCGGCTCGCCCAGGTAACGCTCCACCTGCAGGTCCATCGCGGCTTTGCCGGGGGGGATCGGCTTGAACCACACGAGCTGCCCGGCGCGATCGAAGATCATCGGCCCGCGCTGCGGCAGGCGGCCGTTGACGGCGACGAACACGTCGCTGTCGGAGGCCGACGGCGCGTCTGTGAGGACCGACACCTCGGGCGCCCGCAACTGCGGCTGCGACACGAAGCTCTGCACCGTCCCCGGCTTGGCGCTCGGGACGGCGGCGGACATGGGCCTGAAGTGGTAGTGCACCAGTCGCGCGACGGTGAAGCTGGTGCCGACACGCTGCTGGTGGCCGGCGGCCCCCACGAGCGCGCTCACGCGCACCTGCTCGCCTTCGCTGAAGCCGGCCTTGGGGATGAAGCTCGCGCCGGGGGCGCTGTCGTAGGGGCGCAGGCTGCCGCTGTGAGCGCCGCTGCGGGAGCCGATCACGGACACGTCGTGGATCTCGTCGGCGGGCGTGCCGAGGAAGCTGATCTGGGTGGAGGGCGAAGCATCGGGGGTGCCGGGCAGCGGCGAGATGGTCACCGCCCGCGCGCTCGACGCGCTCGCGCCGAGCGCCAGCATGCCGGCGGCGGCGGCGCCCGCCAGGCGGCACCCGCCGTGACGGAGGGCACCGTGACGGAGCGCACCGCGACGGAGAGCGCCGCGACGGAGGGCACCGTGACGGAGGGCACCGTGACGGAGGGCACCGTGACGGAGAGCGCCGCGCGCGAGCGAGGCGCCTGCGGCGGCGTCCTGCGCAGCTCGACGCACGTGCACGGCGCACCTCCTCCGTCATCGCGGGCGGGCCTACCCGGCGGACGGATCGCACGGGGTTGCCCGATTTCGGCTTGCACCGTGTATGAGCCGCGGGCGCGGCGAAAGTCGCGGCGCCGGCGGCGTGGGCGTCAGCGCTCTGACGCTCCGCCTAGCCCGCTCAGCGGGCGAACCGGGTGTCGCGCTGCAGGCCCAGCGCGGCGGCTGCGATCAGCCGCGCGGCGGCGTGCACGTCGTCGAGCGCCACGAGCTCGACCGGGGAGTGCATGTAGCGGATGGGGATCGACACGAGCCCGGTGGGCACGCCGCCACGGCTGAGGTGCACGGCGTCGGCGTCGGTGCCGGTGTTGCGCGCGGAGGCCTCCACGGTGAAGGGGATCTTCTCCGCCTGCGCGGTGTCGTAGAGCAGCTCGAACAGCGCGGGGTTGAGCGTGGAGCCGCGGGTGATGACCGGCCCCGAGCCGAGCTCGTGCTTGCCGGCCTCTTTCACGTCGATGCCGGGGGCGTCGGTGGCGTGGGTGACGTCGACGACGATCGCCGCGTCGGGCTGCAGCGCGAAGGCGCTGGTGCGCGAGCCGCCGAACGTGGTCTCCTCCTGCGCGACCGCCACCGCCGCGAGCTCCCACTGCCCGCCGCCCGCCTCCGCGACCAGCCGCGCGGCCTCGAGCGCGACGAACGAGCCGAGGCGGTTGTCGAGCGCGCGGGAGACCAGGCGCCCGTTGGGCAGCTCGACCGGCTGCGCGTCGATCACCGCGACGTCGCCGATCCGCACCAGCGCGCGCGCCTGCTCGCCGTCGCGGGCGCCGATGTCGATGTGCAGCTCGCGCAGCTCGGCGACCTTCTTCCGCTCCTCCTCGCGCAGCAGGTGGATCGGCTTCTTGCCCACGACCCCGGGGATCGGCCCCTCGCGCGTGTCCACGAGCACACGCTGGCCGACGAGGATCTGCGGGTCCCAGCCGCCGACGCCGCCGAACCACAGGTAGCCCTCGTCGTCGATGTGGGTGACGATCAGCCCGATCTCGTCGATGTGGCCCATCACAAGCAGCCGCGGCGCGTCGGCCTCGTAGCCGTGCTTTGGCGCGACGAGCGCGAGCGGGGTGCCGACGACGTCGCTGCTCACGCGCGCGAACGGGCCGGCGGCCTCGCTCCACACCTTCGCGGGAGCGCTCTCGTACCCGGAGGGCCCGCGCGCGTTCAGCAGGTCACGCAGGACCGGGGGCACGCCTGCGTGCTCACTCATGCGGCGAGCAGGCTGCGCAGGACGAACTGCAGGATGCCGCCGTGGCGGAAGTAGTCGGCCTCGCGGGGGGTGTCGATGCGCACGCGCGCGTCGAACTCGATCGCCGCGCCCGCGCCGCGCTCGCCTGCGGGCTGCGCGCTCACGCGCACCGCGCGCGGCGGCGCTCCGCCGACGCCGCCATCCGACCCGGCCGTCCCGGCTGACCCAGCCCCGGGGGCTGGGTGCCCCCCCAGTCCCCCGATCGCCTCGGCGAGCCCGCCGATGGAGAACACCTCGGTGCCGGTGAGCCCCAGCGAGCCGGCGCTCTGCCCGTCGGGGAACTCCAGCGGCAGGACACCCATGCCGATCAGGTTCGAGCGGTGGATGCGCTCGAAGCTCTCGGCGATCACCGCCCGCACCCCGAGCAGCTTCGTGCCCTTGGCGGCCCAGTCGCGCGAGGAGCCGGTGCCGTACTCCTTGCCGGCGAGCACCACCAGCTCGACGCCCGCGTCGATGTAGCGCATGGCGGCGTCGTAGATCGGCATCCGCGCGTTCGCGCCGTCGGCCAGGTAGTACGTGTTTCCGCCCTCCGGCAGCGGCTCCAGGCCGGCCTCGCGCCCCAGGAGGTTGCGCAGGCGGATGTTCGCGAACGTCCCCCGCACCATCACCTCGTGGTTGCCGCGCCGCGCGCCGTAGGAGTTGAAGTCGAGCGGTGCGACGCCCTGTTCCTGCAGGTAGAGCCCGGCCGGTCCGTCGCGCTTGATCGAGCCGGCCGGCGAGATGTGGTCGGTGGTGACGCTGTCGCCGAGCAGCGCGAGCACGCGCGCGCCGTCGATGTCGCGCACCGGCGGCGGCTCGGCGGGCATGCCGTCGAAGTACGGCGGCAGCCGCACGTACGTGGAGGCGGGGTCCCACGCGAAGCGCTCGCCCGCGGGCACCGGCAGGCCGTTCCAGTGCTCGTCGCCGGCGAACACCTCGCTGTAGCTCTTGCGGAACATGTCCGCGCGCACGGCCTCGCCGATCGTGTCCGCGATCTCGCGCGCGGAGGGCCAGATGTCGCGCAGGTACACGTCCTCGCCGTGCCCGTCCTGGCCGAGCGGGTCACCGACGATGTCGATGTCCATCGTGCCGGCCAGCGCGTAGGCGACGCACAGGGGCGGCGAGGCGAGGTAGTTCATCTTCACGTCGGGGTTGATGCGCCCCTCGAAGTTGCGGTTGCCTGACAGCACGGAGACGACCGCGAGGTCCGCCTCGTTGACGGCGGCGGAGACCTCCTGCGGCAAGGGCCCCGAGTTGCCGATGCAGGTGGTGCAGCCGTAGCCCACGAGGTTGAAGCCGAGCTGCTCCAGCGGCTCGGTGAGCCCGGCGCGGTCGAGGTACTCGGTGACCACCTTCGAGCCGGGGGCGAGCGAGGTCTTGACCCACGGCTTCGAGCGCAGTCCCCTGGCGAGCGCGTTGCGCGCGAGGATGCCCGCGCCGATCATCACCGACGGGTTGGACGTGTTGGTGCAGCTGGTGATCGCGGCGATCACCACGTGGCCGTGGTCGAGCTCGACCTCGCTGCCATCGGCGAGCGTGCAGCGCGCGGAGGTCGCGGTCTTGACGGTGGCGCCGCCGCGCTCGGGCGCTTCCACATAGCTGGGCCCGCCGTCGTTGGGGCGCGGGCGGTCGTTGCCGTTGGCGGGCGGGTCGCTCGAGGGGAAGCTCTCCGCGTCGGCCTCGTCGCGGGCGTCGTAGTCCTGGACGTAGCCGCCGAGCGCCTCGCGGAAGGACTCCTGGGCTTGGCTGAGCGCGATGCGGTCCTGGGGGCGCTTCGGCCCGGCGATGCTCGGCTCCACGCTCGCGAGGTCGAGCTCGATCGTGTCCGAGAACGTGGGCGCTTCGGCGTGCTCGTCGTGCCACAGTCCCTGCTCCTTGGCGTATGCCTCGACAAGCGCGATCTGCTCGGGCGAGCGCCCGGAGAGCTCTAGATAGGAGATCGTCTCCGCGTCGATGGGGAAGATCGCGCACGTGGAGCCGAACTCGGGCGACATGTTGCCGATCGTCGCGCGGTCTGCGATCGGCAGCCCGGCGAGCCCGGCGCCGTAGAACTCGACGAACTTGCCCACCACGCCGCGTTCGCGCAGCATCTCGGTGACGGTCAGCACGAGGTCGGTGGCGGTGGCTCCCTCGGGCAGCGCGCCGTGCAGGCGAAAGCCGAGCACCTGGGGGATCAGCATGGACATCGGCTGGCCGAGCATGGCGGCCTCGGCCTCGATGCCCCCCACCCCCCAGCCGAGCACGCCGAGGCCGTTGACCATCGTGGTGTGCGAGTCGGTGCCGACGAGCGTGTCGGGGTAGGCCTGGGGTGGGTGGGCTCCTGATCGTTCGTTTGCGAACACGACGCGCGCGAGGTACTCGAGGTTGACCTGGTGCACGATGCCGGTGTCGGGGGGCACGACGGCGAACTGGTCGAACGCCCCCTGCCCCCAGCGCAGGAACACGTAGCGCTCCTGGTTGCGCTCGAACTCGCGCTCGGCGTTCACGCGGAAGGCGTCGCGCGTGCCGAACGCGTCGACCTGCACCGAGTGGTCGATCACGAGCTCGGCGGGAGCCAGCGGGTTGATCTTGGCGGGGTCGCCGCCCATGTCTGCCATCGCCTCGCGCATGGCGGCCAGATCGACGACGGCGGGCACGCCGGTGAGGTCCTGCATGAGCACGCGCGCGGGGGTGAACGCGATCTCCTTGCTCGGCTCGGCCTTCGCGTCCCAGCTGGCGAGCGCTTCGACGTCGGCGGCGGTGACCGAGCCGTTGCCCTCGGTGCGCAGCAGGTTCTCGAGCAGCACCTTCAGCGAGAACGGCAGCCTGCGCACGTCGAAGCGCTGCTGCAGCGCGTCCAGGCGGAAGATCTCGTAGCTGCGATCGGCGAGGACGAGCGTGTCCTTGGCGCCAAAGCTGTTCTCCGACATGGGCATCTCCCGTGCGCTGGGGGTCTTCAGGGCTAGCGCCAGTCTCGCAGAGTCGCTGCGGCGACTCCGTGCCCGGCGCGCCCAGCGCACGAGCTCCCCTACGCCTACGGGGACGGCACTGAGGCGCGCGTGACGCGCCCCTTGCCCTGACGCTTGGCGCGCAGCAGCGCGGCGTCGCAGGCTTCGAGCAGCTCGTCAGTGTCCATGGGGGCGCGCCACTGGGCGACGCCGACGGACGCCGAGACGCCGGGGCCGATCCCGTCGTAGGCGGGTATCGCGCGCAGCCGTTCCAGCGCGCGGCTGGCGGCTGCGGCGGCGCTGTCGAGGGCGGCGTTGGGCAGGATGACGACGAACTCGTCGCCGCCGTAGCGCGCGACGCGATCGAACGCGCGAAACTCGCCGACGAGCGCGTGCACCACGCTGCGCAACAGCATGTCGCCCGCCTGGTGGCCGTGGCGGTCGTTGACGAGCTTGAAGTCGTCGAGGTCGATCAGCAGGCACGACAGCGGTCCGCCGGTGCGTGTGGCACGGCCGATCTCCTCGTCGAGGCGCCGGCGCATGGCGCGGTGGTTCATGCACCCGGTGACGGCGTCCGTGCCGGCCTCCGCGCGCGCGCGGGCGAGCGCGAGCGCGGTGGCCGCCTGCTCGACGAGCGCGCCGGCGAGCTCGACTTCGGTGGCGTCGAACGGCTGGGACTCGCGGCGCACGAGCACGACCACCGCCTCGACCTCCCCGCGCTCGGCGAGCGGCAGCAGCAGCGCGCTGGTGACCGCGCCGGTTTCGCTCAGCCGCGGGATGCTCGCCTCGAGCCCCTCGGCGTCTGTGGCGAGGAAGCTGTTGCGCGTGCTCGCCACCCAGCTGACGCCTGGGGGGCGTTCGCCGCGCGACTGCAGATAGCTGAGCCGCCCGATGCCGCCGAACAGGTACACGGCGACGAGCTCCTCGCGGCCGTCGGCGGCGGGGGCGGGGGCGAGGTGGTGGATGTGGACCTCCTCGGCGCCGGGCACCGCCAGCAGCTCGCGCGCCAGCGCGCGGAACATCGCGTCGGCGTCGGCCGCCTCGTCGGCGAGCGTGCTCAGGTGGCGGATGCCGGCCAGCAGCCGGTCGAGGCCTGCTGGTGTCGAGGTATCCGTACCCGCTACGACATCCATACAGAGACTGTACGGCATGCGAGCGGCGATGTGGCGCGGTGCACGTTGTGGCCCGTGAGAGACGCGCCGGGGCGGCCGATGTGGCCGCCCCGGCTTACAGCTGATCTCTGGCTGACGGCTGCTACAGGCTCACACCTTGACCGTCAGGGTCGCGCTCGAGGTCTTCCCGCCCTTCTTCTTAGGCACAAAGCCGATGCGCACTTTGAGCTTGAACGGGCGCCGCCGACCGCGTGACGCACGCGACAGCGGGATCTTGAGCGTGGCCGACTTGTGTGCCTCGGCGAGCGTGCGCCTGGTGGTTGACAGGCCCCGGCCACTGCCGCTGATGCGCCCGGCGGAGTACGTCCTGACGGTCACATACACGGTGTTACCGACGATCTTGTGGCCGATGACCTGCACGCCGCATTCGCTGGGCGTGATGATCGTGTTCTGTTTGACCACCACGCCGTTCTGCCCGGTGATGGTCGTGGGCATCACGAGCTTTTCGGTGCACACGTTGGTCTTGTGCGGGTTTTCCGTGCGTTCCACGTCGAGCGCTGAGAACGGCCCGAGCGGGAGGTTGACGGTGATGCTCGACACGGGGACATCGGGCGTGGCCGCGAAGTTCGTCGTGGTGATGCCTTTGGAGATGTGCGTTTTGCCTTCGACGATCACACGTACGCCATCGGCTTCGAGCACGAGTTCGAGGCTCGGGAATTCTTCACCCGCGTGCGAGACGAGAATCGCCGGGCCTTTCATCACGTTGGGCAGCGTGGGCGTGACCGCGGTTGCGGTGCCGACCATCGCTTCTTTGTTGCAGCTGTAGGGGTTTGCTTCGAACGTCTTGGCCACACACGCTTTGTTCAGCGTCGACAGGCGCGAGGGCAGCTGCCTGGGCAGCTGGACGAGCACCGATTTGATGTTCGCCTGGCCGGCGGCCTGCGTCATGGTGGTGACGAGGCTCGCGCCGTTCGCTTTCGAGGTTTTGGCGCTGGTGGAGGCGGTGAACTTCGGTTTGAACGCCAGGGCGCCGCAGCCTTCGAGCTGGAACGGCGAGGTCAGTCCCGACTGCACGGTTCCACTGGTCGAAGTCAGGACCGATTCGGTACTCAACGGCGAGCAGCTCGTCGGGTTGAACAGGAAGCCCTGCCTGTTCACGTTGACGTCGATCGAGCGCAGACGCAGCGGGATGCCCTTGTAGATCGTCGGCACGGTGCCTTCCGCCGTGACCTGCGCGGTCCTCTGGTTGACGTTGATGGTCGAGCGCGTCACCACGTTGCCGAGGTTGAACGGCCCGGCCACCGCCGGGACCACAATCGACAGGCCGAACGGGGCGCCGTTGTAGGGGCCCGTCATGTAGACCGACCCGTTGAACGTGTATGGCGCCGAGCCGGAGCCGGCTTCCACGCTCACCGTGCCGATCTTGCTCGCCGCAGAACAGGTCCCCGCGTTTGCCTGTGCTTCTTCGCACAGCTTCACCGCCGGGATCGCGCCGACCAAGCCGGGAGGCAGAGTCGTCTTGATCTTCTGCAGGTACTGTTCACCATTCTTGCGGGTGAAGTTGATCGCGTAGGAAGTGTGCCCACCGCCGCTCGTCGCTTCGTTTTCGGTGCTCTGGCTCAATGAGAACGGCAGCGACGAGGCACAGCCGGTGACCGACAGGCCACCGAACGCCGCGTTCTTGGTCGCGGTTTCGCTCGAGAACGGCACGAAGCTGGTCGACCCTTCGGGCGTGCCGCACGCCAGCGGGTTTGCCAGCGACGTGAGCACGTTACGGTTGAAGCTGATCGTCAGGTTGGTGAACGGCTGTTCGGGGTTTTCGTTGAACACCGTTGTCAGCTGGCCGGTCGTTTCGTTGGGGATGACTTCGGCTTTCACGCGCACCGAGACCCCGTAGCGTTCGGAGTTGGCGACGACGTAGATGATGTATGGCGGCCCCGTGATCGGGCCGGTTTCCGAGCCGCTGACCGGCCCGCCGAGGTACACATGTCCGGTGAGCGAACCGTTGGGGAGCGTCGGCACGTCGAGACTCACCGTGCCGAGTTCCGATCCCGAGGGACACGCGACGCCGAAGGTTTCGCTGTGAATCCGCGCCTGGGCGACCGTGCACGCTTCGAGCCCGTGGGCGGCCGACGGGTTGAGCGTCATGCCTTCGGGCAGTGTGATCGAGGCCGTCTTGACCTGAGCCTGCTCCGGTTCTTCCGGTTCGCTCGGCACGCTCACTTCGGTGGTGAACGGGTTCGGCGCATCGCTGACCGTCGAGCCCGATTCAAACGCGAACGTCGGTTCGAACTTCAGGGCATTGCAGCCTTCTAGTCCAAGCGGGGTTTTGAAGTCGGTGCGCGTCGATTCTCCTGACGTGTCTTTCAGCGACAGGAAGGTCGTGTTGTCACCTGGACAGTTAGTGGCGTTTGTGATGAAGTCCCCTTCCCCACTTGTCCCGAAGAGTACCTGCCTCGAACTGATCAGCGGGTCTGCGGGGTTGACTTCGACTTCAAAGTAGTCATGGTAGTCGCCTTGATCGGTTCCAGCGGCCTGCTTGCCCCATTCCACGCTGCCTTTCACGAAAGAGTGCACGTAGTACTGCGTGGTTCCCAGGCCCTCACCTTCGGTGATCGGTTTGGGGAACGCAAGCGCGACGCCATAGTAAGACGCGAGATGTTCCGGCTGTTCGAGGTTATAGACCGTGCCTTCCAGCGGCAGGTCGGTGAACCCGAATCCTTTTAGCGCTTCGACATACAGCGTAACTTTTTCTTCCCCGATTTCCGTTTCGGGTTCGCACGTCGGCGCGGTGTACAAGCCTGTGTCTGGGATCGCTTCTTTGTCTCCGAATTCTTCTGCCGAACACATCGGTACGGCCGCCGGGGAGGTGGCCAGGCCAGTGGCGACGTCGACCCTGACGCGGTTCACATCCGCGCCGCCTTGCGGTTTCGCGTTGGGGTATTTGCCTTCGGTCTTGAGTTCGAAGTCGGTGACGCCGTATGGGACGCGTCCGCCCGCCTGCGTGAAGCCTTCTTCTTTAGCTTCTGTTTCGGTGATTTTCGCCTTGGGGAAGAAGTAGGAGGGGCCCGTGGGACCTAGAGGCCCTTCGGTTTTTGTGCTGCCGCATTCGCTGAAGCTGAATTTGCAGTTGGTGGCGACGAAGTTTTCGACTTCGAGGCCAGCCGCCGCGGCCGCTGTTGCCGATAGGGCTACGAGTACGGTCGCTACAAGCGCCACAAGCAAGACACGGACCTGAATCCTCACGACGACCTCCCTAATCGGCTCGGCTACATCAAGACAGAAACGCCTACACCCTCGTTTGACTCCGAGCAGGCGAAAAAGTTGCGGTGGATCATCGGCTCTATTTGACGAGCCCTGCGTATGTCCTGCAAAGTAGGTCCCTTGGCGGGCAGTCCTTTCAACCGCCGTCCTGGCTGGCTCACCAGCCAGGATCGGCTAGCCGCCGCTTTCAGCTCGCGGCCGCCGCCTCACCGAACCCCACCCGCAGCAGCGCGCCGCCGTCCGGCGCGTTCTGCGCTTCGGCGAACCCGCCGCACGCCTCCGCCGCCTGGCGCACGATCGCCAGGCCGAGGCCCGAGCCGGGCAGCCCGCGTGCGGCCTGCGCGCGGTAGAAGCGGTCGAACACAAACGGCAGGTCCGCCTCCCGGAAGCCGGGGCCGTGGTCGCGGACGCTCAGCACGCCGTCCTTCAGCGTCACCTGCACCGAGGCGCCTTCGGGGCTCCACTTGCGGGCGTTGTCCACCAGGTTCGACACCGCGCGCCCGATGCGCTCGGCCTGGCCGCGCACGACCGTCGGCTCGAGGTCGAGCTCGAAGCGCACCCCCTCGGCGCTCTCGCCGGGCGCGTCGCCCCCGCCGGGCGCTGCGCTTCCGGCGCCCGCCCCGCCGCCACCGCGTGCGCTGCGCCGGCGCGCACTTGCAACCGCCGCGCGCACCAGCTCGTCCAGGCGCACGTCGTCCACCGCGCCGTCCGGGGTGGCGCCGCGCGCGAGCTCCACCACGTCGCCCACCAGCGCCGTCAGCTCGTCGAGCTCGGCGACGATGTCCGCGCGCAGGCTCTCCTGCTCCTCACGCGGCAAGCGCTCGGCTTCCCCCAGCACCTGGATGTTCGCGCGCAGCGAGGAGATCGGCGTGCGCAGCTCGTGGCTGGCGTCGGCGATCAGGTGGCGCTGCGCCTGCACCGAGCGCTCGA
>Ga0335075_10007534_pt1 | contig 16751 bp, 12 predicted proteins | sample Lox_Sample_24_FD_206723 | JGI IMG/M metagenome (GOLD analysis project Ga0335075, IMG submission 206723) | Soil microbial communities from Loxahatchee National Wildlife Refuge, Florida, United States - Lox_Sample_2.4 | ecosystem: Environmental > Terrestrial > Soil > Wetlands | place: USA...
CTGGTGGGCGAGCCGCGGCTGATCCTCGCCGACGAGCCCACCGGCAACCTCGACACCGACACCGGGCAGGCGGTGCTCGCCCTGCTCGGCGCCCTCTCGCGCGAGCGCGGCGCGGGCATCCTCCTGGTAACCCACGACGCGCGCGTGTCCGCGTTCGCCGATCGCGCGCTCACGTTGCGCGACGGCCGGATCGAGGAGCACGAGCAGGCGCGGTCCGAGGACGGCGGAGCAAGCGGACATCGATCCGGGACGGTGCTCGCGCGATGATCGCGCTCGTGTCCCCGGGAGCGCAGATCCGCCCGCTGACCCGGACGCTCGCGGGGCACGCGCGATGATCGGCTACCTGCGCACGCTGTGGCTGTTCTACCGGCGCCACCTGCGCGTGCAGCCGCTGCGCGAGCTGATGGCGGTGATGGGCGTCGCGGCCGGCGTGGCGCTGCTGTTCGCCGTGCAGGTCGCCCACCAGAGCATCACCGGCTCCTTCGAACAGATCGTCCACGGCGTGGCCGGCCGCGCGACACTCGAAGTCGCCGCGCGCGGCCCCGAAGGCTTCGACGCCGGCCTCGCGGGCGCCGTCGAACGCACGCCCGGCGTGCGCCACGCGGCGCCGGTCCTCTCCGTCCCGATTCTCGCCTCAGGGCCGGGCGGCTCGCGGGCGCTCACGCTCGTGGGGGCGACCGAACAGATCACGGCGCTGCACGGGCCGCTGTCGAGCGAGTTCGAGCGCGCCTCTGAATCATCGCAGCGGGGCCTGTTGCTGCTGACCGAACAGACCGCCCACGCGATCGGCGCCCGGCCGGGCGGGAGGGTCACCGTGCAGGTCGGCGGCCGGGTCGAACAGATGACCCTCGACGCGGCCGTCCCGAGCTCCGCGATCGGGCCCGCCGCCGACAGCCCGGTCGCCGCGGCGCCGCTGGCGATCGTGCAGAACATCGCCGCGCTCCCGGGGCGCGTGACGCGCGTGCTGATCGAACCCGAGCCGGGCCGCGAGCCCGCGCTCGCGCACGCGCTCGCCCGGCGATACGGCGCCACCCTGAACGTGCGCCCGATCAACACCGAAGCGCAACTGCTCGCGAACGCCGCGGCCTCGGAAAAGCAGATCACGCTGCTGTTCGGCGCGATCAGCCTCGTCGCCGGCGTGATCCTCGCCTATAACGCGCTGCTGCTGGCCAGCGAGGAGCGCCGGCGGTTCATCGTCTACCTGATCCAGACCGGCGCGCGGGACTCGATGATCCTCGCCACGCTGGCCTTCGACGCGCTGATCCTCGGCCTCGCCGGCTGCGCGCTCGGGCTGCTCGCGGGGGATGTCATCTCGCTGCTGGCCTACCGCTCGCTGCCCGGCTACATCGCCGCCGCGTTCACGCTCGGCGGGGCGCGCGTCATCGACACCCAGACGCTCACGATCGCGCTCGCCGGGGGGATGGTCGCGGCGTTCGCCGCCGCGCTGTTGCCTGCGCTCGTCACGCTGCGCGCCGGCGTCGCCTCCGAGCCCGAAGCGGTCGGCCGCACGCTGGCGCTGACCCGCAAGCTGCGCGTCTCCGACACCCTGGTGTTCGCCTGTGGCCTGCTGCTCGCCGGGGTCTCGGTGGCCGTGTCCGCGCTCGCGCCCGCCACCACGGTGCTCGCGCTGATCGGCCTGGCGGTCGGACTGGTGATCTGCCTGCCGATGATCCTGCGCCGGCTGCTGGCGCTCGCGCAGGCGGTCTCCCGGCGCTCGAGCGATCCGGCCGCGCGCCTGTCGGTCGCCGAGCTGCGCGCCACCCCCACCCGCTCGGTCGCCCTGCTGGCCACCGGAACGATCGCGGCCTTCCTGATGGTCGTGATCGGCGGCTCGGTCGCAAACGTGCAGAGCGCAGTGCACCGCGGCGCCGGCGAGTTGCTCTCCAGCGCCGAGGTCTGGGTCAGGCCCGGCGGCCCCGAGAACGTCTACACGACCCAGCCGTTCAGGTATGCCGCGGTCGAGCAGCGCCTGCAACGCCTCGCCGTGGTGAGCTCGGTGGCGCCCTGGCGCGACGCGTTCCTGGATCTGCCCGGGCGGCGCGTGTGGGTGCTCGGCGTCCCCGAGCAGCTGAGCGCGCAGATCGCGCCCAGCCAGTTACAGGAAGGATCGCTGGCCGGCGCCGACCGGCGCCTGCGCGAAGGCGGCTGGGTGGCGCTCAGCCAGACGATCGCTCGCGCCGAGCACCTGCGCCTCGGCCAGCGCTTTGAGCTGCCCACGCCCGCCGGGCAGAAGAGCTTCCGCCTGGCGGCCACGACCGCCAACTACGGCTGGCTGCCGGGCGCGATCGTCATGAACGGCACAGATGTGGCGCGCCTGTGGAGCGCGAACACCGCGACCGAGCTCGCCGTCACACTCGTGCCCGGGGTCTCGGCGCAGCAGGGCCTGCGCGCCGTGCAGGCCGCGCTCGGGCCGGGCTCGGCGCTGAGCGCCCAGACCACAGAACAGCGCCGCGCGGAAGTCAGCTCCGTGCTCGACTCGACGCTCTCGCGCCTGAACGACACCACGATCGTCGTGCTCGTCACCACGATCGCCTCGGTGATCGCGCTGATGATGGCCGCCGTCTGGCAGAGCCGCCGCCGCTTTCACTCGCTGCTGTCGATCGGCATGGACTTCGGCCAGTTCGCCCGGCTGATCTTCTACGAGAGCGGCACCGTCCTGATCGGAGGGTGCGTGATCGGGATCGCCGCCGGGCTCACCGGTCAGTACCTGATCGACGGCTGGCTGCGCCACACCACCGGCTCCCCCGTCCAGTTCGACCCCGCCTGGCAGATAGGGCTGCTGACGCTCGTGCTCGCCGTGGCGATCTCGCTGGCGGCCTCGCTGATCGCGGTGGTGCGCACCGCCGGCTTCCAACCGCACGCGGCGTTCTCGACCGAATGAGAGACGATATGACGGTGACGATCCCATCCACCGAGAGCACCCGGCAGCTGCCTTCGGCGCGGGCGTCCTCGAGCGCGCGAAGAAAGCCACAGCCCCCGGCCTGGGACCCGGCGGCGTTTGCGCCCGACAGCAGCACGTTCGCACCCGCGATGGCGCTGCTGCCCCCAGACGCCAGAGAAGACGTCGCCTGCCTGTATCGCGTGCTGCGCACCCTCGACGATCTCGTCGACGAGAACGATCCGCGCGCGCTCACGCGGGTGGCGGCCGTGGAGTGCTGGGCAAGCGAGGAAGAGGCGCAGGCGATCGAAGTCGGCCGGCCGCTGGACACGCCCGAGACGCGGGCGCTGACAGCGCTGGCCCGGCGCCATTCGCTGTCACGGGAATCGCTGCTCGAGTTCTGCGCGGGAATGCGCCACGACATCGCCCGCGCGAGCATCGAGACCGACGCGGACTTCACGCGCTACTGCCAGCAGGCCGGCGGCTCGGTGGGAGTCGTGCTCGCGAACATCCTCGGCTGCGCCAGCCCCGCGGGCGAGGCAGGGATGGCGACGCTCGGACAGGCGATGCAGGTGACCAACATCCTGCGCGACATCGACGAGGACCTCGAGCACGGGCGCGTATACATCTCGGGCGCCGCGATCGAGCGCTTCGGCTTCCCGGAGCCGGGCGCGCGCGAGGAGCTGCTGCGCGATCACATCGCCCGCGCCGATGCGCTGTATGAGGAGGGCATCCAGGCGATCCCGCTGCTGGGCTGTGGCCGGCGCGCGATGACGCTCGCCACCGCGCTCTACCGCGAGATCCTGCGCCAGATCGAGCGCGAGGGCTACGGCGCGCGGCCCGGTCGCGCGGTCGTCGCGCCCTGGCGCCGGCGCGTGCTGAGCGCGCGCTGTCGTCTGGCATAATCAAACACAAAGGAGAAGGGAAGTGAGAGGGTGAGGAGGGTGAGGGTGAGGAGGGTGAGGGTGAGGAGAGGCAGAGGCATCACCATCGCAGGAGCGGTCGTCCTGGCCTTCGCCATGACTGGTCCGGGCGCAAGCGCGCAGGGAGCGCCCGGACGGGGAGCGCCGAGCGCGCGCGTGGCGCGCACGCTCAACGGAACCGATACGGCGCACCTGCACCTGGTTCGTCAGCAGGAAACGGTCGTGTTCGAGGAAGGCGCCGCCAGCGGAGCGCTGCCCGGGCACATGCGCGCGCAGCTGGACGTGGGTTCGGTGTTCACCGGCACCTGCACGATCTACACAAGCGGCGGGACGATCGTCGGCCACGGGCGCGCCACCCCCCACGGCTCCGGCCGCTACCAGAGCTTCAGCGGCACGCTCACAATCACCGGCGGCAGCGGTCGCTACGCGCACGCGCGCGGGCAAACCGGACTGTACGGAACGTTCGACCGGCGAACGTTCGCGCTGGTGATCCAGACGACCGGCAGCATCTCCTACTGAGAAGGCCGGGACGGCGTGCTCGTGCGCCAGGCGGTTCTCGCGGCGGGCAGGCGCGGCGCGTTCATGCGCTGGGCGATTAATGCGGCGGCGGCGCTCACGGCGGCGATGCTCGCGGGCGGAGTCTGCCTGCCGGCCGGCGCGGCGGGCGTGCCCACGGTCGGTCTGCGCGCCGGGCTGCACCCCGAGCACCTCGGACACACGACGACCGTGACGCTCGACATGCGGATCGATCCGGGTGGCGAAGGCGCGGGCGAAGTCGTCCCGCCACCGTTGACCGAAGTGAGCCTGCGCTACCCGGCGGGCCTGGACATCACGCTGAGCGGTCTCGGCATCGACACCTGCTCGGCGGCGACGCTCGAATTCGCCGGTCCGCCGGGGTGCCCGGCCGATTCGTGGATGGGCGAAGGCGAGGCGGTGGCCGAGCTGCCGATCCACCACGCGCCGTTCCGCGAAGACGCCAAGGTCGCGATCCTCAGAGGGCCGGAAGCGGATGGGCACCTGGCGATGCTGTTCTACCTCTACGGCGAGACGGCCGTGAGGGCCCAGATCATCCTGCAAAGCCAGCTGCTGCCCGCCGCCAGGCCGTTCGGCGGACAGCTCGACCTGCGGGTTCCGCTCGTGCCGGGCATCCCCGAAGGGCCCGACGTGTCCGTGGGCGAACTGAGCTTCGTGCTCGGACCGCCGGGGTTGACCTACTACGAACGGGTGCATGACAGGGTCGTCCCCTACACCCCGAACGGCATCCGCCTGCCCGAACGCTGCCCCCGCGGCGGGTTCGCGTTCGCGCTGGCCCTGAGCTTCCTCGGCGGCGAGCGCGCCGCGGCGAAAACCGCTGTGCCGTGCCCGAGGCGGGCGGGGCGCCGCCGCTAGGGGGTCGCTCATGGTTGCTCGTCAGGCGTCACGCGTACGTGCGGGCACCCGGCGCGCGGGCGGCGCGGCGCGCGGGCGGCGCGAGGTTCGTGTCTCCGGCCGGGCTCGCCAGGCGGCGCTCGAAGTCGGTGAACGCGGTGACGATGTCCCGCGCTTCGAACGCCCGGTTGCGACGGCCCATGCTCACCTGCCGGATCACACCCGCGTCGAGCAGTCGGGCGATCGCCTCGTTGGCGGCGATGAAGCTGCGCTCGATGAGCTCCGCGGCGCTCGTGGCCGTGAACAGGGGGGCGCCCGGCAGCGCGCGCACCAGCAGATCCAGGGCGGAGCCCTCACGGACAGAGCCCAGGCGTTCGCGCCAGTCCTCCTCGATGCGGGCGATACGCGCTTCAAACGCAATCGAATCCTCGACCGCACGGGTGCAGGCGGCGGCGAAGCGCGCGATCCACAGGTTGATCCCCTCGTGTGCGGCGCGCGCGGATGCGGGACCGCGGTAGCGATAGGAGGTGAGTCCGTCGATGTAATCCCGCGCCCAGGTCGCGAGCACGAGCGATACCGGCACGAGCACGCGCGTCGCCAGGCCGCGACGGCGCAGGACGAGATGAATCAGCGCGCGTCCGGTCCGGCCGTTGCCGTCCACGAACGGATGGATCGTCTCGAACTGTGCGTGAGCGATCGCCGCCTGGGCGACGGCCGGCAGCGAGTCCCCGTTGCAGAACGCGCACAGGTCCTGCAGCAGACCGAGGACGTGCTCGGGCGGCGGCGGCACGAACGCGGCCGAGCACGGGTTGTAGCTCGAGCCGCCGATCCAGTTCTGCTCGGTGCGCACCACGCCGGCGTGCTCGTCCAGCCAGGTTCCGCGCAGCAGTCGTCGATGAACCTCGAGCAACCGCTCCAGCACGATCTCGTCCCCGGGGTGCAGCCCGTCGAGCGCAAACCGCATCGCGTCGATGTTCGCGAGCACCTCGGAGGCCGTGACGTCGCTGACGTGCCCGCCGGACTCGCGTGTCGCCTCCGCCCGCAGCAGCCTGCTCGCGCCGACCTCCAGGCCCTCGATCCGCGAGGATGCGACCGCCTCGGCCCGCAGCAGGATGCGCGCCAGCGCCTCGGTTTCGATCAACGCGGACGCCTCGACATCCAGACGCGCGATCGCCACCTCCGCATCCACGACGTCGGCCGCCACGTCCCCATCGAGCGCGATACCCCGGCCCACGAGCGCGTCCGGCACGTACGCCCCGTAGTCGCACGACAGGCGATCGCGACGGGGCATGCCCGACACGATGTTGCTGGTCCAGTGGCGTTTGATGACTTTGGACATGGTCTCGTAACCCTACATATGGCTTCGCCTTATTATAGCTTATTCAATAACCCATAACAAGTACCCTTCCTATGCAACCTTCGGTGAGATCGCCGCCAACCGAAGGATCGCCGATAACCTTCGGTTAGTTGTGCTCATGTTTGGGTTTATACAACAAACCTAAACATGTATGCCACCGGCGACATGCACGCCGACACCTGTGGCCCAGTGCCCCACCGCTAGCATGACCAGCAATGTCTGAGCAGCGCAACTACCTGCAGGCCGTCTCCGAGCGCGTCGTCGTCTACGACGGCGGCATGGGCGCAACCCTGGAGCAGTTCGACCTGACGGCGGAGGACTACGGCGGGCTGGCCGGCAAGTGCCACGAGGCGCTCGTGCTCAACCGCCCGGACGTGATCGAGGGCGTGCACGCATCGATGCTCGACGCCGGCGCGGAGGTCGTCGAGACCGACACGTTTCAGGCCTCACGGATCAAGCTCGACGAGTGGGGGCTGGCCGACTACACGGTCGAGATCAATACGCGCGCCGCCGAGATTGCGCGCGCGGCCGCGGGGGAGCACCGGTTCGTCGCGGGCTCGATCGGGCCGACCGGGTATCTGCCGGCCTCCGAGGACCCATCGCTCGGGCAGATCCGGTTTCGCGAGCTGGTCGAGGTGTTCGCCGAGCAGGCCGCCGGGCTGATCGACGGCGGCGCGGATCTGATCATCATCGAGACCGCCCAGGACATCCTCGAGGTCAAGGCCGCCGTGTTCGGGGCGCGCGAGGCGTTCGTCTCCACCGGTCGGACGCTGCCGATCCACACCTCGGTCTCGCTGCTGCCCAATGGCGGCAAGATGCTGCTCGGCACCGACATCTCCGCGGTGCTGACGACACTGGAGGCGCTCAAGGTGGACGTGATCGGGCTGAACTGCTCGACCGGTCCCGAGGACATGCGCGACGCGATCCGCTTCCTCGGCGAGCACTGCCCCGTGCCGGTCGCATGCATCCCCAACGCGGGCCTGCCGCTGCAGGGACCGGACGGGGAGACGATCTTTCCCGAGCAGCCCGAGCCGCTGGCCCAGGCGCTGGCTGAGTTCGTCGAGCGCTACGGGGTCGGCGTCGTCGGCGGCTGCTGCGGGACCACGCCCGAGCACATCCGCGAGATCGTACGCCGCGTGGGACGCAGCACCGAGCGCCCGGACGGCCATCCGGTCGCCGCCCGGCCTGCCCCCCGTGCACCGCATCTGTCCTCGATGATCGCGGCGACCCCGCTCGTGCAGGAGCCGGCGCCGACGATGGTCGGCGAGCGCGTGAACGCCCAGGGCTCGCGCCGCGCCAAGGAGCTGCTGCTGGCCGAGGACTACGACGGGCTCGTGCAGATCGCCGAGGACCAGGTGCAGGGCGGCGCGCACGTGCTCGATCTGTGCGTGGCGCTGACCGAGCGCTCTGACGAGGACGAGCAGATGCGATTGGTCGCCAAGAAGGTCTCCCTCACCCAGCCCGCGCCGATCCAGATCGACTCGACCGAGCCCGAGGTGATCGCCACGGCGCTCGATCAGATCCCGGGCCGGGCGATCGTCAACTCGGTCAACCTCGAGGCCGGCCGCGACAAGCTCGACCGCGTGCTGCCGCTGGCCCTCGCCCACGGCGCCGCGCTGATCGCGCTGACGATCGACGAGGTCGGGATGGCAAAGACGGCGCAGCGCAAGGTCGAGATCGCCAAGCGGATCCGCGATCTGTGCTGCGAGGAGCACGGCCTGGATCCGGAGCTGCTGATATTCGACTGCCTGACGTTCACGCTGACGACCGGCGATGAGGAGTGGCGGCCCTCGGCGGTGGAGACGATCGCGGGGATCCGGGCGATCAAGGAGCAGATCCCTCACGTAAAGACCTCACTGGGCGTGTCGAACGTGTCCTTCGGCGTATCGCCCGGCGCGCGGGCGGTGCTCAATTCGACGTTCCTGCACCACTGCGTGCAGGCGGGCCTCGACCTGGCGATGGTCAACCCCAACCACATCACCCCCTACTCGGAGATCCCCGACGAGGAGCGCGAGCTGGCCGACGATCTCGTGTACAACCGCCGCGAGGATGCGCTGGAGCGGTTCATCGCGCACTTCGAGTCCCGGGGCGAGGACGACACTGCTCAGAGCGCGGCCGACCCGACCGCGGGGATGGAGCCCGAGCAGGCGCTGCACTTTCATATCCTGCGCCGGCGCAAGGACGGCGTCGAGGAGTGGATCGACCGTTCGGTGGCGAAGATCGGCGCGGTGCCGACGCTCAACGAGGTGCTGCTGCCGGCGATGAAAGAGGTCGGCGACAAGTTCGGCGCCGGGGAATTGATCCTGCCGTTCGTGCTGCAGTCCGCCGAAGTGATGAAGCGCGCCGTGGCACAGCTGGAGCAGTATCTGGACAAGATCGAGGGCTACACCAAGGGCACCGTGGTGCTCGCGACCGTGTTCGGCGACGTGCACGACATCGGCAAGTCGCTCGTGAACACGATCCTCACGAACAACGGCTACACCGTCGTCGACCTCGGCAAGCAGGTCCCGATCCAGACGATCCTCGACGCGGCGGTCGAGCACGAGGCCACCGCGATCGGCCTGTCCGCCCTGCTGGTGTCGACCTCCAAGCAGATGCCCGCCGCGATCCAGGAGCTGCACGCAAAGCAGCTCGACTACCCGGTGCTGATCGGCGGCGCGGCGATCAACCGCGCGTTCTCGTTTCGCGCGCTCTACCCGGGCGGCAAGGACTCCGACGAGGCCTATGCGCCGGGCGTGTTCTACTGCAAGGACGCGTTCGAGGGGTTGTCGGTGATGGATCAGCTGATCGACGCCGACGCGCATGCGGCGCTGCTTGCGAAGCTGCGCGCCGAGGCGAGCGCGTTCCGTGCCAAAGGCGAGGAGCCCGCCGAGGAGCTGAACTTCGCCGACGATTCCGTCCGTTCGGCCGCGCGCACCGACGTGCCCGTGCCGACGCCGCCGTTCTGGGGAGTGCGCGAGATCCCGGTCGATCTCGACGAGGTCTACCCGCACCTGGACACGCACGTTCTGTTCAAGCTGCACTGGGGCGGTCGCGGCGTCAAAGGCGAGGCCTGGCAGACGCTGCTGCGCGAGGACTTCCGCCCGCGCCTGGAGCGCATGTGGCGCGAGCAGACCTACCTGCATCCCCGCGCGCTGCTCGGATTCTTCCCCTGCTACTCGGCGGGCAACGAGATCGTCGTGCTCGATCCGCGGGTACTCGATCCGGACGCCGCCCTGGACCCGAGCGATCCCGCGAGCGAGCTCACGCGCTTCGTCTGCCCGCGCCAGCCCAAGGGCGATCGCATCTGCCTGGCCGACTTCTTCAGGCCGGCGGTCGACGGCGAGGGCAGGCCCTCGGCCAAGGGTTCGCCACCGGCCGAGCTCGACGCGATCGCGGTGCAGGCCGTGACGGTCGGCTCGGAGGTGACCGAGCTGATGGTCACCCTCGAGTCAGACGGCGAGTTCGCCGAGCAGCTGTTCGTGCACGGCCTGGGCGTGCAGACCGCCGAGGGGCTGGCCGAGTGGCTGCACTTCCAGGCCCGCGGCATGCTCGGCATCCCAGCGACCCAGGGACGGCGCTACTCCTGGGGCTATCCCGCCGTGCCCGAGCAGTCGGAGCACCTGAAGGTCGAGCAGCTGCTCGGGTTGGAGACGATCGGGATGAAGATCACCGACGGGTATGCCCCCGTGCCCGAGCAGTCCACGCTCGCGCTGATCGCCCACCATCCTCAGGCGATCTACTTCGGCACGCGCCAGGGACGGTTGCTCCCGAACGGTTCGCCCGACGACGTGATCCGCGGCTCGGCGCGCGACCCGTCGTTATTCGCAGACCTCGACGACGAGGACCCGCCGGACGGGGCTGTGGAAGCCGAGGACGAGCCGGCGATGTCCGCGTAGGACGTCCGCGACGAGCCGGATCAGCCTTCGAGGCGCGCGAGACTCCCAGCGCGCTCGGCGGGCAACGGCCCGAGCGTGACCGGCGCGGCGTGCATCGTGCGCAGGCGCACGTCGCGCCAGGACAGCCCCTCGCCGAGCAGCGCCGGGACGCCCATCAACAGGGCGGTCGAGACCTCGACCGCCTGCAGAACGATCCCGTAGGCGATCGCGTCGGGCGTGGAGACGTGATAGGCGCCGGCGAGCACGGCGACGCACGCGGCCTGGAACACGCCGACGTTGGCGGGCGTGGCGGGGATCAGGGCGGTGACGTTGACCGCGAACAGAACACCCGCCGCGGCGGCCGCCCCATCGTGGATGTTCAGCCCGAGCGCCATCAGCAGCAGCCAGCACGAGGCCCACTGCAGCGTCCACGCCCCGAGCTGGGCGACGGTGGCAATCGCAGCCTGGCGGGGCCGGCGAAACACGCGCAGCCCGTCGCGCAACCGCAGCAGCACCGCGTGCAGACCGACCAGCAGCGCCTGCAGGCGGCGCGAGTGTTGGCCGATCTTCGATCGGTCGGCGGCAGGCGGGATCAGCACGGGCGCGAGCAGAACCGCGACGAGCGCGGCCAGCGGCGCGAGCGCGATCAGCAGCAGCGCCCGGTCGTGGCCATCGAGCACGCTGACGCTCGAGAGCGTGACGCAGCCGAGGATCAGCAGCGCAAGCACGTTGAGCAGCGTCTGCGAGACCATCGTGCCGAGCACGACTGGCAGCGTCTCGCGGGCACGTCCCAGACGGCGGGCGACGATCAGCGCGCGCGAGGGCTCCCCCAGGCGCGCGGGCAGCGTCGATGACATGAGCACGCCGATGAACGTTCCCTGCATCGCGTCCCGGCGCCGGGCGCATCGCCAGGTCGGGGCGACCACGAGAATCGCGTGCCAGGCCAGGGCGCGAACGAACATCGCACAGCACATCACCGCCAGGCCGGCGACGAGCAGACCGGGCTTGGATGCCAGCAGCGAGGCGGCCACCCGGGTGACACCAATCCGCTGCAACGCCAGCGCGGCGAGCCCGGCGCCGATCAACGAGCTGGCCGCCAGACCGACCCGGCGCAGTGTGCGCACACGCCGCGAGCGGACAGGGTTGAGCGAACGGACGAGGTTGGGCGAACGGGCAGGATGGGGCGAACGGGCAGGATTGGCATGGATGCCGGCACCCGAGCGAACGTCCGCCGGCTGGGCCGGGGTTCGCAGAGACGGCAACCGCTGGGCGGGGACCCGCGGCAGCAGGTCGGCGGGCGCCAGCCCGTGGCGCACCGCCGCGCGGGCCAGACGCGTGGCCGGCTCCCCGACGGCGCGGGCCTGCTCGTAGCAGTCGAGCACTTCGGCCGCGACATGCGGCCACGCGAAGCGCTCGGCGCGCTCGCGAGCCGCGGTGGCCATGCGCGCGCGGCGATCCGGTTCCAGGGCAAGCAACCGCAGGGCCTGCGCCAGCGCCAGTGGATCGCCGGCCGGCACGAGCCGCCCGTCGATGCCGTCGCGCAGGACGTCGCGATATCCGGGGATGTCTGAGGCGAGCACGGGCGTGCCCGCGGCGAGACCCTCGGTGATGACCATCCCGAAGCTCTCGCCACCCAGCGAGGGCGCGCAGAGCACGTCGGCCCGGACGAGCTCGGCCTGCTTGCGCTGCTCGGAAACCTTGCCGAGCACGTGAATCGCACGATCGTCGAGAGTCATATGCGCGACCTCCTCGGGCGAGGCGCCGACGAGCGTGAGCGTGGCCGGCACGTGGTCGCGCAGCGCCTCGAACGCGCGCAGCAACACGGACAGGCCCTTGCGCTCGACGGCCTGGCCGACGAACAGGATGCGCAGGGGGGCGATGTCGTCCCCGGAGCGGACAGGTACCTCGCCGAGATGCACGCCGTTGGGCACGATCCGGTAGCGACCGCCGTAGAAGCGCCGCGCGGTCCAGGCGGCGGCCTCCGAGACGGCGATTCGCACGCGCAGGCGGTTGATGCGCCGGCGCCCACCCAGGGGCACCGCGGCGATGCCGTTGGTGATCGGGTTCTCAGAGTAGGTGTGAAACGTGCCCACGAGCGGCAGATCGCCTGAGCTGAGCAGCGCGTCCCAGCAGATGACCGGGACGATCGGCTCATGCACGTGGGCGACGTCATACGCGCCGCAGCGCAGCTCACGGCGCAGGGCGAAGATCGCGCCCGGGGAGCCGGTGATGTTCGAGACCGCCCCGTTGGCGGGCAGCCCGAAGGTGCGCCCGAGCGAGACGAACCCCTCCGGCGGTTGCACGCGCTGCGGACGCGCCCCGCGATGCAGGCGGACGGAGAGCGCATCGTCGGGGTCGTACGGCGCGAGGATGCGCGCCTCGTGCCCGAGTACGGACAGCTCGGCCGCGAGCGCCTCGATATGGCGCGTGACGCCGCCGGGGTAGGTCCACGAGTAAGGCGAGATCAGCGCGATCCGCACAGCTCGTACTGTATCCGTCCCGCCGGTGCGATAATCGAGCGGTGGCCAGCAGGCACTTCGTCAAGTACACGTTTCTGCACCTGGACCCCGCCTGGCGGCGCCTTGACTCAGGCCGGCGCGAGCAGGACAAGCGTGAGCTGCTGGCGGCATGCGAGGACTTCGCCGACGGGCACCTGCTGCAGGCGTTCTCGCTGGTGGGCACGCGCGGAGACGCCGAGCTGCTGCTGATCTCAGAGGCCGAGAACCTGGAGCGGATTCACGAGCTGCACGTCGTGATGGCCCAGAGCGGGCTGATGCAGTGGGCGGAGATCCCGCACTCGTTCCTGGGCATGCGCAAGTCCTCCGAATACTCCGAGGACGAGCGCACCAGCCCGCGCGGGTTCGAGGGCAAGTACGTGTTCGTCTACCCGTTCGTCAAGTCGCGCGAGTGGTACGCGCTGCCGGCCGATGAGCGCTGGCGGATCATGCAGGGACACATCCAGGTCGGCCGCGAATACCCGGGCGTGGACAACCACACGACCTACTCGTTCGGACTCGACGATCAGGAGTTCGTGGTCGCGTTCGACACCGACGACGTCGGCACGTTCCTGGATCTCGTGCAGCGGCTGCGCAGCACCGAGGCGTCCAGATACACGGTGCGTGACACGCCGAGCTTCACCTGTATCCGCATGTCCCTGGAGCGAGCCCTGAACGCGCTCGACGGCGAGCCGATCGGCGCCGAGGCGCTGGCGGCGAGCTGAGTCCGCGGCGCGCCCTCCGGCGGCAAGCACAAGGCCATGGCGCGCGCCCGGCCGGGGGCGAGCCCCAGACGGGGCCGTCCCGAGGGCCTGTCATGAGGATGGTGATACCATTTCCGGTATGGATATCACTTCTGGTATGGAGTCGTACGGTCGGATGCTACGAGAGCTGCGAGCGGGGCGACTGAGTCAGGGAGAGCTGGCGCTGCGTGCCGGAACCAGTCAGTCGTATATATCCAGGGTGGAGGCGGGAGAGGTCCTACCAACATTGGGCCAGGCGGAGCACCTCGTGAATTGCCTCGGCTACTCGCTGCGAGTACAGGTGCGGCCGTTGCCCCGACGCAGCGATCAAGGCGCGTTGGCCGATCAGCTGACGATGAGCCCAGAAGAAAAGATGCAGAGCGCGGCGGCGCTGCACAATGCGATGGCCGAGATGAGGGCGGGCATTGGTGGCTGACCCCGGCCCTCTGAACCCAGCCGGACTGCTCGACACGCTGTCCGCGTGTGGCGTTGACTTTGTAGTGATCGGCGCACTGGCGGTGGGGGTGCACGCCGAGGTGCGCGCAACCGGCGATGTCGACATGATGGTCCCGATCGGAGATGAGGACAACAAGCATGCTCTGCGGCGTGCGCTCGAGCAGTTGGATGCCGTGTTGCTGTCGTACGAGCAGGGTGGAGTCGACCCTTCCGCCGGCGATCCGTATCCGACGGTGATGTTTCGTACGCGCTACGGCAAGCTCGATGTCCTGTACCAACCGGACGGCAGCGACACATATGCGAATGTGAAGCGACGCAGCCTGAAGACCGCGATCAATGGTCAGCGGGTGCATGTTGCCGCGAAGAGCGACCTGATCCGCATGAAGCTGGCCGCCGGTCGCACTGATGACTTCCGCGATGTCGCCAACCTGACGGCCTCCGAGCAGGGGATGCCGCGTCGGGTGATCCTCTCCATGGCGCTTGCGTCGAGAGTGGACCACGAATGGGCCTGCGACCTGGCCATGGCACGAGCCGCGTACTTCGATCCATCCAGCCGCGTACAGATTGTCGAGCACGAGCACCTACAGATCGAGGCTCGTAGATCGGACCTCACCGATCAACAGATCGAGCAGTGGGCACACGCCCTGGCGGAACGCCTCGAAGCGGCAGGCGTTATCGCCGACAGTGACATCCAAGTGCAAATACGTCCCACCTGAGATCATGCGCCGGTGCCACCGAAGGGAACCACCCACCTCAAGCGCTCGGACCCAGTGCTCGCGGAGGTGATCGAGTCGGTGGGTCGTCTACCCGATCCGCGCGAGGGACGGCCGGATCCCGAGGATCACTACGGCGCGCTCGTGCGGGCGATCACCGGCCAGCAGCTGTCGGTCAAGGCGGCCCGCTCGATCTATAACCGGCTGACCGAGCGATTCGGCGGCAGACCGCCGACGCCGACTGAGATCCTGCAGGACGAGCCCGAAGAGCTACGCGCCGCCGCGGGACTGTCGCGGGCGAAGGTGTCCTACCTGAGATCGCTCGCAGAACACGTGCTGAGCGGCGAACTGGAGCTCGAGCGCCTGGACGAGCTCGATGACGAGCAGGCGATCTCGGAGCTCGTGGCCGTCAAGGGACTGGGTACGTGGACAGCGCACATGTTCCTGATGTTCCAGCTGCAGCGGCCCGACGTGCTCCCGGTCGGCGACCTCGGCATCCGCCGAGCGATCGAACGCGCCTACGAGCTCGACGGCCTGCCGGATGCCGCGAGGATCGAAGAGATCGCGCAGCCGTGGCGCCCGTATCGCACGCTGGCCTGCCGGTATCTGTGGCGCTCGCTGGCAAACGAGCCGGGGTAAGGCTCAACCGACCCGCCGAACCGCGACGGTGCGATCGGCCTCGGCGACGATCTCCCATCCGGGCGTGCCCCCGCCGGAGCGGAAGTGGCGGGCGACGACGGCCGTCGGCCCGGGCAGACCGCGACCCCCCGGCTCCTCGGCGCGGGCGTCGTGAAACACGACATGCCCACCCAGCCCGACGAAGGGATGCCACGAGCTCCAGTCGAGCTCGCATCCGGACTCCGCGTGATCGCCGTCGATGAACACGAGATCCACCTCACCCCGCCAGCCGGAGGCGAGCTCGGCGGAGAGACAGACGTGCCAGTGCACGCTCGGCGCCCCGGGACCGCGCCGGCGCTGGGCGCGCGCAACGGCGCGCCTGGTCGCCCACTCGGTGGCGCCCCAGCCGGAGGGCAGCGCGTCGGGATGGTGGCCGAACGGGTCGACCAGGTGCAGCTCCGCGTCCGAGCGCAGCGCCTCGCACAGGAGGACCGCCGAGGAGCCCTCATACACTCCGATCTCGACCACCCGCCGTGCCCCGGCTGCCGCCACCAACAGGACGGCGGCATCCTCGGCGGAGTGCATCGTGCGCGGGGGAATCAGCCCGGCGCCGACCGCCAGCGCGCGCAGGCGGACGTCGTCACGCAGGCGAACCGGCGTCAGGCGGCGCAGACTGGCGGGGAGCAGAGCCATCAACTCTCGTTGCGCGTGATCCACTCGGCCAGGAACGGCTCGGCGATGCGGTACTCGCCGCGCGCGATCCGGGCGACCAGCTCTGCGTCGATGAGCGCGTTCAGTGCTGTCTGCACTGACGGCGTGGGGGGAAGCGCGTGGCGTTCGCGGTAGGCGCTGCCCAGCGGGCGGGCAGGTTGCTCATCGGCGAGCGCTTGCAGCACCTGCCGCTGCGCCGCGGCGGCCCGTGACCAGAGCAGGCCGAAGTGGGCGTGCTCGGAACGCAGCAACGCTGTCAGCGCTCGCTCCAGACGACCGCTGTCCGCGGTCTGTCCCGCCGGCGTCGCCTCCCACAGGAAGTAGAGCGCCTCCTGGGTGGCGTACGGGTGCCCACCAGTCATGCTCAGCACCATCGCGCACACATCAGGGTCGATCTTTCGGCCGGTGTCCGAGAAGCGCGTAGTGGCATAGCGTTCGAACGGGCCAGGCGGGATCGCACCCAGCTCGATCTTCTTGGCGCTGCGCCAAAAAGGTTCGTTGGCGTCGTTGAAGATTCGCTCCATCATGTGACGTTGCGAGCCGAGATACACATGGGCCACCTCGGGTTGCTCCTGAAAGACCGAGCGCATGAGCTTGGGCAGACCGGGATCGATCTCCGATACCTCCTGAAA
>Ga0335075_10007535_pt1 | contig 16747 bp, 15 predicted proteins | sample Lox_Sample_24_FD_206723 | JGI IMG/M metagenome (GOLD analysis project Ga0335075, IMG submission 206723) | Soil microbial communities from Loxahatchee National Wildlife Refuge, Florida, United States - Lox_Sample_2.4 | ecosystem: Environmental > Terrestrial > Soil > Wetlands | place: USA...
GCCAAAGCGGCGACACACCGCGCCCGCGTCCTGCAGCTCAAGATAGGCTCCGACCCAGCTCAGTCGGCGGCGTTCTTCTCGATCCATCCAGCAAACTCATGCTGCTAGCGCCGGTGGTGGCTGTGGGCTTGTGGGCAACGCTCGGCGTTGTCCATCAAGCCCACAGCCTAGCCAATCGATTGAAATGATGTCTATGAACTGTACACATAACCGGCTCTCCTGGCGTCGCTTTTCATCCGTGATCAGTCTGCAACCGCAGCGGTCGCCCGCACAATTTGGTACATCAAGGTCTGCAGATCACGCATCCAGGATCAATCGCGTCCCGCCGCCTTCGCGCCGGCTGCGAGCACCAGACGAACCAAGTCGGGAAGGTTGCGGGCTTGCAGCTTTTCGAACACCCGCGCGCGGTGCACCTCGATCGTGCGCGGACTGGCGCCGAGCTCCTTCGCGATCGCCTTGGTTGGCCGTCCGGTCACAAGCAGCTCCAGCACCTCGCGTTCCCGCGGCGTCAGCGCGGCAATCCGGGCCGTCGCGGCGGCAGTGGCGGATTCGGCCTTCTGATATCGCATGCTCTGCTCCAGCGCCCGGCGCACTGCGTCGAAAAGCAGTGCGTCACCAAAAGGTTTTTCGAGGAAGTCGACCGCACCGGCTTTCATCGCGCGAACCGCCACTGGAACGTCGCCTTGTCCGGTCATGACGATAACCGGCAGCGTGATACCGCGATCATTCAGGCGCTGCTGCAGTTCCAAGCCGTCGATCTCGGGCATGCGGACATCGGTCAGCACGCACCCGCCTGCCTCCGATGCCGCTGCTAGAAATGCCGCGGCGCTGTCATGCGTGCGGACAGTGAAGCCAGCCGATTCGAGAAGCACGCGAAGCGAGTCACGGATCGCCGCGTCATCGTCGATGATATGGACTGTCTCCGCCGTTCCCATCCGTCCGCCCGTACGTAGGATCCCGTACGCAGCATACCGAATTTCGGCCCATCACACGCCCCTGTAGTGCTGTCCGCGGCGACAACTGGTGCAACAGCGCGGAGGACACAATGCTCGCTACGGTGGAGACAATCGACCAACGGTCACGGCCCGCCGTCTGGCGTGCCGGCGTGACCTCCAGGCCAGCCAAGCCGCACGTCCTGGAGCCGCTGGAGCCGCAGGCGATCACCGTGCGTGCCGACCGCGATGAGGAGATCGTCGCTCAGGGCGGTGCGGCGGCATACTGCTACCTGGTCGTAAGCGGGTGCGTCCGGACCGTCACGCTGATGGAGGATGGCCGCCGTCAGATCGGCGAGTTTCTGTTCCCTGGCGATCTATTCGGATGGGAGGCCGTGGACAAGCACGACTTCGCCGCGGAAGCCGTGACGCCGGTTACCCTGCGCCGCTACTCGCGTCGCAGCCTCGACATGCTGGCCGACCGTGACCTGGATTTTGCCCGCCGACTGCGTGAGCTTACCGCCGGTCAGCTCCGAGCCGGGCGGGAACGCATGGTACTACTCGGGCGCAAGACGGCGTCCGAGCGCATCGCCAGCTTCCTTCTGGAGATGGCTGGGCGGATGAACCCGGACGGGTACGCCTTGATCGAACTGCCAATGGGGCGCGCCGACATGGCCGATTATCTCGGCCTGACGATCGAGACGGTCTGCCGCGGCCTGACTCAGTTTCGTCGGCACGGAACCATCGCCGTGGAACGGGCCAAGGTCATGATTCGCGATCGCTGTGCGCTCGGCGTGGCCGGGTGCGAAGTGGTGCACTAGCGCGGCCGGTTACGTGGAGAGGTGCACAATGATCGCGGCTGACCTGATGTCTCGCTCGGTCGTTGCGATCAGCCCGGATGCGCCGCTCGCGCAAGCGATCCGGCTCATGATCGATCGCCGGGTCAGCGGGCTTCCGGTGATCGATGCAGAGGGGCGGGCGGTCGGCATGCTGACCGAAGGCGATCTTCTGCGCCGGGTAGAGACCGGCACCGAAGGCAACGCTCCCGGCTGGTTCGCCAGCTTCTTTTTCGCGGGGCACCAGGCTGAGCGATACGTTCACACGCACGGCCGACGCGTGGCGGAGGTGATGACAGAAGACGTGATAAGCGTCGCAGAAGAGACCCCGCTTGCCGAGGTCGTGGCATTGATGCAGCGCAGGCGGATCAAGCGGCTGCCAGTGCTACGGGGCGACAAAGTGGTCGGCATCATCAGCCGAGCCGATCTGGTGCGGGTCGTCGGCGATGCACTGGCCGAGGCTGCCGTGACGGCGGACGACGCCGCAATAAGGAAGTCGATTATCGAGGGGATCGCCCAGGCGCCCTGGGCACCGAGGACATCGGTGAGCGTTGAAGTGAAGAAGGGTGTTGTCCTGCTGGACGGCTGCCTATTCGACATGCGGGGGCGTAGCGCAATCGGCGTGCTAGCAGAGAATGTGCCGGGTGTCAGGGGGGTGGAGAATCGTCTCATCTGCATCGAGCCCGCAACCGGTATGCTGATCTACGATCCGGATGAGGCGGGCAGCGCCGCTGCCGGCCAGGCGTAGCCTCGAAGGATACTCCCATGGACACGCTGGCGCCCGCCGTCGCGGGAACGACATCGGCCGCCCAGGCCGCGGTCATAGCTCCGAAACAATGCACGGGGATGCACTGGACGCCCTGGTGCACGCCGCTGAAGCCTACGCCACGTATGGCCTGTCCCCTGTCGCACCGGGCCTGGCCTTCATCGACTGGCGACCCATCTTGCCAACGAATCCTTCCACTGGCCTACTCACACATCCGCACTCGTCCCTATAGGCAACGTCTCTGATACAGGGCGCAGACGGTGACTCTCGCCGCTGTGCGATGGGCGTCCGCTCCGTCCTGGCGCCTTGCGGTGAATCCCCGCTTGTCACAGCCGCGCGAACGGCGCCACTTCGCGCGCACACGTCCCTGTTTGCAGTCCTGTCAACCGCTTACATTGAGGTGGCGCGCGAGTCGCGCGTGTAGGCAGCCTGAAGCGCCGTGAGCAGCAGGCGTCTTTGCGGGAGGCACAGCGATCGTGGGTAAAGTGTCCACCTCGAGTGCAACCAGGTTGCGCGCGACTCATTTTTTGTCCGCGGAATCGAAAGCCGAATCGAAACGCGCAAAACGAGTCAGCCGGCCGGGGTGAGCCAAAACCGGAAGTTTCGTACCCATGTCAGTGGAGCGGAAGATTTTCGGCCGCAATCTGCGCAAGGCCCGGTTCGCCAAAGGCTACACGCTCGAAGGTCTCGGCAGCATCTGCAAGGCGAGCGCTCCTTATATTTCTGCCGTCGAACTCAGAAAAATCAACGTGTCGATCCACCGGATGTCCGCTTTTGCTAAGGCCTTCGGCGTGACGCTGTGCGAGCTCTTGCATTCGCGATTCGCGCTTGATAATAGCGCTAAGCAGAATCGACGGTAGGCACGGCATCCGTTGCACGCCGTGCACGCAGAGCCGGTTCAGGCAAGACGTGAGTGGAAGCCGGACGGATGCGGACGTGGCTTGGCGAATGGCGATGTCGACCATGGGATTCTCCGGAGGCTGCCTGCGGTTTCGAGCCGAGCCGCCTTTCTGACTTATTTTCCTCGTCTCGGCCGTGTCGGCCTCTGGCTGAGAGGCTTGCCGACTCGAGATTTCTTTACGCGACCGGGCCGCCCGGTCGGCTCCACGCCGATCTGGGCGAGAGCCGTTTTCCGCTCCTGAACCGCGCGACGAATGGCGCCCGCGCAAAAATCGGGAAGCGTCTCTTCCGACAGCAGATAGCGGCGTAGATCCTCGTAGAAGTCACCGGCGCGGATGACGAGGCCGAGTGTGACGGCTTCGCGAATGAAATCCGTGCGGTCCTCTTCGGGCGCAAGGGTCCGGGCGATGGCATCGAACGTGCCCTCGGCGAAGGCCACCACAGTGCGCTCGGCATATTGTTTGGGGCGTGCCATCGCGCGCTTATAAGGAGCGCGTCCCGATTCCATCAATCTGATGTATGTTACCGCAGTTTCACATTAACATAATTGACACGCTCGCATGACAATCGAAAATTCAACCCATGCGAACAGCGTGTCCCGGTTGGCGATCCAGTTTTCACACCTGCTTGAATAATGCAACGCCGCGATCGCCCGCCTCGGGCGCTGATGTATTTCCGGCTACCGCCCGGCGCGCAGAGCTGCACGCCCGCGGCTTGACTTCCGCCGGCCCCACCCGAAATTCCCACCAACGCGGGTCGGGTCCGCTACCCCTTACCTCGTGCTTCCGCGATCTCGGCTGCCATCCTCAAGGCCGCTATCAGGCTCGTCGGATCGGCACATCCCTTGCCCGCAATGTCCAACGCCGTGCCGTGGTCGGGTGAAGTCCGCACGATCGGCAATCCGAGCGTCACATTGACCCCCCCACTCATGTCAAGCGTCTTGAGCGGTATCAACGCCTGATCATGATACATGCAGAGTGCGACATCGTAACGCGCACGTGCCGAAGGCGTAAACATCGTATCCGCCGCCAGCGGGCCGCTGACCGCAATTCCGCTCGCCGCCAGTGCAGCCACCGCCGGGGCCACGATATCGCGATCCTCGGTGCCAAGCGCCCCGTCCTCACCGGCATGCGGGTTGAGCCCGGCAACCGCAAGCCGCGGGCGGCGCACACCGAAATCGCGGGCAAGACCACTCGCCACGATCCGCCCGACACGCACGATCAGCTCGGTGTTGAGGAGCGTAATCGCCTTCCGCAACGCCACGTGCACCGTCACCGGCACGACACGAAGTGTCGGCGACGCAAGCAGCATCACAGGCTCCGCTCCCCCGCTGAGGTGAGCCAGGAATTCCGTATGCCCGGGATAGAAAAATCCCGCGCCGTACAGCACCGCCTTCTGGATCGGGTTCGTCACGACGGCCGCCGCTCGCCCCTCCAATGCCAGCGAAACCGCCCGCTCGATGGCACCGATGACCGCCGCCGCGTTGCGCGGATCCGGCACTCCCGGAGTAACCGGCTCCGGCAGCGAAAGCGGCATGACCGGCAGCGCATCGGCGAAACAATCCGCCGCCTCCTCCGGCGCGTCGATGCCGACCACCGGCGTCGGCGCCTCGCCGCCCTGCGCCACGGCGCCTAGCCGCACCGGATCGTCAAGCACAAAAAAGACCGGGCCATCCTTTCTGAGTGCGTGCCACGCCGCCAGCGTGATCTCGCCGCCGATTCCCGCCGGCTCGCCCATCGTCAACGCAAGCGGGCGCATGGCGCCGCTACAGATGCAATGCCCGGCCGTCTGCCGCGAGCGCTGCCTCCTTCACCGCTTCGCTCAGCGTCGGATGCGCGTGCGAAACTTCTGCAATGTCTTCGGCCGAAGCCCCGAACGCAATCGCCATCGCAAGTTCGGCAATCAGCGTGCCCGCGTCCGGGCCCAGGATGTGCGCGCCAAGCACCGCGTCGGTCGTGGCGTCGGCGAGTATCTTCACGAACCCTTCGGTCTCGCCCATGGCCCGCGCCCGCGGTGTCGCGGTGAACGGGAATTTCCCGACTTTGTAAGCTATTCCCACCGCCTTCAGTTCCTCCTCCGTCTTGCCCACCGCCGCCACCTCGGGCCAGGTGTACACCACCCCTGGAATTGCATCGTAATTCACGTGCGCCACCTTCCCGGCCAGGATCTCAGCAACAGCGGTCCCCTCGTCCATCGCCTTGTGTGCAAGCATCGGGCCGGCAATCGCATCGCCGATCGCGTAAATACCGGAAACCGACGTCGCAAATCGCTCGTCCGTCACGATCCGCCCACGGTCGTCTAGCTTGATCCCAAGCCCTTCCACGCCAAGCCGCTCCGTAAAAGCGCGCCGCCCGACCGCCACCAGCACGGCATCAGCCATATGCTCGCTCCCCTCGCCTCCCGCCGTCGGTTCCAGCCTGAGCCGCACTCCGGTATTGCCCACTTCGGCTTGCACAACCTTCGTCCCAAGACGAAATTTGATTCCCTGCCTGCCAAGCACGCGCTCGAACTGCTTGGCGATCTCACCGTCCATCCCGGGTATCAGGCGGTCCAGAAATTCGACCACCGTCACCTCGGCACCCAGCCGTCGCCAGATGCTCCCAAGCTCGAGCCCGATATAGCCGCCTCCGATCACCATGAGCCGCCCGGGCACTTCGCCGAGCGTAAGCCCGCCGGTCGAGGTCAGAATCCGCTCTTCATCGACCGTCACCCCCTCCAGAGGCGCGCTCTCGCTCCCGGAGGCAACAACGAGATGTCGTGCCTGGTACTCGGTGCCATCCACCTCGATCTGCCCTGGCGCGACAATGCGCCCCCAACCCTTCAGCCACGTGATCTTGTTCTTGCGAAAGAGATACTCGACGCCTCTGACGTTTGCCTCGACAACCGCATTCTTGCGCGACTGCATGCGTGCGAGATCGAATGCCACCCCCTCAATCCGGATTCCGTGCGCGGCCAGAGCATGGCCCGCGTGGTAGAACTCTTCTGACGATTGCAGAAGTGCCTTCGAAGGAATGCAGCCGACATTGAGGCACGTGCCGCCCAATGTCTCGCGGCCTTCCACACAGGCAACGCGCATCCCGAGCTGGGCCGCGCGGATCGCGCACACATATCCGCCTGGCCCGGCGCCAAGAACGATGAGGTCGAATGTCTCGCTCATAAACCGACTCCCGTGGACAACGCCATCCCAAAGTCGCATCGTACGCCGACCGCAAGGCGCATCGTTCCCTGTGACGCGCAGGCCGGCTCGCCGCCGATGATGCGGGTGATCCTCTACAGGTCGAGCAGCAAGCGGCGCGGATCCTCGATCCCTTCCTTCAGCCGCACCAGGAACGAAACGGCCTCCCGGCCGTCCACAATCCGATGATCATAGCTGAGTGCGAGGTACATCATCGGCCGGATCTCTATCTTGCCACCGCTCGCAACCGGACGCTCCTGGATCTTGTGCATCCCGAGAATCGCCGACTGCGGCGGATTGAGGATCGGCGTCGACATCAGAGATCCGTACACTCCGCCGTTCGTGATGCTGAACGTCCCGCCCGCCAGTTCCTCGAGCCTCAGCTCCCCTTCCCTCGCGCGCTTGCCGAAATCGGCAACCGTCCTTTCAATCTCGGCGAAGCTCATTCGTTCGACATTGCGAATCACCGGCACGATCAGGCCGTTCGGAGCGCCGATCGCGATCCCCATATGTACGAAATGCTTGTAGATGATATCGTCGCCATCGATCTCCGCGTTGACCGCCGGGTATTCCTGCAGGGCGACCACCGACGAACGAACGAAGAAACTCATGAACCCGAGCCTCGCTCCGGCGTACTTCTTCTCGAATGCGTCCCGGTATTCCGCCCGAAGCGCTATCACCGCGCTCATATCCACTTCGTTGAACGTGGTGAGCATCGCGGCGGTGTTCTGGGCTTCCTTGAGGCGCGCCGCGATGGTGCGGCGAAGCCGCGTCATGCGCACGCGTTCCTCGCCGGGCTCGGTCCCGCGCACTACTTTCGCTCCCGGCTCGGCACGCTCTGCAGGCGCCGGCTGTGGCCGCTTCAGGAACGCGAGCACGTCCCCCTTTGTGAGCCGCCCGTCCTTGCCTGAACCTTGGCCGACTTTCGTCGCAGTTAGGTCCGCTTCTTCCAGGAGCCGCGCCGCGGACGGAAGCGGTGGTGCCGCTTCTCTCTGCGCCGCCGGTGCATCCGTCCCGACAACCGGCTTGGCCGCCGCGGCCTTTTCTTCGCTCCGTTCGGCGCCGCGCCGCGCCGCCTCCGCTCCGGTCCCGCCGTCAACCCGCCCCAGCACCGCGCCCGGGGCCACTTCGGCGCCGGTTGCCGCAACGATCTCGCCGAGCACGCCCGCCGCCGGCGCCGGTACCTCCACCGTCACCTTGTCGGTTTCGAGCTCGACCAGCGGCTCGTCCACCGCCACGGCATCACCCGCCTGTTTCAGCCACCGAGCGACGGTCGCCGACGTCACACTTTCGCCCAGCGCCGGCACCTTGATCTCGGTCGCCATATCCCGTTCTCCGCTCAGTCGCGCGCCAACGCCTGATTGATCACGGCCGTCTGCTCAGCGACGTGCGCCCGGGCAAGTCCCGTCGCCGGACTTGCCGCCTCGGCACGGCCGACGTAGTGCGGCCGCTGGCCCGCCCGGCCCAGCTCTGCAAGCACTCGCTCGAGCCGCCGGTCCATAAAGTTCCAGCCCCCCATATTCTCCGGCTCCTCCTGGCACCAGACCAGCTCCGCCGCCGGATAGCGCTGCAACACCTCGGCCAACGCCTTGCCGGGAAAGGGATAGAATTGCTCCAGTCGCACCAGCGCCACGTCATCGAGTTCTCTGGCACGCCGTTCCGAAAGCAGATCATAATAGATCTTTCCGCTCGACAGCACGACACGGCGCACGCCCTCGGGGCTCATTGCCTCCACCTCGTCAATGACCGGTCTGAAGCAGCTTCCCTCGCCCATTTCCGCAAGCTGCGATACTGCCAGCTTGTGTCGCAGCAACGACTTCGGCGTCATCACCACCAGAGGCTTTCGGAAACTGCGCCTGACCTGCCGGCGCAGGGCATGAAAGTAATTGGCCGGCGTGGTCGGATTGCAAACCTGGATATTGCACTCGGCGCAAAGCTGCAGATACCGCTCGAGCCGCGCCGAAGAGTGCTCCGGTCCCTGCCCCTCATAGCCGTGCGGCAGCAGCAGAACGAGCCCCGACATCCGCAACCACTTCGACTCGCCCGACGCCAGGAACTGGTCGATGATGACCTGCGCACCGTTCGCGAAATCCCCAAATTGCGCCTCCCACAGCACTAGCGAGCGGGGATCCGCCAGGCTATAGCCATATTCAAACCCCAGCACGCCCGCCTCGGAGAGCAGCGAATTGTACACCTCGAACTTCGCCTGGCCCGCCGCGATCGCATTCAACGGCGCGTATTGGCGTTGGCCGGTCTGATCAACCAGCACCGCATGACGCTGGCTGAACGTGCCGCGTTCCACGTCTTCGCCTGAAAGACGCACCCGGTGCCCTTCCAGAAGCAGCGTGCCGAACGCCAACGCCTCGCCGGTCGCCCAGTCGATCCCCTCGCCGCTCTCCAGCGTCGCCCGCTTGGCAGCGAGCTGCCGGCGCAGCTTAGGATTGAGATCGAAACCATCTGGTACTGTTACAAGCGCCGCGCCGACCCTCTTCAGCTCGGCCATCACAACGCCGGTATCCTCCTCCGCCTCGTCGTTTCCGTGTCCAAAGCCGGTCCAATGACCTTCGAGCCAGTCCGCCTTGTTTGGCTTGTAGGACTGTGCCCCCTCGAAGGCTTGCTCGAGTTTCGTCGCATACGAATCCCACATCTCAGTCGCCTCGGCCATCGGAACAACCTTCGCCGCGGCGAGATCTTCGGCATACAGCGCACGCGTGGTCTTGTGAGCGGCAATCGCCCGATACATCAGTGGCTGCGTAAAAGCCGGCTCATCGGCCTCATTGTGCCCGTGCCGGCGATAGCACACGATATCCACCACCGTATCGACGCCGAACTTGTGCCGGAACTCCGTCGCCAGCCGCGCACAATAAACCACCGCCTCGGGATCGTCGCCGTTGACATGAAAAATCGGAGACTGCACCGATTTCGCAACGTCGGTGCAATAAAGACCCGAGAATGCGTGCGCCGGCACGGTCGTGAAACCGATCTGGTTGTTCACGACAAGATGCACGGTGCCGCCGGTCCGATAGCCGATGAGCTTGCTCATGGCCAACGTCTCGTAAACCAGCCCCTGCCCCGCGAATGCCGCGTCGCCATGCATCAGGACGCCGAGCACCTTGCGCCGCACGGCTGAATCTCCCGCCGTGTCCTGTCTGGCCCGCACCTTGCCCATCACCACCGGGTCGACCGCTTCGAGATGCGACGGGTTTGGCTGCAACGAAAGATGCACGGCGTGGCCGTCGATCTCGACATCGGTCGAGGTGCCCAGATGATATTTCACATCCCCAGCGCCCTGCACATCGTCCGGCTTCGAGCTTGCACCGGCAAACTCGCTGAACACCGCCATCAGCGGCTTCTGCACGACATTGACGAGCGTGTTCAGCCGGCCACGATGCGGCATACCGATGACGATCTCGATGACCCCGGTCCCGACTGCCGTCTCGATCACGGTATGCAGCGCCGGAATCGCCGCTTCGCCGCCTTCCAGTCCGAACCGCTTGGTGCCGACGAAACGCTTCTGGCAGAACGCCTCGAACCCTTCCGCCTCGGTCAGTTGCCGCAGGATTTTCCGTTTCATGGTGCCATCGAAGGCTCGATGCCAGGGCGCTCCTTCCATGTTCCGCTGGATCCAGGACTTCTGCTCGGGATCCTGGATGTGCATGAACTCGACGCCGATCGGGCCGCAGTAGGTCGCGCGCAAAACCGCGAGGATCTCGCGTAAGGTGGCGGTTTCCCGGCCCAGAACGTTGGCGATGAAGATCGGCCGCTCGAAGTCCGCTTCGGTAAAGCCGTAGGTTGCCGGATCCAGTTCCGCATGCGGCTTCGGCACCGTCAGCCCGAGCGGATCAAGATGCGCCTCCAGATGCCCGCGCACCCGATAGGCGCGGATCAGCATCAGCGCCCGGATTGAATCGAGCGCAGCCGCCCGCACGTCCGCCGTCGGCAATCCCTTCTCTCGGGCGAAACCATCGACCGCGCCCGCGGCCTCCCCCGCGCGTCGCCCGTCCGTGAGGCCTGCTCCCCGCGGTGCCCACGAGGCACCAACGGCATCCGCCAACACGGCGCGTGCCTCATCGTTCAGGCCAGCGAAAAGATCGCCGAAGCTTGGATCGACGCAACCTGGGTCCTTCGCCCACCTGGCATAGAGGTCGGTCAAATACGCTGCGTTTGCCCCACTGAAGGCACTCGCCAGAAATTCGCCACCTGCCATTTTCGAACCCCGTCTCGCCCGCCTCGCGGGCCCAACCGAACTGTCCCGCGGTTCATATTGGGATTAATAGGGGCGGAAGGCACCGCTTCGGCAGGGCCTCTGCGTTGCGGCCGGGGCGGGCTCGCCCCCTCAGCCCTCGGCTCCGCCGCCGGCGAGAACACGGACGGCCGTGCTGCCGAGGGCGGCCGGGCTCTGCGCGACGTGAATCCCCGCCTCCCGCATCGCTTCCATCTTTGCCGCCGCCGTGTCCCGCCCGCCGCTGATCACCGCCCCGGCGTGGCCCATCCGCCGTCCCGCCGGCGCCGTGGCCCCGGCCACGAAGCCGACCACCGGCTTCTTCACATGCGACTGTGCCAGGAACTCGGCTGCCTCGATCTCGCTCTCGCCACCGATCTCGCCGATCATCACGATCGCCTCGGTCTCCGGGTCGCCAAGAAAGAGCTCCAGCACCTCGATGAAGTCGGTTCCCTTCACCGGGTCGCCGCCGATTCCTACACAACTGCTCTGCCCGAGCCCCGCGGCGGTCGTCTGCGCGACCGCCTCGTAGGTCAGGGTGCCGGAACGCGAAACTATTCCAACCTTCCCGCGGCGGTGGATATGTCCTGGCATGATCCCGATCTTGCAGGCGTCCGGCGTGATCACCCCAGGGCAATTCGGACCGATCAGGCGCGATGCGGTGCCCGAGAGCGTGCGCTTGACGCGCACCATGTCGAGCACGGGTATGCCTTCGGTGATGCACACGATCAGCGGCACCCCGGCGTCGATCGCCTCTAGGATGGCGTCCGCGGCAAATGACGGCGGCACATAGATCGCACTCGCCGTGGCTCCTGTCGCAGCCACCGCCTCGGCGACGGTTTCGAACACCGGCAGCCCGAGATGCCTGCTCCCGCCTTTGCCCGGCGTGACGCCCCCCACCACCTTGGTTCCGTAGGCGATTGCCTGCTCGGAATGAAACGTCCCCTGCGCACCGGTGAAACCCTGGGTGAGGACCCTGGTATCGGCGTCCACCAGGATCGCCATCTCAGGCCGCGTCCCTGACAGCCGTCACCACCTTTTCGGCAGCGTCCGCAAGGTTCTCCGCGGCGATGATCGGCAATCCGGAACGCGCAAGAATCTCCTTGCCCAGCGCCACGTTCGTCCCTTCTAGCCGGACCACCAGTGGCACATCGAGGGAGACTTCACGCGCCGCCGAAACCACACCCTCCGCAATCACGTCGCAGCGCATGATGCCCCCGAAAATGTTGACGAGAATGGCCTCCACATGCGGGTCGGAGAGGATGATCTTGAATGCCGCAGTCACTCGTTCCTTGGTCGCGCCACCGCCTACGTCGAGAAAATTCGCCGGGCTCCCACCGTACAGCTTGATGATGTCCATGGTCGCCATGGCGAGCCCGGCGCCATTGACCATGCACCCGATTGTGCCGTCGAGTGCCACATAATTCAGGCTGTGCCGCTCCGCTTCCAGTTCCTTCGGATCTTCTTCCGCCTCGTCGCGCAGGTTCTGCACGGCGGGATGACGATAGAGCGCGTTGTCGTCAAAGCTCATCTTGGCGTCGAGCGCAATCACCGTGCCCTCGGTCGTAAGGACCAGAGGATTGATTTCGATCAACGTGCTGTCGAACCCCAGGAACGCACGATAGAGACCATCGACGAGCCGGCCGAATTGCCCGACCTCCTTGCCGTCGAGGCCAAGTCCCACGGCCAGACGCCGGCCATGAAAAGCCGAGACGCCGCTCGCCGGATCAATCATCACATGCAGGATTTTCTCCGGATCGCGCGCCGCGACTTCCTCGATCTCGACGCCGCCATCGCTCGATCCGATCAGTGCCACGCGCCCCACTCGCCTGTCCACCAGCAGCGAGAGATAGAATTCGCGGGCAATTTGCGCACCCTGCTCGACGTACACACGATGCACCTGCCGCCCGGCTGGCCCGGTCTGTCGGGTGATCAGCGTATGGCCGATCATCGCCGCCGCCGCCGCGTGCACCTCGGCGAGCGAACCGGCGACCCGGACGCCACCCTTGCCGTTCGGATCGTCCAGAAAATGCCCGGCACCTCGTCCGCCCGCATGAAGCTGCGCCTTGACGACATAGATCGGACCCGGCAGGGCCTCCGCCTGCTTGACCGCCTCCTCGGGAGTCCAGGCCACGGCGCCTTCCAGCACCGGCACTCCGAACTGCTTCAGCAGCTCCTTCGCCTGATATTCGTGGATATTCATCGCCGCTCAACCGAGCAGTGCACGCGAAGCCTCGATCAAGCCGCGCACCGACGCGCAGGAGGTCTCGAACGCCGCCTTTTCGTCGGCATCGAGCGGAACTTCCACGATGCGCTCGACACCGCTGGCTCCGATCACCACCGGCACTCCGACATAGAGATCCTTGACCCCATACTGGCCGGTGAGCCAGGCGGCGCAAGGCAGCACCCGTTTCCGGTCGCAGAGGTAGCTTTCGGCCATCGCCACAGCCGCCGAGGCCGGCGCATAGAAGGCACTCCCTTTCCCCAACAATTTGAGAATCTCGCCGCCGCCGTTCGCGGTCCGATCGACAATCGCCTTGATCCGCTCCTCGGTCGTCCATCCCATCCGCACGAGATCGGGCACGGGAATGCCGGCGACCGTCGAGTAGCGCACCAGCGGCACCATGGAATCGCCGTGCCCGCCCAGCACGAATGCGCTCACGTCCTCGACCGAAACACCGAATTCACGCGCCAGAAACAGGCGAAAGCGCGCGGAATCCAGTACCCCCGCCATGCCGACAACACGCTCCGCTGGCAGCCCCGACTTCTCCTTCATCACCCAGACCATCGCATCCAGCGGATTGGTGATGACCACCACGAAAGCCTCGGGGCAATAGCTTCGGATTCCGCTCGCCACTTCGGCGATCACCGCAGCATTCTTGGAAACAAGATCGTCGCGCGACATGCCGGGCTGCCGTGGAAAGCCCGCGGTCACGATCACCACCTTCGCCCCGCGGATCGCCGCATAGTCGTCGCCGCCGGTGATGACCGCGTCGAAATCCTCGATTGCGCCGGATTGCTCGATGTCAAGTGCCTTGCCTGCCGCGACGCTGCCGAAGACGTCGAACAGCACCGCGTCGCCAAGCTCCTTGAGGCCGATCAGATGGGCAAGCGTGCCGCCTATGGCACCGGCGCCGATCAAGGCGATCTTGTCGCGAGCCATGGCACTCCTTGATCCAGAGCGAAGCGGTACAACGGCCCCCGGCACCCGCCTGACCGGAAGGCGGGGATTGCCTACCCGATCGCCCGCCGGCCGGCAAGCCAGCATGCTCAGGTCAGATGCGGCAGCGCCAGATATTCGCGGCTCTGCATCTCGATCAGCCGCGAAGCGGTGCGTCGGAACGCGCCTGCTCCTGCGCCGGCGCGATAAAGCAGATCCGGCTCCGCCGCGGCAGTTGCCACGAGCTTCACGCGATGCTCGTAGAGAATGTCGATCAGCGTGATGAAGCGCCGTGCCGCATCGAATCGCTCCGGCCCGAGCTCAGGGATCGCATCGAGCAGAAGCGTGTGGAAGTGCGTTGCCAGCGCCAGATAGTCGCCCGCTCCGAGCGGCTCCTCGCAGAGCTCGGCAAACGAAAAACGGGCAACGCCGTTCAGTGCTCGTGACACCACGAGGCGCCGTCCCATCACCATGAGCGTGCGAATCGCCGGCGCCGCGCCGGCCAGCTCGGCGAACGCCGCGTCCAGCGCATCCCGCGCCCTCGCATCGGCGGGCACAAGCCAGGTCGCCATCCGCGCCAGCCGCTCTCGCCGCCAGTCCCGCTCTCCCCCGATCACCACCACATCGAGATGGCGCTTGAGGATCCTGATGAACGGCAGGAATGCATCCCGCCCCGGACGATCCTCGAAAAGCTCATCCGGCGGTGTGTTCGAGGTCGCCACCATGATCACGCCGCGCGCGAACAGCGCCTCGAACAACCGGCCGAGCAGCAGCGCGTCAGCAATGTCGTTGATCTGGAGTTCATCGAAGCAGAGCAGCACCGCTTCCCCGGCGAGCGCATCGGCAAGCGGCGGCACAGGATCTTGCGCACCCGCCACCTTGGCATGCAAACGGGAATGCACATCCTGCATGAACTGGTTGAAATGCGCCCGGCGCTTGCGCTCGAGCGCTACGGTGGAGAAAAAGAGATCCATCAGCATCGACTTGCCGCGCCCCACCTCGCCCACGAGATAGAGCCCGTTCGGCGCAACCGCGTCTTCGGAACTGCGCCGTGGCCAGAACCGTGCCAGGAAGCCGTGGCCGTTGCCGCTCGCCGGCGGCTCGTAGGTCGCAAGCCGCTGCCACAGGTCCTGAAGCCGCTCGACGGCAAATCCTTGCGCGGGATCCGGCAGGAGCGCGCCGGCCGCAACCTTGGCGCGATAGAGCGGCAGCGGGCCGCCCGCGGCTTTGTCGGGCAAGACGTCCATGGATGGGCTGCGCTTAGCGTGAAGCCGGCCCTCCCCGCAATCTCTGGACACCGGCGTCTGCCGATGTAGTACTTCCAGCCAGAGCGCCCCGCGGAGCATCGCCGATGACGGTCCTTGACTATGCCCGGCTCGCCGCTACGCCGGTCACCACCGATCCCTTCCCCCACGTGGTCGTGCCGCGCTTTGTTCCGGCAACCGCGCTCGAGACGGTGGTCGCCGCCTTGCCGGAGCTCGACCGCCGCGGCTCCTTTCCCACTACCTCGCTTCGCCTCGGCAGAGCCGCGGCGAGCCTGATTCAGGAGCTGGAGGGGCCGGCCCTTCGCCTTGCGATCGCGCAAAAGTTCGCGCTCGACCTCGACGAGGCGCCGACCATGCTGACCCTTCGCGGCGCTTGCACCGAACGGGACGGTCATATCCACCGCGACTCCAGGGCCAAGCGGGTCACCGTCCTGCTCTATCTCAATCCGGCAACCGCCGCCTGGGCGCGCCACGAAGGCTGCCTTCGCCTACTTCGACAGCCGAACGATCTCGAGGACTTCGCCGTCGAGGTACCGCCGACGGACGGCACGCTGCTGGTGTTTCCGAACGGCGAGACGAGTTGGCACGGCCACAAGACGTTCATCGGCCGGCGCTATGTCGTCCAACTCAATTACATGCAAACCGATGCCGCGGCCCGCTCCGAGCTCCGTCGCCATCGGGTCTCCGCCTTCGTCAAACGCCTGACGCTGGCCGCCTGAGGAAACCCCCAAGGTGCTTTCTCTTGCCGCGGGCGATCTTCGCCTGGAGCTTGCCCCATCCGTCGGCGGGGCGGTTGCCGGCTTCAGCCACGCCGGATTCGCCTTGATGCGCGAGACGCCGCCGGGGATCGCGGATGTGCATCGGTTCTCAAGCTTTCCGCTGGTTCCCTTTTCAAATCGCATCGCCGACGGCCGGTTCAGCTTCGCCGGCCGCACCTATCAGCTTCGGCCCAACTCTCCGGAGGGTAGGCATGCAATCCACGGCGAAGGCTGGAGGCAGCCCTGGAGCGTCGCGGAGGCAGACCGATGCTCGGCGCGCCTGATCCTCGACTATCGTCCCGCCGAGGCAGGTTCGTGGCCGTTCCCGTTCCGTGCGGAACAGCATTTCATGCTCGCGGGGAACGAACTCACGGCAACCCTCGTTATCTCCAACACGGGCGCGGTGTCCGCGCCGGCCGGCTTCGGCTTGCACCCGTACTTCCTCCGCCATGACGGGGTGACCCTCGGGTTTCGCGCCGAGACGGTGTGGCGAAACGGAGACGATCAGTTGCCGTCAGAGCGTGAGAGCCTGCCCGAGCGCTGGGACTTCGGCGCGCCACGGCCACTCGGCGCACCAGGGCTCGATAATTGTTTTGCCGGCTGGCCGGGGACGGCGGAGATCGCATGGCCGGCGGCGAGGCGCGGGCTCAGGATCGCGGCCGATCGCTGCTTCGGCCACGCCGTCGTCTATACGCCGGCAGAGCGTGACTATTTTGCCTTCGAGCCCGTGAGT
>Ga0335075_10007536_pt1 | contig 16746 bp, 15 predicted proteins | sample Lox_Sample_24_FD_206723 | JGI IMG/M metagenome (GOLD analysis project Ga0335075, IMG submission 206723) | Soil microbial communities from Loxahatchee National Wildlife Refuge, Florida, United States - Lox_Sample_2.4 | ecosystem: Environmental > Terrestrial > Soil > Wetlands | place: USA...
GCCTGGCCGTGGTGGGAGAGTCCGGCTCGGGCAAGACCACACTCGCCCGCTGCCTGGTCGGCCTGCACCCCGGGTTCACCGGAACACTCACCTTCGACGGAGCCAGCCTGGCCAACGCCGCGCGCCGGCGTCCGAAGGATGCCGTGCGCCGGATGCAGTACATCTTCCAGAACCCGTACACCGCTCTCAACCCGCGCAAGACGATCGAGCAGAACATCGGCCTGCCACTCGGGCACTTCTTCCAGCTCTCCCGCCGCCTGCGGCTCGAGCGCATCGAGCAGGTGCTGGCCGATGTCTCCCTGCCGTCCAGCTACATGCCTCGCTATCCCGACGAGCTATCCGGCGGGGAACGCCAGCGGGTCGCCATCGCCAGGGCCCTCGCGGTCGAGCCCGAGGTGCTGATCTGCGACGAGATCACCTCCGCGCTCGACGTGTCCGTTCAGGCGGTCATCGTGGAGCTGCTGCGGCGCCTGCAGCGGGAGCGGCACCTCGCCCTGCTGTTCATCACGCACAACATCTCGCTCGTCCGGTCGGTCGCCCGGTCGGTCGCCGTGCTGGCCAACGGTCGTCTCGTCGAGTTCGGGCCAGTCGGCGACGTGCTTGACCATCCCCGCGACGCTTACACGGCGCAGTTGATGTCGGACGTGCCCAGCCTTGACAGGCCCAGCCGCCCTGAAACCAGTGGCAGGACGCCCTGAACACGGTGCCGACGCAAGCAGCTCAGGTTAGCGAAGGATGGAATGCATGGAGGACATGACCGGTCGTGTCTACGTGATCACGGGCGGCGGTACTGGCATCGGACTCGCGATCGCGCAGCAGGCTGGGCGCCGCGGTGCCTCCGTTGTCCTCGCCAGCCGCACCGCGGACCACCTCGAGCCCGCGGCGGCACAGCTCCAGGCCGCCGGAATCGACGCGTCTACCCAGCTCGTCGATGTCCGTAATCCGGAGCAGGTCCAGCAGATGATCGAGTCCGTGACGGAGCGATTCGGTCGGCTCGACGGGCTCGTCAACAACGCCGCGGGAAACTTCGTCGCGCCCGCCGAGCGGATCTCGGCCAATGGCTGGCGCGCCGTTGTCGACATCGTCCTGAACGGAACCTGGTACTGCACCAGCGCGGCGGGCCGGTGGTGGATCGCGAACGACAAGCCAGGGGTCGTGCTGAACGTCATCGCCACCTATGCCTGGACCGGCCACCCGGGCACGGTGCACAGCGCGTCGGCCAAGGCGGGCGTGCTGGCCATGTCGCGGACGCTGGCCGTGGAATGGGCGCAGCGCGGGATACGGGTTAACTGCCTGGCCCCCGGCCCGACCGAGACCGACGGCGCGAGCACGGCCCTGTGGGGTGACCCGGAACAGCGCGATGCCGTGATCAGCTCCGTCCCGTGGCGGCGGCTGGCCTCACCGGACGAGGTAGCCGATGTCGCGGCGTTCCTGCTCAGCGACCGCGCCGACTACGTGACGGGAGAGGTGCTGACGGTCGACGGCGGCCAGTGGCTCGGCAAGCAGGTTTACGGCGAGCCGCTGGCCGCCTCCGGGGTCCTGACCGCGGCCGACGGCGCCGCGTCAGCCTGAAGCCCGGCGTGGATTAGCAATTAACGTCGCGCTAGCGCTGCTCGCCGCGGTCGGCTGGGGTATCTCGAGCATCTTCGCCGGGCCCGCGGCGCGCCGGGCATCGCCGCTCGGGGTCACCTTCTGGACCCAGCTGCTCGGCCTGCTGTGCGGCCTGCCCGCGCTGGCCTTCACCGGGGTGGCGCTGGCGGGGGACGCGCTGGTCCACGGCGCGATCGCGGGGCTGGGCTCCGGACCCGGGCTGCTCGTGCTGTATTCAAGCGCCCGGTACCTGTTCGCAGGAGTGGCGTCGGCGATCTCGGCGGTGGTGTCCTGCGTCATCCCGGTGGCCTACGCCGCGCTGACGCAGCCCACCTCGGTGCGGGAGGACGCCGGCTCGGCGAGCCAGCGTTCGAGCTCGGCGGGGCCGGCCGGGGTGAGGCGGTGGATGCCGCGGTCGGGCTTGACCTGCTGCGGCTGGCGCTCGGAGTCGATCAGGCCGTCGCGGGAGAGCCGGTCGAGTATCTGGTACAAGTGGCCGATGTTCAGGCCGCCCCACTGGTCGCCGACGGCCTGCTCGAAGCTGCTTTTCAGCTCGTAGCCGTGTGCGGGCTTGCCCGGGAGCAGGGCCAGGACCGTGGTGCAGGGGCATGCGCCTTACCTTGTCACTAGGTAACGATCTAGTAGCCATCCTTGCATTGTCACTATGTATGGAGCGAGCATAGTCCCAGCCAGCCCTGCAGTGGCGCCAGCCCTCGGGGAACGGGCACGGACGCACGAGAGGTGTGGTGATGGGCAGGCTGGCCTGGTCGCAGGTGCGGTTCCGCCCGGCCCGCGCGCTGGCGCTGATCATCGGCGTGCTGGTCGCGGCGACCGCGTTCACCGTGCTCACCGCGGCGTCGCGGACCGCGCAGGCGCGCACGGTCGGCCAGGTGTCGGCGAACTTCTCGCCCGCCTACGACATCCTGGTCCGGCCGAAGGGCGCCCGGTCCGCGGTGGAGAACAAGACCGCCACGGTGGCGCCGGACTTCCTGTCCGGCATCTACGGCGGGATCACGATGGCCCAGTGGCACCGGATCGAGCGCATCCCGGGGGTGCAGGTCGCCGCGCCGATCGCGATGGCCGGCTACGCGCAGCTTCAGGCAAGCGTTTTCGTCCCGGTGCCGGCCGCCGCGCTGAAGGGCTCCGGCCGGCAGCTGTACCGGATCTCGACCACCTGGGTCAGCGACCACGGCGCGAGCCGCGTGGCGCAGCCGCCGTCATACCTGTACGTGACGCCGTTGCCACTCAAGAGCGGCAGCGGCAACGGCTTGGGCAAACCCGCGACCGACGGCACCGGCACGGGATGTGTGGTGGGGGACGGGAGCCTGCTGCCACCGGGAACGAGTCCGTTCAGCACGCTCGCGCAGTCCACGGCGAGCTGCTGGTCCCGGGTGAACCAGTACGACGTGGCCGGGAGCTCCCATACAGAGGCAGGCTACGACGTCACCTGGAACATCCCGGTGCTGATCGCGGCCATCGACCCGGATGCCGAGGCGAAACTGGACGGGCTGAGCGAGGCGCTTGTCTCCGGCAGTTACCTGAAGGAGAACGAGGCCGTCACCGGCGTAAAGATACCGGTGCTGGCCTCCTCGAACAGCGGCATGGATGAGTACGCGCAGACCACGTTGCAGCAGCTCACGGCGCCGTCGGCGATGCCGGACATGGACGCCGCGTGGGCCAGCGCGCAGGCCTCGGTCCCCGGCCGCACGGTGGCGGCCGTGCGCACGACGGCCCAGCAGGTCTACAGTGCCGTGCTCAAGCATCCGCCGACGGTCCAGGTGATAACGGGGCCTCCCGCTCCGACTGACACTGCCACCGGCACTCCGATCGCTGGTTACTGGTCCGTCGGCCCGGTGCACTACCGGCGCACCGCGGGCGGGGCGCTGGTGGCGCGTCAGGTGACCAACCCCGCGCCGGCGACCTGGTACACCGGCGACGGGTATCCGGTCTCCATGGACAACGCGGAAAGCCAGTACCGGACCGTGACCAACCACCAGAAGGCACCCACGCAGATAGCCGATCTGGAGCCGAGCACGCTCTCCCTGATCAAGATCACTGGCGTCTTCGATCCGGCCAAGATGAAGGTGTTCAGCGCGCTGTCGGAGGTTCCGCTCGGTGACTACCAGCCGGTGGCCGCATCGCCAGCGAACGCGGCCAGCCGCCGCGCGCTCCACGGGGGCGACCTGCTGCCCAATCAGAACATCGGCGGGCTGGTCAGCCAGTCGGTGAACCTGATCACCACGCTGTCGGCGCTGCCGCAACTGGAGCACCGTCAGCAATTCACCGGTGTGCCGGCCCGCGATCCGATCAGCGTGATCCGGGTCAAGGTCGCGGGCGTGACCGGGCCGGGCGCGCTGTCACGCGAGCGGATCAATGCGGTCGCGCAGCAGATCGAGCAGCGCACCGGCCTGGACGTGGACGTCGTCGCCGGGTCCTCGCCATCGCCGGTGACCATCGACCTGCCCGCGGGCAAGTTCGGCCAGCCGTCGCTCACCCTGACGCAGAACTGGGTGAGGGAAGGCGTCGCGGTGCTGATCCTCAAGGCGGTGGATAAGACCAGCGTGGCGCTGTACATCTTGATCCTGGTGGTGTGCGGGCTGTTCGTCGCCAACGCCGCCACCGCCGCGGTTCGCGGCCGGCGCCGCGAACTGGGCGTGCTGGCCGCGGTGGGCTGGCGCCGCTCTCGCCTGTTCGCCACGATCCTGGGCGAGCTGACCGCGATCGGCCTGGCCGCCGGGCTGCTGGCCACGGCGATCTCGGTACCCATCTCCGCCGCCCTGGGCCTGGACGCCGCACCGGCCCGGGCGCTGCTGGCCATCCCGGTCGCGGTCGCGGTCGCCGTCGTGGCCGGGCTGGCACCGGCCTGGCTGGCCGCGCACGCCGACCCAGTCAGCTCGGTCCGCCCGCCGGTGCTCGCGGTCCGCCGCGCGCACCAGCCCGGCGGCATCACCGCGCTGGCGCTGCTGAACGTGAGCCGCACCCCCGGCCGCACCGCGATCGGGGTGATCAGCCTGGCCGTGGGCGTTGCCGCGGTGACGATGCTGACCGCTGTCACGTTCGCGTTCCGCGGCGTGATCGTCGGCTCGCTGCTCGGTGACGCCGTCGCGGTCCAGGTCCGCAGTGTCGACTACATCGCCGCCGGCGCGACCATCATCCTGGGCGTGCTCGCGGTCGCCGACGTGGTGTTCCTCAACATCACCGAACGGGCTGCGGAGCTGGCCACGATCCGCAGTTTCGGCTGGCGAGACACCGCGCTGGCCCGCCTGGTGATCACCGAGGGCGCGATCATCGGCATAGTCGGGTCGCTGGCCGGCGCCGGGCTCGGGCTGGCCGCGGCGGCGTGGTTCGCCGGGCAGCTTCCCGCCCGACTGATTGCCATCGCGGCCACCGCGGTCGTGGCCGGGATGCTCATCACGGCCGTGGCCGCGTTGCTGCCCGCCGCGCTGCTGCGCCGCCTGCCGACCGCCCACCTGCTCGCCGAGGATTAACCCACGATGACCACCCCTGCCCCCGGCAGCGGCGCACTGGAGCTGCGCGGGGTCAGCAAGCGCTGCGGCACCGGCCAGGGCGGGCAGGTCACCGCCGCCGACGACGTCAGTTTCACCATCGAGGCGGGCGCGTTCGTCGCGCTGACCGGCGCCTCAGGATCGGGCAAGTCGACGATGCTGCACATGATCGGCGCGATCGAACGCCCCGACGCCGGCGTGAACATCAGCAATGGCACCGACGTCACCGCGCTGCGCGGCGCCACCCGGGCCGACTACCGGCGCACCGTCGGGTTTGTGTTCCAGCGCTACAACCTGCTGCCCGCCCTGACCGCCCTGGACAACATCATCGCGCCGGTTCTGCCCTACCGCACCGGCTGGGACAAACGCGCCCGGGCCCGCGGCCTGCTGGCCGCCGTCGGCCTGGCCGGGCGCGAACGCTCCCTGCCCGCACGCATGTCCGGCGGCGAACAGCAGCGCATCGCGATCGCCCGCGCCCTGATCAACACCCGCGCGCTGCTGCTCGCCGGCGAGCCCACCGGCAACCTCGACCCCGCCAACGCCACCGGCATCCTCGACCTGCTCACCCGCCTGCGCGCCGAACACCACATGACCATCGTGCTCGCCTCCCACGACCCGCGGATCGCCGCCAGATCCGAACGCCTCATCAGGCTCCGCGACGGCGCCGTCATCGACGACATCCAGCTCACCCAGGACCGCCCAGTAGCCGACATCATCCGCCACATCAGCCAGCTCGGCAGCATCCGGCTGCGGGCTCAATGCCTAGCGAGCGGCAGCATCTGCGGCGGCTGGCATCCCCCGTCGTGATCGTCAGCTGAATCTGGCACCCGCACTGCGTCGTCTCGGCGGCTGAGTCGAAGATACTGGCGCGGCCCTGCCGGATAGGCGTCCAAAGGTCGATCAGGGGCTGGATCGTTTGCGACGTCCATATCAGCCATTTAGGCGTGGTCGCCGGGCCGTCAATGGCCAGGCGGAAAGGAACTGCAGGCCAGTGCTGGCGGTGAAGTTAGGCTGCTGCAAGCGTGGATAGTGCGCGGTTCCAGGGCGGTACGGCAACGTGCGGGCGTAGGAGACTGCTGCGCAGCTGCACGGGATCGCCGGGGCTCCAAGCGGGCGGCCTCAGGACAGGCCCGGCCGGACCAGGCCGGTCTCGTAGGCGATCACGACCAGCTGGGCACGGTCTCGCGCGCGGAGCTTGGCCATCATCCGGTTGACGTGGGTCTTGGCGGTCAACGGGCTCATGAACAGGGCCGCAGCAATCTCGTCGTTGCTCATGCCCGCAGCGACCCGGGCGAGCACCTCGCGCTCCCGGTCGGTGAGCACCGACAGCACCGAGGCGTCGACTGGCTGGGCCGGACCGCGCCCGGCGATGCTGGAGATCAGCGTGCGGGTGACGCTCGGCGACAGCAGGGCATCGCCGCGGGCGACCACCCGGATGGCGCTGACCAGGTCCTCCGGCTCGATGTCTTTGACCAGGAAGCCGCTCGCCCCGGCACGAATCGCCTCGAAGACATACTCGTCCGCCTCGAAAGTGGTGAGGATGATGACGCGCACGCCGCTCAGCTCGGGATCGACGGCGATCTGGCGGGTTGCCTCCAGTCCGTCGATGCCAGGCATGCGAATGTCCATCAGCACCACCTCGGCCCGCAGCGACCGGGCCAGATCCACCGCAGCCGCCCCGTCCGCGGCCTCCCCGACGACCTCGATGTCGGGCGCCGAGCCGGCCAGGACCCGGAAGCCGGCCCTGACGAGGGCCTGGTCATCGGCGAGCAGGACCCTGATCATGGCCGCCTCGCGATCGGCCGGGCGCGCGGCCCGTCCCGTCCCGCGCCGCCGGCATCCCGGCTGACAGCGGCCGGCCCGCGACCCGCGGCCGCGCCGTCCGGGACCGCGCCGTCCGGGACCGCGCCGTCCGGGACCGCGACAGTGCCGCCCGTGCCTGCCGTGCCTGCCGGGCCCGCGGCGGCCTCTGGTCCTGGGGCTGGCGCATCTGTTGCCACTGGCAGCCGGGCATGGACGGCGAACCCGCCACCGGGCCGCGGCCCGGCATCCAGGGTGCCGCCCAAAGCGACCGCCCGCTCTCGCATTCCGGCCAGTCCCGCCCCGGTCCCCTCGCTGAAGGCCGCGGCCGCGGCCCCGCCGCCATTGACCACGTCCACATAGATGTGTCCGCTGTCTTGCCGCAGGCCCACGGTCGCGGCGACCCGTCCGGCGTGACGCACCACGTTAGTGAGCGACTCCTGGACGATGCGGTAGGCGGCCAGCGCGACCGGCGGCGGCAGCGAGACCGGCAGCTCGGCCGACTCCAGCGTGGTCGCCGTGCCAGCGGCGCTGGTCGCCTCGACGAGCGCGGCGATGGCACGCAAGTCCGGCACCTCAGGGCTCCCGCCGTCGACTTCCCGCAGCACCTCGAGTATGGCCCGCAGCTCCCGCAGCCCGGACTTGCTGGCCCTGCGGATCGCCTGGATCGCCTCGGCCGCGCTCGCCGGATCGGCGGCCAGCTGCATGCTCGCCGCGGTGGCCTGAACGTTGATCATCGCCATCGAGTGCGCGACCACATCGTGCAGCTCGCGCGCGATCCGCATTCGCTCGGCGTCAACGCGCCTGCGGGTTTCCTCCTCCCGGGCCTGCTCGGCCCGCGCCGCCCGGTCCCCCTCGGCGGCCAGCCACTGCCGGCGCGCCGCCACGTATGCGCCGACCGCGCCGGCAGCCAGCAGCTCCGGCCACATCGTCGCGTTCGGGCCGCCGAACCAGCCGAACGGCCCGAGCAGCCCCTCGGTCACGAAGATAGCCGCGGCCCCGGCGAGCCCACCGGCAACTGCGATCCGCCATGCGCGGGTCAGCGCGACCCAGTACACGCCGACGATGACCGGAACGAGGGCTGCACCGTCGATCTGACCAAGCGCCGCCCATCCCACCGCGCCGGCCACCGCCAGCCCGAGTACCTCGACCGGGCGGCTGTTGCGCCAGATCAGGGCGAGGGCGGGCACCGCCAGCAGCGAGTAAGCGGCCAGCGGCGGATGGCTGGTCAAGTGCAGGCCGCCGTAGTGGTGCGCCGGATTGGCCTCGACGTAGGCGCCGACCATGGTCAGCGCGGCCACCAGCGCTATACCCGCAGCGTGCAGCCAGCCCGGCGACAGCCTGACGACCTTCGTGATGCCCATTACCCGGAGCGTATACGGGCAGCGGGCCGCTGCCATCGTCGCTGCGCAGGCGGGTGAGCTACTGCGCTGGGAGTACCCGCTCCTGCCGGTGCAGTAGCTCGCCGGACGTCAGCACGACGATGCCCGATTACCTCAGCCTGGGAGAGCCTGGTGACCAGCGGCGCAACCGGGTGCCGCGAGCTTCATGAGGGAGTACGCGCATGCTCACCACCACCACCCCCGCCGTGCTGGACAGCAAGCACGGCCGCGCCCGGGCGCTGAGCGCTGCGGGCGGCGCACTGGCCGCTGCCCTCGCCTGGATCGTGGAAGTCCCCCTGCTCGGTATCCACCTGAACTTCCGCTTCGGCACCGGCCACATCCAGACGATCGCGCCCGCCCAGGTCATCGGCGTCACCGTGGCTGCCTCGCTGCTCGGCTGGCTGCTTCTCGCCCTCCTCGAGCGGCGCACCCCACATGCCCGGCTCCTCTGGACCACCATCGCGGTGGCCGCGGTGGCCGCGTCGCTGGCGCTGCCGCTGACCGTCGCCGCGACCACCTCAGCCGTCGCCGGGCTTATCGTGATGCACGTGACCGTCGGGGCCGCCGTCATACCCGCCATGGGGCACACCGCGCGGGCGCGGTGACAGCAAACCAGCTAGCCGGGGACGGCACGACCGTCCCCGGCTACGCTACACCCGCTATAGCAACGACGCTGCGCGCCGAGTTGCCCGCCAGCCAGAGGCTAACGCCAACGCCAGAAAGCCAGATCTGCACGAGCGCCACCTCAAGCTACGCCATGCGACCAGCCACCGGTCCAGCGCTTCGGCCAGGCCCCGCACTCAACCCGACCGAGCGACCCAAGGGGAAAACAATTATCCGCGTTCGTCCGTGAGCGACACGCACCCATCGATCCATGCGGTCGGCCGGTGCTGTCCAGATCGGCCGGCTGCGTCCTTTCCGTCTTCCGCGCAGGCGCCGAACCCTCGCGAGTGGGTGCCGGGTCGGTGACCGGCACCAGCTCCGCCATGGCCAGCGTGAACGGCACGACCGGGTATTGGTACAGCGTGCTCGCGTCCGAGGCGGAGACCGTGAACAAGAAGATGACCGGGGCGCCCAGGAAGCCGATCGGGCTGAGCATCATCGTGTAGATGACCTGCTTGTTCATGCGGAGCGCCCATCTCCTTGCGGAAGATCGCCAGCACCCGCTGCCTGCTCATGACTGGTCTCCGATCAGTTCCAGGTACACGTCCTGCAGCGAGTGCCGGGACTCGCCGAACCGACAGCACGTCGGCGCCGGCTGACACCGGCGCCCTGGTCACCGCGGGGGCGGCCGCGGTGCTGTCCGAGACGGCGAGCTGGTAATCGCCGTCAGCGAAACGTCAGCTCTGCACCCGCGTACTACTTTCCCGATCACGGATCACGGAATGTTTTCTGTTCCATCACGGAACACTGCGCCCCACTTGCCCCGCGGCCTCATCAAGACGGCGGATCACCCGCACACAAAATTGTGCCGCCGGAAGCAAATCCTCACCACGCTGCCCGGTCACACTCAGCTTCGCCACCGCCTGGTTCAGGTTGGTCCCGGCCCGCCGCACCAGCCCGGCTGCAGCGATCAGCTCCACCAGGGCATCCCGCAGCGGTGACCACACCCGGGCCTCGCTCCCGCGCGCCGGCCACTCGCGCAGTACGGTCGCGTTCTACGCGGCCCGCCGCGTCGGTGCGGTCATGGTGCGAGGTCTGCGAGGACGGGTTTGGCGCCCGTACCGCGGGCCATGCCGGCGAGTGCCTTGCTGAACAGCGACTCGGAGTCCCAGCCCTCGATCGGTGCGATCGCGTCCAGTTCGTTCAGCACGCTTGGCGGGGTTGCCTTAATCTCGACGCCGAGAACCGCGGCCCAGCGCTGGGTAAGGTTGCGGAAGTGCGGGTTTGCTCCCGGCGCGACGATAAGGTTCGCCGGGTCACGCATCGCCTCTTCGAGGGTCACGAACTCGACTCCGGCCTCGGCGTAGGCCTCAAGTACACGGTCGTAGGCATCGGCCGCGATGGCCGAATTGTGGATCAGGCTGATATGGATCGGACGCCGGCCGAGATTGTTCCGTTCGGATGCGGCCACCTGGTTGCGCAGACATGAGACGGCGGTCTCGACAAACCGATCCCGCAGCCACGCGACATCCTCGCTCCTGTCCAAGCGCACTGCGCGGTCGTAGGGGAAGACGAACTGGGTGTCATAGAACCAGTATGAGATCGGCGCGTGCATGTATCCGGTCTGCGCGAGGTGGGTCATCACTTCGTCGGTCTTGCTGCGTGTGTCGCCGAGCATGTCCATCGCGAACCGGAAGTACCTGCTCGGCGCCCTGGCGACCCATGGCTCGATCAGCTCATGGCTTTGGTCGATGTCCTCGACGTACCGCTTGGCATCCAGCCAGTTGAGGCTGGTGTGGAAATGCGTGTGCCCTCCGACGTGATGGCCGGCAGCACACCATTCATCCATGACGCTCTTTAGCCCCGGGTCGTTGTCCAGAGCGAAGGTCGCCGAAAAGGCGTACACATCAGACACGCCGTTAGCCGCAAACGCGCGGATCAGACTCGCGCTGCAACTCGCCGGGCTATAGCCGTTCTGGTGGGCCACCTCCGGCCAAAGGAAGAGATCATCGACAGTTATCGCCATCTTCACAGGTCCGAACGCCGACAGTGGCTCCACCATCACTTCTCTCCCTCCGCCGAGACCGCCCCAAACGACGATCTCAACCAACTGTGCCGACCAGCCAGCCACGACTCAATGTCTCGCGAAACCACCCACCGGTGGCAGATCCGCCCACACAACCAGCCCTACCGCCACGGGTGGGGCACTTTTACCGCCCGGCGGCGCCTTGGCACTGTTCGCGCACGGCGACGCGGCGCACGTCCCGATGGCTCGGCGATGAGAGTGGCAGGCGAATACGGGCCCAGGATCGCCGCGCGGATGGGAGTGGCGGGGCTACTCCGCGGGTACGCCTTACAGCACTGGGTGCGGTCAACAGCAAAGACGGGAGGGATTCATCTCGCTCTTGCCGCGATCAGTCCCGAGGCGCTCAAGGCCAAAAGGAAAGACCTCTCACGCCGGGATCTCCGGGCGCCAGGGGCCTGAGACGCCATCCACCAGCCCATTGCCACACGCACGCCCCGGCGGTAACGTGGCCAGATGGCGACCGAAGCGACGCGCCACAGCCGACGCTTGCTCGTAAATTGGATGGAGCAGGAAGGCAGCGTTCTCGTTGAGGCCCAGCTGATAGGCATCCTCAGCACGGTCCCGGAGTTGAGCAAGGGCAGGGATCCCGAAGGGGATCTCAGAGTCGCGCTCACATCGCATCTCCCGGGCATAAGAAGGGCCTTCGGAGATCCGTCATCGGTGGCCACCCTGCCCAACGAGGCAGAGGCATGGTCGAGGCAACTTGTCCGCGACGGGGGCTCCGTCACCGCTGCTCTGCGCTCCTTTGAGCGCGGCCACGCGGACGCGTGGCGAATCATCGCGTCGACGCTCAAGGAGAGCCGCTGGGGCCTGTCGCCCGAGGTCCGCGCCGACGCAATGGAGTACGCGTGCGCGCGCTTGTTCGACTACGCCAATATCATCACGGCCCAAGCCATATCGGCATACCTGGACGAGCAAGCGAGCCTGGAACGCCGGGACGAGTCGAGTCGCCTGCGCGCCGTCACTGGTCTGCTCCAAGGCGACCTAGACCCGAGAATGGCGGAGCGGTCGACTGGCTACCGCTTGGACGCCAGTCACACCGGATACACCTTGTGGGATGCCAGCGGTGCTGACCGACTGCGCCTAGAGAAGGTCGCATCGGAGCTGGGAACGCGGATCGATCCTTGGCAGCACCTGACCGTCCGAAGCGATAGCGGCTCCGTCAATGGATGGCTATCGCACAAGGCGAACAGCTTGCAGCTCGGCCTACATGGCTGGGAACCTCCACCAGGGATCCAAGCAGCATTCGGTTCCACCCATTGGGGACTATCCGGCTTCCGCCTCACGCACCGAGAGGCGCTCGAAGCGAAACGTGTGAGCGGCGCGATCGGGGGGCAGCCGCTCACGACATACGACGACGTCGGCGTTCTGGCGCTCGCATCTTGGGATACGGAACTCGCTTGCGCGTTCGTGGAGGCGCACCTCGGGTCGCTCAGCGCAGACGACGAGAAGTCCAGAAGCCTTCGCGAAACGCTTCGGGTCCTTCTTCAGGAGCGAGGCAGCCCGGCAGCCACTGCCGCAAGGCTGCAGCTTCACAGGAATACTGTCGTCAAGCGGATCGAAAAGATCGAGGAATCACTCGATACGCCTATCGACCGTGGGAGCCTGAACCTACGAGTCGCGCTCGAGCTCGCTCGCATCGTGCCTCACCGGCAGCCATTGCCAGGTTCGACTGTCACCGCGAGGCAACGGCCCGCGTGAGCCACGGGACAAGGATCGCGCTGACCTCGTCGGTGGAAGCTCGTTGGGTAGGCCCAATCGTCGGCGGCCAGGATCATCAATGCCGGCTTGTCGAGGATCAGCTTGCTGGCTCCGGCTTTGTGGAACTTCCGCGTGTAGTGGAGGGGGCCGCGCATCCTCGCCAAATGCGCAAGCATGCGGTCCTTGTGCCCTAATGTGCCGGGTCCAACGCCAGCTTGCCCACGGTGCTGCGGCCGCGGAGATCTTCGTGTGCGCGGCGCGCGTCAGTCAGCGGGTAAATCTCACCCACCAACGGCTGGATCTCCGCGCGTGAGACCATGGACCAAAGGTCATCGAGAGATTCCTGCAGCATGGCGCGCGTACAGAGCATGAGCCAAAAGCCGACTACCGCAGTGCAGTTGGACATCAATTCGCGAGGTTCAACCGGAGGTGCCATCGTGCGGCTCGCGGCGCCGTAGTGAACAAGGCGGCCAAAGTGGCTGAGGGATTCCATCGCTGCCCTAAAGACATCGCCCCCGGTCATCTCTAGGACGAGGTCCACACCGCGGCCGCCGTTAGCGTCAATCAATGCCTCCGCGAGGTCAGGGCTGCCGGAGTCCACGACTGCATCCGCCCCGAGTCTGAGGGACAGCTCCCGCTTCTCCTGGGTCGAGGCAACGGCGATGACGCGCCCGGCGCCCCACGCGCGCGCCAGCTGGACGGCGACCGAGCCCACGCCGCCGGCAGCTGCGAACACGACAATCGTCTCACCCGCCTTCATCTGACCCGACGTGTGGAGCAAGTGCCAGGCGGTGGTGCCTTGCAGCATCAACGCGAGCGCCTGCATGTCGCCGATTCCGTCCGGCACGGCAAATGTCAGGTCCAGCGGCCCGAGCGCGCGTTCCGCGTAGCCGCCGCCACGGACGAGCGACACCACCCGCGAGCCGTCCTCAAGCCTGCCGACCACCTCCTGGCCCGGAATGAACGGCAACTCCTGGTCGGCGAGGTAATCGTCGGCAACGCGGTGGATGTCGGCATAGTTGATGCCTGCCGCGGTGACGTCGATCAGCACCTTGCCAGCCGTCGGGCTCGGCTCGGGGACTTGCGCCTCCGCGAGCACCTCAGGTCCGCCGAAGCGCTGGATCTGAATTGCGCGCATCACTGCATCTCCTCTCGAGCTGGTCACCGGAACGCCCGTCCGCATCCAGATCAAGCCGCGGCCATGCTTCGCGCGTGCTCACCCGTTTCTTGGGAGTCGTCACACGCACCGAGCCCAGCGTCGGGCAAGCCCGCAGACGGTACAAGGGGCCGAGGGCACACCGCCGGGTGTACAGGGCCCACACCTGCGCGACCGGGCTGGACCGGCGGGAGCACCGTCACCCTGGCGGGCCACGACCTAGCCAGGGATCGCATGTCGATCCGCTCTTCTCGACGGACTCACCCGTTACCGCGCCGGGGCAACGAGCCGCTGGCCGCCGTCGATCACCAGCGTCGCGCCGGTTATCCACCCGGCCCGGTCTCCGGCCAGGAACGCGACCGCCGAGCCGACGTCCGCGGGCTCGCCGATGCGGCCGAGCGGTGTCGTCGCGGCGACCGCCTCCTCGCGCTCCTTCCAGAGTGCTTCCGCGAGCCGTGTCCGGACGACACCCGGCGCGACTGCGTTGACCCGCACGTTGGGCGCGAGCTCGACGGCCAGGTGACGGGTCAGGTGGATTAGCGCGGCCTTCGAAGCGTTGTAGGCCCCGAGGCTGGGGGCCACGTCGAGCCCGCCGACCGACGCGTTGTTGATGATGACGCCGCCGCGCTCGCGCATGTACGCGTGCCACGCGAGCCTGCTCCACAGCAGCGGAGCCAGGAGATTGACCTCAAGGATCTTGGTCACGCTCGACTGCTCGACCTCAACGAGCGGGCCGAACGCAGGGTTGGTGCCAGCATTGTTGACAAGAATGTCCACGCCTCCGAAGTGGTCGATCGCCGCTTGCATGCACGCTGTCGCCGCAGTTTCGTCACTGGCATGGGCGCGGATCCCGATCGCCCGGCCGCCGAAACCAGCCGCGGCCTGCTCAGCGCCGTCGCCACGAGAGGTCAGGACGACATTCGCGCCGTCGGCGGCGAGCGCCTGCGCGATTGCCAGGCCGATGCCCCGCGAGGCTCCGGTCACGATCGCGGTCCGGCCCTCCAGCGGGGCGCTCACGAGGCGGCCGGGACGGACGAAGTGACAGCCGGCCAGTCGTCTGGGCCGTGTTCGTGATCAGGATTCCAGCGGCGCAGCTCGCGTGCCGCAATGGTCCGCTTGTGTACCTCATCGGGACCATCGGCGAGGCGCAAGGTTCGCTGGTGAGCCCACATCGCCGCCAGCGGAAAGTCATCGGACACGCCACCTCCGCCGTGCACCTGGATTGCCCGGTCGAGGATCCGGAGGGCGATGCTGGGCGCAGCGACCTTGATCGCCGCGATCTCCGTTCGAGCGTGCCGGTTGCCGGCGGTGTCCATGAGCCAGGCGGTCTTCATGGCCAGGAGCCGGATCATCTCGATGTCGATCCGCGCTTCCGCGATCCAGTCCTGGATGTTGGCTCGCTCGCTGACCGGAAGGCCGAAGGTCACTCGGTGGCTTGCTCGCTTGCAGAGCAGCTCAAGCGCTCTCTCGGCCGCGCCGATCGTTCTCATGCAGTGATGAATCCGCCCCGGGCCGAGCCGGGCCTGGCTGATCATGAATCCATCGCCCCGACCGGCCAGCAGGTTCGTCACGGGAATCCGCACATCCCTGAAGTCGATCTCCGCATGGCCCTCTCGGTCCCGGTAGCCGAATACCGGCAGACCGCGAAGGACGCTGACGCCCGGCGTGTCGATCGGAACCAGAACCATGCTCTGCTGGCGATGGCGCGGTCCTGCGGGGTCGGTCTTCCCCATCACGATCAGGATGCGGCAATTCTGATGGAGTGCATTGGACACCCACCACTTGCGGCCGTTCAGCACGTACTCATCGCCATCGCGCCGGATCGCGAGCTCAATGTTGCTCGCGTCCGAGCTGGGAACAGCCGGCTCCGTCATAGCGAACGCCGAGCGGATCTGCCCGTCCAGGAGCGGGCGCAGCCATCGCTGCTTGTGCTCCTCGCTGCCGAACAGGGTCAGCACCTCCATGTTCCCGGTGTCCGGCGCCGAACAGTTGCAGGCCTCGGGCGCAAGCTCAGGGCTGCGCCCCATGATCTCGGCCAACGGTGCGTACTCGGCGGTCCGCAAGCCAGGACCCCATTCCTCGTGCGGATGGAAGAGGTTCCAGAGCCCGCGCGAGCGTGCCTCGGCTTTCAGTTCCTCTAGGATCGGCGGGTGGAAGTTCGCGTTGGCGGCGCCGTTCATTTGCTCCCGGTATAGCTGCTCCGCCGGGTAGATTCGCTCATTCATGAATGCGGTCAGGCGTTCCTGCAGGTCCTTGCTGCGCCTAGTCGGTTCGAAGTCCACCGTCAGCTCCTTGTGATTAGCACCGGGAAGGCCGGAGGGCGTCGCTAGCGGTAACTCCTGACCCATTCCGCAAGGTCTGCCCTCTTGAACGATTCGAGCCGGTCGGAGTCAGCAACTGCCTCCTCGAAGCTCGTGCTCAGGTGTCGACGCACCTGCCATTTGATCTCCGCGATCGACGCCGGCGAGCAGTTACGCGCGAGGTTGAGCGCGTACGCAACCGCTCCCTCAAGGCGGCGCTCCGCGGGAGCCGCGCGCAACGAGATGAACTGCTTTGCCACTGACGGCCATTGCTGTGTCTCCTCCCGTTAGGTCGGCGGCACCGAGCCGCGCTCTGAGCTTGACATTGAATTCAAGTTCATGCAAGCTAATCGAGCCGGCCACGCGCGCAACAGTTGGAGGGCCACCCCATGACTCAGACCTCACTCCCAGGAGCCGCGGCTGTCGCGCAGTCCCAGGACACAGTGCTGGCTGAGCGGCGCGGGGCGGTCCTGATCCTCACGCTCAACCGCCCCAAGCGCCTGAATGCGTGGAACGACGCGCTGGAAGCGCGTTACTTCGCTTTGCTTGAGGAGGCGGACGGCGATCCTGAAGTACGTGCGATCGTCGTCACCGGTGCCGGCCGCGGCTTCTGCGCCGGGGC